>Ga0187766_10002297_pt1 | contig 11263 bp, 4 predicted proteins | sample 0216_QUI02_MP05__4_FD_132971 | JGI IMG/M metagenome (GOLD analysis project Ga0187766, IMG submission 132971) | Tropical peat soil microbial communities from peatlands in Department of Meta, Colombia - 0216_QUI02_MP05_20_MG | ecosystem: Environmental > Terrestrial > Soil > Wetlands > Peat ... | reverse complement strand
TACTTCTATTGATGAAAGAGTTGATCACAGCCCAATTAGTCGTTGAAGAATCCGCGGAGCAGTTTGCTTTTCGCCACGCACTGACCCGGCAAGCTGTTTATGCTGAACTACTGGCACGTGAACGTAAAGCGCTCCATCTTACCATAGCAGAAACAATCGAGAGCCTTTACGCATCAACTCTTGATACATACGTGGCTGATCTTGCATACCATTTTTACGAGGCAGGCGTGTGGGAGAAAGCTTTGAAGTATGCACGGAAAGCAGGCGAAAAAGCTCAATCTCTGTTTGCACCTCGTGCAGCGATTGAGCATTACACTCGTGCTCTGAGCGCTCTGTACAATCTAGCTATCACGCCACCTCCAGAAATGTTCCGTAAACGTGGGCAGGCTTACGAGATACTAGGCGAGTTTGAGCATGCACGTTCTGATTATGAACTTTCGCTAAACATTGCGCGTTCACATAAAGATAGTCAGGCTGAATGGGAAGCCCAGCTAAACCTTGGAATGCTATGGACAGGACGTGATTACGAGCGTAGCGGTGAATATTACCAGCAGGCATATGAACTGGCACAAATGATAAATGAACCATCTATGCTTGCCCATAGCTTAAACCGCTTAGGCAACTGGAATTTAAACCTCGATCGCCCACTTGAGGCAATACAATATCATCAGAAAGCGCTAACTATCTTCGAGGAACTACATGATCGTCATGGAATTGCCGAGACGCTTGATTTGTCAGGTATGGCAAGCTATTTAGGTGGTAACCTTGCGCAAGGAACAATCTATTACAACCAGGCCGTCGCACTCTTTGAAGAGTTAGATGATCGTCAAGGACTGACTTCTAGCCTGGCGACATTGACTATGCGTGGGCCAACATACCAAACCGACACCATGATTTCAGACGCTTCGAGTTTAGCCGAAGTTATCCCTGATGGAGAGAGGGCACTGAAGATCGCACACGAAATCGGTCAGCGATCTGCTGAAGCGTATGCTAACATCTTTTTGGGAGTCTGCCTGGGTGCAAAAGGTGATTATTCACGTGCTTTGGAATTTGCCTATAAGGGACTTGAAATTGCAGAAGAGATTGAGCATCAACAATGGATCGTTGCTGCACATTGTGCATTAGGGGCAACGCATCGTGAATTGCTTGCACTACCTATTGCGCAACAACATCTTGAAAAAGCGCTGCAGCTAGCAAATAAGATATGTTCATTACACTGGATTCGTTCCGCCACGGGACACCTTGCATCTACCTATGTTTTACAAAAAGCACATACGCGAGCGGAAACGATTCTTCATGCTGCAATCGTTGAGAGTGCTTCATTTCAGACATTAGGCCAGCGTCTGGCATGGTGCGCACGTGCAGAGCTGGCGCTGGCACGCAAACAGCCTTCCCAGGCATTGCAGATCATCGAGCAGCTTATCGCATCTGCCATACATAGCAGTGAGAGCCGCGGCATCCCACGTTTAGAGAGAATGCGTGGTGAAGCTCTCACCGCCCTTAACCGACCCAGTGAAGCCGAGGAAGTTCTTGAGCATGCCAGGAAGATGGCACAGCAACAAGGTGCTTTGCCCCTACTCTGGCGAATACAGCTTGCCATCGGGAAATGCTATCAAACCCAGCGACGCTATGAAGCCGCTGAGGATAACTTCCTTGCCGCGCGCGATATTATTGAGCAGCTCGCTGTGAATGTGCCTGAAGAACCTCTGCGCTCAGATTTCCTGAAACAGACACATACTCTGCTTACTCAAATACCTCCATCGCCCCAGCGCAGTGCTAAACGCGCCTATGATGGACTGACTGCTCGCGAACGCGAAATAGCGGTAAGAGTCGCGAGCGGACAATCCAGTCGCGAGATAGCCGAAGCGCTGGTCATCAGCGAACGAACGGTTGAAACACACATTGGCAATATTCTTGCCAAACTAGGCTATAATGCCAGAACACAAATTGCAGCCTGGGCAGCCGAAAAAGGTTTGACGAAGAGGGACCAATAATCCATTCTCCATTGACGAACTCGCTAATCTACGCATTCGCTCATCTTTCCCCATGTGAATCTACGTAGTGCTCCTGGAGAATCTCTGTACTTTTTACGATGGCATTTTTGGGGATTCTGGTTACCATTGCAGTGTGAGGATTGCTTCTTCCACAAACGATCCATGCCTGATATGTATAGTGAAAGGAGGAATTCGGTCAAGCGAGGTAGCATCGGTTTTGAGATTTCTGCTCGGGTATCCCGATGTACGCGTGTACGGCGGCTCCTGGGCTGAATGGGGTACAAGGACGGAGACACCTGTAGAAATCTGAGATTCGCAAGCGAAGAGCGTGGACGTGCAGCCAGAAAGCTCTTCTATATATTGATCACACACTTCCAGAAAGTAAAAACCATAAAACAAGAAAGGATGGCAGAAAAATGGTTACCACTTTCGATCCGATCAACTACAAAAAAACTACACGAGATCAATGGCAAGCCGCAGCCGAGGCCTGGAACCGTTGGGGACCGGCGATTGAGCAATGGCTTGGAACTGCTACAGACCTTATGCTAGACATGGCTGACATTCATGAAGGTAGTAAGGTACTTGATGTAGCCGCCGGAGCAGGAGGACAAACACTGGCAGCTGCCAGACGCGTGGGAACGACCGGTTACGTGCTAGCTACCGACATCTCACCGAATATTCTTGCATTAGCGGTGGCAAATGCTCGCGAGGCAAATCTCAGGAATGTAGATACAAGGGTTATGGATGGTGAAAATCTGGAACTCACGGAGGGAACATTTGACACAGTAATCTCTCGAGTAGGCTTGATTTACTTTCCTGATCAACATAAAGCATTGACAGGCATGCACCGAGCACTGAAACCAGGAGGAAGAGTTGCGGCCATTGTCTATTCTACAGCCGAGAACAATAAGTTCTTCTCTATTCCTGTTTCAATCATTCGCCGCCGAGCTCAATTGCCACCACCATTGCCTGGTCAACCTGGCCCATTCAGTCTTGGTAATCCTGGTGTATTGGAGGAAGCTTATAAAAAGGCCGGCTTTCGGGACATACAAACACGAGTAGTCGCAGCACCATTGCGCATGACTTCCGCTGCTGAGTGCGTGCGTTTTGAACAGGAATCATTTGGCGCACTTCACCAGATGCTGGCAGGATTGAACGATGAGGAGCGTAAAGCAGCCTGGGAAGAGATAGAACACGAGTTGAGCAAGTTCGAGGGACCTGACGGATTTGAGGGACCATGTGAAATGGTGATTGCAGTTGGGATCAAGTAACAGCTAAAGGTCTTTTAACTTTTTGAATGAAATACCTCCATGTGCAGTCCTCCGCGCAATCGGGGTATTTCATTTTGTTTGTAACTTATGTATCTTTGAGAGTACATATCATCTAGATCACTATTTCCTTCACTAGAAAAGTAAACGCAAGTATGGTAGCATGAGTGAGGTTTAAAACTATACACATGCGCTCTTGATACGATCAGAAAGAGCTAGCTCCTTACTAGATGAGGCAGCAAACATTATGGCTGTACAATTGCACAAGCCTGTCGTTTGCCCTGTAGTGATTGGCCGAGCGAACGATATCGCTGTTCTACACACGCTCATCGATGAAGCGAAGAGTGGGAAGGGGCAAGTTTTTCTCATTTCTGGTGAAGCTGGTATTGGCAAATCACGCCTGGTCAGAGAGGCAAAAGCATATGCTTCGCAAAGTATGAGCATATTGCAGGGTAATTGTTTTGAGTCCGATCAATCTTATCCATATGCCCCACTTGTCGATCTCCTGCATACATTCTTCGCCGCGCATGCTCAGGAAGAGTTTCTACAGACTTTAGATGCTCCATCTGACGAATTCATCAAGTTGCTACCTGAACTCGAAAGCGGACAACCTGACACCAGTAAAATCCAGGGAAGCGATCCGCAACAGGAAAAGCGGCGCCTCTTCGCAGTCCTTACACATTTTGTCATACATCAAGCGACGAAACAACCTCTTGTACTGATTGTTGAAGATCTGCATTGGTGCGATGATACAAGCCTTGAATTTTTGCTCTACCTTGCACGGCGAACTACCAACAAGCCAATCCTCATGATCTTTACCTATCGCAATGATGAAGTTCAACCAAGTCTAGCACACTGGCTTGCACAACTTGAACGCGAACGCCTGGCTCAAGAATTAACGCTTGTAAAACTTACACATAACGAAGTAGAGGCAATGTTGAATGCCATTTTTCAAAAGCGATATTCGATTCGTCATGATGTTGTAGATTCGCTCTACAACTTAACTGAAGGGAACCCGTTCTTCATCGAAGAAATCCTCAAATCGCTGATTGCATCGGGGGAACTTGTTTTTACCAACAACAAATGGGTGGACAAGCCACTACACGAGTTACACCTGCCAAGGGATATACAGGATGCAGTGCTACAACGCTTAGCACGCTTAAGTGAAACTTCCAAACAGCTATTGACGCTTGCTGCTGTAGCCGGGCATCGTTTTGACTTCGCATTGCTGCAACAACTCACACAACATAGCGAACAGCAATTACTGGCATTGATGAAAGAGTTGATTGCCGCTCAACTGGTGATTGAAGAATCCGCGGAGCAGTTTGCTTTTCGTCATGCACTGACACAGCAAGCTATTTATACTCAACTCCTTGTTCGAGAACGCAGAACGCTTCACCTTGCCATTGCTGATGCATTAGAGCAGTTGTATGCAACTACCATCGAGCATTATGTGGAAGAGTTAGCTTATCATTTTTACAAAGCTGAGGTGTGGGAGAAGGCCCTCACCTATGGACAACATGCAGGAGACAAGGCACAGGCGCTTTACTCGCCTCGTGCCGCTATAGAACATTATACTCGAGCATTGCATGCAGCACAGCACATGGCGATTTTACCTCCTGCAGCGCTCTTCCGCAGGCGCGGACAGGTATACGAAACGCTTGGTGACTTCGAGCATGCGAAGGATGATTATGCACAGGCGCTGGATATCGCACAAACCTCGCATGATGGAGAGGCAGAGTGGCAAAGTGACATTGACCTGGGCTTCCTGTGGTCAGAGCGTGATTATGAACAAGCAGGGATATATTACAACAGGGCGATTGAACTGGCAAGAACACTCGCTAATCCAAAGCTCGAGGCCCATAGCCTCAATCGCATGGGTAACTGGCATATGAATATTGAACAACCATTGGAGGCATTGCGTTACCATCGCGAGGCGCTCATGATCTTTGAAGACCTGCATGATCAGCATGGTATTGCTGAAACGCTCGATTTACTAGGCATGACGAGTTTTCTTGGTGGTGACCTGGTGCAAGGAACGACCTATTACAAGCAGGCAATAGCGCTGTTCCGCGAGCAAGATAATCGACACGGACTGACTTCAAGCCTGGCCACAATAGTGCTGAATGGACCAACGTATCAAACCGATACGATGGTTTCAGCTTCAACGAATTCAGCAAAGGTAATTCAAGATACTGAACAGGCGCTCAAGATTGCACGTGAGATTGGTCAACGTTCCGCGGAAGCTTACGCACTTTTTCAATTGGCGCTGTGCCTGGGTTCGCAGGGAACATATGGACGCGCTCTGGAAACCGTACAACAGAGCCTGGACATATCCGAGGAGATAGAGCATCGTCAATGGCAAACAGCTGCCCATACAGTGTTCGGAGCTATTTACAACAGCCTTCTAGCATACTCCCAGGCTCGCGAACATTTCGAACAAGCGTTGGTGCTTGTTCGAGAGATTGGATCTTTATTCTGGTTACGTATTGCTACTGGATATCTCGCTTCAACACTTATCTCTCAAGGTGAGTTGAACCAGGCAGAGGTGGTTCTGAATGCGGCACTCGATCCTCAAACACCAGCTCAAACAATGGCGCAAAGGCAGATGTGGTGTGCACAGGCTGAATTAGACCTGGCACGAGGAAATCCTGTTCGCGCATTAGGCATTACTGATATGTTGATTGCAGCAGAGCCAAATCTATCGACTGGACAACATGCTCTGCGGGTCTCCAAATTGCGTGGTGAAGCACAAAAGGCATTACAGAAGCCTGAAGAAGCCGAGATGGAACTGAATGCAGCACTAACTCTTACCAGGGAGCATGAAGCCAGGCCGATGCAATGGCGGATCTGCCTCATCCTGGGCAAACTCTATCACGACCAGGGACGTCATGCAGAGGCTGAGCAGGCGTTTGTAACTACCCGCACAATCGTCGAGGACCTCGCTACAACAATCACAGACGAAGCGCTCCAAGAGAATTTTCTGCACCACGCGCTGAAGCTGTTACCCCAACCGAGATCAATCTCACAAGCCAAGGCAGCGAAGAAAGCGTATGGTGGGTTGAGCGCGCGAGAACGCGAGGTGGCCGTGTTCATTACCGAAGGCAAATCCAATCGAGAGATCGCGGATACGCTGGTTTTGAGCGAACGAACAATTGAAAGCCATGTCAGTAATATTTTGTTGAAACTGGACTTCACTTCGCGCACACAGATTGCAACCTGGGTTATCGAAAAGGGGCTGACCAAAGAGACACTATAAGTCCTCTATATCGCTCCTGTGAAATATCCGTACCGCTTATTCAAAACTACCGTGTTTTCCACGATGACGGTAAATGTTTTTCAGGTTACACTTTGAGAGCCAGCCAGGAAACTACTCTGGGGCTAGCAATTTCCTTCTAATTATGATGGCTGAGATAGAGGAGAAAACAATGACAGACAATTTGAAGTTGATGGCAATCCTGGCTCATCCAGATGACGAATCCTTAGGCAACGGGGGAATGCTTGCGAAATATGCAGCTGAAGGGATCGAAACGCATCTTGTGACAGCAACACGTGGTGAGCGTGGATGGTTTGGTGACGAACAAACGCATCCTGGTCTGGAAGTGTTGGGCAAGATACGTGAGAAAGAGCTTCTTGAGGCAGCAAAGGTACTGGATATCCGCTCCGTTGATTTTCTCGATTACATTGATGGAGAACTTGATCAAGTTCTTGCTGTAGAGGCTATCACAAAGATTGTTGGATATCTCCGGCATGTCAAACCCGATGTGGTGGTCACCTTCGGGCCCTTTGGAGGATATGGACACCCAGATCATATCGCTATTTCGCAATTCACCACCGCTGCAATCGTTGAGGCGGCCAACCCAAATTCTTTGCACTCTCAGGACTTAGCCCCGCATAGTGTCGCGAAGCTCTATTACATGGCCGAGACTGAGGAACAGTTTGAGGTTTATCAATACGCCTTCGGCGAGCTGTCGATGAACATTGATGGAACGAGGCGCGGTATGACCACCTGGCCTGGATGGTCTGTGACCACCAGGATTGATACATGGGAGCACTGGCAAACTGCTGCGCGTGCGATTACCTGCCACGTGTCGCAACTGCCTGCGTATCATGTGTTTGAAAGGCTTTCAGAGGAGCAGCGCAAAGTATTATGGGGAACTCAGAGTTACTACCGAGCTTTCAGCCTGGTCAATGGAGGCAGGAAGGTTGAAGAAGATATGTTTGAGGGATTGCGATAACCAGTTGTATTTTCTGCTAGAGGAATGCTAATGGAGCCAGAACACACAACCTTCTCAGAAGAGAACAAGAAAGAGCGTATTTTAAGCACAGTAAGCAATGACGAACGATTGTCTCTTTACTGCGAAGCATTACTTGCTGATCCACGCAATACAGTGCTACACGATCCTGGTATGCAACGTTCATTAGAAGTTGCCAAGGTTTATGTGCCATTACGCCTTTTTCAAGATCGCCAGTTGAAGTACGATATGCCCTTGAGTGACGATGCGTCCTCGAAAACTGCAGAAGATGAGCCTGATTTTTGGATAGAAGAAGAGCGGCAACATCGCGAACAACATGGCGAGGTGATCTTTGATCCCGAAAAAGCTCTTCATACATTTCCCCACTGTGTAATAGCAGGTGGTCCTGGATCAGGAAAGTCAACATTACTGCATTATCTGGCGATCGTAACTGCTCAACGTTCAATAGAGGGAATGTCTACACTTTTACCTATTTATGTCGATCTGCACTCTCTGGTCTGCTCGGGATTGCAAGACCTGTTGGATTTTGTCAGCACTACCTGGGAGGCGGCATATGGATTTCCAAAACAGCAAACACGTATTCACCTGGCAAGCTATCTCGATAGAGGGAAAGCTCTGATTTTGCTCGATGCGTTAGACGGAACGATGGTGGGAGAAAGACTAGAAAGTGCAGAACAATCTTACGAAGCTGTTTCCGAAGCTATACTGAAACTTTCAGCCGACTATCCAAAAGCAGTAATAGCAGTAACTACACGAAAGGATAGCTACATTCAGCACAAGCCATTAACAGGTTTTACCACATTATTTCTGATGGATTTCCGTTTTGCAGATATGAAGCAGTTGGCATTGAACTGGTGGGAAGCTACTCATGATTTGTATACCGAAGAAGAGTACTCAGAGTTCATTTTGCGCCTGCATAATTATCCACACCTCCAGACATTAGCGGCCAATCCCCTTTTATTAACTTTGATGCTGCATGTATATGAAGATCAACGGACCATGCCTGGGCGACAGGCAGACTTATATCAGACGTATATGGAAATGTTGCTGACGAAGCGGGACGTTCAATTGGGTGTACAAGGGGAAAAATTCAGGCCAGAACAGAAATTTCAGTTGCATAAAGCTCTGGCCTGGCATTTTCACCGGAAAAGACAGCGCTACTTTACAGAATACGATTTACGCCAGATTATTGCAGCCATTCTCCCTAGCATCGGTATACCAGTTGAGCTAACGAATGACATACTGCAAGAGTTGGTAAGCGAACAAATCGTATTGGAAAAGCTGGCAGCGGGTTGGTATGGATTTCCGCACCTGACCTTACAGGAATACTGCGCAGCCGAATACATTAACGATAACCAAAGGGAGGATGAGCTTCTGCGGTACCACGCTGATCCATGGTGGGAACAAGTATTGCTGCTCTACCTGGGAATTACTCCTGATGCAAGTTCTTTTCTACAGCAGATCTATTCTGAATATGGAGGTATGCGCGAAGACATCTTCTCTTCGAATGCGTTACTAGCCGGTCGTTGTTTGACAGCTCGTCCTAGACTAAGCGATAGCGGCTTGCAGACACAGATCATTGAGCGACTTTTTGAACTCGTGATATCAGCACCGTATAGTTTGCTCAGACAAGAAGCCATTAAGGTAGTTTGTAGCATTGGAGAGGTTGAAACAAACAGAAGGCTCGTTTCATTACTGACAGATAAAAGGCTGCATTCATTTATACATAGAAGCGTAACCGGTGCGCTAGGCACACTAGGAGAGTCGTCAATAGCCGACGACCTTGTACAGTTGCTTACAGACGAGCAGTTGAATGTAAACCTACGCAGGAGCATAGTCGATGCGCTGGGCACTCTCGGAGAACCATCGGTGGCAAACAAACTGGTGCCATTACTATCCGATAACATGCTTGATCCCAACCTACGATGGAGCATACTGACAGCACTAGGCAGATTAGGAGAGTCATCGGTGGCAAACGAGCTAGTGCGGCTACTTCCAGACGAGCAATTAGACATAGAATTGCGTAAGAGCATTGCCGAAGTTCTGGCCACCCTCGGAGAACCATCAGTGGCCGGCAACCTGGTATTGTTGCTAGCAGATGAACATTTGAATACTGAACTGCGAAGAAATATTGCCGATGCTCTGGGCAACCTGGGAGATCCCCCGGTTACAGCCAGTGTGATGGTAAGCATGCTTGCTGACGAGCAAGAAGATGTTTTCGTGCGAAGGAGAATTACGGGCGCTCTGGGCCTTTTGGGAGAGCCTTCAGTGGCTGACGACCTGGTGCAATTACTGGCAAATGAGCAGTTGAACACAGAACTGCGGTGTAGCATTGCCGATGCTCTGGGAACCCTGGGAGAACGATCGGTTATTGGCGACCTCATGCAATTGCTTCTGGATGAGCAGCAGGATGTGACTGTAAGAAGGGCCATTGCTATTGCTCTAGGGACGCTGGGAGAGCCTTCGGTGGCAGCAAGGGTAATGGTGCCATTACTCTCAGACGACCAGCTGGATGTGAGTTTGCGATGTAGCATTGCCGATGCTCTGGGAATACTCGGAGAACGTTCTGTAGCCAGGGACCTCGTGCAATTGCTGTCTGATAACGAGTTGGATTTGCACTTACGATGGAGCATCGCCAATACATTGGGCTTGCTGGGAGAACGCTCGGTGGTGACTGACCTGGTGCTGTTGCTCTCCGATAACAGGCTGGATGCTCACTTGCGATGGAGCATCGCTGATACGCTGGGCTTGCTGGGAGAACGCTCGGTGGCAACAAGGGTGATGGTGCAGTTGCTCTCAGATGGGCGGCTGGGCGTGTTCATGCGCAGGAAGATAGCCAAAGCCCTGAGCACACTTGGAGATCGCTCGGTGGCGGCGGACCTGGCGCAATTACTATCGGAAGAACGGCTGCATGAGTTCATACGCACGAGCATTGCCGATACGTTGGGAAATTTGGGAGAGCCACCGGTATCGACAGAACTGGTACAGTACCTCTCAGATAAGCGGCTAGAGGTAGATGTGCGCAGGGGCATTGCCAATGCACTTGCGACATATGCCAATGATCTCCCAACTGTTGCAGGGTTACTCAAATCGTTACCTGACAAAGACATTTCTGAAAGCGTGTATCGCGCCTTATGGACTGTGAGCAGGCGAGCAAGAGCCTGGATTTTTCCTGTAGTCTTCACAGCTCAGAGCAGCGTCATCCAAGCGCAGGCTGGCTATGAAATTGTGCCCTGGGAATAATCCAGAGGAGGAAGCAAATGACAGACCGCGTAGGAGAGCAACTTGGTAATTATCGCCTGACGCGACTACTGGGCCAGGGAGGTTTTGCCCAGGTCTACCTGGGAGAGCATGTCTACCTCAACACGCTCGCTGCTCTCAAAGTCGTGAAGATAGAGCTTAGCGAAGAGGACGCCGAGAACTTTCTGCAAGAAGCACAGACGATGGCACACCTGTCACATCCGCACATCGTGCGGGTGCTCGACTTTGCAGTTGAGGATGGGACAGCATTTCTGGTAATCGAGTATGCTGCTTATGGGACTCTACGTGAGCGGCATCCTAAGGGGACACGGTTATCAATGGAGACGATTGTCCGCTATGTGAACCAGGTGGCTGCAGCCTTGCAGTATGCGCATGACCAGCGTCTCATCCACCGGGATGTCAAACCGGATAACCTGTTACTCAACGAGCGTTCCGACCTCCTACTCAGTGATTTTGGTCTGGGAGTGTTCGCGCGGAATACCCT
>Ga0187766_10002295_pt1 | contig 11266 bp, 12 predicted proteins | sample 0216_QUI02_MP05__4_FD_132971 | JGI IMG/M metagenome (GOLD analysis project Ga0187766, IMG submission 132971) | Tropical peat soil microbial communities from peatlands in Department of Meta, Colombia - 0216_QUI02_MP05_20_MG | ecosystem: Environmental > Terrestrial > Soil > Wetlands > Peat ... | reverse complement strand
CACCAGCGCGGCCAGATCGCCCGCCAGCCGGGCGATCATCTCGCTCGAGGGGCCGGCGCCCGGCGTGGTGACGAGCCCGCTGCCGACCTTCACCACCACGCGCCGGACGCGGGTCAGCGGGCGACGGGTACCCACGGCTCGCTCGCGATGCGCCGCGCCACGTCGTGGACGAGCGCGGGCAGGCCTTCCCCGGTCACCGCAGAGATGGCGTGGAACGGCAGCCCCTGCTGGCGGCAGAAGCCCTCGACGGCGGTGCGGCGCTCCTCGGTCCCGGGCAGCTCGACCTTGTTGACCGCCACGATCTGCGGCCTGGCGGCGAGCTCGGCCGAGTAGGCGCGGAGCTCGTCCTGGATCGCGTGGTAGTCGGCGAGCGGGTCGCGTCCATTGGAGGGATCGAGATCGATCAGGTGCACGAGCAGGCGAGTGCGCTCGGTGTGGCGTAGGAACCGGTGGCCGAGCCCCTTGCCCTCCGCCGCACCGGGGATCAGCCCAGGCAGGTCGGCGATCACGAAGCTCCGCTCATCGTCGACCCGGACGATGCCAAGGGTGGGCTGGAGCGTGGTGAACGGATAGTCCCCGATCTTGGGCTTGGCCGCCGACAGCCGCGACACCAGCGTTGACTTGCCCGCGTTCGGGAACCCGATCACGCCCACGTCCGCCAGGAGCTTGAGCTCGAGGTGGATCCATCGCTCCTCGCCGGCGCGCCCGAGGTCGGCGCGCCGGGGCGCGCGGTTGGTGGAGGTCGCGAAGCGCGCGTTGCCGCGGCCGCCGCGGGCGCCGCGCGCGACCAGGAGCTGCTGTCCGGGCTCGGTCAGATCGCCCAGCGGCAGCCGCTCGTCCCGCTCGGACACCATCGTCCCGAGCGGAACGCGCAGCACGGTGTCGGCCCCGCTCCGCCCGTGCCGGTTCGAGCCCTGACCGTGCTGACCCCGCTCGGCGGTGTAGTGCCGCTGGTAGTGGAAGTCGAGCAGGGTCGTGATCGCAGGATCCGCGACGAGCACGACGCTCCCGCCGTCGCCGCCGTCGCCACCGTCGGGTCCGCCCCGCGGCACGTACTTCTCGCGCCGGAAGCTCACGCAGCCGGCGCCTCCGTCGCCCCCCTTGACGAACACGTCGACCTCATCGACGAACATGGCGTGTCCTGCCCGGAGTGCGGCGGTACTGGTCCAGCTCAGGCGGGTTGCTGCGCGATGCTGACGTACTTGTCGTCGCCCCGGCGCTCGAACCGCACGTAGCCATCGGCCTTGGCGAACAGCGTGTGGTCCACGCCCAGGCCTACGTTCATGCCCGCCTTGAAGCGGGTGCCGCGCTGACGCACCAGGATGCTGCCCGCGGTGACGAACTGTCCGCCGAAGCGCTTGACTCCGAGCATCTGAGGATTGGAGTCGCGACCGTTCCGGGAACTGCCGACGCCTTTCTTGTGCGCCATGAGACTAGACCTCGATCTTGGTGATGCGGACCGTGGTCATCGTCTGTCGATGCCCCCGGTGTCGCCGGTAGTTCTTCCGCCGCTTGAATTTCACGACCAGGACCTTGTCGGTGCGGCGCTCCGCGATGACCTCCCCCGTGACCTTGGCGGAGGCCAGCGCCTTCGGGCCAACCGTCACCTGGCCGTCCTGGTTGACCAGCAGCACCCTGGTGAACTCCACCGAGGCGCCCTTGTCCTTTCCCAGCCGCTCTACCCGGATGACCTGCCCGGGAGCGACGCGATACTGCTTGCCGCCTGTCGCGATCACCGCTTCCATGCCTGCGACCTCTCCTCTCGAATCGATCTACACTCGAATCGATCTACACGTGAGCCTTGCAAGGAGCATGCGTCACCGGGAACCGTCGCGAGCGCCCATCAGACCACACGGCTCGGGCTAAAGTCAAGCCGGACGGGGCTTTAGCTCGATCAGGCCGCCCGCATGTAGTCGGCCAGCCGCTGGCGCAGGAACAGGCGTGAGCGGTGCACCCGCGACTTCACCGCGGGCAGGCTGATATGCAGCGCCTCGGCGATCTCCGGGTTCGACAGGCCCTCCACGTCATGGAGCAGGAACGCGGTCTTGTAGTCCCCGGGCAGATCGTCGATCGCGGTGGTCAGCACCGTCCGAAGCTCGGTCTGAAGCGCCGGCTCCTCGGTACGAACCGACCAGTCGCGCATCGGCTCGGCGTGCTGCCCCAGCTCGTCGAAGCCCGGGGTCATCGCGTCGTACGAGACCTCGTTCTTCTGGCCGTGCCGGCTGCGCAGCTTCTGATAGGCCGCGTTGGCCGTGATCCGGTAGACCCAGCTCCCGAAGGCCGACTCGCCCTTGAAGGTGTCGATCTTGCGGGCCGCCGTCCAGAGCGCGTCCTGGACCACTTCCTCGGCGTCCTGCTCGTTGCCGGTGATGCGGATGGCGAGCCGGTAGACGCGGTCCCCGTACGTCTCGATCAGGGCCTCTGCTGCTCCCGGATCTTGCCGCCGCAGCCGCTCCACCAGCTCGGCGTCGCGGTCCACCTTCCGCGGAAGCGTCGCCGTCTCGTCCTGATGCTGCTGGCCGTTCGATGTATGTACCGTGCTCATGTCTCGTAGAGCGTGAGGTGCTGAACGAGCTCCTCGACGCATCTCTCCATGACCGTGATGTCCTTGGATACCTTGCTCAGGAGCATGGCGCCCTCGATACCGGCGACCAGGAACTGAGCCAGCCGCGACACGTCCGCGGCCGGCCGGATCTGGCCGCACGCCTGGGCGCGGCCGAGCGCGTCCGCCATGTGGGATCGCCAGATATCGAAGATCCCCGCCAGGCGCTGCCGGAAGCCCTCGTGGACGTCCGACAGCTCGGAGGCGAGATTGCCCATGACGCAGCCCCCGACGCACTTGCGCTGCCGCTGCGACTCGAGCACCCGATTCAGGAACGCGCGGATCTGATCGAGCGGGCTGGCTTCCTGATCCGCGAAGGCCGGGCCCAGGCTGCGTTCGACCAACCCTCGCGCCGCGCGATCCAGGATGGCGTAGCCCAGGTCTTCCTTGCTCTTGAAGTAGTAGTAGAAGTTCCCCTTGCCGACGCCGCCCTCCCGCAGGACGTCATCGAGCGATGTGGCGTGATAACCCTTGACGTGAATCAAGCGGGCCGCGGCATCGAGGATCTGGTCGCGGGTCGCCGCACCCTTCAGGCTCTTCGTCTCGGTCGCCACGGCGGTCAGTGCCGGCATCACTCGCTCCTTCTGTCTAATCCTCTATCTGACCCTCTCGCTTATCTAACCCTCTCGCTGCCTGTCCGTTAGCCGAATCAGGTTTACCGACTAGTCGGTACAGATTATAGCGGTGGGGTCAAGCCTGTCAATCGAGGCCATACATCACTTTATTTCCAGCAGCTTGAGGAGATCGGAGGCCAGGTCAAAGAGCTGTGCACATCCTGCGGATCCGCCGATCAGTGTCTGGATCCGCTTGCGGAGCGAGCCGTCCGCCGGCTCACCAACGAGTGTCTCGATCCGGCCCTGGGGCTCCGAGCAGATACCGGCGTACGGGAGTCGCGACGTGATCGAGTCGGCCGCGACGAGCACGGCCCGCTCGAGGTCGATCTCCAGGTGCAGGTCGAAGCCGTGGACATTGTCGTGCATGGAGTGAAACAGGTGCAGGCGCTGTCCGGTCTGAACGAGCCGGGCGACCTTCTTGCGACTGAAGACCTTCCGGGCTCCCGGGGGTGGGCTGTACAGCGTGGCGACCATCGGGGTGGTCACCGGGCGCGTGCCGAACAGCGCGCGGCCGGCCGAGCTATAGGTGAAACACGAGTCTGGAAGGTCCACCCATCCCGCTGTGTCGAGCTGCCAGCAGGCCGACGCGTCGCCGGGACGCAGCCCGGCGACCTCGCGAGCCGGCAGCTTGGCCACCTGCCGCGCCAGCCGGGCGATCTCGACGCCGGCGTCGACGAACAGCCAGGCTCCCGCCCGCGGACCACACAGATCGACCAGGCGGCGGGTGAAGCCGCCGACCATCCGGGTACCGGCGAGGCGTGGAAGGTCGGCGGTGATCGCCGGGTCGGGTGCGCCCGCGAGCACGCGGCCTCGCGCCTCTCGCACCTCGTAGTCGGGCGAAGGCGTGCAGACCGCGCTCAGCTCGATCGAGGCGTCCGCGTCGCCGAGCTGCACGGTGTGGGTGAACGCCGCCTCGTGCGTGTTGTCCACCCAGCCCTCCATCGTCCGCTCGTACTGGTCGCGGCCGCGGAGGAACGGCGAGCCGATCACTTGCCGACGAACTTGGCGGGATCGGCGTCGAATTTCACCTTGCAGCCGACCGCGCAGAAGTAATACGTCTGGCCTTCGTGCTTGGACTCGGCGGCCGCTTGCTTCGGGTCCACGTCCATGTGGCACACGGGGTCCTTCGCCATGCGGAGGTCCTTTCGCGTCGAGCCCGGGTCACCGCCCGCTCGGGCGGAACCGGCCGAGCCGCAGGCTGTTGACGACCACCGAGACCGACGAGAGCGCCATGGCCATTCCGGCCAGGATCGGCGAGAGCTGCCAGCCCCAGATCGGATAGAGCATACCCGCGGCCACCGGGATCAGCACGAGGTTGTATCCGAACGCCCACGCAAGGTTCTGCTTGATGATCGCGACCGTCCGACGCGACAGCTCGATCGCGGTGACCACCCCGCGCAGGTCGCCGCGCATGAGGGTGACGTCGGCGGCTTCGATGGCCACGTCCGTGCCCGAGCTCATCGCGAGCCCGACGTCGGCCCGGGCCAGCGCCGGGGCATCATTGATCCCGTCACCGACCATCGCGACGCGCCGGCCGGCCTCCTGCAGCCGCCGAATCTCGGCGGCCTTGTCGTCGGGACGTACCTCCGAGAGCACCCGGCCCACGCCGATCTGCCCGGCGATGGCCTCGGCGGTCGCCCGCGCATCTCCCGTGAGCATCACCACGTCGAGCCCGAGCCCTCGGAGCGCCGCGATCGCTCCGGCGGCCTCCGGCTTCGGCACGTCGGCCACCGCGATCACGCCGTGCACCTGGCCGGCCTTGGCGACATAGACGATGCTCTTGCCCTCGCGCGCGAGCATCGCGGCCGGCGCTCGCAGCACGCCCACCTCGACGCCGCGGCTCTCCAGCAGGCGCGCGGCGCCGAGCAGGACCCGGCCGTCCTCGGTCGCGCCTTCCACCCCCTCGCCGGGCACCGCCTGGAATTCGCCGACCGGCGGGATCGCCAGTCCGCGCGTCTTCGCCTCGCCGATGATCGCCTCGCCGAGCGGGTGCTCGGAGCCCTGCTCGACCGCGGCGGCCAGCGCCAGTACCGAGTCCGGCTCGAGCCCTGGCACCGCGATCACGTCGGTCACGTGGGGGCGTCCCACCGTGAGCGTGCCCGTCTTGTCGAGCACGACGACCTGGACCCGCTGGAGCAGCTCGAGAGCTCCCGCGCTCTTGATCAGTACTCCCAACTGGGCCCCACGCCCGGTGCCCACCATGACCGCGGTCGGCGTGGCGAGGCCCATGGCACAGGGGCAGGCGATGACGAGCACGCCCACCGCGTTGGTGAGGGCGTGGAAGAAGACCGGCGCGGGGCCCCACCAGAGCCAGACCGCGAAGGTGAGGGCCGCCAGGCCAAGAACGATCGGAACGAACACCGCGGCGATCCGGTCGGCCAGGCGCTGGATCGGAGCCTTGGAGCCCTGCGCCTCCTCGACCAGCCGCACGATCTGGGCGAGCACGGTGTCCCGGCCGACCCGGGTGGTGCGGAGCGTGAAGCTGCCGGTGCGGTTGATCGAGCCGCCGATCACCGCCGCCCCCGGCTGCTTCGCGACCGGGAGGCTCTCGCCCGTGAGCATGGACTCGTCCACGCTCGAGGCGCCCTCGACCACCACCCCGTCCGCCGCGACCCGCTCTCCGGGCCGCACCCGCAGCAGGTCGCCGGGCACCACCTGGTCGATGGGCACGTCGTGCTCGGCGCTTCCCTCGAGGCGGCGGGCGGTGCGCGGCTGAAGCGCGAGGAGACGGCGGATGGCTTCCGAGGTGCCGCCGCGGGCGCGGGCCTCGAGCCATCGCCCGAGCACAAGGAACGTCATCAGGAGGGCGGAGGCCTCGAAGTACGGCATGCCTCCGGCTGCCATGAACGCGTGGGGCCAGACGGTGACCGCCGCGCTGAAGAAATAAGCCGCGCTCGTGCCGATCGAGACCAGCGTGCTCATGCTGCCGCTGCGGTGGCGAAGCTCGCGCAGGAATGCCCGGTGGAACTGCCCCCCGACCCAGAACTGCACTGGCGTGGTCAGGGCCCAGAGCAGCCACCGGTTGCCGAGCCAGGCCGGCGCCCAGGGAAAGATCTCGGGCATGCTGCCGATCAGGACCGAGGCGGAGAGGATCGCGCCGACCACGAGCTTGGTGCGGAGCCGCCGGATCTCCCGGTCGCGCGCGATTTGCTCCCGGCCGCGGCTCTCCGGGGTGACCGCGATGTCATCGGGGATCTCGTAGCCGACCGCGGCCACCGCGGCACGGAGGGCGGACAGTGGCGGCGGCGTGGGACCGACCGCCACGGTGGCGCGCTCGGTCGCGAGATTGGCGGTGGCTGCGGTCACTCCGGGCACCGCGCGCAGGGCCTCCTCCACCTTGCCCACGCAGGCGGCGCAGTGCATGCCCCTGACCGGGAGGTCGAGACGCTCCGTCGTATCGGCGCGCTGCGGGCTCACGGTCCGTCTTCTTCTAGCGCCCGGAGAAACGGGAGAAGACCTCGAGCAGTTCGTCCATCTTGCGCTGCCGGTCGCGCGTGTTGCCCGATCGCACGGCGTCGGCCACGCAGGTCTCGAGGTGCTGGCCCAGCAGCAGCTTCTGGACCTGCTCGACGGCCCCCTGCACCGCGGTGAGCTGGAGGAGGATGTCGACGCAGTACTTGTCCTCCTCGACCATCCGCTGGATCCCCTGCACCTGGCCCTCGATCCGGCGAAGCCGGCCCAGCGCCTTCGTCTTCATCTGACCGTCCATCGGCACGCTCCTCGTCCAACCGGTGATGACGCCAGTATACCCTACCCGGGTACTGTGGGGTCAGGTCTTGCACTTCGACAATGTCGTGGTGCAGGACCCGACCCCCGACTACAGGTCGGGGAAGAGGGAGGGCTGGGAGGTGGGAGCGGGACGAGCGGCGCGCCGGGCGCGCTTGCCCGCGTGGCGATCGGCGGTGACCTTGGGCTTGCGGGGCGGGCGCTTGGGCTTCACCCATCCCTTCTGGTGGGCGATCTTGTCGCCCTGCTTGATCACGGCGAGGTCGACCAGCCGCGCCAGCGGATGGGTGAGCAGGAGCAGGTACTTCTGCCAGTAGCGTGGCGAGTAGGCCCAGGTCTTCATCTGATCGATCGCCAGGGTCAGCGCCGAGCGATCGCCCTTGGTCGCGGCGAGCCGCAGCTGCGACACGATCGCGGCGCGGCTGATGCGCGAGGGGCGGGTCACGCGCGCGCCTACCTGAAGCTCAGCTCGTACTGCTCGCGGTGCGAGGACGGCACCGCCTGGACCGAGACCTTGCGTCCGATCAGGGCCTGCAGCCGCTCGAGCCCATCGCGTTGATCGGCCTCCAGGTGCCGGGCCATCTCGGGATGGACGCGGATCACGACCTCGTGCCCGTTGCCCTCACCGTTGCCCGCGGCCTGGGCCTGGATCTTCCGGAAGATCTCGGCGGTCAGCGTGAAGTCGGACTTCACCACCCCGCTGCCCTTGCAGGTCGGGCAGGGCGCGCAGAAGAGCGACTGCAGGCTCTGGCGGACGCGCTTGCGCGTCATCTCGACGAGGCCGAGCTCCGAGATCTCCAGCACGTTGGTCCGGGCCTTGTCGTCGGCCAGGACGCGCTTGAGCGCCTTGAAGACCTGGTCCCGGTGCTCCGGCCGCTCCATGTCGATGAAGTCGATGATGATGATGCCGCCCAGGTCCCGGAGGCGGATCTGCCGGACCACCTCGGTCACCGCCTCCATGTTGATCTTGAGCACGGTCTCCTCGAAGTCGCGCTTGCCAACGTACTTGCCGCTGTTGACGTCGATGGCCACCAGGGCCTCGGTGTGGTCGATGACGATGTAGCCGCCCGACTTGAGCCACACCCGACGCCGCAAAGCCTTGTCGATCTCGCGCTCGATGCCGGTCGCCTCGAAGATCGGCGTGTCCTTGTCCCACTTCCGCACCCGAGAGGCGAGCTGGGGGACCAGGGACGTGGCGAACTGAAGGCACTTCTGGTACGCGGCGTCGCTGTCCACCAGGAACTCGTCGATCTCGGGGGAGAAGAGATCCCGCACCACGCGGAACGTGACGTCCATCTCCTCGTGGAGCAGGGCCGGAGCCTTGGCCGACTCGAAGCGCGCCTGGACCTGGCCCCACAGGCGCGTCAGGAAGTGCACGTCGGCGGCCAACTCCTCCTGCCCCTTCCCCTCCGCCACGGTCCGCACGATGAAGCCGCCAGGCGGAGGCGGCAGATCCTTGACGATGGCGCGTAGCCTGTCACGCTCCGCGTCGTCGTGGATGCGGCGGGAGACCCCGACGTGGTGGGCCTGGGGCATGTAGACGATGTAGCGGCCCGGAATCGAGACGAAGGACGTGACCCGGGCGCCCTTCGTGCCGAGCGACTCCTTCGCGACCTGTACCAGGACCTCCTGGCCCTTGCGCAGCATCTCCTCGATGGGCGCGACGGCTTCGCGGCGCGGCTCGGCTTCCCCGTCTCCCACGTCCACGTCGGCGGTCTCGTCCTCCACGTCGCCCGGCCGGTCGCTCTCCCCCAGGTTGGCGGTGTAGTCACCCGCGTAGAGGAAGGCGTCCTTGGAGAGTCCGATATCGACGAAGGCCGCCTGCATGCCGGGCAGCACGTTGGTGACGACACCCTTGTAGATGTTGCCGACGATGGAGCGCCGATCCGCGCGCTCGATGTACAGCTCGGTGAGGAGATTGCCATCCTGGACGGCGAGACGGGTCTCCGTCACGCCGGCGTTGACGACGATGCGCTTTGCCACGGCCGACCTCGATCCGGGGTCTCGCGGGAGACCCGTCCGGCAGCTATGCGGTTAGTGGAACTGCCGCATTCGGATCGAGAGCAGAAGACCCAGTGCCGTCAACGAGACCACCATGGACGATCCGCCGTAGCTCATGAGCGGCAGCGGAATCCCCACGATGGGGAGCAGGCCCGTCACCATCCCGATGTTGATCAGGATCTGGGCCGCAAAGACGGTCGTCACTCCGAGGGCCAGGATGCGCCCCCGTGGCTCCTGGGCGCCGGCCGCGATCTCGAACCCCCGCAGAACCAGGAGCGCGTAGGCCACGATCAGCACCAGGCAACCGAGGAATCCCCACATCTCCGCGAATACGGCAAAAATGAAATCTGTATGCCGCTCGGGGAGAAACGAGAGGCGGCTCTGCGTCGCGCCGCCCACTCCCTTCCCCAGGAGCTGGCCCGAACCGATGGCGATCTTCGCCTGAATGACATTGTAGGCCGTTCCGAGCGGATCGCGGAACGGATCGAGATAGACGAGCAGCCGGTCCCGCTGGTAGGGCTTGAGGACCAGCCAGCCGAGTGGCATGGCCGCGACCGACGCCAGCACCATCGCCCCCAGCACGCGCATCCGGACCCCGAGGCCCACCAGCGTGGCCGCCAGTACCGGAACCAGGACCAGGGCGGTGCCGAGGTCCGGCTGCCGGACCACCAGCAAGAACGGCACGCCGAGCAGGATGAAGGTGCCCACGAGCGCGGCACGGGAGAGCCGCTCGCTCCGACCGGAGGTCAGGGCCCAGGCCAGCGTCAGGATGAAGATGAACTTGAAGAACTCCGAGGGCTGGACCGTGAACGGCCCGAGGTGGATCCAGCGCCGGGCGCCCGACACGGTGCGCCCCAGCACGAAGACCGAGAGCAGCAGGCCGAGGCCGATCACGTACAGGATCGGCGCGGCGCGCACCAGGTTCCGGTAGTCGACGCTGACCACCACGATGAGGCTGATCAGGCCGATGCCGACCCAGGAGAGCTGGCGCCACATGAGGGCCGAGATCCCGCGACCGGGATTGAGGCTCGAGAGGCAGATCAGGCTCAGGCAGATGATGAAGAACGCGGCACCCAGGAGCGGCCAGTCGACGTTCTGCAGCAGGCGGCGGTCGAGCCGGAGCATCAGCCCGACTCGCCGAGGATCACCTGGGCCACCTTTTGGAGGAAGATGGTCTCGTAGATCTGGCGCGCGATCGGGGCCGCGACTTGGCCGCCGTGGCCGCCACGCTCCACCATGACGACGACCACGACCTGCGGGTCGTCGGCCGGGGCGAAGGACGCGAACCACGCGTGGTCCTGGCCCTTCGCGGAGTCGCTCTTGGCGATGGTCTGCGCGGTGCCGGTCTTGCCCGCGATCTCGAGGCCGGGCAGGCGGGCCGCCGAGCCGGTACCTTCCCGCACTACCGCGGTCAGGGCGTGCCGCAGGAAGGCCCACACCACCGGCGAGAGCTCCACTCGGTCCGTCATCTTGCTCGATGAGCTGTAGGCCAGCGTGCCGTCCGCCTTCTCGACCCGCTGGACGAGGCGCGGCTTCCAGAGGATGCCCCCGTTGGCCACCGCGCCCATCAGGCGCGCGACCTGCAGCGGGGTCACCAGGAGCTGTCCCTGGCCGATCGACATGTTCACGGTATCGCCAGCCTCCCACGTGCGCTTGCTGCGCTGCCGCTGGTTCGGCGAGAACGGGACCAGGCCGAAGCGCTCGCCGCCGAGGTCGATGCCGGTCGGGGCGCCCAGGCCGAAGGCCTGGGCGTACCTCGCCATCGCCTCCATGCCCACCTTGAGGCCGGCCTGGTAGAAGAAGATGTCGCAGGACTGCGCGATCGCGCCGTTCAGGTCGACGTGGCCGTGCCCGCCCGCCTTCCAATCCTTGAACGTCCAGTTGCCCAGATGGAATTCCCCGTTGCAGTAGACGTTGTCCATCGGCGTCAGCGAGCCTTCCTGCAGTCCCGCGGCGGCGACGATGATCTTGAAGATCGACCCGGGCGGATACTGCCCCTGCAGCGCCCGGTTCATGAGCGGCGTCATCGGGTCGCGGACCAGGCGCACCCACTCGTCCCGGTCGACGTTGCCGGTCAGGCGGTCGAGCGGGAAGGCCGGGCTCGAGGTCATCGCGAGGATGTCGCCGTTGCGCGGGTCCATCACGACCACCGAGCCCGCGCGGCCGGCCATCGCCTGCTCCGCGGCCTCCTGGATGCGGCGGTCCACGGTGGTCACGACCTGGGCCCCCGGATTCGGCTCCTCGCGGCGCATGACCTGCACCGGACGGCCCATCGCGTCGACCTCGATCCGCTCGCCGCCGTCCCGCCCCCGCAGATACTCGT
>Ga0187766_10002293_pt1 | contig 11274 bp, 8 predicted proteins | sample 0216_QUI02_MP05__4_FD_132971 | JGI IMG/M metagenome (GOLD analysis project Ga0187766, IMG submission 132971) | Tropical peat soil microbial communities from peatlands in Department of Meta, Colombia - 0216_QUI02_MP05_20_MG | ecosystem: Environmental > Terrestrial > Soil > Wetlands > Peat ... | reverse complement strand
GAAGGTAGCGGTTGTTTTCCGGTATGCGGTCCCTTAGGTTCGCGCCATGCCCGCCTCGCGACTATTCATCGGAAGCGAGATCTACCGTCGCTCGACCTACGGCTCGAAGCATCCGCTCGCGATATCACGGGTGTCCGCATGCATCGATCTTTGCCGTAGCCTCGGCTGGCTGACCGAGGACGTCTACATCGACAGCCCGTGCGCGACACCCAAGCAGCTCAGGCGATTTCACACCGCCGATTATGTCGCGGCCCTCATCGCCGCCGAGGAATGTCAGCGCGTGCCCGAAGAGACCAAGGCGCGTTACCATATCGGCATCAACGGCAACCCGGTTTTTGCGGAAATCTTTCGTCGGCCGGCAACCGCGTGTGGCGGCACGCTCAAGGCCGTCGATCTCCTCAGCGCCGGTTCCGAGATTGTGTACCATCCCGCGGGCGGAACGCACCACGGCAGGCCCGACAGGGCGAGCGGCTTTTGCTATCTGAACGATCCGGTCCTCGGCATCCAAGCCTTGCTCGATAGCGGGGTAGCGCGCGTGCTTTACCTCGACATCGACGCCCATCATTGCGACGGCGTGCAGGATGCCTTTGCCGGCGAGTCGCGCGTGCTGATGATCTCCGTCCATGAGGCGGGACGGTGGCCGCACACGGGGGCGATCGACGATCGGGCGGGTGGTGCCGCGCGGAATATCCCGGTTCCGCGCGGCCTGAACGACGAGGAATTCGAGTTCCTTCTCGAGCGTGCCGTCTTTCCGCTCGCATCGCGATTCCGGCCCCAGGTCGTCGTCATGCAAGGGGGCTGCGATGCCCTCGCAGACGATCCCATGAGCAAGCTCGAGCTATCCAACAACGCCCTTTGGCGCGCGGTAAGGGGTGCGATGACGATTGCGCCGCGCATGATCGTGCTGGGCGGCGGCGGTTACAATCCTTGGGCCGTGGCCCGATGCTGGGCCGGCGTCTGGGCGACCCTGCGCGGATACACGATCCCCGCGCATCTGCCGGCCGAGGCCGAGGCGGTATTGCGCACCCTGGTCTGGCATCGCAGCCAGGGCCGCAATCCACCCGAACACTGGTTCAAGCACTTGGCGGACGCGCCAAGGCGCGGGCCGATCAGGCCGGAAATTCGCGAAATCGCCGCACGGACCTTGCAAGACTGACGTAAGTCGAGGATGCCCGAAATGCTCCCATCCTGGCCGCGGCAATGCCTTGTCGTCGTGGCATTGCTCTTCACTTCGGCGCTCCATGCAGCCGAACTCCCCACATCTTCGTTGACGATCGTGACCGGGGAGGGCAAGCAACTGAGCTTCACCGTTGAACTCGCCAACACGCCGGCGGAGCGCGAAATGGGCCTCATGTTCCGCAGCTCGCTTGCGCCCGATGCTGGCATGCTGTTCGACTTCAAGGAGCCGCAAATCGTCGCGTTCTGGATGAAGAACACGCTGATCCCGCTCGATATGCTCTTCATCGACAAGACGGGGCGCATTGTCCGTATCGTCGAGCGGGCGGTTCCAGGGTCGCTCACGCCTATATCGTCGGGTGAGCCGGTGCTGGCGGTGCTCGAGGTCAACAGCGGCACCGCCTCACGGCTTGAGATCCACACGGGCGACATCGTCGACCATCCGATCTTCCAGCGCTGAAAAAGGCTTGTGCGCCGGATGAGGCGGCGCACAAGGGAGGGACGTGCGGTCGCCTCAGCGCTTTCGCGCCAGCGTTAGACCGTCGCCAATAGCCAGCATGGCGATGTCGACCCGTTTGTCCCGCTTGAGGCGTGCGTTGAAGGCGCGGAGTGCCGTGGTGTCGGCATCCCGTTTGCGCGAATCGGCCACGGCTCCACTCCATAGGACGTTGTCCACGGCGATAAGGCCGCCGGGTCTCAGCAGCGTCAGGCAGCACTCGTAGTATTTTCCATAATTTGGTTTATCAGCATCGATGAATGCAAAGTCGAAAGTGCCGGAATGGCCGGTTTTGATAAGCTCATCAAGGGATTGTGTCGCGGGCGCCAATTTGAGCGAGATTTTGTGGTCGACCTTTGCGAGCGCCCAATATTTTCGGGCAATCGCCGTGTAGGCCTCGCTGACGTCACAGCAGATTAGCCTCCCCTTTGGCGGCAAGGCACGGGCGACGCAGATCGAGCTGTAACCTGTGAAGGTGCCGACTTCGATCGCCTTGACAGCGCCGATAAGCTTTACGATGAGGGACATGAACTGGCCCTGATCGGGCCCGATCTGCATTATGCCAAGCGGAAGCTTCCGCGTTTCTGTGCGCAATCGCGCCAGAACCTTGTCCTCGCGCAGCGAGACATCGAGGAGATAGTCATAGAGTTTGTCCGTAAGCTTGAGCGAGCGATTGGCCACGTGGATCCCTCCTTGTGACATGCGAAAGCGGTCGTTGCGTTGCGGGCCATTTTGTCGCACCCGCTTCGCCAGCGAAAGAGCGCCTTCGGTGTCGCGATGATGCGCCCAAAGAAAGAGACGCCTGAAGTGGCAATCCTCAGGCGTCCCAAGAGGGCCTTGCTTCGGGGGGCAAGGGCCTATGGCAAAATTTCCCGACAAACCAATCGCTGGCGCCGGCAAGTGCCGCTGTCGTCGACGACGTCGACACAAATGTCAGCGCCAAACTGCAAGCACCACGTCGCGGCGATATCGTGTGATATGCGTGCATCTTAGCGAACGAATGTGACAATTGGGCGATTGTTCGGTGCGCCACGCGGGCCACAGCGGACTCGGGTCGCTCGAGTGGCGCTCGACTTCGTCGCCCTTTTCCCCTGTCTATCGCCGCAACAGACCGAACGCGAAGCGGCGGCCCATCTTGCGGCGCGCCATGAGATGGATCCAGAGCATGGCGTAGGGCTCGATCAGACGCGCGATGGCGAGTTCGCCCGCATCGACCGCTTCGAACCCAAGCGACGAGACCAGGTCGAGCACGATTTTTTTGCCCTCGGGTTCGTCGCCGGCAATGAACATCACGGGCTTGCCGGCAGTGAAACTGGCGTCGGCCATGACCTCGAATCCGACCTGATTCATCGCTTTGTAGACCCGAGCTCCCGGGGCGAGCTTCGCCACCTGTTCCGCACCGGAGCTGTCGAATCCGACGGCGAGCGATCCCTTGGGGCTGATCGGATTGGTGACATCGATCAGCACCTTCCCCGCGAGATTGCCCGCAGAGGCAATCGCGGCGGCGTTTGCGTCATAGGGTGTCGCCAGCACAACGACCTCAGCGTCCTTGGCCGCGTCGGCGACGCTCATTAAACGAGCGTCGCCTTTGATTGCGCCGACCGTAGCCTTGGCCGACGCGTCCGTTTGGTCTCTTGCGCCAAATCGAATGGCGTGGCCGAGCTCGGCCCAGCGCCGTCCCAAGGTCGCTCCGACCGAGCCCGTGCCGATCACGGCTATTTTCATTTGTTGCTCCTTTTACTAACGCATGCCGATTCCTAATGCCCGCTCAGGCGAGATTGGCCCAAATGGTCTTATACTGCGTATAGCTCTCGAGCGCCTCGGCACCTTGCTCACGGCCGAAGCCGGACATTTTGAATCCGCCGAACGGGGCATTGGCGTGATACTTGTGCCAGGTGTTGAGCCAAACGGTGCCGGCTTTGATACGGTCGGCGAGCCTGAGGGCCCGCTTCATATCGCCGGTCTGGATGCCGGAGGCAAGACCATAGGGCGTGTCGTTCGCCACGCGGACGGCCTCTTCCTCGGTATCGAACGGAATGACGGGCACGACCGGCCCGAAGATCTCCTCGCGGCTGATGGTATCCGTGTTCTTGGCGTCCGCGAAAACAGTCGCCTCGACGAAGAGGCCCTTGCCGTTGATCTTGCGGGTACCGCCGCCCGCCACAAGGCGCGCCTTGCTCGCTTTTCCGGCCTCGACATAGCGCAATACCTTGTCGTACTCGGCCTTCGACGCAAGCGGGCCGATCTGTGTCCGCGGGTCGAGTGGATCGCCTAATACCGCGTCCTTCGCCATCTTGGCGAAGCGCTCGACGAATTGATCGTAGATCGGGCGCTCCACCAGAATGCGCGACCCCGCGACGCACACCTCGCCCTTATTCCAGAACACGCCCCAGAACGCCGCCTGCAAGGCGTAGTCAAGGTTGGCGTCGGCGAAAACGATATTCGGGCTCTTACCGCCAAGCTCCATGGTGAGATGCTTGAGCGTTGCAGCACCCGTGCGCATGATTCCCTGGCCGACAGGTGTAGAGCCGGTGAAGGCGATCTTGTCGACCTTGGGATTCTGCACCAGCGCGTCGCCGATCGACCCGCCGGGTCCTGTAATCAGATTGTAGACGCCGTTTGGCAGGCCGGCATCGAGCAAGAGCTGGCCGAGGGCGAGTGCGGTAAGCGGCGTGTCGGAGGCGGGCTTGTGTACGAACGTGTTGCCGGCAGCGAGTGCCGGCGCCAACTTCGAGCAGGACAGGACGAGGGGGAAGTTGAACGGCGTGATTGCCGCCACGACGCCAAGAGGCTCGCGCCGGGTGAGAATTCGCACGTCCGGCTCGTCCGTCGTGCGATAACCGCCGCCGAGGCCCGACATCGCCTGGCCGCCATAAAAGCGGAACAGGCTCGAGACGATCGGCAGGATCATTTCGCGGAAATCGCGATAGGGCATGCCCATGTCCATCGCTTCGCGGATCGCGAAGTCATCGGCGCGCTCATCCAGGAGATCGGCGATGCGGAACATTATCTTGGCGCGCTCGTGATGGGACATGCGCGACCAAGGCCCGTCCTCGAAGGCGCGCGATGCCGCATCGACCGCGAGGGCGGCGTCCGAAGGGGAAGCCTTCGCCACTTCGGTGATGACCTCTTCGGTCGTCGGATCGCTTGTGGTCATCGTGGCACCGTTCTGCGCATCGCGCCAACGGCCGTCGATCAAAAGTTGTCCGCGTGCGATTTTCTTGCGCTTCGGTAATTGAACGGTCGGTTGCTTCACGTCGTCAGGCATCGAATCACCTCCAGGTCAAGGTCGTCTCGAAACGAAATCATTCGGCGTGGAATCCGGCACCCGCGTGGGAGCCGTCGCAGAACGGCTTGTGATGCGACTGGCCGCATCGGCAAAGTGCGGCTTCCATGCCGCGGAATATCGTGTGGCCGGTGCCGCCGACGATCTCGTGGGGACCGTGCAAGAGGAGCGGTCCATCGGGGACCGGGTCGACCGAAAGCGGCCCGTTTCGCTTGACAAGTTGTGCGTCGGTCCCGCTCGCTTCCGGCTCTCCGGTCGCGTGGAACCCGATCCGGTGATGGCTTCCGTCGCAGTAGGGCTTGGCGGCGGAAGCCCCGCAGCGGCACAAGGTCGCGCGCAACGCCGCCACGCTACCGATCGTCGCTTCGGCACGGAACGCGAGCGGGCCATTCTCAAGCACACGGACTACATTGACTTGGGGTGGGGCTTCCGGTGCTGCGCTATCGTGGCGCTCGTAACGGATGGCACCTGAAGGGCAAGCCTGGGCCAACGCAGCAATCTCGGCCCCGCTCGCGCGCTCCGGATGAAGCCACGCACCTTCGACGTTGGGCACAAAGACGTCGGGACGGCTCAGCACGCAATTGCGGGAGTGAATACAGCGGCGCGTGTCGAAGAGGATGCTTGCGTCGGGTCCGTCGGCGCGTTCCACAAAGGGCGTGGCTGCGGCCAATGAGGCGCTTGTCGAGAATTGAAGATCGAGCCGTCCGTCGCGAAGCGGAGGACAGAAATAGAATCCACCGGTCTCGGCCTGAGTATGGCCCAGGATGGCGTCGCGCACGCCATCGGCCGCACCGGTCATGCGGTCAAGCATCCGTTCGGCGAGGTCGAGGTTGCGCATAAAAGCGATGAACTGCAACCCGTGGCGGCGCGCATTGCCCCATGGCATCGAGCGGCGCAGCATGAATCCGTCGGGGCCGAAGCTTTCCTGCTCGGTACGGCGCACGTGTGCCGTTTCCCCGACTTCCGCGAGTTCGGCGTCGGTTTCGGCATCGCGTCCGACGATATGGTTCCGCTCCGCGGTATCGCGGCGCAGGAGACGGCGGTGGAAATAGACGTATCGCTGAACGAGCGCGAAGCTTCCGCCCGCCCGCTGTCCACCGGCAATCAGTGCGGCATTCGCGGCCGCAGCGCCGACAGGATTGGCAAGGCCGTCTCGGAAGCCCGCCAAGTCGCGACCGTTCCGATAGCGAAAGAGAGCGGTCGCGCTCACGAGGGCGAATTCAGGCGTCAATCGATCGGTCAACGATTGCGCAGCGTCGAAAACCTCCGACGCGTCGTCGCGGGTGAGAAAGGCCCAAAGTGCAAACTGCGTTTCCGGCATGCCGGCCTCGCCTTGGCGGCGTACGAAGGAGCGAAGCCCCTCGATCGTAATCCCGAGTGCTGCCGTAAGCGGCGCGCCGATTCCGATCACCGCACCTTGGGGATCGATTCCAGTGAGCCGGGTCAGAGCATCTTGCGCGTTGCCGACCAGACGCCATTCGAGATTTTGGCCGAACGCGCCGGCCTCGTTCAGAATGCCGGATTGCGGCCCGCCCTTCGGAATGTCACGCTCCGCCACGGCCATTCACCCGTGCGACCGCGTCGTCACCGTGGAACCCGGCCGCGTGCCGCGCAACGGAACGAAACGACTCATCAGCACCTTCCTCGTTGTCGTTTTTCCTTGCGCCGCACTCAATGATCCGGGAAGCCGTCGGCCGTCCAATTCGCCAACACACGCTCCTGCAGTTCGCGCGAGTAGTTGTGCGCGAAAGAGCAGCGGACTGGCATCCGGTCGCCCCATTCGTCCGGGGGGAGGCAGTTGTAGACAACCTTCGTCGTGCGCCCGCCTTGCTTTTCGCTCGACTCGAGAAACGCCACGAGCGGACTGGTGGCCTCCTTGTCGAAGGCGATTTCACCATGGACGGGGTGGCAGCGTGTTGCGAATGCCCAGACGAGCTCGGCGGTGTTCGTGGGATCGATATCGTCGTTCAGCACCAGGATCTTCGGAATGACGGCGCCATATTTTGATTTTTCGAACACGAGCGTGCCGATCTCGCGGCAGAGCCGCTCCGCGTCGTAGCCGAGATTTCGCCGGCAATCCGCCGGCACGGTCACGGCGAGCCAGTGTTGAGCACTTTCAAGCGGCACCCAGGCCATGGTGGCGGGAATCCCGGCGGCGCGAATCTCCGCAAGCAATTCGGCGGCACTCGGAATGCCTTGGGCAGTGTGGTCCTCCTCAATCGGCTCGCCGGCGGCGACGACCGGCAGGATCGGGTCGTTGCGATGCGTGATCGCCGTCACGTGATAGACGGGTTTCGGGCTGCCTCCGCCGGGCCAGAGATAACCCGCATACTCGCCCATCGGGCCTTCCATTGCAGTTTCGGTGTCGGAAAGGTGGCCTTCGATGACGATCTCGGCTGTTGCAGGAACCTCGAGATCGACGGTTTCGCAGCGCACCACCTCGACCGGCTTGCCGAAATAGGCGCCCATGTAGTCGACCTCGCTCACATGCGCGGGGATTGGCATACTCGAGACGAACGGCGCGAAGGGCGGGCCGCCCTGGAACATCGCGAAGGGCATGGGCTTGCCCAGCGCCTTCCACATGCCGTGGATTTGGCCGAGATGCTGCAAGGGATGAACGATGCCCGTCATCCGGCGGCCATCGAGCAACATCACCCGCGCAATGCCCCAGTTGGTCCAAGTTCCGTCCGGCGTGCGCGCGACCACTGTTCCCCACGTGTTGATGTACCGGCCGCCATCGCCGTCATGGATGAGCGGGACGGGCAGGCGCATAAGGTTTGCTGCCTCCCCGGTCAGGACATTCTCCTTGCACGGGCCGGTCGGGATTCGGCGCGGCTTGATGCCAGGGCGCTGGCGCGCTTCGACCAGCGCCTCGACAATGTCGCGCCCACTCGCACCTGCATCGAGGCCGAGAGAAAGCGCTATTCGTGCAAAATAACGGTCCCTCCGGCGGCTGACACCGGCGGGTGCGCCCAAGACACGGAAGCCTCGCTCGATGCCCTTAATGCGCTGAAAAAGTGCGGCGGGTGCCCCGGTCTCGTAGCAGCGCCGAATGATGGCGCCAATCTCGAGGTTCCAGTCGACCTCGCGCTCGACTCGAACCAACTCGCCAATGCGCGCAAGCTCATCCAGATAGTCGCGCAGGCTCGTAAGGAAACGCGGTCTGGCACCACGCGAATTCTCAGACCCCAACTACGTACCCTCCCTTCACGGCCGCACCGCTTCCCAACCACGCGATACCCGCACGCAGGGGGGTCCACCACGCCGGAGCGACGATGGTTACGGGCACGGCTTTGTTGAATGAACGAGCCCGTTCAGAAGGCCACGGGGTTTGGCCACGGATTCGTATGACGCCCGGCCGTGCTGGCGGTTGCGGCGCTCGGCATCCTTCGGTCCAATCATCGTCCCCTGCCAGATGCCCAGGCACGCCCCGCAGAAACGGAATGCGCTTACATCACAACGTCTAAGCACAAATTACGCCTGCGGATTTAGCGGCTAATTTAGAATATTGCGAATCACCATTCCTGAACCCGCTTTCAACTTTTAGTGAGTCCTAATGTCGGGCAGTAGTCGGCGGCGCGAAAAAGGGCGTCGGGCGGGACTGCATGAGGCGAAAGTTTCGGCGTAGATGTTCCGATGTTTGCCACTTGCCGGGTGGCATCAAGGTCTGTAGACACACAAGAGTCCCTGGTCCGGGGCGTAGCTCAGCCTGGTAGAGCGCCTGCTTTGGGAGCAGGAAGCCGGCGGTTCAAATCCGTCCGCCCCGACCAATAGATTTTATTAGATAATTCCCAATAATCGTCGACCTATCCACAATCGTATCCACGAAATGCATCAAAAAATCGGGCGGTGAGCGACCGAGATCGCAATTTCGTGTGGTGATGCTGTCCGATACGCTGATCTCAGCCGAGGTGTTCCGCGTTCGGGCGGCCGTCACGCGGACGCTAAGGCCGGGGGATCTTCATGCCGCGTTGTACCGCGGGGCGGCTCGAGACAGTCGCGAACCATCGTTTAACATTTGGATATTCTGAAAGTTCGATGCCTTGCCACTCGTGGCGAGCAATCCAGGGATAACTTGCGATGTCCGCGATTGAATAGGCGCCAGCGAGGTACTCCACCTCGCCAAGTCGCCGCTCGATGACGCCATAAAGGCGTGCGGCCTCCTTCTCGTAACGCGTAACCGCGTAGGGAATTGGCTCAGGTGCGAAGCGGCGGAAATGGTGGGCCTGCCCAAACATTGGACCGAGTCCGCTTACTTGGAACATCAGCCACGCGATTGTCGTCATGCGTTCCGCATGGGTGCTTGGCAGCAACATTCCCGCCTTTTCGGCAAGATAAATAAGGATAGCACCCGACTCGAAGACGACGAGGTCGCGCCCGTCAGGGCCCTCATGGTCGACAATCGTGGGGATCTTGCCATTCGGGTTGAGCGCCAGATATTCAGGCGCAAATTGGTCGCCATTCGCAATGTCCACTTTGAACACCGTATATGGCAGACCCGCCTCCTCGAGCATGATTGAAATTTTACGGCCGTTCGGCGTCGGCCACGTATAAAGATCAATCATCTAGATTTTCCCTCAGCGGGTCTTCCGCCTTCGAGGCGTTGCTCCGCGGCAATATGAATCTCACGTCGTAGATCCGCATTGGCTCGCATGAGCCGATTGAAATCGCGATAGGCTAGTCGGAGTAGTTGACAATACCCGATGGCAACGACATTTGCGTTTCGTGGCTGTTGATTGAGGAGCGCCAATTCGCCAAAGAAGTCACCCGTTCCGAGACGAACGGGATCGGGGGTGATTTGAACTTCTACCGCCCCGGATGAAATAAAGTACATGCTGTCGCCTCGGTCACCTTTGTGGACGATCATTTCTCCCGGCACTGCAAGGCGTGGGCGAAGTAATCTGCTTATCTTCCTGCGTGCTTTGGCCTCAACCGTGCTAAACATGGAAACGCGTGCAATGAGGTCAGCGCGTCTCAGGCCGAGATCGAGTTTCGGCCGCCGCTCTGCGAGGCGACGTCGGGACCGCAAATTGCGGCTCAAATCGTTAAATACCTCTGGTGTGATCACGGACTCGTCGCGAAGCCTCTGGTATTGCCCTTCCTCGAGGCCAATCGCTCTGAGGGCGAGAAATTGCGCCTGCAGCGCACGAGCGTAGGCGGGGTATTGAAGCACGACCGCTTCGATGGCCCTCCCGACATCATCGAAACGGATCGCCAACTCACCGTCCAATGTCTTCCTTGGGCCATCGCCAAAGAGTGGGCGAAGCTGAGACGCATTGAACTGGCGCAACTCTTGGATGACGACGCGCGCGGTAAGGTGCGCTTCGAACCGATCGGCGATCTCGCTTGCAAGTGGACGTGCGATGCCGAGGCGGCGCTGGACCTCAAGTAAGAGGCGGATTCGCGGAGAAAACGCCGTCAATTGTTTTGCCGCCTTACGGTATTCCGCAATTCCGCCCGGTTTGACGGCGTCTCGAAGAATGGTGACGTGCGCTACCAGTCGCGACAGCGCTCGGCGCGACATGGTGCGCGCCTCGAAGTGCTGCAAATACAGCTCCCGTTCTCGCCCGATGAGAATTTGGACGCTTGCGCGCAGACGCGGCTCGGCGGGAAGCTGTGCGTCCTCCTCCGCTATCTGCGCCGCGACGTCCTCATAGCGGCTGTAGGGTTGGAGAGCCTCGTCTATCGCCGCACTAACGACACCATGCTCACGCGCAATTTTTCCGACTTCGCCGCCGATTGTCGAGAGGTAAAGACCGGTCACGCGGTCACGTAGCGCAAGGTCGGCTGGCGATAGTCGATCGAGGCGAAGGAGGCGCATCAGCGGGCGCACTGTGGGAGCGCCGACGAAGAGGGTAAACAGGATAAAACCGCTCGCGAGGACACCGACGAATTGGCGCGTTTCCGGTGGGAGTGCCGCATTCTGCGTGGCTGCCAAGGCAAGTGCGAGCGAAACCGCGCCGCGCATACCGCCCCACAAGATGACGAGCTTGTGGTCTTTACCCACGTGTTCAGCGACGCGAAGAAAGCTTAACGCTGGAAGGAGGCCGTAAAGTGTAACCGCGCGTGCCGCAAATGCCGCAACGATCAGCAGCGCAAGTTCACCCATCTGATAAAGACTGGCGCCGGCCAGCATGTCCGGCACCATCATTGCTGCAAGCAGGAAAATCAGCGAAGTTGCCCAGAAGCTGATCTGCTCCCAGGTTCGAATCAGGACTTTCCAGCTTGAAGGTGAAAGCCGGCGCTGTCCATCGTAATTGACGACAAGACCGGCAGCGACGACGGCAACGACTCCCGAAACGAAGAAGTAGCGCTG
>Ga0187766_10002291_pt1 | contig 11279 bp, 8 predicted proteins | sample 0216_QUI02_MP05__4_FD_132971 | JGI IMG/M metagenome (GOLD analysis project Ga0187766, IMG submission 132971) | Tropical peat soil microbial communities from peatlands in Department of Meta, Colombia - 0216_QUI02_MP05_20_MG | ecosystem: Environmental > Terrestrial > Soil > Wetlands > Peat ... | reverse complement strand
GTCAGCGCGGTCTCGACCACCAGGTCCCGCGACTTGACCCACGCGATCACGTCCGCCACCACGTCGGCCGGGATGTCCTGGGGCAAGATGGCCAGGCCGCCGCGCCGGGCCACGGTTTCCGCCATCCGCCGGCCGGAGACCGCGGTCATGTTGGCGGTCACGATGGGAATGGTCGCGCCGCTGCCGTCCGCGGTGGCCAGGTCGACGTCCAGCCGCGAGCCGACAGCCGACCGGCCCGGCACCATGAAGACGTCGCTGTAGGTCAGGTCATGCTCGGGAGCTTGCCCGTTGAGAAAGCGCACGTAGAGATTCTCCCCGACCCGCGCGGGTGCTATAGCCTCCTTCCGGTGGCCTGCCCGCCGATCCCGAGACCCGGCCACCGGACGCTCCGGCTGGGTACCCGGGAGTGGAACCCCGGAACGTTCGGCATCATGGCCGTGATCAACCGGACGCCCGACTCGTTCTTCGATCGCGGGGCCACCGCCGGCTTCGGCGCCGCCCTCGATGCCGCCAGCCTGGCGGTGGCCGATGGCGCCGGCATCGTCGACATCGGCGGGGTGAAGGCCGGGCCGGGCCAGGAGGTGACCAGCGCGGCGGAGATCGACCGGGTGGCAGGCCTGGTCGCGGCGGTGCGCGAGCGGCATCCGGACGTCGTGATCAGCGTCGATACCTGGCGCGGCGAGGTCGGTGAGGTGGTGGCCCAGGCCGGCGCGGACCTGCTCAACGACGCCTGGGGCGGTGCGGATCCCCGGCTCGCCGAGGCGGCGGCCAGGTACGGTACCGGGCTGGTCTGCTCACACGCCGGCGGCCTGCCGCCCCGGACCCGCCCGCACCGGCCCGCGTACGGCGCCGTCGCGCGGGACGTCACCGCCTACGTCACCAATTATGCCGAACGAGCCGTGGCCTCGGGCGTCCGAGCCTGCTCCATCCTGGTGGATCCCGCTCATGACTTCGGCAAGAACACCTGGCACTCGCTCGAGCTGACCCGCCGTCTGGGCGAGCTGACCGATACCGGCTGGCCGGTGCTGGTAGCGGTGGCCGACAAGGACTTCATCGGCGAGACCCTCGACCTGCCGGTCGATCAGCGTGCCGAGGGCACGATCGCCACCCTGGCGGTCTGCGCCTGGCTCGGCGCCCGCATCTTCCGCGTGCACGACGTCCCCGCCGCCCGGCACGCTCTCGCCGCCGTAACCGCCATGCGGCCACCTGGCGTCTAGCCGATCGGAGCACCCGCCCGCGGCACATCGGCCACAAGCGCAACACAATCCATGATCCGCGGGTCAGCGGCCGAGCAGGGCAGCGCCGATCACCGCTCCGGCAAAGCCCAGACCGCGCAGCACGCCTGGCACGCCGGCCGGTACGGACTCGCCGAAGATGATCACGCCGGCCAGGATGGGCAGCAGGTTGGTGAGCAGCGTCGAGACGCCCGCGGTGGCCAGGGCCGTGCCGCGCTGGAAGGACAGCTGGACGCAGACGAAGCCGAGGCCGTGGCAGGTGGCGAGCAAGAGGACGAAGATGTACACCGGATAGATGCCGCCGACGGCGGCCTTGGTCGCGACATCGCCGGCCGAGTACATCAGGCCGGCGGCCATCGCCAGCCCGGCCCCGGCCCGGAGCATCGGCGCCGCGGGAACGGCCGCTATGACCGCGGCCAGTGCGGAGACCAGTATCCAGCCGAGCGGCTGCCGCCAGCCTGGCATGGCCGCGCGCCCGGCGCCGCCGGTGAGCGACAGCCCGAGCAGCAGCAGGGCGCAGACGGAAACCGTGACGGCCACCCATTCCCGCCGCGACAGCCGCACACCGCCGGCCCGGACGAGCAGGGCGATCAGGCCCACCCCGCCTGCCGCCGTGGCCTGCACCAGTGAGATGGGCGCCAGGTCGAGGGCGGCGATGTACAGTCCCCACCCGGCCAGGCCCGTGACGAAGCCCGCCAGCCAGCGCCGGTCGGTGAACAAGGCAGCCAGCGAGGCCAGCGGATGACGCACTGACAGAGCAGGAAGCTGGCCGGAGGCGGCGTGCTGGATATAGAAGCCAGAGCTGAGCGCCGCGGTCGAGAGCAGCGCAAGGACCAGCCCGGCGGCCAGCCTCATGGCCGCGCCCAGGCGACTGCGGACCGCGACCAGCCCGGGCCGCGGATCAGCCCGGCATGGGGCAGGTAGCCCTCGGCCGCCATCGCGGCGATTGCCACCCGGGGCAGGTCCGAGCGGTGCTCGATGATCATGTAGCGGGGGAGCCAGGCCGGGCTGAACTGCCGATTGAACCGGAGCAGATTGTCGAGCTGCAGCGCGAGGACCCGCTTCAGCCGCAACAGCATCCGGCGCTCGATCCGTTGCGGCGAGCTGATGGCGGCGTCGCTGCCGAGCACTCCGGCGAACGGGGAAAAGTTCAGCGAGATCCGCTCGTAGCCGTGATCGCGTGCCCACCACACCGCATTCACGATGAGCCACGCGTTGAATCCGTTGGGCAGGCTCTGCCGTCTGGGCATGGAGGACAGCGACAGCGACCGGCTGGCGCGGCAGACCGCCAGATGGAGGAAGCCCGCCACCTGGCCTTGCTCGTCCCTCCCGACCACGAACAGGGCGTCATCGTCGCCGAGGCTGAACGGGTCGTCGAGCTCCATCGTGAAGCCCTTGCGCATCCCCCCGTGCAGCCAGGCTCGGTCGATGTCGGCCAGCTCCGCGTGGAGTTGCTCGGATACAGCGCCGGCCAGGACAATCTCGGCGCGGTACATGTCGCGCTCCAGCCGGTGAACCGCTTGCCGCACGGTGCGCATCGGATGGCCGTCGAGGCAGAAGGCGGCCGAGTCGATGACTGCCTCATCGCCGTGGTACAGCGGGTGCAGCCCCCGGTCGATGTAGGTCGGCAGCAGCTGCGCGGACGCGCCGAGGACGGCGACGTGCCAACCGCGGGAACGCGCGTAGCCCAGGAAGTCATCGAGCGCCGGGCCCGCCTCCTCGACAGGTCCGACAGGGTCGCCGCTGACGACCGCAATTCCGCGCACGACGTGGTAGGCGATCAGAGACTGCCCGGTGAAGAACCACTGCTTGTCCGACCTCAGGGCGAACGGGGCCAGGGTGTCGCTGCCCCACTGGCGGACGATGGCAGCGGCCCGTTCCCCGCTCCCCGCGTCAGCGAACAGGCGCTGCTGCCAGGGCCGGACCCAGACCTCGGCGGCCCAGATCACCCCGATCGCAGCGATCGACAGGACCGACAGCGGGAACCACTGGGAGAATTCTCCAGGCAGGTACTGGCTGCCGTGCGGTGGCAGGCCAGCCAGCGCGCGGGCGGTGTCCCGCGCGACGGAGCCTGCGGAGAACGACAGGTCGGCCGCGATCCGGTACAGGCAGATGACCGTGACGCCGTACACCACCGCCAGGGCCAGCATGCCGGTCAGGCGGGCCAGTGCCGACAGTTCGGCGGCCGGGTCGCCGCGGTTCGGGAAGTCCTGCCGCCGGGCGACCAGGGCCACCGCGGTCAGCCCGGTCACGATCGCCGCGGCGTAGTGGGGGCCGCGCAGCAGGTGCAGCACCGCCGACAGTCCGAGCAGTGCGACGGCCAGGCGCCAGGCCCGCCGGTTTTGGCGGGCCAGGCCGCGTGAGGAGATCAGCAGCAAGATGCCCGCCGGGACTAGCAGGGCCCGGGCGGTCGGCGCGAAGCCGGGCCCGAGGCGTTCCACGAGGCTCAGGGCGGCTCCCGGCCGGGGGATGACCGCGGCTGCGATGTCGATCAGCCCGCCGCAGGCGACGAGCCACGACAGCAGTCTGGGCACGATCCGGTCGGTCGGTCTGCTCGCGCCGAGCAGCGCGCCGCCGGCGCCGGCCAGCGCCGCGGCGAGGTAGATGGCCTGCAGTCCGGCCGCGCTACGGAACTCCTGCCCGAGCGACCCCTGGCGGACTATCAGGAGGGAAACCGCGTCGATGACGAACAGCCAGGCGCCGGTGCCCGCGGCCAGGCCGAGGCCGGCGGCCAGCCGGTCGACGCGCATGGCCCGGGCCGCCAGCCCGAGGGCCAGGCCAGCCACGCCGAACACGGCGACGTAGATGACCAGCGGCACCCGGTCATGGCCTGGCAGTTCGTCGAGCGGGAGGGCGTCGTGCACCACTGGGCCCGGCCAGGGCGCCACCCCCGCCCGCACCAAGTACAGCCACCCCGTGGCTATCGAGGTGGCCAGGATGAGGGCCAGCGTCAGCGCCGCTGCTCGCGCGACGCCTGCCAGCGGTCCCCGGCTATCCATGGTGCAGATGCTCCGACGCGGTGATCAGCGCCTGCGGCATCAGCGCCCGCCACAGCGCCCAGTTGTGAGTTCCCGGCGGCTCGAAGAAGCCGTGCGCCAGGCCGAGCGAAGTGAGCTCGGCGTCAAAGGTCTGGTTCTGCCCGGCCAGCTCGTCGGCTTTCCCGCTGTAGAACCAGATGTAGGTGCCGGCCACGGCCAGCCGGGGCGCCACGAGGGCGATCTCGTCGGCAGGGCTGTTGTAGCGCAGCAGGGCCGGATTGCGGCCGAAGATGGCGGGAATGTTGTCCGCGATCATATAGCCGGACCAGCTTTCCAGCAGGTCGAACTCGCCTGGGTGATGCAGCCCGATGTTCAGCGCTCCGTACCCGCCATCGGACAGCCCGGCCAGGCCCCGGCCTGTGCCCGCGGCGATGGTGCGGTAGCGCCCGTCGATGGCCCGGACCAGATCACGCGCGACGAATGTCTCCCACCCGTTGCCCGGGCGTACGCCGTTGGCCCATTCCTCGTCGGCGAAGAACGACCGCGAACCGGTCGGCATGATCAGGATGAAGGGCTGCATCTTTCCCTCGGCGACCAGTGTCGCCTCGTCGGTCGCGACCTCGCCGATGTTCAGGAAGTTCGACGGGGCGCCCGGGACGCCGTGGAGCAGGTACAGGACCGGATAACGCCGTGCGGGCTGATTCGCGTATCCGGGCGGGAGGACGACGGTCACCTTGTCCCGGTAGCCGCCCAGAGCCGGGCTGGTCACCTCGATGGTGTGCACCGTCGCCGGCACCACGTTCTGCGGCGTGGCTGGCGCGGGGAAGCCGCGGTAGAGCCAGAATGTCACCCCATAGCGGACCGCGCCGATCGTCCCCGGTATCGCCGCCGCGAGGCAGGCAATGACCAGCAAGGCGGCTACGAGCTGCCGGTGCCGGGACGACGGACGCGGCCCGGTCGTGCTGTGCCTGAGCGTCCCCAGATGCCATGACCCCGACATGTCCCATCTCCGTGCCGAGAACCTCCCGGTCTTAGTCAACGGTTCGGAAGGCCGGTCACAGTAGTGCCTTTCGGCCTCCGGGGCAGAGGAGAAATCCCTTTTCATGCGGCCGGGGCAGGGGAGAAATCCCTTTTCAGGCGGCTGCGACCTCAGCCGCGCAGGGTGGAGCGGAGGATTCTCCGGAGTTATGAAACGCTGAGGCCGAACGCGGCGAACATGATGTCGGCGATACGGTCGGCCATCTCGTCTTCCGGCAGCCGGACTTCGGCGCTGATCAGGTAGTTCACCCGCTCGAGCATCATCAGGCAGGCCACCGCGGTCAGCTCGGCGTGCTCTTGATGCCGACCGGCCGCCTGCGCGGCGGCGGTCATGCCCGTGGTCATGGCCTCGGCGATGCTGAAGAACAACCGCAGGCCGTCGCCGAACACCTCTTCCGGCACCAGGTCGGCCTGGCTGAGGATGCGGATCACGGTGGCGTGCGCAGCGTAGGCTCGGAAGAATTTCCTGACCCACTGGCGCAGCACGCTCAGCCCGGTTTCGTCGCTGGTGACGACGGGAAAGTCGCCCGCCACGATCTCCATATCGTGCAGGGCGTCCTTCAGCAGCGCCTTGAACAGGTCTTCCTTGTTCGAGAAGTACAGGTAGAACGTGCCGTGGGAGATGCCGGCCCGGCGCACCACGTCGTCGACGCGGACACCGTGGAAGCCGCGGTTCTCGAACTCGATCATGCCCGCCTCGAGCAGCCTGCGGACGGTCTCCCGGCCCTGAGCTCGCAGTTCGCGGTCCTGGGCGGGGGTCCCGCCGCCGAGCGAGGGCCTGGCGGGTTGCTTCCGCGGTGGCCGCCCGGTCCCGCGGGCCGCGGGGCTGGCTGGGTTCGCGGGACCGCGGCTTGCCTCCTGGTTCATAGCTAGAGAGTAGCCGTCCCGGCCACGACTGCCGTACTTTCGGCCAACGCCCACCAGTCCTTCCTGGCCATGGCACTGCTAACCTTCGTGCGGTGAGCCGCGCTAGTCCGGGGGGACGACCCCCCTGGGCCCCCCGCGTACGGGAGGGCTTCCCGCCCCCCCGTACCCCCCTGGCCCAGGCCCCCCTGGACGCCCCCCGCCAGGCTGACGGGGCCGCCGTCGGCAGCGGGCGGCTGCGTGCGCTGTGGCACCGGACCGCGGTCAGGGTCGGCGCGCTCACCGCGGCCGCCGCGCTCGTCTACTGCCTGGATTCCTTGATCCTGTTCCGCCGCTTCCTGGCCAGCACGTTCGACCTGGTCATCTTCGACCAGGGGATCCGCGGCTACGCGCACCTCGGGGCGCCGACCTCGATCGCCAGGGGCGTGTCAGACGGGATAGGCGCGCACTTCATCCTGCTGGCCGATCACTGGTCGCCGGTGCTGGCCCTGCTCGCCCCGCTGTACTGGATCCACGACGACCCCACCACGCTGCTGGTCGCGCAGGGGGTGCTGTTCGCGCTGGCCATACCGCCGCTGTGGATCTACACCCGGCGCAAGATCGGCGCGGGCGCGGCGTACTTCGTGTGCGTGGCCTACGCGCTGTCCCTGCCGGTCATGGAGGCCGTGATCTTCGACTTCCACGAGGTCGCGTTCGTCCCGGTGCTGACCGCGGTGATGGTCGAGCGGTTCGACGCGGTGTCTCCTCGGGGGGACGACCCCCCCAGACCCCCCCGCTCACGGGGGGACTCCCCGTCCCCCCGTTCCCCCCTGGCCGCCCGGGTGGGGGGGATCGCCGCGGCCATGGCGCTGCTGCTCGTCAAGGAGGACATGGGCCTGCTCGTCGCGGGCTTCGGGGCTTACCTGCTGCTGTTGCGGCGGCGGCCCGATACCTGGATCGGGCTGGCCTTCATAGTCGGCGGGGTCGCGGCCACGTGGGCGGCCACGCAGGTGCTGATCCCGGCCTTTGGCGGCTCGGCCACCTTCTACTTTGCCTATAGCCAGTTCGGGCCCACGCTGGGCAGCGCCGTGGCACATATGGTCGCCCATCCGCTGCACGCGCTGCACGTGTTCATTACCCCGTGGGTCAAGGCCCGGACGATGATCGGGCTGCTCGCGGCGTTCGGGTTCCTGCCGCTGGCCTCCCCGATGGTGGTCGCGGTGCTGCCGCTGCTGGCCGAGCGGATGCTCGCGTCGGGCTATCCGCTGTGGTGGCAGGCGAAGTTCCAGTACGACGCGTTCGTGGTGATGATGCTGTGCTGCGCCGCCGTCGACGGTGCCGCCCGCCTGCAACGGCACTGGCGCAAAATGCCCGCTAGCTGGAACCGGTGGCTGACCTACCCCTGGTCCCGGCCCGCGTGGCTGCGCCGTGGCGGCTCGCCGTGGCCGCCAGCCACCTTGTGGGCGGCCGCGATCTGCGCCGCCGCGCTGGTGTATCTGCCTTCCTCGCCGTTCGGCCCGCTGCTCCACCCGGGCTTCTACGGAGTCAGCGCGCGGATGCGGGCGGCCGCGGCCGCGGTCGCGCACGTGCCCTCGGGAGTGGAGGTGGAGGCGTCGAACAACCTCGGCCCGCGGCTGTCCGGCCGGGACACGGTGCTGCTGCTGGACGGGACGCCCCGGTGGGCGCCGTGGGTGGTCGGGGACACTGCCGGGCTCGACTTCCCGTTCTGCTCGCCCGGCCAGCAGGCCGCCGAGCTGTCTTACCTGCAGGCACACGGGTACTCGCTGGTGTTCGCCGACGGCGGGTACGTGGTGCTGCACCGGCCCGCCGACTGGCGTACGGTCCAGGCCCTCGCCCGTCCGCTGCCCGCGGCCCGCTTGCACACGAACATCTGCTACTGAGGTTGACCGTCGATGCCGCCTGAGGTGCTGAGCCCGCGGGCGCTCAACCGGGCCCTGCTGAGCCGGCAGCTGCTCCTGGACCGCCCCGGCCTGCCGGACGAGGCGGACGGCGGCGACGCGCTCGCCGGGCGCTGGCCGGATCATCCTGATCGACGGGTTCGTCGCCGGGCTGTGGCGGCTGGGCAGGACGTCCGGCAGCGCGACGCTGACCATCGAGCTGTTCGGCCCCGAGCAGCACCTCGATCCGGTGGTCGGCGAGGCCGAGAGCATGCTCGCGTTCTGCGCGCCGGGCGCGCGTCACGACATCCGGGTTCGCTGCTGTCGGCTGATCCGGGCGGGTTCAGGTTCCGCCAGCCGCTTGCGGACCCTGCTCGGCAGGTGCTTCCGGACTGTCCGACATGTTCGGTCATGGCCCCTAATGTCTCGAGCGCTGCTACAGATCTCATTAATAACTTGTTTGGGGGTTTTCTGTAGCGTTGGCGGCCTTATATCGTCATACATTGTGCTGTCCCCCGATCTGCGCCGCGCCGCCTTGAGAGCCGCCGCCGTGGCCGCGGCGTGTCTGGGCGCAGCCGGATTCGCGGTGCCGGCGGCTTATGCCTCTGGTACTCCCTCCTCGCACGTCTCGTCGGTCTCGGCCCCGGCCTCGTCTCAGCCCGCCGCTCCTACCGCGTCAGCAGGTCTGCCGCGGCAGGAGTTCGTGTCGGACCTCATCGCCGCGGTCCCGGGCGGGATCACCGCCGTGCAGCTGGCCAGGATCAGCAAGTTGGGCGGGGTGACGGCCGTGCTGCCCGTCGACGGCGGGAAGATCAAGGTCAACGGCCAGAGCGCCAACGTGCTCGGCGTCTCGCCGCAGGCGTTCCGGCCCTGGACGCCGCTGTCCACGGCCGCCTCGGCCGCGGTCTGGTCGGACCTGGGCCAGGGCAAGCTCATCAGCACCAGCGCCGCGGCCCGCAAGCTGCACCTGGCCGCGGGGAAGTCCTACCCGGTGTCGGCCGCGATCGTCGAGCAGGTGCCGTTCGGCGGGGCGACCGCGCTCAGCGTGCCCGGCGCGGACGCGATCGTCAACCTGACCAGGTCCGCGCAGCTGGGGCTGGCCAGGAATTTCGCGGTGCTGATCAGCGCCCCCCAGGCCAACTTGTCCGCGCTCAAGGTTCAGGTCGAGTTGATCATCGGCCAGGGCGGCCAAGTCGTGAACCTGGTCTCGTACTCCCTGGTCACGGCAGGCAAGCTGCCGGTCGAGGCAAACCCCCCGGCCGGCGTGCCGGCCAACTGGGTGGACCTGTTCAAGAAGTCCGCCGGGCAATACTGCTCGGGCATGTCCTGGACCGTGCTGGCCGCGATCGCCCAGATCGAGAGCGGTGACGGCGCCAACAACGGCCCGTCCAGCGCGGGCGCACTGGGTCCCATGCAGTTCATGCCCTCCACCTGGGCGATCTGGGGCATTGACGGCTTCGGCCCGCCAGGACCGCCGGACATCATGAATCCGCTGGACGCCGTCCCCTCGGCCGCGCGCATGCTGTGTGCCGACGGCGCGGGGAACATCGCCACGCTGCCCTCGGCCATTTTCTCCTACAACCACGCGACCTGGTACGTCAACGAGGTGTTGTCGCTGGCCAGCCAATACGCCCAGAACAACCCCTGAAGCACTACTCCTGCGGCCGGGGCGCCGCCGACCGCAGGCGGCCCAGGCCGAGCAGGCAGGTGACAGCGCTGGCCGCGCCGCAGGCGGCGGCGAATACGTACCCGGCCCGCGGGCCGTACCCGTCGATGACGAAACCCACCGCGGCCGCGCCGACGGCCAGGCCGACGCCGATCCCGCTGCTGAGCCAGGCCATGGCCTCGGTGCGCCTGCCCGGCCTGGCCTGCGCCTCGAGCAGGCTGAAGCCGGCGATCAGCGTCGGCGCGATGGTGAGCCCGCACAGGTAGATCCCGCACGTCAGCGTGACCAGGTTCGGCTGGGCCCAGAACGTGCCCACCCCGATCACGGTCAGGATGAGCGTCACCGTGAACCTGCTCTCCACCGGCGCCCGCCACTGCCGGGACCCGTACCACAGCCCGCCGGTCGCGCTGCCGAGGGCATAGGTGCCCAGGATGAACCCGGCCAGCGGCTTGTGCCCGAAGTGCTGGGCGAACGACACCGTGCTCATGTCGACGGACACGAACATCGCGCCGAGCAGCAGGTACACCGGAGTCAGCACCACCAGCCCCGGCGCCGCCGCGCCCGCGCGGCGGCGTCGGCGCAAGCCCCCCCGTGAACGGGGGGCCCGGGGGGTGACGGGGGGGCGCGTAGCCCCCCCGTGATCGGGGGGATCCCGGGGGGTCGTCCCCCCGGGACTAACACCGTCCCCCCGGACTAGCAGCGGTTCGGTGCTGCGTTCGGCGGCGAACCACAGGGTCCCCGCGAGGCACAGCAGCGCCGCGGCGCCGACTCCGGCCGCGGGGAACACCTCGGTCGCCAGCAGCGTCACCGTGGCAGGGCCGACGACGAAGCACAGCTCGTCGGCGACAGACTCGAAGGAGAACGCGGTATGCAGTCTGGGGGAGCCGGCGAGCAGCGCGCTCCACCGGGCCCGGACCATGGTGCCCAGCGACGGCATGGTCGCACCCGCGATCATGCCTGGCACGAAGAACGCCCAGGTCGGCATCTGCAGCTGGACGGCCGCGATCAAGGCGGCGGTCGCGGTCGCGAACACCGCAACCAGCGGGAGCAGCACGCGCCGCTGGCCGCGGGAATCGACCAGCCGGGCGATCCGCGGCGAGGCGGCCGCGTAACCGAGCGAGCCGGCCGCGGACACGGTGCCGGCCACGCCGTACCTCCCGGTGGCGGCCGAGATGAGCAGCACGGTGCCGAGCCCGAACATCGACATCGGCATCCGGCCGATGACGCCTGCCGCCGAGAAGCGCCACGCGCCCGGGATCTGGAAGATGTCCGCGTACGGCCGCAGCGGTCGGGCCAGCTTGCTGACGGGAGACCTGCTGACGGTCCGTTCCGCGTCATCAACTCCCGTCATCGGCCGCATAGCCCCATGATCGTTACGATATCGGACCCGGCCAACCGGGTTTCCGGCGGAAATTGACCCCGGCCGGGCCGTTACCCGGGCGGGAATGGCACCCCTGCGGCCCTGGTTGGATGGAGGCATGCCGGCCTACGACGCGTTCTTGCTGGTCTCGTTCGGCGGCCCGGAAGGCCCCGCTGACGTCATGCCGTTTCTGGAGAACGTCACCCGCGGCCGCGGTGTCCCGCGCGAGCGGCTGGCGGCTGTGGCCGAGCACTACTACGC
>Ga0187766_10002289_pt1 | contig 11282 bp, 12 predicted proteins | sample 0216_QUI02_MP05__4_FD_132971 | JGI IMG/M metagenome (GOLD analysis project Ga0187766, IMG submission 132971) | Tropical peat soil microbial communities from peatlands in Department of Meta, Colombia - 0216_QUI02_MP05_20_MG | ecosystem: Environmental > Terrestrial > Soil > Wetlands > Peat ... | reverse complement strand
GCGCTAATCGTCAGATGGCGGGTTCAACTGGAGAGACGTCCTGCTCCAATCGATGTCGCAGCTGCCATACTGAGCGTGATCGACCGAGGATCCTTCGTCGTCATCAGTGGCGTTGAGACGGCCCCGGAAATACCTCCGGGGCGCAGTCACACATCGCCGGACGCGACAATGACAAACTTCTCAGCCGTCAAGCTCGCCGAACCACCGCCCGCGACATTGCTCGTCCACTTCGGTGGGGACGAATCGGTCCAGTAACACTCGGTGACGGCCAGGAAATGCCCCAAGCTGCGCCGGGGGCGACGTCCTGGCGCATTACACCTCGATACGGGAGATTACCCAGGCGACCTAAAGCTGGAGCTGATATGGATGATCCTGTGCGGTACGTGTTGGCTGGCCGCGACGACGGCGAGGACGTGCTCCTGGCCGCCGCGCTCAACGCCGCCCGAGAGGGACGCGCCGAATATGCGCTCGAACTCTTGATATCTCGCTGCGTAAGGCGATCCTCGGACGCCTCGAGCCCATGGAACGTAGCTCAGCAGTTGCGGGACGCCGGGCAACATCTCCTTGCAGGTGCATTCGCATTTCTGACGTACACCCGACTCGGCAATTACGACGGCAGCGAAGCAATCGACGACCCGTGGCGTGATGACGCGCTGTACATCGCAGCAGACGAATTCATCAAGGCTGAGGCCTGGGTTTGTGTTGCAGCGTGCTTGCCGTACATCACCGATCCAGTAAAGCAGGCCAAGCTTCGGAGCGAGGTCGAGGCTGAATGGAAGAACGCTGACCCACCCCATTCATGATTGGTGGCCTGGTTGAGCGCATCGGTCGATGGCTCCAGCGCCGGTTAGGCCACGAGGCTGCGTTTGGTGCAGGACTCCAATACGAAGCAAAGCGTGACTTTGAGAACGCCGTCGAGGCATACGCGCAGGCCGAAGACGTGTGTTTGACAAAGGAGGGAGCCACTGGTCCTCAGCTCCCCGCTTATGCAGCGAAACTCGCCCACTGCCTCGTGCTCGCGGGTCGCTACTCAGAAGCCGTAACTGCGTACGAAAGGGCGCTTGGGTATCGTCGTCGGCACGCAAGCCTGTCCGTGCGTCCAAGTGAGGAGGCCATTCTTGAAGGGCTTGCAGACGCGCGAAGGCGAAGCCGCGGCGAATGAGCCAATGGGCTTGCTATGAGTGCTCAGAAGAATGCCGCCTGGCCGCCTCCCGCGCGCCGCACGTCCCACCAGTCCCTTCCCGCATCCGTGGTCGGCGGTCCGGGCTGGAGATTCAACCGAAGGCATCGACCCCGCCCCCGGGCGTGCAAACTATCAGTCCCCCCTGGGGCAGGCGTATCTCCCAGCACTCGTACTCGTGGTCCGGAGCAGCTTCAATTCTCCAAGCTCCGGGCCCGCCAGACCCACCTGTCCCAGTCACGACGAGTGTCCCGCCGTCGTCGTAGGTCACTGCGGTGATCGTCGCGGTGAAGAGGTTGAGGCATACGCCAAGGGAAGTACGGTCGCCGGACATTCCGTCGCCGACGAGCGAGTAATGCTTCCCCGTGACGTCGGTGAACGTGAAGGCGCCGGCGATCCGGACGGAGGCCGATGAGCTAGTTGTGGACGTCTCCTCAGTAAGTTCCAATGACAGGTGCGTGCTGGACGAGACAAGCCGGACGCGCCACCCGCCCATTCCGAGGTCGGTGAGCCTCGAGGAGATCGTGCTCGAGTTAGGGGTTTCTGCCTGGATGCGAGCCTTGGCCGCGAGGGCTAGATCTGGCCAGACCATGCTGACCCCGCTCAGCAGGAACTCCGGCTCCGGCCCCCGCGCCCTGCTGAACATGAAGGCCCAGCGCGCGTCCTCTCGGCCCTTTGCCAGCATGTCATCCTCGAATCGGGCGTTCCAGTAGCTGGCGAACTCCTCGAAAAGGCCCGCAGCGAGATAGCCGAGGTCATCGAGGCTACGTGCGGCACCAACCGCGGCCATCAGGACGTCCCATGCCTGATCTGGATCGTTGCGGAGGGCAGCGTGGACAATGCTGTACGCACGCTGGTTCTCCTCGGAATCGTCCCTCCTCAGGTATGCGAGCGCGAGATCGGCGGCCATCGGCATCGAGGTGGCGACTCCACGGGAAGTCCGTGACGTTCATCATGTGCCCACCATCTTCCGAAGCTGACCACGAATCGGGAGCGCGTGGGCGGCCTCGCGGACGTGGTGGCCAGCGGCCCGGATGTAGATCTGCGTCGAGCTCAGCGACGCGTGGCCGAGGAGTGCCTGGACGACGTTGACCGCCTCACCCCGGCCGACGAGCTGCATCGCCACCGTGTGCCGGAACGCGTGCGCCGCCGCTTCGCGAGGGAGGGGGACGCCCGCCCGGGCGAACCAGCGGCGGACCAGGTGATCGAGCGCCGCCGGGGTGAGCGGCCTCTCGTGGTTGTTCAGCCACACCGGGTCGTCGCGCCGGGCTCGAGCCTTGGTGCGCTCCTTGCGGCTGTCCAGGTACGTCTGCACGGCGGCGACGACCTCGAGGGGCAGCGGGCAGTCGCGGACGGCGCCGCCCTTGCCGGTCACGCGCATGTAGGGATCCTCGACGTCGAGGACGAGGTCGCGGAGCCGGACCCCGCACACCTCGCTGGCCCGGGCACCGGTCCCGGCGAGCACCGCAGCCATCGCCAGGTCTCGTTCCGGCCAGGTGAGCCGACCCTCTGGGTCCAGGGTACCGGTCACCGCGAGCACCCGGGCCATCTCCCCATCCCGCTCGACGTACCGCGGGAGCGACTTCGGCAGCTTCGGCCGCTCCACACCGGCGGCGATCAGGGGATCGACCCGGAGGTGGCCCTGGCGGACCAGGTGGGCGCAGAGGCCTGCCAGCGTGCCGTGCACCCGGGCCCGGGTCGCCGGCGCCAGCCCCTCGCGCTGCATGACCGCCAGCGCAGCCACGACGGCCTCCGGGTCAGCTGGGCGACCCGCACCCGCTCGGTTGCCGTCCGGTCGTCGCCCTTCGCCGCCGGCCCAGCCACGCGTGCGGCGACCGCCTCGATGTCAGCCCGGTACGCCCGCAGCGTGTTGTCGCTCAGCCCGCGACCGGCGGAGCGCACGGTGAGCCACTCCTCGAGGACGTCGGCGAGGGTCGGGGAGGTGCGGCGCGGCATCGCCGGGGAACGGTAGCACAGCCCGAGCACTGACCTGGATAGTGGGCCCTATCAATGCTAGGACATATCTAGGTTGCACTCGTCGAGCAACGCGCGCCAAGCATCTATCCGAGCGCCATGGTGATCACAAGCGCAATCGCCGCCTGAAGTACAAGTTCCGCATCCTGAGGACGTGAGAGGGCTCTCCGGATTCCCGCCTGAAGTTGCCATTCTCCATACGCCCTGCGGCGTCCGAACCAGAACAAGGCAGTCGCGCGCACCGTTTGCACCGCACAGCCTAATGCGGCAAAGGTCGCCAGCCACTGCAGCACTAGCGTCACCCCCTGACTACTGGCAAGTCCTAGGGCTGAGCCAAAAAGGTATAGGATGCAACAGGCGATCACCAGCACTCCGTATGCAGCGAGCATGGCTACCACGGCTAGGCGAGGATCATCGTCGTCAGTCCATGCCGAGGCGGAGACAACACGTACGAGAATTGAGATCACTCGTCTGGTCAACATGAGTTTCTGCTGGTTCGGTCCTTAGAAAGGCCGTCCCCTATGCAACGGGGACTGTTGGGTGGCCAGGCTCATTGAACACTTCTGGCATCGAACCCGCTTGACGGTGTGCAGGAACATTGCGCCCGCGTCCCATCAGCATCCAGCCAAGGCATCGATCGTGCCGATGCCGATGCCTGGCATCGGGAGCGGCAGCGACAAGGCGCCGAAACCATTCATACCAGGCATCAGGCGTCAGGTCTGCACAGGATCCGGCGCACCTACCGACGCCCCGCGAGATGCCCTCCTAGCCGTGGGCCAGGGAGGGCTAGGGATCACCCAGCGCCCATCCCGGGTCACTCAGATCACCTAGTTGCCTATCCAACCGCGTGCGACACTGCGGCTGTGGCATTTCATGAAAGCTTTTGGGTCGCTACCAGCGCAGTGGCGCCAGTCGTCGCTTTGGCGGCCGTAGTCACGATGCCCGATACGGCGGGCGACATCAGGAAGGCGCTCCGGCCGCGTTCCCGAGCTAGCAGCGAGGTCCACATCAGGTTGTCTGGTCATCTGTTCCAAAGGCTGACCGTGAACCGTGGGGCTGCCCCCGAGTCCGAGTCCCGTACGATCTCGTCGTTGAACTCGTCGTTGAACTCATACGCTCGGTTGATCTCGCTGGGGGTAATCTCCAATGTGGTCATCCAGGCCGGACTCCTGGCGGTGTCGCTCGCGGCTCTCGCCTACCACCGGGACGTGGCGTGGACGTGGGTGGCGATCGTCCTGGCGGTGGGCGGCCTCGTGATCCTGGCCGGAACCGTGTGGACGATACCCAGATACCGGTACGCCTTGGAGGAGTGGACAGAAACATTCCGTCGCACCGCCAAGGGCCGGCCAGGCAGCGGCCAGAGCCGCACCGTCCCGCCGTCATCGGTAAGGCGGAAGCCGACGGGGCCGAGACGTTCGGCCGCGGCGTCGAGGTTTTCCCGGACGGCGGTCCGAGGATCGGCGCGGCGATCGCGTCGATGGGCTGACAATTCGAATACGGGAGCGGACATCTGACGGCGCAGCGTAGCAGTCCGCCGCCAGGGCCTTCGCGACTTGTGAGAAAAGTCGAGGTCCCGAAACGTGTCTTTTGGGACATGCCCGATAATGCCCGCCATGACCACTGGCCTGACGCGACTCGAGGCTGCCGACGAATTCACACCTGACGACGCCGAGGTTCCCGAGGTCCACGAGACCCCCCTCGCCGCCGTGGTCCCCTACAGCACCCCCAGCGAGATCGTGCCGAGATGGGAGTCGACGCTCCCAGGCTTCGTGCGGTCCCTCTACCTCGCCTGCGCCCCGGGCACCTGCCGCACTTACCTGGAAGCGCTCACCCGATTCATCCAGGCGGTCGACGACCCCCTCGAGGCCGACGCCGCCGCCATCGAGGAGTTTCTCGCCCGCGAGCTCACCGGCCGCCAGGGCCGCGAACCGGGGCCGCGCTCGGCGAGCAGCCGCACCGTCGAGCTCGCCGCCTTGCGCCGCTACTACCGCTGGGCGCTCCGCGAGCGGCTCCGCTCCGACGACCCGACCACCGGCGTGACGATCCGCCGCGGCGAGCCGTACCGGGACCTCCATGCGCTCGGCACCGGGGAGGCCCGGGCGCTCCTCGCCGCCATCCCCGACACCGACGCGGGGGCCCGGCTCCGCTGTCTCTGCCTCTGGTATCTCCTCTCCGACCGGCGGCGGGTGGAGATCGCCCAGCTGCGCTGGGGTGACCTCGACCTCGAGGCGGGGACGTACCGGTACACCCGCAAGGGTGGGCGCACCGAGAAGCGCCCGCTGCTTCCGGCGGTGCGCGACGCCAAGCTGGCGTACGCGACGCGGTGCAAGGTCCCCCGCGGCCCGCACCGGCCGGTATTCCCGGGCCGGTGGGGGGACGCGCCACTGGCACCCCGGCACGTCACCCGCCTCATCGAGGCTGCCGCGCGCGCCGCGGGGATCACCACGCCCCGGCCGGTCCACGCGCTGCGGCACAGCTATGCCCGGCTCCTCCGTGAGATGGGCGCCACCGTCGAGGATGTCCAGCACTCCCTCGATCACGCCTCCCTGGCCACGACCAGCACATACCTGCGCAAGCTCCAGGGCAGTGACGATCCGTTCGGCCCCCGGCTCGCCGAGCTGCTCGGCGTGACGGACACCGACCGACCGGCCTGATCGTTCAGTCGCGCGAGCACTCGACGGAAGGCTGCGACCATCGCCTCCGTCACAGGACGCAGGGCTCCCGGGCCCAATGCCACCGCTCGCGGCAGTCACGGCATGGTCATCGGTCGCCTGGTCGAGCGCAGCTTCACTGCGACGTGGGGTGACCGCCTCTCGTCAGCGCGAGGTCGGTGGTGGGGCGGTCCGGTGGCACGCAGACCATTCCTTCGCTAAATCCCGCCGAGCCGATCCCAAAGGCGGCGTTGAACCGGTCAAGGTTCACCACGGTGAGCAGCGCGGTGATCTCGACGAGCTGCTCGTCGCTGAAGTGCTCCTTCATCCGAGTGAAGAGCTCGTCGGTGACCTCGACCGGCGTCCGCATCACGGCGACGGCGTAGTCGAGCGCCAGCTTCTCGCGTTCGGTGAACAGGTCACTCTGGCGGTAGCGGGCGAGCGCCAGCAGCTCCTCGTCGGTGAAGCCGGAGTGTCGGCAGATCTGCGAGCCGAGGTCGACGCAGAACTCGCATCCGATCATCTGCGCACCCTTCAGCTCGACCAGGTTCTTGATCCGCTCATCGACAGACCTTCCCTTGCGCACCGCCTGGTTGAACCTGCCCATCCCGACCATCATCTTCGGCTGGTAGGCCCAGATCTCCATCGGCTCGATCCCGCTGCCGGTCTGCGGCACGCGGCCGGCCAGCTTCTTCATCATCCTCGGTCCCAGCCCGTAGGCGAGCCGGACCATCGGGCCGGCCTTGCTCTTCGATACTCCCTGGATGCGGGCCATGGGTACCTCCTGTCACGGTAGTCGGGGTTCGCGGGTCTATCCGGTATGACCCGCGAGACCCCGACGGTGTGACAGCCTGTGACAGCGATGGATGAACGCCAGCTGGCTGACGAGTTCGACCGCCAACGTCCCCGGCTACGCGCCGTCGCCTACCGCATCCTCGGATCGGTCAGCGAGGCGGACGATGCCGTGCAGGAGGCGTGGCTACGACTGCAGCGGGCCGACGCCGAGCAGCTCGACAGCCTCGAGCGATGGCTGACGACGGTCGTCGCCCGCATCTGCCTGAACATGCTCCGGTCCCGCCGGACCCGCAACGAGCAGCCGCTCGACGGCTGGCGGCCGGAGCCGATCATCGACGACCCGGCGAGCGGGACCGATCCCGAGCACGAAGTGTTGCTCGCCGACGCGGTCGGGATCGCGCTACAGGTGGTGCTGGACACACTCAGCCCGGCCGAGCGGCTCGCGTTCGTGCTGCACGACATGTTCGCGGTGCCGTTTCCCGACATCGCCGCGATAGTCGGCCGTTCACCGGAGGCGACCCGTCAGCTCGCCAGCCGCGCTCGCCGCCGCGTGCGCGAGACCGCGCCGCGACCGGACCCTGACCTGACCCGCCAGTGGGCGGTCGTCGACGCCTTCTTCGCCGCCGCGCGGGAGGGCGACCTCAAGGCGCTGGTGGCGGTACTCGATCCGGACGTGGTGCTCCGCGCCCACCGCCGCGACGGCGACCCGGTCGAGCTGCGCGGCGCCGCCCGGGTCGCCCGAGGGGCGATGGCAGCACGGCGGTTCGCGCCGTACGCTCACCCGGCGCTGGTCAACGGCGCCGCCGGCGTCGTCGCGTTCGACGGCGAGCGGCCGTTCGCGGTGCTCGCATTCACCGTTGTCGGCGAGCGCGCAGTGACGATCGACGTGTTCAACGACCCAGAGCTTGTCGCCAAGCTCGACGTCCACGGCATCACCGCCTGAGTGACACAGCCACGCGGGCTTCGTGAGCTACTAGGGATGAGACGCAGCGAATTGGAGGAGGACCGTCGCCGTGCTGGCCGGGGGCCGTCCGGGTACGCGCGAGCTACGCCGCGGGAGCCACCGACACGTCGAGACTGATCGCCAGCGCCGCGGGGTCGTAGTCGCTCGGGTCCCCTTCGAGCGCGAACGAGATGGCGTCCAAGCACGCCCGCTGCGCCTCGTCGCGAGTGGGCAGCCCACCACCGTTGATGTGGAGGGCGGGGACCCGGAAGTGCCACGTCACGGCTTCCTCGTCCCAGAACAGCTCGGCCCGGAGCGTCGTGCTCATCCGATCATGGTCCTACAGCTTGCGGAGCTGATCAACGGTGTACCCGTAGTCTTTGGCCAGCCGCGCCATCGCGGGGCCGCCGAGGTCAACGCCGTCATGGAACGCCCAGACCCGCTGCTGAGCTCCCTTGGTGAGCACCCGGTGGGATCCCGAGCGCCGGGTCTCGACCCAGCCATCGCGCTTGAGCGCAGCCAGGACGCGTCCAGCCTTCGGCATCGGCCGTGCAGCGTACGAAACCTCCGCGCCCGGGTGGTGCCGCGTCGATCGACCAGGCAGCAGGACGGCCGTCATACGGGAACGCGGTCCACAGCTCGTCGGCCGCGGGCCCGATGGTCCTCCTGCCGGGTGGCTTTCTCCCCTGGCTGTCCTCTCGGCAGCGCGCTACCACGACGGTGAGCGGGTGGCCTGGGCGGGCCTTGGCTCCGAGCTGGAGAAGGAGGCAAACATGGCCACGCAGGAGCGGCTGCTGCTGGATGTCCGGGGGACGTGGAAGCCGTACCGGGTGGCCTATGAGGTGATCAAGGCACTCCGCCCGCTGGACGTCGGGTCGGTGGTCGAGGTGATCACCAAGGACGACCAGGGCCTGCTGAACGATCTCGGCATCTGGTGCCGGGCCACCGGCCACGAGCTCCTGGACACGAAGCCGGGCGACGGGGAGACGCGCGTGCTCATCCGCAAGGGCGAGCCGGTGCGCAACGACCGGACGATGACGGTGATCATGTCCACCGCCAGCCTCGAGGCCGCCGTGTACCCGCTGGACAAGGCGCTCGCCGGCGCGGTCCTCGGGATGGACGTGAGCGTGGTGTTCGAGGGCGCGGGCGTCCGGCTGCTGCGGCGGGGCTACCGGTCACGACTGTCTGGGCTCGTCGGCCGTGTCTTCACCTCGAAGGTCGAGCAGGTGATGAGCAAGGAGATCGGATGGCCGCTGCCCCAGGAGTCGATCCTGATCCTGGAGGACTTGGGGGCACACTTCTACCTGTGCGGGCCTTCGATGTTCGGGTACGGGGTCCACGAGCAGGACCTCATCATCCGCGAGTACACCGTGGGCGCGGTCATCACCTGGGCCGACCTGCTCGCACGCGCCGACATCCAGGTCTACTCCAAAGCGCAATTCGACAAGCCATAGGTCGCCGATGAAAGCCGCCGTTCACACTCGGTATGGTCCGCCGGACGTGGTCCGGATCGCAGACGTGGAGAAACCGACGGTCGCGGACCATGACGTGCTCGTCAAGGTGCAAGCGACGACGGTGAACCGGACGGACTGCGGCTTCCGTGCAGCCAAGCCCTTCATCGTGCGGTTCTTCGCCGGCCTGATGAGGCCTGGGGAGACCGTCCTGGGGAGCGAGTTCGCCGGCGTCGTCGAAGCGGTCGGCGGGAGCGTCACGGCGTTCAAGCCCGGGGACCGAGTGTTCGGGTTCAGCGAGGGCCGCTTCGGTGCTCACGCCGAGTACCTGGTGATGCCCGACGACGGTGCGCTCGCCACCATGCCGACGAACACGACCTTCGAGCAGGCCGCTCCGAGTACGGAGGGTTCGCACTACGCGCTCTCGTACATCCGCGCGGCAAAGATCCGCAGCGGGCAGCACGTGCTGGTCAATGGCGCGACCGGAGCCATCGGCTCGGCGGCGGTCCAGCTCATCACAAGCCTGGGTGCCAGCGTGACCGCGGTCTGCGGCGCCCCGCACGTGGAGCTGGTCAAGGGCCTGGGCGCCGACCGGGTCATCGACAGCACGGCCGAAGACTTCACCAAGGACGAGCAGACCTACGACGTGGTCTTTGACGCGGTGGGCAAGAGCTCGTTTGGCCGGTGCACGCGGCTGCTGAAACGGCGCGGCATCTACCTGTCGTCGGACCTGGGCCCGCTGTCCCAGAACCCGCTCCTGGCGCTCCTCACGCCGCTGCTCGGCGGCAAGAAGGTGATGTTCCCGCTGCCGCCGAAGCATGACCAGGCCGGGGTGAGGTATTTCAAGGACCTCATCGAGGCCGGGAACTTCACGCCGGTGATCGACCGGCGGTACCCGCTGGACCAGATCGTCGAGGCCTACCGGTACGTCGAGACGGGCCAGAAGATCGGCAACGTCGTGATCACCGTCGATCCTTCCGTCGAGCAGCGCACGCCCTCATCGCCGGCCTGATCTGAGTTCGACCCCTACTCGTACTGGGCCGCCTCGCCCAGCATTGACAAACGTCGATATAAGACCGTACCTTCTATATCGAGAGACATCGATGGAGGACCCATGGTTCGGGAGCTCGAGCTGGCGCCGGTGGCATGCTGCACGCCGGTCGCCGCGCCGGACATCACCCCCGAGCAGGCGGGCGCGCTGGCGGCGATCTTCAAGGCTCTCGCCGACCCGCACCGGGTGCGGATCGTGAACCTGCTCGCGAACGCCGCCGAGCCGGTGTGCGTCTGCGAGTTCATGCCCCAGCTGGGGCTGGCCCAGGGCACGGTGAGCTTCCATCTCAAGAAGCTGCTCGACGCCGGGCTCCTCGAGCGCGAGCAGCGCGGCACCTGGGCGTACTACTCGCTCAAGCGCGACGCGCTCGACCGGCTCTCCACCGTCTTCGAGGTCAAGGAGGCTGTGCGATGACGAACGACACCGAGCTCCGTGAGGACGTGCGCCGCCGGTACGCCAAGGCCGCCACCGCCGTGACCAGCGGCGCGGGCGAGGCCTGCGACTGCCGTCACCCCGGCTCGACCTGCGCCGAGGAGGGGCACGCCTTCGGTCCCGAGCTGTACGAGGCGCTCGCCGACGAGCAGCTGCCCGAGGCGGCGGTGCTCGCCAGCCTGGGCTGCGGCAATCCCACCGCGGTCGCCCAGCTCCGCCCTGGTGAGACGGTCCTGGATCTCGGGTCCGGGGGCGGGATCGACGTGCTGCTGTCGGCGAAGCGCGTCGGCCCGGCCGGCAAGGTCTACGGCCTGGACATGACCGAGGAGATGCTCGCGCTCGCGATCAGTAACCGCGAGGAAGCCGGCATGACCAACGTCGAGTTCCTCAAGGGCTACATCGAGGACATTCCGCTGCCCGCGAACACCATGGACGTGGTGATCTCCAACTGCGTGATCAACCTGTCGACCGACAAGCCGCGTGTGTTCGCCGAGATGCACCGCGTGCTGCGGCCGGGCGGACGTATCGGCATCGCCGACGTCGTCGCCGACAACGACCTGACACCGGCACAGCGTGCCGAGCGCGGCAGCTACGTCGGCTGCATCGCCGGCGCTCTCTCGTTCCAGGAGTACGAGGACGGCTTGCGAGCCGCCGGGTTCACCGACGTCAGCATCACCTCGATCCACGAGTCGATGCCCGGAATCCACTCGGCGATCGTCAAGGCCACGAGAAGCGTGGACACCGAGACCGCCACGCCCACGGTCCCGGCCGGTCGGGAGCTGCCGGTCGTCCGGACCTCCTGCTG
>Ga0187766_10002288_pt1 | contig 11284 bp, 11 predicted proteins | sample 0216_QUI02_MP05__4_FD_132971 | JGI IMG/M metagenome (GOLD analysis project Ga0187766, IMG submission 132971) | Tropical peat soil microbial communities from peatlands in Department of Meta, Colombia - 0216_QUI02_MP05_20_MG | ecosystem: Environmental > Terrestrial > Soil > Wetlands > Peat ... | reverse complement strand
GCGAGGCGGTGCATGCCGCCCTCGAGCGCCATGCGGCCGACCCGCGGCTCCGGGAAGCCCAGCTCGGCGTGCTCGGCGGCCACGATGACGTCGCAGGCCAGCGCCAGCTCGAGGCCGCCGCCGAGCGCGAAGCCGTTCACCGCCGCGATGATCGGCTTGGTCATGCCGTCGCGGAGGGTGAGCCCCCCGAGCCCGCGCGGATGGCGGTGGGCGAGGTAGGCGGCGCCGCGCTCGTCGGTCGCCGAGGGATCGCGCATGTCGTAGCCGGCGCAGAACGCGCGATCACCCGCGCCGGTGAGGATGGCCACGCGCAGGTCCGGATCGGCCTCGAAGCGCGTCCACGCTTCGTCCAGCTCGTCCGTGGCGGCGCGGTGGAGCGCGTTCAGGACCCGCGGGCGGTCGATGGAGACGACCAGCAGGTGGCCGTCGCGCTCGACGCGGGAGAACTCCATGCCGATCAGGCCACCGCCAGCGGCAGCCCCAGGTTCACGCCCTGGGCGACGAGCCGCTTCTGCAGCGTGGGCACGTCGACCCGGCGCGGGCTCACCCCGGACTCGAGGCTCAGCGCGGCCGCGGTGCCGGCCGCCTCGCCCATCACCATGACCGGCGGGATCTCGCGGCTGATGCGCTGCGCCTCCGACGTGGCCGAGTAGCAGCGACCCGCCACCAGCAGCCCCTCGACGGACTTGGGCAGGAGGCTCCGGTACGGTGTGAAGTAGTCGCGGCCGCGCGCCACCACGTCGGGGAACGTGCGTCGCTCGATCACGTCCTGCTTGGTGACCACGTACTCGCCCTCGAGCAGGCGGGTCTGGCGCACGCCGAGCTGCGGAGCCGCGTCGAGGATGTAGGCGCGCTCGAATCCGGGATAGTGCGCCCGCGCGTAGTCGATCACCTTCAAGAAGCGCCGGCGGGACTCGACCTCGATGTGGGTCTGGTCCTCGACCTTGAGCCCGTCGTGCCCCGGGATGTGCGGGCAGTTGCACCAGACCACGCCGGGTCGCGGGGTCAGCAGCCACCACATGTCCCAGGCTCCGCCGAGCATCCGCTTGATCTCGGTGTCGAGCCGGTGCGCCGCCTCCGGGTCCTCGCGCTCGAAGCGCAGCGCGGCGGCGGTGTCCACGTCGGCCAGCCGGTGCACGAGGGTCATGATGTAGGAGCCGTGCACGCCGGCGGCGCCCGCGCTGGCGAAGACGTCGCCGTCGCCGGTGGCGTCGATCACCACGCGGGCGCGGACGGCCTGCCGCCCCGACTTGGTCTCCACGATCACGCCTCGCACCGCGCCGTCCTCGACGAGCGCATTCGAGAACCAGGAGTGCAGGCGCAGCTGCACGCCGGCCTCCAGCACCATCTCCTGCGACACCTGCTTCCAGCCCTCGGGGTCGAACGAGGCCGAGTAGACGATGGGCTTGGGCTTGCGCCTGGCGTAGAGCTCCTCGAAGCCCCAGCGGACCCAGCGGTCCCGCACGTCGGGCTCGTTGCGGAACCAGTCCTCGGACGGCGGGGCCACGCACGCCCCGATGCGCCGCATGCGGTCGACGATCTCCAGCGCGAGCCCGCCCACCGAGACCTCGCGCTCGGCGCACATGTCGTCGAGCACCAGGACCATGCCGCCCGAGGCGAGGCCGCCCAGATACCCGTAGCGCTCGAGCAGCGTCACCTCGGCCCCGGCGCGCGCGGCGGCCACCGCCGCGGCCTGGCCCGCCGGCCCGCCCCCCACCACCAGCACGTCGGTCTCGACCACCACCGGCGTCTGCCGGCTCGGCTCGATCACGCTTGGCATGTTCTCTCCTCCTCGGGCTCAGCGCTCCCAGCGCACCAGGAGCCATTCGAGCACGCTCACCAGGAAGAAGAAGGCGAGCGCGATGGCCGATGTTACCACCATGGCCGCGTACAGGAGCGCGGTACGGAAGTCGTAGGTGGTCAGCACGATCAGGTAGCCGAGCCCCTTGTTGGTCCCTATCCACTCCGCGACCAGCGCGCCGAGCACGCTCGAGGTCGAGGCGATGCGCATCGCGGAGAAGAGGTACGGCAACGACGACGGCCACCGCACGTAGCGAAAGGTCTCGGTCCGGGTCGCGGAGAGCACGTGCATCAGCTCGAGCGCCTGCGGGTCGGCCGACTCGAGCCCCTCCACCATGTTGACCAGGGTGGGGAAGAAGGTGATCAGGGCCGCGATCGCGATCTTGGGCGCGTAGCCGTTGCCCAGCATGAGGACGAAGATCGGCGCGATCGCCACCACCGGCAGGGTGCGCACCGCGACCGCGACCGGGTAGAGCGCGCGCTCGAGCGTGGCGTTGTGCACGAACGCGATGGCCGCCGCGATCGCGACCAGGTTGCCCAGCGCGAACCCACCCAGGCTCTCGACGATCGTCGGCACCGCGTTGTCGAGCAGCCGCGCCCGCTCCTTCACGAGGGCCTGCCCGACCGCCGCCGGGCTCGGGATCACGTAGTTCGGGATGCCGAGGACGCGGATCGCCACGTCCCACGCTCCGATCAGGAGCGCGATCACCAGCACCGGGAGCAGGAGGCGGCGGGCCAGCACCGCGCCCGCGCTCCGCGACGCGGCCGCGGGCGCCGTCGTCTCGGCGGCGGCGGGGCTCCGGGCGGGGGACGTCGCGATCACGCCGCGACTCCCGCGGCGAGCGCGCGCCTGAGCGTCGCCGCGTAGCGCCCGAACTCCGGCGTGTCCTTCAGCGCGGGCTCGCGCGGGCCGGGCAGGTCGATCCGCACCTCTTCGGTGATGCGGCCGGGCCTCGGAGCGAAGACGAAGACGCGGCTCGAGAGGTACACCGCCTCGGGGATGCTGTGGGTCACGAACACGATCGTCGTGCCGGTGGCCGCCCAGATGCGCAGCAGCTCTTGGTTCAGGTGATCGCGCGTGATCTCGTCCAGCGCGCCGAAGGGCTCGTCCATCAGGAGGATCGGCGGGCCGGTCACGAGCGCGCGCGCGATCGAGACGCGCTGCTGCATGCCGCCTGAGAGCTGCCGCGGGAAGGCGTGCTCGAAGCCCCGCAGCCCGACCAGCTCCAGCAGCGCCTCCGGCCGGTGCGGCGGGGCGTGCCGGCGCCCCCAGCCTCCGACCTCGAGCGGCAGCGAGACGTTGGCAAGCGCGTCACGCCAGGGCAGGAGCCCGGCGTGCTGGAAGACGAAGCCGAATTCGCGCGCGAGGCGGGCGCGCATGGGAGCCGCGCCGCGCACCTCGATGCGGCCCCCGGTGGGCTGCAGCACGTCGGCGATCAGGCGGAGCAGCGTGGACTTGCCACAACCGGACGGGCCGATCAAGGTGGCGAACTCGCCGCGGGCCACGTCGAGCGCGACGTCGCGAAGCGCCGGCACCGCGGTGGAGCCGGCGCCGAACACCATCGAGACACCGCGGCAGGCGATGTCGATCGGGGCCACGCTCAGAACTTGGGGGTCTTGGCCGCGAGCACGATCTCGTTGGTCATGATCTCCTCGGGTGTGACCTTCCGCGGGATCTGGTCGAGCGAGAGATACGTGTCGGCGAGGCTGCTCCACACCTGCGGATCCATGTACCCCCAGCCCTGCTGCTGCGTCGCGGCCGAGGAGACGTACGGGATGCTGACCTTCCAGGTGGGCACCTCCATGTCCCGCTCGAGCCCGCTCGCGTTCTTCAGCACGAACTCGACGGCCTCCTCGGGATGCTCCTTCGCGTAGAGCCAGCCCTTCCCGGCGGCGGAGACGTACCGCGCGAGCACGTCCTTCTTCGCGGCGTAGACCTGGTCGGTCGTGAAGTAGGTGTAGGCGTACATCCGGATGCCCAGGTCCCACAGGAGGAAGTGGCTGCTCTTGCCCTCGATCGGGATGTTCTGCGCGTAGTTGATGACACAGCCGGTCACGACGTCGGCCTGTTTGGTCAGTAGCGGCGTGGTCGTGCCGCCGATGATGATGACGTTGACCTTGTCGCGCGGCACCTGGTACTTCGCGAGCACCGCGTCGAGCAGGGGCCGCGCGGTGCCCTGGATGCCGATGGTCTTGCCCGCGAAGTCGGCGGGCGTCTTGATGCCCGAGTCGCGCAGGAAGAAGAACGCGAACGGATGGCGCTGGAACGCGGTGGCGAAGGCCTTGAGCGGCACGCCCCGGCTGCGGCCGCTGACCAGGACGCCGATCGACGCCACGTTGCCGATCGGCACCGAGCCGCTCGCCACCACCCCGACCGGGTCGATCGACGGCCCACCCGGCACGATCTTGACGTCGAGCCCGGCGTCCTTGAAGTAGCCCTTGCCGATCGCGGTGAAGTCGCCGGCCATCTGCGCATTCGCGAACCAGCCGAGCTGAAGCGCCATGGACGCCGGGGCCTGGGCCCGCGCGGCGGGGATGCGCGCGCCGAGCGCGGCCGGGCCGGCGAGGGCGGCGGCGAGGCCGCCGCGGAGAAGGCTGCGTCGCGTGAGTGGCCGGCCCAGCACGGTGACCTTGTCGTCCACGCTCTGTCCCCCTTGTGGCTGCTCTCGCCGGGTGGTCCTTCAGGTACCCAGGGACTATAGACCAATCGGCCGAGCGGCGTGCGGCGCCTTGACAAGGTGCGGTCCCGGGGGCAGTCTGTGCGCGCCCGAAGACCGGCGCGTGCCCACCGAGAGCCGCGCGGAGAGCGAGGATACCCATGAGGCCGTTCCGACGCCATCCGGTCCTGACCTGGATCCTGTTCACGAGCCTGGTCGCCGCGGTCGTGCTCGCGGGCGCCGGCTCGTTCGTCGCCCGCGCCGCCGATCCCATCAAGATCGGCTTCGGCATGGCCCTGACCGGCGGGCTCTCCGCCAACGGCAAGCCCGCGCTGCTCGCGCTGCAGATCTGGAAGGACGACGTGAACCGGAAGGGCGGCCTCCTCGGCCGGCCGGTGGAATTGGTGTACTACGACGACCAGACCAACCCGGCGACGGTGCCCGGGATCTACACGAAGCTGCTCGACGTCGACCGGGTCGACATCATCGTCTCGGGGTACGGCACCAACCTGATCGCTCCGCTCATGCCCATCGCGATGGACCGGAAGCTCATGCTGATCGGAATGTTCGGGTTGGCGAACAACGAGAAGTACAAGTACCCGAACTACTTCCAGATCGCGCCGAACGGACCCGATCCGGAGACGGCGACCGCGGCCGGCTTCTTCGAGCTGGCCGCCGCGCAGAACCCCAAGCCGCAGACCGTGGCGATCGTCGGTGCCGACGCCGAGTACCCGCAGAATGCGCTGGTCGGCGCCCGCGAGCTGATCAAGAGGTACGGCTTCAAGACGGTCTACGACAAGACGTATCCGCCGAGCACCGTCGACTACACGCCGATCGTGCGGGCGATCAAGGCCACCAATCCCGACATCCTGTACGTGGCGTCGTACCCGCCGGACTCGGTCGGGATGGTCCGTGCGGCGCACGAGGTCGGGCTCCAGCCCAAGATCTTCGGCGGCGGCATGGTGGGCCTGATGTTCACGAGCGTGATGACGAGCATGGGCCCGCTGCTCAACGGGATCGTCAACTACGACTTCTGGGCGCCCGAGGCCCCGTTCCTCGCGGTCCCCGGCATCAAGGAGTTCTTGAAGGAGTACCAGGCCCGCGCCGAGAAGGCGGGCGTCGATCCGCTCGGCTACTACCTGCCGCCCTACTCGTACGCGGTCGGACAGGTGCTGGGCCAGGCCATCGAGGCCACGAAGGGGCTCGACCAGCAGAAGCTGGCCGACTACATCAGGGCCACCGAATTCAGCACGATCGTGGGCAAGGTCAGGTTCGGCAAGAACGGGGAGTGGACGAGGAACCGCACGCTGATGGTCCAGTACATGAAGATCCAGGGCAACGGCATCGATCAGTTCCGCGGGCCCGGCAAGAAGATCGTCCTCTGGCCGGACGAGTTCAAGTCCGGCTCGATCGTCTATCCGTACACGGCGGCGAAGAACTAGGCGCGGGCTCGCTCCCTGTTCTCCTGGGACCTGCTCGCGAACGCGCTGGTCGCCGGACTGCTGCTCGGGGGCTTCTATGCCGCGGTGAGCCTGGGCATCTCGCTCATCTTCGGACTGCTCGACATCGCCAACATCGCGCAGCCCGCCTTCTTGATCCTGGGCTCCTACGCGGCCTACGTGACGAATAGCACGTTCGGCCTCGACCCGATCCTGTCCGGCCTGCTCTTCACGCCGCTCTTCTACGCGCTGGGCGTCGTCGTGTACCGCATCTACTACAGCAGCTTCGAGCGCCGCGGCGAGGGCGAGGCCATGCAGGGGCGGGGCCTCGTCTTCTTCTTCGGGATCCTCTTCATCGTCGAGGTGAGCCTGAGCCTCGCCTACGGCGTCGACTATCGCCTGGTGCAGGCCGCCTACCTCGGCAAGTCGATCGAGTGGGGCCCGGTCGGCATCGCCTATCGGCTGCTCGTGCCCTGCGTGGTCGGGATCCTGATGGCGCTCGCGCTCTATCTCTTCCTCGGCCGCACGTTCTACGGTCGCGCGATCATGGCGGTGTCGCAGGACGGCCAGGCCCTGCGGCTCATGGGCGCCAACCCGGTCCACATCAAGGCCATCGCCTTCGGGGTCGGCATCGCGGCCTCGGGACTCGCCGGCGCGCTCCTGATCACGATCGCCCCGGTGGTGCCCTCGACCGATCGCGACTACATCGGACGCATGTTCGCGATCACGGTGCTGGGGGGCATGGGCAGCATCGGCGGCACCCTGGTCGCCGCGGTCATCCTCGGGGTGGTCGAGAGCCTGATGGGCACGTTCTTCGGGCCCTCGTGGTCGCTCGCCGTCTCGTTCGGCATCCTGCTGATCGCCCTCGCGGTGCGTCCGGCCGGGCTGTTCGGTCGCTAGATGCGGCGCCCCGCGCTGGCTCTGGTGGTGGGCCTGGTCGTGATCGGGGCCGGCGTGCTCGTGGCCGCGATCCGCGTGAACCCGTACCTCTACTTCGCGGGCTACGTGATCCTCCAGTACGTGGTGATCGCGACCGCGTGGAACATCCTGGGCGGCTACGCGGGCTACGTGAACTTCGGCACCCCCGCGTTCTTCGCGCTCGGGGCCTACACCGCGGTCGTGCTCATCCAGACCGTGCGCGCGCCGCTCCCGGTGCTGATCCTGGCCGGGGGGCTCGTCTCGGCCCTGCTCGGTCTGGGCATCGGCTACCTCACCCTGCGGCTGCGCGGCGTGTTCTTCTCGATCGCCACGCTCGCCCTGTCGATCGTGCTCCAGACCGTGGTGATCAACTGGGAGTTCGTCGGCGGATCGCGCGGGCTGAGCGTGCTCCGGCCGGGCGGGGCTCCTTTCGGCAACTACGTCACGTTCCTGTTCACGGTCATGGTCGGGCTCGCGGTCGCCGCGGTGCTGATCGCCCGCTTCATCGAACGCTCCTGGGTCGGGCGCGGGCTGGCCGCGCTGCGCGACAGCGAGGAGGCCGCCGAGTGCATGGGCGTGCCCACGCTGCGGCTCAAGCTGTTCGCGACCACGGTCAGCGGGTTCCTGCTCGGCGTCGCGGGCGCGCCGTTTCCGTACTACGTGACGTTCGTGGACCCCAACTCGACCTTCGCGCTGGACTACGCGGTGAACGCGCTCGCGATGCCCATGATCGGCGGGACCACGAGCTGGGTGGGCCCGATCATCGGCGCGCTCCTGCTCGGCACCGCCCAGCAGGTCGCGATCGTGACCATCTCCTCCGAGATGAACCTGTTCATCGTGGGCGTGGTGCTGGTCGCCTTCGTGGTCCTGGCTCCCGAGGGCATCCTCGGCCTGGCGCGACGGCTGCGCGGGCGATGACGCCGATCCTGGAGGTCGACGGCCTCACGAAGCGCTTCGGCGGCTTCCTCGCGCTGAACCGGCTGAGCCTCTCCGTGAAGCCGGGCGAGCGGTTCGGGCTGATCGGCCCCAACGGCTCGGGCAAGACCACCCTGATCAACTGCGTGTCGGGCTCGCTCGCCACCGACGGCGGCCGCATCGTCTTCGACGGGCGCGACGTCACGGGGCTGCCCGCGCACCGCCGGACGCGTCTCGGGATCGCGCGGAGCTTCCAGATCCCCAAGCCGTTCGGCAGCATGACCGTGCTCGAGAACCTCGACATTCCGTTGGAGTACGCGGCGCATCGTCGCGCCGCCGCGGCCGACGTCGACGCGATGGAGATCCTGCGCGCGATCGGCCTCGCCGCGAAGGCCCACCTGCACCCCGCCGGGCTCACCCAGATCGAGATGCGCAAGCTCGAGCTGGCCCGGGCGATGGCCGCGCGGCCCAAGCTGCTGATCTCCGACGAGGCGATGGCCGGGCTCTCCCACGCCGAGGTGGACGACATCCTGGCCATCCTGTTCCGGATGAGCGAGCAGGGCATCACGATCATCATGATCGAGCACATCATGCGGGCGGTGATGCGCTTCTCCGAGCGCATCGTGGTGCTGGACGCGGGCGAGCGCATCGCCGAGGGCACGCCGGACGAGATCGCACGCAATCCGGACGTGGAGCGAGCGTACCTTGGCGAATAGGATCGTGGTGCGCGGCGTGGACGCCGGCTACGGCGCGGTGCGGGTGCTGCACGGCGTGTCGATGGAGGTCCGCGACGGCGAGACCGTCGCCCTGCTCGGCACCAACGGCAACGGCAAGAGCACGTTGATCAAGTGCATCATGGGCATGGTGAGGCCCGAGGCCGGCGAGATTCTCCTCGAGACCGACGACGGCCGGATCGACCTCACCGGCAAGTCCACCGAGGAGATCGTCGGCCTCGGCATCGCGCTGGTCCCGGAGGGCCGCCGGCTCTTCCCGAAGCTCTCGGTGGAGGAGAACCTCCTCCTGGGCGCCTATCGGTCGGGAGCGCGCGGGGACATCGCGGCCAACCTCGCCTTCGCGTTCGAGGCCTTCCCGGTGCTGGCCACGCGCCGTCGCCAGCTCGCGGGCAGCATGTCGGGCGGCGAGCAGCAGATGCTCGCGGTGGCCCGCGCGCTCATGTCCTCGCCGCGCATCCTGCTCGTCGACGAGCCGTCGGTGGGGCTCGCGCCGATCCTGGTCAGCCGGGTGATCGCGAAGATCCGTGAGCTGAAGGAGCGGCGCCAGCTCACGGTGCTGATGGCCGAGCAGAACTTCAACCAGGCGACCAAGATCGCCGACCGCGGCTACATCATCGTCCACGGCAAGATCGAGTTCGAGGGGCGCAGCACCCGCGAGCTGCGCGAGAACGAGCTGGTGAAGAAGTACTACCTCGGGGTCTGAGCGGCTACTTGGACTCGGGCGTCTCCGCCGGCTGGGTGCCGGCGTCGCGGCGATAGCGCTCCTTCGTGTTCTCCTCGCACGTCGCCTCGAGAGACGAGGAGCCGTTCGCGCTCGCCGACTGGGCCCGGTCGCGGTAGTACTGGTCGCACGCCTTCGACTGGTCCTCGAACGAGGCCTGCGAGGTCGCCGGCGCTTCCGCGGCGGGCTCCGCCGAGCGCGTGGCCGGGACCGCCAGCTGGCTGCAGCGCGCGCCACGCGGCGTGGCGCCCGATCCGAGCGAGACGTTGCCGGTGGCGTCGACGCATCGGTAGATCGTCTGGGCCGGCACCAGCGCGGGGCCCGGGAGGATTCCCAGGACGCCCACCATCGCCGCGATGAGTCTCTTCATGACGTGCGCCTCCGCTCCTGCTCTCGATTCTACGGGGAGCCGAGTTTTCGTCGATCGCGAAACAGAAACTGTGCCGCGCGTGTCCGATTCCGTCAGCTGAAGCTGAACGAATCTTAAGGTTGAGCGGGCGCCCGCTCGCCGAATCAGGCAGTTGCCGGAGCCGTCGCGAGTGGAACACGTCTTGCCACTCATTGGTCCGGAGGACCACGCGATGGTGATCGAGCCAGGCCCCGAGTCTCCGGATCGCGCGTCAGACGGCGGGCCCGAGCCCGCGTCGCCCACGGCCGCGCCGCCAACCACGAATGCCGACGCGGCTGCCGCCGCGGACCAGGCGCACTCGATCTTCCGGAAGCCGGCACCGCCGCGCGAGGGACCCCGCGAGGCGCCGGTGCAGCCCGCGGAGCTCCCGGTCGAGGAGCTCGAGGCTCCGTCGCGGGGCGTGCGCCACATCGACGCGCTGCTGGTGGCGGCGGGAGTCGCGATCGTCGCGATCGTCGGCTACGGCTACTTGAAGCCGTCGGCGGCGCCCGGTCCGGTCCTGCGCGGTGGGCCCGTCGTCGTCAGGCCGACCAACGCCGGGAGCGCAGGGGACCAGGCGACGGGCGCCGACACGCCCGCCGCGCCGCCGCGGCCCGTCGGCTCCCAGGCCGAGGAGGTCACCCCGCAGCTGAGCCTCGTCGGCATGCGGTGCCGCCGTGAGGATGGCTCTCACGTGATCGAGGGCGCGGTGCGCAACGTCACCACCGCCCCGCTGCCGCAGGTGTTCGTGGTCGGGCTGTGGAAGACCGCCGACGGCGCGATGGTCACGACCGACGACGCCCCGGTGAAGGACGATCCGATCCCTCCGCAGCAGACGACCGCGTTCCGGGTCTCGGTGCCCGAGCACGCCGACGTCTCGATCTGCCAGGTCGCGTTCCGCACCTTCGGCGGCGGCCCCATCGCCTGGGTGGACGGCCGCCGGCAGTAGCCCGGTAGCTCCCGCCCGGGTCGCTTGACCCCGGCCCTCCGCCGGTCCAGTATGCGCCGCGGGCCGTGGCGCGGTCAGGCCACGCGGTCCCCGCGGAGGACACGTCCACGTCGTCGGATCTCGGCATCGAGTTCACCACCTTCTCGCTCGCCGGCCGTTGCGAGCGCACCGGCATGCTCGGCGTCGCCATCTCGACCAGCGAGATGGCGGTGGGCTCGCGCTGCATTCACGTGGCGCCCGGCGTGGGCGCGGTGGTCTGCCAGGCCAGCACCAACCCGCGTCTGGGGTTCCTCGGCCTGAACCTCATGCGGGCCGGCTTCTCGGCGCCGCGCGCGCTCGAGGAGATCGCGGCGAGCGACCGCCACGTGGAGCGCCGCCAGCTGGGCTGCCTCGACACCACCGGGCTCGCGGCCGGCCGCACCGGCTCCGGCAACCGGCCGTGGGCCGGGCACCGGGCTGACCGCAACGTGGTGGCCGCCGCCAACATGGTGGTCGGCCCCGGCGTGGTCGACGCCATGTTCGAGAGCTTCGAGGCCGGCCGCGACCGGCCGCTCTGGGAGCGGCTGCTCGCCGCGCTCGAGGCCGGCAAGCGGGCGGGCGGCCAGCCCGACGGCGAGCAGTCGGCCGGGCTCTACGTGGTGGACCGCGAGCCGTTCGCCCTGGTGGACCTGCGGGTCGATCTGCATCCCGAGCCGGTGCGGGAGCTGCGGCGCCTGGCCGACAAGTACTTCCCGCTGGTCGGCTACTACAGCCTGCGGCCCTC
>Ga0187766_10002286_pt1 | contig 11288 bp, 12 predicted proteins | sample 0216_QUI02_MP05__4_FD_132971 | JGI IMG/M metagenome (GOLD analysis project Ga0187766, IMG submission 132971) | Tropical peat soil microbial communities from peatlands in Department of Meta, Colombia - 0216_QUI02_MP05_20_MG | ecosystem: Environmental > Terrestrial > Soil > Wetlands > Peat ... | reverse complement strand
CGACCTGAACATTGTCGAGACGGGTCGTGCCCGTGGCCGTCAAGCGCTGTCCGAACCCATCCCAGTCGTCCTCGATCGTGACGCCTTGGCGGTCGAGCGGGATTACTGCACCGGCAAAGCGGTTGTTCGGTGCGGCCGCCCAGATCTGGGTGTAGTCGGAGTAGAGAGTGCCGGTCGAGTAGTACTTTGTCCCATTCAGACGGTAGCCGCCATCGGGGTCGGGTGTGAACGCTGTGTCGAAGTAGAGGCCGACCGGACGCTTGCTCTGCTCGCTGAAGCCGTTGCCGACGATCGCGTTCGAATTCAGGAGCGCGATACCGCGGGCTCGAGCGTCGCGGTCCGCGGTCACAAGCTGCTGCTCGACGAACCAGTAATGCGTCCGGAGGATGTGGGCGACGTTCGAGTCGGCCTCGGCGAGCGCGATCACCGTTTCGAACAGCTCGCGCACGCTCGCGCCGCCGCCGCCTTCCTCGATCGGGATCCGCAACCGGCCGAGGCCGGCCTCCTTGATCCACCCGATGGCCTCGAACGGGGCTTTCAGCTCCCGCTCTCGCTGTTCGGCGCCTGCGGCGATACGGGCCAGCAGCGCACTCAGCTCGGGGGAGCCCGGTCGGATCGCTGGTGTACTCGCGGCGATTGCAGGTGTACTCGTGGTGGTTGTCATGGGGCCTCCTGTGCAGGTGAACTCGATGGATGGATAGGCAGAGCGGACATGTACTCGTGTGCCGCCGCCGGATCTGGCGTCGTCCGCGGTCGCCAGGGCGTGCGTTTGCTACCGACCGGTCCGTGGCCACCGGCCCCGGTACGGCGACGCCCCGGTGTGGCAAGGCGCTGTCAGCCGGCGCCGCATCGCGCGCGAGTCAGCGATGGCTCCGACATCGCAGGCAGACAAGCGGCAAATCCCTAATGTCAATTGACATTATTGACAAGGATGAGGTGACCGACTCTGAGCGTCAAATAGACAATTGCGACCGCGCGATAGAGCCGAGCTATTGCGGTTGCGGATGAGGCCGCGCCAGCCCGAGGGCGTGGGCCCGCTCGACGAACATCTCATGTAGGTTCCGCGCGGCGCGCGGATGCGATCCTGAGCGTGGCCGGCGGATGACGAGACGGACCTCCGTGTCGTCATCGCGCAACGGGCGCCAGGTGATCTGGCCGCCGCGTTCCAGCGGGTCGTCGATCACGCTGAAGTCAGGCAGGATCGTCGCCCCCAATCCCTCGGCGACCATCAGCTTGCCCATCTCGGCGCCGTCGGTCGAGCAGGAAACGGCTGGAGCTTGTCCGCCGAGCAGCCGGTGCACGAGTCGGTGCATCAGGTACCCGGCGCGCATCACGATCAGTGGCACGGTGACCAGTTCGTTTACGCCGATCGTCTTGCGTTGCGCCAGCGGGCTGTCCGGGCGCACGCAGACGACGGCGCGGCCGCTCAGCAGCCGTGTGGTCTCGAGCTCAGGAGGCATGTCGTCATCCGCCAGGCACGTCACAAGGCCGAGGTCGAAGCTCCCCTCGCGCAGGGCCCTGTGGATCTGCGCTTCCTGGGCGCCGACGACCTCCACCTGCGTCGCCGAGTGCGCGTCGCGGAAAGCGCGGATCGTCGGCGTCAGTAGCTGAACCGTGCCCGCGTTGACGGTACCGACGCGGACCATGCGGCTGGTGTGATGCTGATCGTCGGCGGCGCGCCGCAGCACATCCACTGCGTCCAGGACGTTGATGACGTGCGGCAGCAGTTCCCGGCCCTCCTCGCTGACCCTCGCGCCCGAGCGGTGACGGTCGAGGAGATCGACGCCCAGCTCGCGTTCGAGGTTTCGCACGGTTGCGCTGAGCGCCGGTTGCGAGATGTGGAGCTGTTCGGCGGCGTTGCGGAACGAGCCCAGCCGGGCGATGGCGGCGACGTATTCGAGCTGCTCAGTTCGCATCCGGCGCCGGCTTCCCCTTGTCCCATAATGAATAAATTCCATTGAGATTGTAGAGAAACTTTATCACGGCTTCGGAAATGTCTATTTGACCGTCCTGGACGCGGCCAGCATCCTGAGCCGCCGATGGGCATGATCCTCCATTGGTTCTTGCCGACCAGCGGCGATTCTCGATCTGATCTGAGCCTCGGCAATGCCGTGGGCGTGGCAGGCAGCCGCGTGCTCGACGGAAGCGACGAGCGCCCGCCCGACATCGAGTACGTCGGCCTGATCGCCCGGGCAGCTGAGCAGCTCGGATTCGCAGCGGCGCTCACTCCGACCAGCTCCTGGTGCGAGGACGCCTGGGTGATAACAGCTGCGCTCACCCAGCTCACGCGCACGTTCAGGTTCCTCGTGGCGTTCCGTCCGGGGCTCCAGTCGCCGACGCTGGCCGCCCAGATGGCTACCACGTTCCAGCGGATCTCCGGCGGGCGCCTGCTGCTGAACCTGGTCACGGGTGGTGATGACGTCGAACAGCGCCGCTTCGGCGACCACCTGGGCAAGACCGCGCGGTACGCCCGGGCAGCCGAGTTCATGCAGATCTTCCGCGAGCTGTGGGCCGGGGAGCCGGTTGACTTCGCCGGCGAGCACTTCGACGTGCGCGGAGCGCAGATCGTGCCGCACGCGGTGTGGCCGGATGTCTACCTCGGCGGGTCCTCCTCGGCGGCGCTGGAGGTGGCGGCGTCCCACGCGGACGTGTACCTGACCTGGGGCGAACCGCCGGACGCGGTGGCCGAGAAGCTCGATCGCGTGCGCGAACGCGCTCATGCGACGGGCCGCGAGCTTCGGTTCGGGATCCGGCTGCACGTGATCGCGCGTGACACCTCTGAGGAGGCATGGGATCAAGCTCAGCGGCTGCTCGACGGTTTGAACCCCGAGGCGATCGAGCGGGCGCAAGCGATCCAGCGCGCCTCCCAGTCCGAGGGCCAGCGCCGGATGGTCGCTTTGCACAACGGGCGGACCGATGCGCTCGAGGTGTCGCCGAATCTCTGGGCCGGCATCGGGCTCGTCCGCGGCGGCGCCGGAACGGCGCTCGTTGGGAGCTATGACGAGGTCGCCGACCGGATCGCCGAGTACGGCGACCTCGGCATCGATGAATTCGTCCTCTCCGGCTATCCGCACCTCGAGGAGGCCTACCGGGTCGCGGAGGGCGTGATGCCGGTCCTGCGGCGCCGCGGACTGCTGGCGTCTGAAACCCCCGAGCACGAACGCGTGGAGGTCTGATCACATGCCTACCGATCCAACCACCGAGCCGACGCGATTCGCCTACTGGGTGCCGAACGTCAGCGGCGGCCTGGTCACGAGCACGATCGAGCAGCGCACCGACTGGTCGTTTGCTTACAACCGCAAGCTCGCACGGATCGCCGAGCGAGCCGGCTTCGACTATGCGCTCAGCCAGGTCCGCTACACCGCGAGCTACGGCGCCGAGTACCAGCACGAGTCGACCAGCTTCAGCCTCGCCTTGTTGCTCGCGACCGAGCGCCTGAAGCTGATCGCCGCCGTGCACCCCGGGCTCTGGCATCCGGGAGTACTCGCCAAGTGGGTTGCCACCGCGGACCACCTGTCGGGTGGGAGAGTGGCCGTCAACGTCGTGTCGGGGTGGTTCAAGGATGAGTTCCGCCAGCTCGGCGAGCCGTGGCTCGAGCACGACGAGCGCTATCGCCGCAGCGCGGAGTTCATCCTCGCGCTGAAGCGGGTCTGGACCGAAGAGCAGGCGAATCTGGCCGGCGACTTCTACCGGATCCGCGACTTCAGCCTGAGACCGAAGCCGCTCGCATGGCCCGGGCGCCCGCACCCGGAGATCTTCCAGGGCGGCAACTCCACGGCCGCCCGCGTCAACGGCGGCCGCCTCTCGGACTGGTACTTCTCGAACGGCAAGTCGTTCGACGGCGTGCGCGAGCAGCTCGATGACCTGCGCCGGATCGCCGCCGAGGCTGGACGGACCGACGGCCCGCGCTTTGGCCTGAACGGCTTCGTGATCGTCCGCGACACCGAGCGGGAGGCCCGGGACACGCTGCGCGAGATCATCGCCAAGGCGCACGTTGAAGCCGTCGAGGGCTTCGGCGCGGCGGTCAAGCAGGCCGGCCAGTCGACCTCGGACAAGAAGGGCATGTGGGCAGACTCGAAGTTCGAGGACCTCGTCCAGTACAACGACGGCTTCCGCACGCAGCTGATCGGCACGGCCGAGCAGGTCGCGACCTGCATCGTCGAGTACCGCAAGCTCGGCGTCGACCTGATCCTCACCGGCTTTCTGCACTACCAGGAGGAAGTGCAGCGGTTCGGCGAGGAGGTGCTGCCGATCGTGCGCGAGCTCGAAGTCGAGAACGGTCTCGACCGGGGCGCGGTGCCCGACCCGGGCGCGGGGTTGTCCGAAACGGATCCCGCGCTTTCTGTCGCCGGATGACCGGAGCTTCGATCGCCCGACGGACGGCGGCTCGGGTGATCGCCTCCGACGCGGAGGCGATCCTCGCCGCTCGCGAGTTCGCGGAGGCGATCGCACCGGGCGTGATCGGGCGCGATCGTTCGGGCGAGCTGCCCGTGGGCGCGCTCGCCGAGTTCGATGCCAGCGGGCTGCTCGCGATCACCGTGCCGAACGTCGACGGCGGCGCCGAGGTCTCGATGAGCACGCTGGCGGAAGTGATCCGCATCATCGCTGCCGTCGACCCCGCGATCGCACAGGTGCCACAGGCTCACTTCCTGATGGTCGATGTGCTGTCGGTGTGGGGAACCGGGGAGCAGCGCCGGCGGTTGTTCGGCGATGTCCTGGCCGGCGGGCGGCTCGGCAACGCGCTCGCCGAGCGCGGCGGCCGTCACGCGCAGGATCTCGCGACGCGTTTGCTGGACGGCCGGCGCCTCGACGGCCGTAAGTACTACTGCACCGGCGCGCTGACCTCGCGCTGGATCGCCGTAAGCGCGCTTGATGACCTCGACCGTGTCGTGCTCGCGTTCGTGCCGCGCGATGCACCCGGAGTGTCGCTCGACGAGGACTGGAACACGATGGGCCAGCGCGCCACGGTCAGCGGCAGCGCCACGTTCGTGGACGTCGACGTCGACCCCGAGCTCGTGATCCCCTACTACGAGGCGTTCGAGGTTCCCCAGCAGCTCGGTGCCCGCGCCCAACTCGTCCATGCGGCGATCCAGGTCGGGATCGCCTGCGGCGCGCTGTGGGACGCAGGCGAGTTCGTCCGCACACGGGCGCGACCCTTCTTCGAGGCGCAGCGCGCCGGGTGGGCGGCCGGCGCCGGCGAGGATCCCTACACGATCGGGCGCTACGGCCGACTCGCAACGCGTGTCCGAGCGGCCGAGACGCTGCTGGCGGACGTCGCCGCGACGCAGCAGGAGATCGGTCGCCGGCCGGTCGATGCGCTGGCAGCGGCGCGGGGGTCGATCGCGATCGCGCAGGCGAAGGCGTTCGCCAGCGAGGTGGCAGTAGAGGTCGCCAGTGACCTGTTTGCGCTCACCGGTGCGAGCGCCGCCGACGAGCGCTATGACCTCAGCCGCCACTGGCGGAACGCTCGCACGCACGCGAGCCACGACCCGGTGGACTGGAAGTACCACCACGTCGGCAACTTCCTGCTGAACGATGCGTTGCCTCCGAACCACGGGCAGCTGTAGGCGGTGAGCGTCACGCTGCTCGACAGCGATGCCATCTCGCCGGCGCTCGTACGTCACGCGCTCGGGCATTTCGCCACCGGAGTGACCGTCGTGACGTCGCGTGCGCGGGACGGAGCGCCGGTCGGTACGACCGCGAGCGCGGTAAGCGCGCTCTCGCTCTCGCCACCGCTGCTGCTGGTGTGCCTGGATCGATCGAGTCAGACTCTGGCCGCGATCCGGTCTCACGGAGCATTCGCGATCAACGTGCTCGCCGAGGCCCAGGAGCATCTGTCGGCGAACTTCGCCCGCCGCGGCGCCGCGGCGGCCTGGGAGGACGTCGCCTACCACCTCAGCCCCGCCGGGAGTCCGCGGCTTGACGAGGTGCTGGCGGTGCTCGATTGCCGGCTCGAGCGTTGCCTCGACGGCGGCGACCACGAGATCGTGGTCGGGATACTCGTCGCGCTCCAGCGCAACGCCGAGGATCTACGACCGCTGGTGCACTACCGCGGCAGCTACGCGTCCCTGAGAGCCGGATGAGCACGCTGGCGCAGGCAACCGCCGCATTCGCCGACCGCGAACTCGTGCTCGTGGGAGACGAGCGCGACGAGACGATCTTCGTGGCCTGCGCGGCGGACCGCATCGACGCGCAGCGTCTGGAGCGGCTGCACGAACTCGGCCGCGGAATGGTGGTGCTCGGACTTGCCGAGGAGATCGCGCGGCGGCTCGCGCTGCCCGATCCGTGGAGCGCCCCTACAGGACGGCGCGAGGTCGGTCTCACGGCGCCGATCGATGCCGCCGGTATCGCCGGCGGCTGGTCGCTGCTCGACCGCGCGCTGACGATGCGGGTCGCCGCGGATCCGAGCAGCCGGGCCACCGACGTCACGATTCCGGGCCACGTCTACCCGGCGCTGGTCGAAGAGCGGCCCGTCAACGCCGCCGCGGCGGCGATCGAGCTGGCGCGGCGGAGCGGTCGCGCGCCGGCCGTCGCGCTGTCGGCGGTGGTCGATCGCCACGGGCGGGCGGCCTCGCTGCAAGACGCGCGCGCCGACGACCGACTCGGCCGGCTGCACGTCGCCTCACCGCCTGAACTGCACTCCGGCTGGATCGCGCGCCACGTCGGCAAGCTGGCGGTCAGCTGCGCCCTGCCAACGAGAGGCGGCATGTTCCGCGCCGTCGGCTACGGACCGGCCGAGGGCGAACCGGCAACCGTCGCGCTGATCCATGGCGATCCTGGCGCTCGGGAGCTGCCACTCGTGCACGTGCACGTCGCGTGCCTCTTCGGCGACGCGTTTGGCTCGCTGCTCTGCGACTGCCGCCGTGAGCTCGACGACGCCGCCGACGCGATCGCAAGGGACGGCGCGGGCCTGATCATCTACGCAAGGCCCGAGCAGCCGGTGCCGACGCCGTGCTCGCGCGGCCGGCACGTCGACTCGGCACTGGTCGCCGGCCTGCTGCACGCGGCCGGCGTCCACCGCCTCCGACTCCTGGACGGCGGTCGTGACGTGCGGCTTCGGGACGAGCTCGGAAGCTGCGGACTGGAGCTGGCATCTTGAGTGCCAGCATCATCGCGGTGACGGGCAACCCCCGTCCCGCCTCCCGCACCCACACGCTCGCCCGCACGCTCGCAACTGAGCTCGCGCGCGTGCTCGACGGCGATACGCCCGTCGATGTGGACCTGGCGCAGATCGGTGCGGGGGTGCTGGACCCCGACGACGAGCGCGCGAACGCGGCCACCGCCGCCGTGCTCGCGAGCGACGTGCTCGTGGCCGCCAGTCCCACTTACAAGGCCACGTACTCCGGGCTGCTGAAGGCGTTCCTGGACCGGCTCGGCACCGGCGCACTCGCCGGCGCGGCCGCCGTGCCGATCCTGCTCGCCGGTGCCCCGAACCACCAGCTCGCGATCGACGTCCACTTCACGCCGCTGCTCTACGAGCTCGGAGCCCGCGTCCCCACCCGGGGCCTGTTCGTGCTCGAGCCCGAGGTCCCCGAGTTCTCCAAGACGGCAGCACGGTGGGCCGAGGCGCACGCCGGGGCACTGCTCTCGCCACCGTTGCACTGACCGCTGGCGCCCCCCGGAAGCCGCGACCAAACCCGCTCCCACGCCAGTGCCTGGAGTGAGACGATCTCGTCGTGGCCGAGCTGAGGATGTTTCAGCACGCGGGTCGAAGGGTCGCCGCGGCGGCGATCGGGACGGGGCCGGCGCTCGTGCTGCCTCCGTGGTGGATCACGGATCTCGAGGCGGACCTCGACGATCAACGCCGCGGGTCGTTCCTGCGTGCGCTCGCCCGTTCGCACACCGTCGTGCGGTATGACCGGCCCGGGACGGGCGGGTCGGATCGGGACGGCCCGCCTCAGTCGCGGACGATGGCCGACGAGGTCGCGTTGCTTGTGGCCGTGCTCAACGAGCTGGAGATCGAGTCGGCACGCTTGCTCGGGATCTCGTGCGGCGGTTGTGTCGCCGCGGCGTTCGCGGCCGCCCATCCGCAGCGGGTCGAGGCGCTGGCCGTGTACGCCGGGTACGTGCACGGACGACAGCTCGGCGACGCACGGCTGCGCGGCACCGTCGTTGAGCTTGTGCGGCGTCATTGGGGGATGGGCTCGAGGCTGCTCACCGATCTGTTCCTTCCGCGGGCGACGGTCGAGGAGCGTCGGGCGTTCGACAGGCTGCAGCGATCCGGCGCCGATGCCGAGACAGCGGCGCTGCTGCTCGAGGAGATCTACGACTTCGACCTGACCGGGACGCTGGAGAGGGTGCCGTCCGGCACGCGTGTCGTGCACCGCGGCAGTGACCGGGTCGTGCCGATCGAGGCGGGCCGAGCGCTCGCCGCCGGGCTGCGTGGTTCGCGTCTGGTGACGCTCGCCGGAGAGCGCCACCTGCCGTGGGACGGTGACCCCGCGGACGTGCTCGGCGCGCTGGCACCGTTTCTCGGCGGCGAAATCGCGCCCGTGCCGCAGGCCCCGGCAGACTCCAAACTGACCGCGCGGGAGCGCGAAGTCCTGTCGCTCGTTGCTGACGGACTCGGTGACGTGGAGATCGCCGCGCGGCTCTATCTCAGTCCACACACGGTGCACCGCCACCTGGCGAACATCCGCACCAAGCTCGGACTCTCCTCCCGCGCCGCGGTCGCGGCGTACGCGGTGCGGCGCGGAATCGCTCGATGACACCCCCGCCAGATGGCCCGCGCAGGCCATGCAGGTGGCCGCGAGCGGCCTTGGCGGCCGAGTTGCCGGAGGCGATCATCACCGCATGAGCACAATCACACCAGAGCAGATCAAGCATGGCCAGCGCCGCATCTGGGCGTCCGGGCACTACGAGCGAATCGCGATGCTGATCGCGCAGGGGGCCGAGGAGCTCGTCGCGCTGGCCGACATCGGCCCGGGCGAGGCCGTGCTCGACGTGGCGACCGGCACCGGCAACGCCGCCCTGCTGGCAGCGGCCCGGGGAGCGCGGGTTACCGGCCTCGACCTCACGCCCGAGCTGTTCGAGATCGCGCGGGCGCGAGCCGCCCGACAGGGCGGACACGTCGAGCTGGTGGTCGGCGACGCGGAGAATCTCCCCTTCCCCGACAGCAGCTTCGACGTGGTGCTGTCCGCGTTCGGGGTCCAGTACGCGCCACGCCGCGAGACGACCGTCGCGGAACTGGTCCGCGTGTGCCGCCCCGGCGGCAGGATCGCGGTAGCGAACTGGACCCCGGACTCAGCCGCGGGACGGTACATCGACCTGCTCAACGACAGCTTCGGCCTCTCGCGCCAAGCAATCTCACCAACGGCCTGGGGAGACCCCGACGAGGTGCGGCGCCTGTTCGCCACCCACGACCTGGACGCCGGAACCACCGTCGGGCGGATCCAGTGGGAGTTCGCGTCGGTCGATGACTGCCTCGCCTTCTTCGAGGAGAACTTCGGCTGCGCCGCTACAGCGCGCCGAACGCTCCCGCCGGAGCAATGGACCGCGTTACGCGGCGACATCGGCCTGCTCTTCAGCGGCCTGAACCGCTCGGTCGACGGCCGCCTCGTACTCGAACACGACTACCTGCTGGCGCTCGTCGAACGCTGAGCGTGGGGGCGGGGGATCCTGCGTCCTCGCCTGACGGTTGCCGGCCTCGCCCTTCCGGGCGAAACGTTTCGGTTCGGCCCATTAGATATCGAGGCTCTGGCCGAGTTCGAGCAACGCGACACGATCGCTTCTGGAGTTCAGCCGTGCGATTGCGTCGGGCACCGGCTCATACACTCCGGGCAGCGCATAGCCGTCGTAGTGGATCGGCACGAGCTGGTCGGCTTGTAGGGGCATGCGGCAATCGCAGACTTCCTGCGTGAGACCGCCAACTGGCGCGGCCAACGCCGCTACAAGCTCATCCCGACCCGGGCCAACACACAGCCCGCTTTCGGTTGTTACCGCGACGAGCACACCCCGATCGCACACGCCGTAGGGCTCTGCTGGTCCTGACCCTCGAGGGCGAACAAATCGCCGCTATCACCAACTTCATCGACCCCAGCGTGGTCCCCCGCTTCGGGCTCCCCCGCACCCTGCGCCTCTGATCCCCGCGTCCGAGCCGTCGGATCGCGGCGAGTCCTGTTCTCGCCTCCGGAGAACGCCGAGATGCCGGATCGCGCCGCTGATGGGCGCCCTTGGCGGCAGAACCGGGGGATACACCAGGGACCACACGGGCGCGACCGAGCGCTCTCGGCGAGAGCCTGACCACCACACAGCACACGATGGAGGTCAAGATGAGGACAACCGACGTAGGCAGCGAACCCTCGTCCCCGACGCCGGTCGTGCAGCCGGGGGCTTTAGCGCTCGAGTCCGTGAGTCTCGGCGTCGCCGACGTAGACCGGGCGACCAGCTTCTACCAATCGCTGGGTTGGCGGCAGGACGCCGACATCAAGGCGGGCGACCTACGGGTCGTCCAGTTCACGCCTCCGGGCTCGGGGTGCTCGATCAGGTTCGGCGAGAACTTCACCGAGGTCGAGCCGGGAGCGGTCCAGGACCTGCTCCTCACCGTGTACGACATCGACGCCGCCCGTGAAGCGTTGATCGGTCGGGGCATCGAGGTCAGCGAGCCGTTCCACTACGCCGGTGTGCGCGTCGGCCCGGAATCACACATTCCAGGCCCGGATCCGGAGGGCCGCTCGTACTTCACCCACGCCTCCTTCACCGACCCCGACGGCAACGGCTGGCTGCTTCAGGAAATCAAAGAGCGGCTCCCGGGCCGCTAGGAGGAACCAAGCATGGACATCGGACAACTCGCCGACCTACTTCATGAGACGGCCGAGCACCACGACCCCTACGAGAAGAGCCACGCGCCTCACAACTGGTGGGACTGGTATGCGGCGTACATGGCCGCGCGCGAGAACGGCAGCACGCCAGAAGCGGCGTCTGACGCCGCCGGTCGATACATGGCCGAGGTCCTGCACGTCGCGACTATCTAGCCGGGTGCTCGAGCGCTGGTCGAGTACCGTCGGCCAGCGAAACCCGGTTTGAGATCCACAGCCGTCAGCTCGGACAGCGCGGCGATCGAGAGCAGCGCCGCCGTAGTGTGGGTGTAAATTCGACAACGACGCCTATCCCGCTGGAACAGCTTGACGGTGCGGCGTTCCTGGATTTACAACCGACAACTGCTCATCAAGGGCGGTGAGCTGGCGCGCGGTACGTCTCCTTGGTGAATGTGTCAGGCGTCGCTTGCACGGGGGAGGGGAGGGGGGAGGGGGGAGGGAGGGGGCCGGCGTCGCGGGCGCTCGAGGCGG
>Ga0187766_10002284_pt1 | contig 11290 bp, 12 predicted proteins | sample 0216_QUI02_MP05__4_FD_132971 | JGI IMG/M metagenome (GOLD analysis project Ga0187766, IMG submission 132971) | Tropical peat soil microbial communities from peatlands in Department of Meta, Colombia - 0216_QUI02_MP05_20_MG | ecosystem: Environmental > Terrestrial > Soil > Wetlands > Peat ... | reverse complement strand
GACCGGCGGCGACGAGGAGCTCGAGCGCGCGCTCGAGTTCGGCCTCCGATCGCGGCCCTCCGCTTAGGCCACGCGCGGAGTTCACACGCGAGGGGCGGTAGCGGTTGGCTCCCTGGCCTTGCTTTGGTCTGCCCCGAGGCGAGTGTGCCTACCTTTGGCAGCGAACCGCGCCGGACGTGATCGACGAGCCCGTCGCGCCGGTATTGGCGTCGACGTAGTCGGTCGTCACCTGGAACGGCCACTTCTGGCCGCCGGCGCAGCCCACCGTCTGAAGCCATGATCCCCTGCCCGCGCTGAGGCTGAGGTACGTGAGCTCGATCGGGGCGCCGGAGACGACCTGCAGCACGTGCGGGACGCTGACGTCGAGCCTGTATGACCAGTTGCCGCCCATCGACGTGAGCTTGCCGATCACCGGGACGCGCACGCGCCCCGGAGCGCCCAGCGCGGTGTAGAAGTAGACCCTCCCCGCGCCGCCATTGACGACCGTGATCGCCAGGTGGGTGATCGTCGTGTTGGCGTACGCGCGCGCGCTTCCGGAGCCCACGATCGAGGCGCGCGAGCAGGCGTTCAGTCCGTTCGCTTCAAGCGCTCCGAGCGAGCACGCGTTGACGTGCGCGCCGTTGTACCGCGCTCCCTTGGGGAGCAGGATGTGGAATGCGGTCACGATCGGCTGGCCCGAGGAGCCGAGCGTCTGCCAGTGAATCGTCAGGCCCAGCCTCACGTCCCGGGGGTGGGCACGGGTCCCTGCCTTCGGGGGGGTGATCGTCGGCGATGCCGTGAAGGTCGGCCATGGCGACTGCGCGGCCGCGGAGGCAGCGCCGGTCAGAACCAGCACGCCGGCGATTGCGAGCTTATGCATCGAGATCTGACCTCCGGACTCGTGAGGCCTGCCGCCGCGATTACCCCTGGCGTAGGCCGTCTTGCACTGCACACAGTCCTGTTCCCATACACATCGAGAGCTCAGAAGTTGCGGTCTGCGCACGCGATCGGGTCCCAAACGGCGCCTGCGCCACTCGGGAACGGGCGCGTCTGTACTGCGCGCGCCGGCGCACAAACGGGTACGTTCATCCGAGATGGCACCTCAGCCGAAACCCCGGAAGCGTGCTCCGCATCAACTGCCACCGGGGCGGCACAAGCTGGCTCGGAGCTACGTCGAGGCCAACCAGCGAGAGCGGATCCTCGACGCGATCGCCGACGTCGCGAGCCTGGCGGGATATGCGGCGATGAGCGTCGAGGACATCATCGGCACCGCCGGCGTCTCGCGGCGGACCTTCTACGACAATTTCAGGAGCAAGGAGGAGGCGTTTCTCGCCGCGCTCGACGTCGTCGGGGCGCAGCTGTTCGACCAGGTGAGGTCGGCGAACGAGGCGAATCCGGACTTCGCCGGCGGCGTCCGGGACTCGCTTGCCGCGTTCCTGCGGTTCCTCGGCGACGATCTCCGCTACGCGGACATGCTGATCGTCGAGGTTCTGGCCGCCGGGCCCGCCGCGATTCAGCGCCGGAACGCGATCATGAACAAGTTCGCCGAGATGCTGCGCGCGAGCGCCGAGCGCGTCCCCGACGGCCGCCGCCCGCCGCAGCTGACCGCCGAGGCGGTGGTCGGTGGGATCTACGAGGTCGTGTATTCGCGCGTGCTACAGGGCCGGGGCAGCGAGCTGTTGGCGCTGCTGCCCGACCTCGCCTACTCGATGATGCAGCCCTATATCGGCCACGAAGCGGCCGCGCGCGAGGCCGCCAAGACCGCCCCGCTGAGCGCAACCACAGCGACCGCGACGTAGGCGCCTGCGACCGCGGGCCTCGTGGACGCTCGGCTAGGCAATGGTCGAGCTGCTCGAGTGGAGCACGGTGCTCGTCGTCGACTTCATGCACGAGCGCGACGATGTGCGCGACGCGCAGCCGGCCGATCGCGAACTGCTGCAGACCGCGGGCGCGGTGCTGGGCGGCGTGGCCTCGCTGCTCGCGGGCCGCGACGCTCGATTGGATCTCGAGCTGCTCGAGCGCCGCCGCGCCGCGAGCGCCGCCCAGCTCGACACGGTGTGCGCCGCCGGGGATCGCTCGCGCGGGCTGGCGCAGATCGCGTTCCACGCGCAGTCGATCGCATTCGCCGTTCGCTTGCTCGCCGCCGACGCGCTGGTCGCATCGCGGCTCGCCGACCCCGACACGATCGCGGCCCAGCGCCGCCAGTGGTCGGGCGCCGCCGCGGCCCAGAGCGAGCGGAGATGGGCGGGCGTGCGCCGCGCCTCGGGTATCGCCCGACGGCACGCCAGCGTGCGCTCTGTGTGGTTCATCAACAGCGCGCGGGGCGCACTGGCGCTGGCGGCGGCCGTGGCAGTTGCCGACTTGAGCAGTGTCCAGCACGGATTCTGGGTCGTGCTCGGCACCTTGTCGGTGCTGCGTACGAACGCCTCGTCGACTGGGTCCACGGCGTTGCGGGCGCTCGCCGGCACGGTCATCGGCTTCGCGATCGGGGCGGCGCTGATCGTCGCGATTGGAACCAGCTCGGCGGCGCTGTGGATCGCGCTCCCGATCGCGGTGTTCGTGGCTGCCTACGCTCCCGGCACAGCGCCGTTCGCGGTCGGCCAGGCCGGATTCACGGTCGTCGTGTCGGTTCTGTTCAACCTGCTCGTGCCCGTTGGTTGGACAGTAGGTTTGGTGCGAATCGAGGATGTCGCGATCGGCTGTGCGGTGAGCATCGTGGTCGGGATCCTGTTCTGGCCTCGCGGAGTGGCCGGCGTGGTTGCTGACGACCTTGCGGACGAGTTTCGGCGCCGGCGCGTCCTATCTGACCCAAGCGGTGGAGTGGGTGCTAGGGGTGCGGGCGGTGGCGCCGGACGGCGCGCTCGCGGCCACGACGGCCGGCCTCCGCCTCGATGACGCACTGCGTGGCTTCCTCGCCGAGCAGGGGGCCAAGCGGATGGGGCAACAGGAGATCTGGCGCCTGGTCGGCGGCTCGATGCGCCTGCGCCTGACCGCCCAGGCCGTCGCCTCGCTTCCTCATGCGGCGGCCGACGTCGAGCCGACGCGCGCTTTCCTGGACCTTCGAACGCAACAGCTCGCTGACTGGTTCGGGCGCCTCGCCACCGCGGTCGGCAGACCGCATCGACAACCGCCACCGCCACTCGAACCGCCGGCGCTCGACGGCGGCGACCCCGACGCCGGCGGGCCGGGTCAGCCTCATGGTCCGCCCACGATCTGGTTGCGCGAGCACCTTCACCATCTCAGCGAGCACCTGAGCGAGCTGGTGGCGCCGGCCGCCCACATGGCCGAAGTGCGCCGCAGACCCTGGTGGCGCTAGCTAGCCGAAGCGCTCGGCGCGCCGCGTGATCACAGCCGTCCTCAGCGCGCTCGCTCCCGTCGCAGGCATTCACCGAAGCCGGCTGCCCTCCGTGGGCGCAAGCCACTGGAGCCACGCGGCGCCCGGGTGCGCGAGCCCGAGCAGGGCGGCCGAACGACGACCGTCCCGGTAGGACAGCCGACCGATCACGCCGAACACGCCCTCTTGTCGGTTGCGCTCCACCAGCGCTTGCGGGACGGCGACGTCGAGGACGCTTCCATGGGCCGCGGGTCCCATCGGGACGAGCGGATCGATCGAGACCCAGTCGAGGTCGCGCTCGGTGCCGATCGCGTCGAGGATGTCGCGGAAGCGTCGCAGTTCCTCTGGCGCGAAGAACACATGCACGTAGCTGTCGACCAGGCACGGCGTCGAGCCCGCCGGGATCTGCGCGAGCACCTCGCCGACGATGGCGTCCGCGTCACCGCGGATCCGGCGCGCGGGGTGCGCGACCGCCACATCGGCGGCGTGATGGAACCGCGTGACCGCTCCGATCTCCTGCGGGATGCACGCCGCGAGCCATGCCCGTACGTCCGGATCACCGACGTCCAACGGCTCGATATCGATCCCGACTCGATCCACCAACCGGGGCAGCGACGCGGGTAGCGGGGGCACGAGCGAGCCGCGTACCTCCGTCTCGATCACGACCTTCGAGCCGGGATCGCCGACGCTGCCGACGCGCTCGCCTGGTCCTCGGAACACGTAGCGATAGCGGTCGAGATGCAGCGCCAGGCCGGCGCCGGTCCCGATGTCGACCAGCGCGATCTCGGCCCGATCGCCGATCGCGTCCGCGATCGCAGGGACCAGATCGGCGCACCGGCCGACCTCGTTCATCTGGTAGCGGTGCGCGGCACAGAGCTCGAGCAGCGAGTCGCGGTGATCGAGGCAGAACGCGCGGTACTCCGTCGCAAAGCGGGGATCGAGCGTCGCCTGGGGTTCACCCACGCGCGGGAACCAATCGCGCAGCGGTCTGGGATCGAGCTTCAGGACGAGAAACGTCGCCGCCGCCTCGAACAACAGCGGCGGCAGCCGCTCGGGTGCAATCGTGGCTGCCAGCTCGAGCAGCTCCTGGTCGTCGCGCAGCAGCTCGAACTGCGCCGCCGTCAACCGCCATGACGAGGGCGCTCCGGTCGGCGACCAGGCGGCGGCGACCATCGCCGCCTGCTCGGAGACGACCCGCGGATCAGTCGCGAACGTCATCGATGGGAGAAAGTTTGCGCTTCTCGGCTGACGCGTGCAGCAGACGTATAGTCTCTTGCCGGAGCCTGTCGTGCTGGAATGACTGCTGACCATGCCCACAGACCTGACAGTGGTGCTCAGCGACGAACCCGGCCAGCTTGCGAAGCTGGGCGGCGCGATGGGCGCGGCGGGCGTGAACATCGAGGGTATGTGCGCGTTCACCGGCGAGGGCCGCGGAATCATTCACGTGCTGATCGCTGACCGCGCGACTGAGCGAGCGCGTGCCGCGCTCGAAGAGGCGGGCCTGGGCCTTGCCGATCAGCGCGACGTGCTCGTCGTCGACGTCGAGGACAGACCCGGGTCACTCGGCGAGCTGGCTCGAGAATTGGCGGACGCGGGCGTCAACATCGAGCTCCTATACACCACGTTCGGTGGCGTCAGGGTCGTGATTGCCACAGACGACCTCGAGAGTGCCCGTGCCGCGCTGACCTGAGCTCGAACCGGCGATCGCGCCACGTGACCCGCCGTCGTGCATGATTGCTGGCGTCGCCGCCTCCGCACAGGGATCTCGGCCGGTCCGGCGAAAGGCTCCCCGTTTCCGTGCCATGCGTATAGAAAGGAGGCGGCGTGAGCGACTTCGGAAGGCGTGGCGCCGCGCTGGAGCCAGCTAAGCGGCGCTCAGCGAATTCGCGTTTTGTTGATCTCAGCGATCGGCTCGCGCGTGCTTTTTCCACATCCGGCCGAACCGAGCCCAGCCGGGAGCTGAACGGCGGGCGCGAGCATGCGGCCGACGACGAACACACGGCCCCTTGGGAGCAGGGTCCGCCGCGGTTCCCGATCACCCGGCAGGGATACGACTGCGCGGCCGTCGAGGAATACATCGCCGACCTCGAGCGAGAGCTGAGCGATCAGGACCAAGAGCTCGCCGCGTTGCGGGCGCGAACCCCATCGCGCAACGAGGTTGCGGCGGAGCTCGAGCGGGTCGGGGAGCAGACGTCATCGATCCTCCTCGCGGCGCATGAGAAAGCCCAGGAGACCGCGCGCCTCGCGCGCGCCCAAGCCGACCGGTGCGTGTCCGACGCGGCAGCGAACGCGGTTGCGATCACCGAAGACGCGCAGCGACAGGTGCGCCAACTGGGGATCGAGAAGAACTCCCTCGCTCACGAACGAGCCCGGCTGCTCGAGGACGTTCGCAGCGTCGCCGGCTCCCTCTCGTCACTGGCCGCCGACGCGGCCGAGCGCTTCCAGCCAGAGTTCACGACCACCCCGGCGCCATCCACCGCCGCGGCCCTGGAGCCCGCCGAGGAGCGCGCAACGGAGAGCTGAGCAGCGAGTTTGAGGCCGCCCGTCGGCGGCGGGCGGCCTCAACGTCAGGCGCGCGGGTCTGCGCGCTCGAGCTCAAACCAGATGTGGGTGGTGCCTTCGTGGACGCCCCATCGGCTGGCCACCGCGTCCACGATCCACAGCCCTCGGCCGCCGAAATCGTCGAGCTCGCCGGCTCGCGCAGTTCGCTCAAATCCGCAACCACCGTCGATCACGTCGATCCGCAGCCGGTGTGCATCGAGGTGCACGCGCAGCGCGATCCTTCCTCGACCGTGGACGACCGCGTTGTTGACCAGCTCGGTGACGAGCAGCTTCGCGGTGTCGAGCTCGGCCTGATCGAGCTCGGACCCGAGGCGCGCGCCAAGGAGGTCGCGCGCACGGCGACCGGCTGTCGGTTCGCGCGGAAGATCGATATCAACCGGCGCGCGCATCTGCGAGACATGATCGACAGCTCACGGCCAGGCCATCGTACGGCGATCGGCGCAAGCCCAAAATCGCGCTCGCCCGCAGCGTCCGTGCGGCCTACTACTGACCTTGGATCTCGCGAAGCTGCGGACCTTACGGGAATGTTCATGCTAGGTTCCCTGCCCTACACATGAAGCCGAGTCGTCTGGTCATCCGTGACAGGCGAGCGGGGGACCCATCGCGATCGTCTGATCGGCGGGGCGAATCGCCGTAATCGTTCGGCGTAGCGCACGCGCGCGAGCCCGTCAGCTAACCCCGTAGGCGCTCGAGTCGTACGAGGAGGGTTCGTGGAGACCACGCGTGACCTTGGCTGCGCCGATCGGCAGAAATCGCTGGAGCGCTCGCTCGCCCGGCGAGGCAAGCTGCCGCGCTCGTCGCTCGAGCTCAATCAGCTGATGCCGGAGCGCGATCTCGCCCGGGGCGAGTTCCTGCACGAGTCCTCCGTCTACTGGCGCTCGCGCCGGCGGGCGGGCGAGAAGCGGCCGGCGATGCCGATCGCCGCGGGGGTGGGAGGGATCTCGACGCTTGCGTTGCTTGCCGCGACGGCACTGCCCAGCCTGCTGGGCGGGCGGGGCAGCGCCGACGAGCGCAAGGCGCAGCTCGCCTATGCGCCGTCGCGATCGATCGGCCCGAAGTCGAGCTCAGGCGCGTCGGTGGCCGCCGCCGACGCTAACGCGCGGGCCATCTCGGTGCGGCCGCGGTCCGTACCCGGCGTCGGGGTGCAGCAGCGAGCAGCCACGATGATCCGTGCCGCGGTCGCCTCCGCTGGCTCGGCGGCTGCCACGACAACGGCGCCGGGCGCTGCCACGACGACGACGGCGCCGACCAACTCCACCACGGACGCAAGTCTCGTGTCTTCGGACTCGGGGGCGCTGCTCGCGGGCAGCGGCGGCGGCGCCCTGAACGACGTCGTTGCGGTCGCGGCACGAGCTTCGGCTCGATTCACACACAGAGCGGCCGCGACGGTCCGCGCGGCTGTCGCACCCACGCGGCGGCGCTCGGCCGGAGCCGGCGCGTACAAGCGCCACCGCGACGATCGCAAGCCAGCCGGCTGCGATCTTGCCGACGCCGCTCGTTCCGGCCAAGCAGCCCGCAGCGCTGCCCCATGGCACAGGCCTGGGCGCGGCGCACAGCGGGCTCGCGGTCGGCCACTCGGAGCCCGGGCCACGTCGATCGTCGGTCGCGCCGCACCGGCTCGCGAAGCCGTCCGGCACCCCGGTCCGCGCCGGCGGCTCGGGCTCTCCGCCCCCGTCCGGATCCGGCCACACGCTCGTCCCGCCGAGCGGCTACGTGAACCCGCTCGCGGGCACGAGCCCCCGTCCGGATCCGGCCACACGCTCGTCCCGCCGAGCGGCTACGTGAACCCGCTCGCGGGCACGAGCGTCACGCCAGAGCGGATCGATCAGGGCGTCGATTATGCGGGCTCGGGGCCCCTCGGTGCGATCGGCCAGGGCAAGGTCACGTACATCGGCTCGTCGGGCACGGGCTGGCCAGGAGACTTCATCGAGTATCGGCTCGTCGACGGGCCGGACGCCGGCCGGTACGTGTACTACGCGGAGGGCGTCAGCCCGGTCGCGGGCCTGCACGTTGGCGAGGTCGTGCGGGCCGGCCAGCAGGTCGCAGAGATCATTCCCGGCTACCCAACTGGGATCGAGGTCGGCTGGGGCGCCGGCGGCGGCACGGAAACGTACGCGGCGTCGACTCAGGGATGGACGCCGACGATGGACGCCGACAGCGTGCCGACGGCGTCGGGCGAGAGCTTCTCTTCGCTGATCGCGTCGCTCGGCGGCCCGCCCGGGAAGATCGTGGGCTAGTGGGGCTCACGTCAACGTTCCGGTTCGACCCACTGGCAACTCCCCTTCGAGGATTCGGCAACTCCCCTTCGAGGATTCGCAAGCGGGTGATCCACCGGCGCTCAACCGCGTAACGCTGCAGGTTCACGCCCGGTCGGGGGCCGGGTGGTCGGCAGCCGATGAATCACCCGCGCGGATGCAGCTCTCTCCTCGCGTAAACGCATAGGCAAAGGCTCGAAGGGTTCCGACGTACCGGCTATCTGGAGATGGTTGTGCCGTCCTGATCTAGCCTTCGGCTCTGCCCAGTGACGTTGTGATCGGGTATTGAACCGACCCCGCGGCCAGTCGTCATCAGCACTAGGCCGCAATCCTGATCCGTGGCTTGGCACCAGACCGCGGGGGTGATTCGCCCCCAAGTAGGGCTCAAGTCCCCGACCGAGCATGTACGTCACCCCAAACTGCACGAGCCCAACCGAGTTTGGGGCCTCGTACATCGCATAGCCAGCAGGATCGCGCAAAGCCGCGTCGGCATGGCCCGGTTTGGGTTCTCGTACAGGTCGCACGGGCCGCTCCGTCGCATGGACCGCTCGATGTCCCGGGCGGGCGCCCATCCGCGCGCTCAACCCCTTCACTCGGATGACTGCCTCCACGTGAGGCTGCCGATCCCGAGCGATTCGTCACCGGACGGCGGCGCAGGCGGCTCCTCGGCACGTGACGCGGCGGGCGACTCGTCGCCCGCCAGAGTGGACTTCGGCCCCGGCGGGTCATCGAGGAACTCACCCGTCGGCACGAAGAACAGATTGCCGGTCACGGCTGTTGAGAAGTCCAGGATCCGGTCGTAGTTGCCTTCAGGCTTACCGATGAACATGTTCGTCAGCATCTGCTCGATCACGTCCGGGGTACGGGCGTAGCCGATGAAGTACGTCCCGAACTCCCGCGCCCCGACCCTGCCGAACGGCATGTTCAAGCGCACGATCTGTTGCTGCTCACCGTGCTCGTCGACGATCGTGTTCAGCGCCACGTGCGAGTTGGCAGGCTTGACATCGTCCCCGAGCTCGATGTCGTTCAGCTTCGTCCGGCCGATTGCGCGCTCCTGTTCCTCGACCGGCAACGCGTCCCACGCGTCGAGATCGTGCAGGTACTTCTGCACCACGACGTAGCTGCCGCCCGCGAACTCGGCGTCCTCGTCGCCGATCAGCGCCGCGCCGAGGGCGGCCGCACCCTCCGGGTTCTCGGTGCCGTCGACGAACCCGAGCAGGTCTCGTTCGTCGAACGATCGGAAGCCGTGCACTTCGTCGACCACCTGCGCGTGGCCGGTGAGCCGATCCATCAGCCGCTCGGCGAGCTCGAAGCACAGGTCGAGACGGTGCGCGCGGATGTGAAACAGCAGGTCGCCGGGCGTCGCAACCGCCGTGTGCCTGGGACCGGCCAGCTCACGGAACGGATGCAGGCCAGCCGGGCGCGGGGACCCGAACAGCCGGCCCCACAACCCGTCGCCCACACCGACCACGCACGTCAGGCCCCCTTCCGGGATCCGAAAGCCGACCGATCGCTTCAGCCCGCTGACATCCGCGAGCAGGTCACGGACCTCGTCTTCCGAGCCCGAATCCACGGTCAGCACGAGGAAGATCGCTGCCTCCGTGAGCGGCGTCAGAACGGCCTGGGGCTCGGGGCTCTGCATCACGTGATCGTATTCTGGCGGCTGCCGCAGCACGGATGTTGTTCGCCTCGCCCCGCCGAAATTAGCACTGTCGTTCTAGCGCGCTTATTCTGTTACCGGATGGCGAGGCGAGAGCTCCACTCGGAGAGCGCGATCATGGACGCGGCCCGGACCGTCGTGCTCGAGCGCGGCGCAAGGGGCACGACGATCGGTGCGATCGCCTCCGCCTGTCAGGCGCCCACCGGGTCGATCTACCATCGCTTCGAGTCGGTCGACGAGCTGCTGGCCCGGCTCTGGATACGAGCCATCCGCCGCGTGCAGGACGAGCTCCTGTGCGGGGACCAGGACGACGTCGTCGATGCAGCGGTAACCGGAGCGCTCGCCGCGTACGACTTCTGTCTGCGCGAGCGAGCGGATGCGTTGCTGCTGTCCAGCTTTCGCCGCACCGACTTCGACGCGGTCCGGCTCGGGGACGACGTGCGGGCCGAGCTCGAGCACCTCAACGATCGGATCGATCCGTTCTTCGCCGCGCTGGCGCGCGTCCTCGGAGGGCGGGCACAGACGGACCTGGCGCTGCTGGCGGTCCGCGATCTTCCATACGGCGCTGCGCTCCCGCACGTCCGCGACGGAACAACGCCGCCCCCGCAGCGACGCGCTCGGTTGGAAGCGGCGATCCGGGCGGCCCTATCACCGGCGTGACCACGGACGTCGGCCGGTACGCGTCGCTTCATCCGAATCGGAGGATGCACCGGAGTGCCGTCGCCGCGAACATCGCGCGTAGAGTGAGCGAAGCTCAGGATCTTCTCTGTCGGTTGGCTGCCAACGACGAGCGCTCGCTGCGAGCGGTGCTGGCGCCGACACCCGAATTCGCCGTCGGGTCCGCACCGAGTGGACCCGCGCTCGACCGCAGGACAAGAGGACTCGTTCGTCTCGCCGCCTTGATCGCCGTCGGTGCCTCCACCACTACCCTGCGATGGGCCGTCGAGCTGGCGTCGAGCACCGGCGTCGATGAGCAAGGCGTGCTCGGAGCGCTGCTCGCGGCCGCGGCCGCGGTGGGGTCGGCGCAGGTGGTCTCGAGCGCCCCACGCCTGGCCCTGGCGCTCGGCTTCGATCTCGAGCTCGAAGGCTGGGACGGGTCCTAGTGGGTCGAACCGAAGCGGTTCGCCCCATTAGTGGGGCTCACCTCACTAGGGCTCGCCGGCGGATCGGAGCACTACTGCCCGAGCAGCCCGGCGTCGAGCGCCCGCGCGACCGCCTCTGACCTCGAAGCCGCGCCAAGCTTGCGATACACGGCGTGCGCCTGGGTCTTGACCGTGTTCGCCGATACACCGAGCTGATTCGCGATCTCACGAAACGACCGGTGACTCGGTAGGAAGCGCAGGATCCTCAGCTCCGCGATCGTCAGCGCCGACGGCCCCGCGAGGCTCGTCTCGGCGAGCGTGTCCATGTGTGACCACGCTTCGTCGAACCACTGCTCGAAGATCACCGCATCGGGCGTTCGGCGCGCGAGCCGCGAAGCCCCGGCGAGCAGCGTCCGAG
>Ga0187766_10002280_pt1 | contig 11304 bp, 8 predicted proteins | sample 0216_QUI02_MP05__4_FD_132971 | JGI IMG/M metagenome (GOLD analysis project Ga0187766, IMG submission 132971) | Tropical peat soil microbial communities from peatlands in Department of Meta, Colombia - 0216_QUI02_MP05_20_MG | ecosystem: Environmental > Terrestrial > Soil > Wetlands > Peat ... | reverse complement strand
GCTCGATGTCCTCGAGGATCGGCCGGCGGCGAATGCGAAGGGCCAGTCCCGACCGGCTGGCATTCCGCGAGTGCGCGCCGCGCAGCGGGACCGCCATGAGCGCTCGGCGCGCGTTGTACCCGAAGCGCTCCTTGTACTCGCTGGAGGTCAGGCCGTGGGCCCGGAGATGGGTGTTGGTGAGGTGGCGGAACGAGCGCCCGCACACGAGACAGACCACACCGGTCTCGCTGATGGCGCGGCGCGGGTCGCGGAGGTATTCGATCAGCGCGGCCTCGCTGAGGGGAGCCGCCGGGTCCGCTAGCCGGGCCAAGCCGCTCGTGCTGACGTCGTTCGTCACGCGTGGCCTCCTCTTCTCGATATATCCTGATGTATATATCGGTCGGGGAACAATAGCACGCGACCCCCGGCCCGGGCAAGCGGGCGAGGACGAGCGGGCTCGCCCGCCCGCTCGCCCGCGCCTCCAAAGGCGCGGGCGACTTCGGCGAGCGGTGGGCGACATCGGCGCGGCGCGCGGCCCGGGACAGCGCCCGCACTCGTTGCCGATCGCGATGTCGCCGGTATAACGTGTGGGGGTGCCTCCGCCCCCCCCGCCTCCCGGCCGATACATCGGGGCCCCGCTCAAGCGCGTGGAGGACCGCGCGCTGATCACGGGCGCCGGCTGCTACACCGACGATGTCGCCCTGCCGGGAATCCTCAGCGTCCACTTCGTGCGCAGCCCCCACGCCCATGCTCGGGTTCTCCGGCTCGACGTGACGGCGGCTGCGGAGGCGACGGGGGTGGTGTCGGTGGTGACCGGCTCCCAGGTCAAGCACCTGGGGCAGCCGTCCGTCAACGTCATGTTCCGCGACACGAGGATCGCGCCCCACCCGCTGCTCGCCCACGGCACCGTCCATGCGGCCGGAGAGCCGCTCGTCGCCATCGCCGCCGAGAGCGCCGCCGCCGCCCGTGACGCGGCCGACCTGATCGAGGTCGAGTACGAGGCGCTGCCCGCCGTCGTCGACCCGGAGGCGGCGCAGCGGCCGGGCGCCATGGTCGTCCACCCGGAGCTCGGCACCAACCGCGCGCTCGTCGGCACCTGGCGCTCCGGAGACGTCGCGGCGGCATTCGCCTCGGCCGCCCGGGTGGTCGCGCTGAGTGTCGACCAGGCGCGACTGGCCGCCGTCCCGCTCGAGCCGCGGAGCGTGCTCGCCCGCTATCACGCCGCGGCCGATGAGCTGACCGTGTGGCTCGCCACCCAGGTGCCCTTCCGGGCGCGCGCCGAGCTCGCCTCGATCACCGGCTTCGACGAGCATCGGATTCGGGTCATCGCCCCCGACGTCGGCGGGGGGTTCGGCGTCAAGGGAACCACCTACCGTGACGAGGCCATCGTCGCCTGGCTCGCCCTCCTCCTCGGGCGGCCGGTGAAGTGGGTCTCGACGCGCGCCGAGGATTTCCTGTCGACCCAGCACGGCCGCGGAGCCCGCGCCCGCGGCGAGCTGGCCGTGTCGGCCGACGGCAGGATCACCGGGCTGCGGGTCCGGGCGGCCATCTCGCTCGGCGCCCAGCTCGTGATCAACGGCTCGGGCCCCGCCAGGAATCACGGGCGGACGGTGACCGGCGCCTACGTGGTGCCCGCGGTCGACGTCGAGGTCACCGGCGCCTACACCACCCAGACGCCCACCGGTCCGTATCGCGGCGCGGGCCGGCCGGAAGGCGCGTTCCTGATCGAGCGCCTGGTGGACGAGGCCGCGCATGCCCTCGCGCTCGACCCCGCGGAGATCCGCCGGCGGAACCTGATTCCCGCCGACGCCTTCCCCTACCGGACGGCGACCGATCAGGTGTACGACTCGGGAAACTATCCGGCCGCGCTGGAAAAGGCGCTGTCCCTCGCGGACTATCCGCGGCTCCGCGCCGAGCAGTCGCGCGCGCGGGCGCGGGGCGAGATCATGGGCATCGGGATCGCGTCCTACGTCGAGCCGGCCGCCGCGGGCTGGGAATCCGGCGCCGTGCGGATCGAGCGCACGGGGGTCGTCACGGTCTTCACGGGCTCGAGCGCCCATGGCCAGGGGCACGAGACCACGTGGGCCCAGATCGCGGCCGACGTCCTCGGAGTGCTTCCCGGCCAGGTTCGCGTCAAGCGCAGCGACACGCACACCGGACCTCAAGGCGTCGGGACGTTCGGCAGCCGATCGACCGCGCTCGGCGGCAGCGCCATCCATCGCGCGGCGACGGAGGTGCTCGAGAAGGGCCGGCGCCTCGCCGCCGCCCTGCTGGAGGCCGCTCACGAGGACGTCGTTCCCGCCGCCGGCGGATTCGCGGTGACCGGAGTTCCCGAACGCGGGGTTACCTGGAAGCAGGTCGCCGATTTCGCCTACCGCGGCACCGGGTTGCCGCGAGGCGAGACACCCGGGCTGGACGCGACCGTCTACTTCAACGCCGACGGCGAGTCGTGGTCGTCCGGATGCTGCATCGCGGTCGTGGCGATCGACTGCGACACCGGTCGCGTGACCCTCGTCCGCTGTGTCTGGGTCGACGACGCCGGCACCATCGTCAATCCGCTGCTGGCCGAGGGACAGCTCCACGGGGGCTACGCCCAGGGCGTGGGTCAGGCGCTGCTGGAGGGAATCGCGTATGACGGCGAGGGGCAGCTTCTGACCGCCACGCTCATGGACTACGCGATGCCCCGGGGCGACGACTTTCCCGAGCCCGAGCTCACCAAGATGTCCACCCCTTCACCCCTCAATCCGCTGGGGGCCAAGGGCCTGGGCGAGGCCGGCTGCGTGGGTCCGCCGCCGGCGATCGTCAACGCCGTCGTCGACGCCCTCCGGCCCTGGGGCTGTACCCACGTGGACATGCCGCTCACGGCGGAGAAGATCTGGAGGATTCTGCACCCCGCCACGCCCTGAGCGGCCGGGGTCCATCAGGCACCGGCTTGGACCTCCGACCGTAAACCGAGCCGACCTGACGGCCCCGAGTCGCCCGCCGGCCTCGCCGGGCGTACCATTGCTGCGAGGCGACGCGCGCACCTCACGGTGCGTTCCTCGGGAGCTGCCATCACCGAACAGCCACGGCGAATCGAGCGCGCAGGTCGACGCGGGACTCGCCGATCGAGGAGACCAACCCCATGCCGAAGATGAAGGCCGTCCAGGTACCGAAGGCCGGCGCCGACCTCGAGGTGGTCGAGCGCGAGATCCCCCAGCCCCCGGCCGGACACGTTCGCATCCGCGTCCTGGCCTGCGGAGTCTGCCACAGCGATTCGTTCACCAAGGATGGCTTGTTCCCGGGGATCGCGTATCCACGCGTGCCCGGGCACGAGGTCGCCGGCGTGATCGACGAGACCGGACCCGGCGTCACCACCTGGAAGAAGGGCGATCGCGTCGGTGTCGGCTGGCACGGCGGCCACGACGGCACCTGTGTCGTGTGCCGGCGCGGCGACTTCGGGAACTGCCCGAACGGCAAGGTCAGCGGGATCAGCTTCGACGGCGGCTACGCCGAGTACATGCTGGCCCCCGACATCGCGGTGGCCCGCATGCCGGAAGTGCTCGACCCGGCGGAGGCCGCGCCTCTCATGTGCGCGGGCGTCACCACGTTCAACTCCCTGCGCCACGGCGGCGCGCTTCCCGGCGACCTGGTCGCGGTGCAGGGGATCGGCGGGCTCGGCCATCTCGGCATCCAGTTCGCCCGGAAGCTGGGCTACCAGGTGGCAGCCGTTGGACGCGGACCCGACAGCGCCGCGCTCGCCATGGAGCTCGGCGCCCATCTCTACATCGACAGCGCCGCGGCGAACGCCGCCGAGGAATTGCAGAAGCTCGGCGGGGCCCGCGTCATTCTCGCCACCGCTCCCAGCGCCAAGGCGATGTCGTCGCTCGTCGACGGGCTCGGGCCGAACGGCACGATGCTGGTGGTGGGGGCGGGGGCCGATCCGATCGAGGTCATGCCGACGCAGCTGATCCGCGGCAAGAAGTGCATCCAGGGCTGGTACTCGGGAATCGCCACGGACTCCGAGGACACGCTGCGCTTCGCCTCGATGTCGGGCGTGCGCCCCATGATCGAGAAGCTTCCGCTCGCCAAGGCGGCCGAGGGCTACGCGCGCATGATGAGCGGACGGGCCCGCTTCCGCGCCGTTCTCGTCGCGTAGACGACGGCGGGGACGGATCCCGGCCCGCGGCCGGGCTCGCCGTCGGCCCTCACCAGAGCGTCCCGGCCGGCTCGTGTCGGGTCGGCGCGCCGCCGCCCGGTCGACGCGCCAGAGGTGCTCCCGCCCCACAGCCCCAGGCGCGCTGCCGAGGCGGAATCGCTCCCGAGACGGGATAGCGACGGGGGTGCGTCCTCGCGCTCACACCCGGCAATCCAAAACGCGATGTTGGCGAGGGATAAGGCGGCGAGGCGGGCGGCGAGGGCGATCATGGCATCCCGCGCCGCTCCCCGGCGTTCCGCCCGGCTTCGACGGCGCCGGGGTTGGCGAGACCGGGTGCGAGTGCTATTGCGATGTGGGCGCCGCCGCCGAGCCGCGAATCCGTCCTGGACGGCGGCGATTCCCCCCGGACCGGCCGTGGTAGCCATCTCCGGCGCGCAGGAGATATACTCTGGTCCACCATGGCTACCAAGCGCGAGACGGACGTCGAGCTGCAGCGCCGGCTGACCCCGGAGCAGTACAACGTCACCCAGTGCAGCGCCACCGAACCACCGTTCCGCAACGAGTTCTGGGATCACCACGAGCCGGGGATCTACGTGGATGTGGTTTCCGGTGAGCCGCTCTTCTCCTCGACCGACAAGTTCGACTCGGGGACCGGCTGGCCGAGCTTCGTCCGTCCGATCGAGCCCCGGCAGATCAGCGAGCACGAGGACAACTCCTACGGGATGCGCCGCGTCGAGGTGCGCTCGGCCGAAGGCGATTCGCACCTGGGTCACCTCTTCCCCGACGGCCCGGCGCCCACCGGCCTCCGCTACTGCATCAACTCCGCGGCGCTCCGCTTCATCCCGGTGGCGAAGCTCGAGGAGGAGGGGTACGGGAAGTATCGCCAGCTCTTCGAGAAGCCCAAGCGCTAGCCGGCCGATTGCGCGCCAGCCGCGACCCCGAGATCCCGGCGTTCCGGCGAGGCGCTGACCGCGGCGAGGAAGGAGATCTCTCATGGGCGAGATTCTCGGCCTGGGCATGACGCACTACCCGCCGCTCACGGGCACCGACGAGAACATGGCGGTGATCCTCCGCCGCGTCCTCCAGGACCCCGGGCTGCCCGAGCGCTACCGCGATCCGAGCGGCTGGCCGGCGCCGATGCGCCTGGAGTACGGCGACGACGGCGGCACGGCGAGCGCGGCCGCGCATCGCGCGAGCCTCGTCAGCCAGTTTCGCCGCGCCCGCCGGCTCCTCGACGACTTCCGGCCGGAGGTGGTCGTCATCTGGGGAGACGACCAGCACGAGAACTTCCTCGACGACATCATCCCGCCCTTCTGCATCCTGGCCTACGACCAGATCGAGGGGCGGCCGTGGCAGAAGCCGGGCCACCCGCCCAATGCCTGGGGGGAGTCGCCGGACACCGTCCTCCGGATCGCCGGCCACCGGCAGGCCGGCAAATACCTGGCCGGCCGACTCCTGGAGCAGGGCGTCGACATGGCGTACGCGTACAAGCCGCTGCACTTTCCCGGCCTCGCCCATGCTTTTCTCAACACGATCATGTTCCTCGACTACGACCGCGTCGGATTTCCCTACGCGGTGATCCCGTTCCAGGTGAACTGCTACGGGCGGCGGGTGATCTCCCAGCGGGGCGGGCGCCGCAGCCTCGCCCACCCGCCCTCCGAGGCCGACTTCGATCCGCCGTCGCCGACGCCGAGGCGCTGCATGGAGGTGGGAGCGGCGACGGTGCGGGCGATGCGCGAGAGCCCGTGGCGCACCGCGCTGATCGCCTCGTCGAGCTGGTCTCACGCGTTCCTCACCGACAAGAACTACCAGCTCTATCCGGACATCGAGGCGGATCGCCGGCTGTACGAGGCGCTGCGGGTCGGCGACTACGAGACGTGGCGCCAGACGCCGCTCGCCTCCATCGAGGCCTCCGGCCAGCAGGAGATGCTCAACTGGTACATGCTCGCCGGCGCCATGGAGGAGCTCGGCCGGAAGCCGGACGAGTGCGACTTCATCGAGACATGGTCGTTCAACTCCGACAAGTGCTTCGCCGTGTGGAGACCCTGAGAGGGGAGACCAGCGTGCCGACGAACAGCTCGCAACCGGCGCCCCGCCTGCACGTCGCCACCGCCGATGATTCGCGCCCGGCCAGCGGCTCGATCCCGCGGCTGAGCGGCGACATCCGTCAGCTCATTCCCAAGCTCGGGCTCCGCAACTACTGGTACCCGGCCATCGGCGACGGCACGGTGGGCTGGCGCAAGCCGGTCAAGGTCTCGATGCTGGGTGAGGAGATCTGCCTCTTCCGGGGAGCCAACGGCGACGTCGCGGCCATCCAGGACATCTGCCCGCACCGGGGCGCCCGGCTGAGCGAGGGCGACTGTCACTACCGGGGCACGGTGGCCTGCCCGTACCACGGCTGGGTGTACGACGAGTCCGGCAAGAACGTCATGGTCCTCTCCGAGGGGCCGACCTCGGCCGTGTGCGGCAAGGCGGGGACGGAGGCGAAGGTCTACCCCACGCGCACCCTGAAGGGCCTCGTCTTCGTCTGGATCGGAGATGGCGACCCCGCTCCGATCGAGGAGGACGTGCCCGAGGAGTTCTTCGACGAGGACGCCCTCGTTCTCACCGGGCAGGTCGACTGGCGCTGCAACTGGGAAGTCGCCCTCGAGAACTCGATGGACTCCCACGTGAACTACGTCCACCGGGACGGGCTGGTGGTGGCGCGCAGCGGCTTCATCGCCCGGGGAGCCCAGGGAGAGCACCCGATCTTCGTCGGGAACGGCTTCGGCGGCGATGTGGCCGAGAGCAACTACATGCGCCGGAACCCCGCCTTCGATCTCTACGCCGACGGGCGCCGGTGGCCGAAGACCAACTATCGCCGCTTCTGGACCTGGCTGACGCGACCGCTCGCCGACCGGGCGCGCCGGCACATCCCGCCGCCGCGCTCGGCCCGCTGGTGCGGCGGGCACCACCTGCCCGGCATGTTTCGCGCCGAGTTCGGCTGGGACCTGTACACGCGCATGTGCGTCCCCGTGGAGGAGCACCTGACCCGCGTGTGGTACTACCACTGCACACGACCGAAGAGCGCGCTCGGGCGCCTCTGGGACCGGCTCGCGTACGCGGCGCTGCACCGGTGGATCATCGAGTACAACTTCTCGCGCCAGGACGAGCGCGTGATGATCAACCAGCGCTACGACTCGCCGGAGAAGCTCTCGGGGACCGACGCCGAGGTCATCCAGTGGCGGCGCCTCGTCGTCACCAAGCACTTCGGAGGCCGCCACGCCGCGTTCGACTACCGGAACCCCGACGACCTGCCGCCGGACGCGGTTCCGCTCGAGCGGGTCTCCGTCCGCTATCTCCAGGAGCAGTCCCGGGCCAAGCCCGCCGCTCGCGCGCCGATCGCGGGCTGAGTCGCGCCGCCGTCGGGCACCGCGAGATGGTCGACGGGAGGATCAGCCGCAGACAGCTGATGCGGTCGGCGGTGGCGGGCGGGGCCGCCGCCCTGATCCGGTCTCGGCCGGCCGCGGCGGACGTCCCGCCCGAGTGGCCGCCCGTACTGGCGGCGGCCCGGAAGGAGGGGAAGGTCGTGGTCAACACCTTCCCGGGCGACGGCTACAAGCGGGCGCTCAAGGCGTTCTCCCAGTCCTACCCGGACATCAAGCTCGAGCACACCGGCCTTCACTCGCAGGATTTCGCGCCGCGCATCCTCCAGGAGCGCCAGGCCAGCCTCTACACCTGGGACGTGGTGACGATCCCCACCAGCACCGCGCTCCAGGTGCTGCGGCCGGCCGGGGTGTGGGATTCCGTGCGGGCCGCGATCATCCTGCCCGAGGCCAGAGAGGACGCGGGGTGGCAGGGTGGCTTCGAGCGCGGGTTCTCGCTGGTCAAGGACCGCGCCCTCGTCTACGCGTTCGCGGCGGTGCGCGGCTCGGGCGTCACCGTCAACGCCGATCTCGTCAAGGACGAGCCGATCCGGGGTCTCACCGATCTGCTGAACCCGAGGTGGAAGGGCAAGCTCTTGCTGCCGGACGTCCGCGTCATGGGCGACTCGTTCTGGGCGATGACGAGCGCGCGCCTCAACCTGGGTGACGACATCATCAAGAAGCTCTTCGTGGACCAGGAGCCGGTGCTGAGCCGCGATACCCGCCAGATGGCGGAGTTCATGGTGCGCGGGCGCTATCCGATCGCCCTCGGGATCAATCCGCTGCTGCTCGGTCAGTTCCAGAAGCAGGGTCTCGGAAAGAATCTCAAGCTGCTCCACTTCCCCGAGATGGATACGGTGAACTCGAGCAGCAGCGCGCTCTGGCTGGTCAACAAGGCTCCCCATCCGAACGCGGCCAGGGTCTTCATCAACTGGCTCCTCACCAAGGACGCCCAGGTCGTGTGGGCCCGGGAGGTCGAGACCAACAGCCGCCGCGTCGGGGTCGAGGCCGGCAACCCCCAGTTCGCGGTGCCCGCGGGAGCGAAGCTCCTCCAGGTGGACGCCGAGGAGAACCTGCCCGAGGTCATCAAGACCCAGGACATCGCCAAGGCGGTGATCAAGTAGGAGCGGCCGGCGGCGTGCAGGATCCTGCGCCCGGCTCCGCCGAGATCGTCCTCGCCCTCGATGGCGTCAGCAAGGTCTACGGAGCGGCGGTGGCGGTGGACGGCGCCTCCCTGCATGTCAGACGTGGCGAGGTGTTCACCCTCCTCGGGCCGAGCGGCTGCGGCAAGACCACCACGCTCCGGCTGATCGCCGGGCTCGAGCTGCCCGACGCCGGCGAGATCACCCTCCGCGGCCGCGTCGTCGCCTCCGCCTCCCGCGGGTTGTTCGTGCCGCCCAACCGGCGGAACCTCGGCATGGTCTTCCAGTCCTACGCCGTCTGGCCGCACATGACCGTGTTCGAGAACGTCGCCTATCCCCTCGAGCTCCGCGGCGTCCGGCGCGCGGCGGCCCGGGAGAAGGTGGCCCGGGTACTCGAGCTGGTCGGCCTCGGCGGGCTCGAGGGGCGCGGCGCCACGCTGCTCAGCGGTGGCCAGATGCAGCGCCTCGCCCTGTGCCGGGCGCTCGTGTACGAGCCGGATCTCCTGCTGCTGGACGAGCCGTTCAGCAGCCTCGACGCCAAGCTGCGCGAGCAGATGCGGGTGGAGCTGAAGCTCCTCCAGCGCCGCCTCGGCATCACCGTGCTCTTCGTCACCCACGACCAGGTCGAGGCGCTGAGCCTCTCCGACCGCATCGCGGTGATGCGCCAGGGGCGCGTCGAGCAGCTGGGGCCGCCGCGCCGTCTCTACGAGCGGCCGGCCTCGGCGTTCGTGCGCGACTTTCTCGGCCAGACGGTGATCCTGCGCGGCCGCGTCGCGGTGCCGGCGTCGGTGGTGCCGGATGCCGTCGGCGTGGAGATGAACGGAGCGCTCACCGGGCGCACCCTCGTCGGCCGCGTGCCCGAGAGTGTTCGCCTCGATCCCGGCGCCGAGGCCCAGGTCGCCATCCGCCCGGCGGACATCCAGGTGTCGGCGGATGGAGGCGCGCGGCCGGGCGGCAACACGCTGCCCGGTGTGATCGACACGCTGCTCTTCGCCGGCGACCGCTACGAGGCGCGCGTCGCCCTCGGCGGCGACCAGGCCATCCTGCTGCTCCTGCCGCGGGCGTCTGAGTGGCGGGAGGGCCAGCGACTCGCGCTGACCTTCCCGCCGGAAATGGTGAGCGTGTGGCCGGCCTGAGCGAGGCGATCCGGCGGGGGCCCGCGCGGAAGCCCGAGACCGAGGCGGTCCTCTGTATCGCCGTTCTCGCGGTCGTGGCCCTCGGCGTCGTCTTTCCCGTCCTCCTCGTCGTGCTCCAGAGCTTCCAGGTGGCGGCGCCGGGTGAGCCCGCCCGCCTGGGACTGGACGGCTGGCGCGCCGCACTCGGCGAGCCTGGACTCCGCGGCGCGCTCTGGAACACGCTCAGAGTGACCGTGGTGCGCCAGCTCCTGTCCCTGCCTCTCGCGATGCTGCTCGCCTGGCTTCTCGCCCGCACCGACCTGCCCGGCCGGAGCCTGATCGAGTTCTCGTTCTGGGCGGCGTTCTTCCTGCCGAGCTTCACCGTCACGCTGAGCTGGATCCTGCTCCTCGATCCCGAGTACGGCCTGGTCAACACCCTCCTCGCCCGGCTGCCGCTGGTGGGCCAGGGGCCGTTCAATATCTACTCGTTCTGGGGCATCGTCTGGGTGCACCTCGTCACCGGCTCGCTCACCGTGAAGGTCATCCTGCTCACCCCCGCCTTCGCCCGGATGAACGCGTCGTTCGAGGAGGCCTCCCGGGTGGCCGGAGCGAGCGCGCTGACCACGGCCCTGCGGATCACGGTGCCGGTGATGGGCCCCGCGATACTCGCCGTCCTTCTCCTCGGCACGATGGTGTCGCTCCAGACGTTCGAGGTCGAGCAGGTGCTCGGCCTGCCCTTCCGCTTCTTCGTGTTCAGCACGATGATCTACGATCTCCTCGTGACCCGGGTGCCGCGCTACGACGCGGCGACCGCGCTGGCCGTGGTCGTCCTCGCCGCCATGCTCCCGCTCGTCCTCGCTCATCAGTGGGTGACGCGCGGGCGTCGCTACACGACGGTGACCGGCCAGTTCCGGAACCAGCGCCACCGCCTGGGCCGCTGGCGGTTGCCCGCCCTCGCGCTCGTGCTGGGGGTGGTGGTGGTCGTGCTGGGGGTGCCCGTGGTGGTGGCCTTGCTCGGCACGTTCATGAAGCTCTTCGGCTTCTTCAACATCCCGGAGCCATGGACCCTCGACAACTGGAGGACCGTCCTCGCCGACGACCTCTTCCTGGGCTCGCTCCGCAACACCCTCGTGCTCGCGCTGGGCACGGCGGCGGCGGCCATGGTCGTGCACGCGCTCATCGCCTACATCGCCGTGCGCACGCGCTACGCCGGCCGCCAGCTGCTCGACATCGTCTCCTGGCTGCCGTTCACCGTGCCGGGGATCATCCTGGGCCTGGCCCTCCTCTGGCTGTTCCTCGGCGTGCGCATCCTGAGACCGCTCTACGGCACCACCGCGCTCCTGATCGTGTGCGGGGTGATCTCGGGGATGCCGCTCGGCGTGCAGATCATCAAGAGCGGGCTGATGCAGCTCGGGAGTGAGCTAGAGGAGGCCTCGCGGATCGCGGGGGCGTCGTGGTGGGGCACCTTCCGGCGAATCGTGCTGCGGCTGATGGCGCCGACCTTGATGGCCGTCGGCATGATCACG
>Ga0187766_10002279_pt1 | contig 11307 bp, 7 predicted proteins | sample 0216_QUI02_MP05__4_FD_132971 | JGI IMG/M metagenome (GOLD analysis project Ga0187766, IMG submission 132971) | Tropical peat soil microbial communities from peatlands in Department of Meta, Colombia - 0216_QUI02_MP05_20_MG | ecosystem: Environmental > Terrestrial > Soil > Wetlands > Peat ... | reverse complement strand
CGGCCCGGTTGGGGGACCGGCAGCCGGCCGAGCTCGACCCGGCTGAGCTCGTGGCCGGCGGGCGTGAGGGGGTGGCCCGGCGGGTGCTGGCCGGGGTCCGGGGGCTGCATCCAGCGGCGCTGCCGCTCGCGCAGGCGCTCGCGGTGCTGGGGGACGGGTGCGAGTTGCGTCACGCGGCGGCGCTCGCGGGCGTGGAGATCTCGCTGGCGATCTCGCTGGCGGCGGCCTTCGCGCGTCATGAGGTGTTGGCCGCCGATGATCCGCCGCGATTCATTCATCCCCTTGTTCGCGACGCGGTCGAGGCCTCGTTGGCCAGCGGGGCGCGCGATGCGCTGCACCGTTCCGCGGCCCGGCTGCTGGATGCGGATGGGGCCGCGCCGGGTCAGGTGGCGGCGCATCTGGTCGGCGTCAGGCCGGTGGGCGATGGTTGGGTGGTGGATCGGTTGCGGGAGGCAGCGCGGATGGCGATAAGCGGTGGCGCGCCGGCTGCCGCCGCTGACCTGTTGGGGCGCGCGCTGTCCGAGCCGCCGCCGCGTGAGTGGCGGGTGGCGGTTCTCCGGGAGGCCGCGCGGGCGGAGGCGAGCGCGGGGCGTGAGGCGGCGTGCGCGCTTCTGGAGGAGGCGCTGCGGCTGGCGTCTGATCCGCGGGAGCGGGCGGAGATCGCGCTCGAGGTCGCCGAGGCGTACGCGGGTCTGTTTCGGTGGGTCGAGGGGGTGGATGTCATCGAGCGCGCGCTTGGGGAGCTTGGCGAGATTGACGGGGAGTTGGCGGCTCGGCTCGAGGGCGAGCTTGTGGTTTGCGGTCTGCATGACGCGCGCCGCGCGTCGCGGGTCGCGCCGGTGCTCGAGCGGCTGTCTGACCGGTCGCTGCCTGGCGGCGCGGTGGAGGCGGTGGCGGTCGCGCGGGGGATGTCGACGCTGCTCGCCGGTCGACCCGCGGAGGAGGCCGCGCGCCCGCTCGAGGACGCGCTTGTGCGAGCGCCGCCGCGGGCGGAGAACTGGGACACCCGGGCCGCGCTGTTGTGGAGTCTGGTGACGGCCGAGCGTTTCGACGCGGTCGAGAGGTCGCTGGGGCCGATGGTCGCGGAGGTCCACCGCTCAGGGAGCGCGCGTGGGTTGGTCGCCGTCTACAGCACGCTCGGCCTGCTGAAGCTGCGCCTGGGGGCGCTTCCCGAGGCCGACGCGGCCGCCGGCGTCGCGCTGCGCGTGTTGCAAGAGGGCGACTTCGCGCCGGGCCTGGCGTTCGCGGCGACGGTGCTGGCTGATGTCGCGGTCGAGGCGGGCGAGCTCGACGAGGCGCAGGCGCTGATCGGGCTGCTTCCCCAGGAGGGCTGGCCGGCCGGTGTCGGCACCGTCCTGATCCCTGGCGCTCGAGGGCGGCTGCGGCTGGCCCAAGGCCGGCCGGCCGAGGCGCTGGCGGATTTCGAGACGTGCGCGAGGATGTTCAGCCCGGACGTGTGGGGCGCGGAGATGCGCGGGCACTGAGATAAGGGGGTTGCTACGGTCTGTCCAGTGATCGACTTGGCGTAGTCGCGTGCGGTCGCTTGCCTTGTGACGCTGACACAGTCCATTAGCTTGCCTTGTGACGCTGACACAGTCCATTAGTTTGTCCGGGGGAAGTAGTTAGAGGGACCCGTGTGCTCGGACGGGGGCTATGTGTCGTTCGGGCGCGTGAAGCTTTGAGTAGGCACCCAGCTGTGTAGGGAGGTTTGCCATGGAGTCGAGTAATGCCCCTCCGCGTCCTCACATGAGCGCATCCGGGCCGCTTCGGTTCGGCGCGGATCCGATCACAACGGGCTTGCAGCTCGGTCCGCTCGCGCCGTTAATCGGTAGTTGGCAAGGGACCGGCTTCAATCAGATCTGGCGGCCGGATAACAACCAGCCCCCGGAGAACAGCGCGATCAGACGCTTCCTGGAGCTCAATCTAACCAACGAGACTTTCCAGTTCGACGTGATCCCTGGAGTAGTGCCAAACCGAGGAGTGGCCACGCAGCCCGACCTCAATCTGTTTGGCTTGCATTACCTTCAGCAGGTCAGCGACGCCGACCCGCCGCCGTTCTCGACCGCCGGTCAGGCCCTGCACATCGAGCCGGGTTTCTTCATGAACGTGCCCGCCAGTGAAGTCCCGGCAAATCCGGCCAGTATTGTCCGGCTGGCGAGCATCCCGCACGGGGTCTCGTTGCTTTTCCAGGGGCCGGCCCCAAGCGCGACCCCCGTGCCGGGCCCACCGAACATTCCCCCTATCTTTCCCATCCCGGAGCTGCCGGCCTTCACTCCGCCGGGCGGCGCCCTGGGTCTCGGGATCCAGCCCACTCAAATTCCACCACCGGGGGGGCCGGGCGGCGAGCACATCGTTCCGGAGGTCGACATCGCCGACGACATAGTCGGCTCCCAGAGCAACGGACCCTATCCGCCGGAGTTTCAGGGGTTCATAAACGACCCCAACTCGGTGTTGAGAAATGCGATCGCCGGTCAGAACATCCTCGGCACGATCACGATCGAACTCTCGACTGAGAATGTGGCGAACTCGATCGGGAATATCCCGTTCCTGGGCATCCCGAATCCTGCCCAGGCTCAGAATCCCACCACACCCAACGCATTTGTCTCTTCGGCGAGGGCAACCTTCTGGATCGAGTGGGTACACATAGACGACAGGCACCCGGGAAACGCACCCCCGGTGCCGCCAGGCAACGGCCATGGGCACGGACCGTTCCCGGGTCGGCCGACTTTCCTGCAACTGCAATACAGCCAGGTCTCGATTTTGATCTTCAACAACGTGGTTTGGCCGCACATCAACGTTGCCACGCTCCGACTCAGTCATGGTTAGCCCAACCAGGCGTCATGTAGCGGGAGCACTGCAGGCATCGCTAAGGTTGAGCGCTTCCTAAACAACCACGCGAGCTGGGGCTAGTGCGCCAGCTCGCTCCGAGTGCAACGAGGTTGACGCAGTAAGTCAGCAAGCGCCGGTCCAACGCGCCGGCCACTTACGCGGGGACGAGCGAAAACGGGCCAACATCACGCGCTCGTTGCTCCTTGGAAACGAGCAGCACGGCGACGGCTGCTCGGCGGCAAATGTGCTCGAGACCTCGGTTGCGATCGTCGCCAGTGTAGTCGCGGGGTCGGTCGCAGCGGCCGGGCTCGGCGCCGACAGCGTGATTGAGGCGGGCCGCCGGGTCGTCGTGCCTTGGCTGGTCACCGGCGGGCGTGCGAGTTCTGGCCACGCCGAGCGGCGCGCACCTCGCCGCCGATCACCTCGGTGCGCTCGAGGTCAAACTCGCGCAGATGCTGCTCCACGAACGCACGCGCCTGATCGTCAGACTGCTCGGCCCCCGACTGGTCGCGTCTGCGCGGCCCGGTTTGAGCTCAGGCCTTACGGCGGGAGCCGTTCCGGGACTGGCGACGGTACCTTCCCGGTGATGGCGCACGTCCCCGACCACCTCGGCGCTCGCCGTGCCCGACGACGGCGGCGGCAAATTGCCGGGCTGGAAGCGCTTCTCGTGGGGCTGATCGCCGCTATCGTGGTCGTGATCGCGGTCGGGAGCAGCGGCGGGACGGCCACGCAGCGGCCGCGACAGCAACACAGCGCGACCAACACGGCGCCGTACGTCGCCCCGGTGACCCCGCGGCAGCGGCTCACCGCGCTCGAGGCTCGCGGCGATGCGACGATCCGCAGGCTCGCGGCGCTCGGACTGCCCGTGTATTGCGCGGGACCGCGAGGTCGTGAGCTCGCGTTCACGTTCGACGACGGCCCTGGCGTGTACACGCATTATGCGGTCAAGAAGCTCGCCCAGGCACATGAGCAGGCGACCTTCTTCGTCGTCGGCAAGAGCATCGAGGCGTGGCCGGGTTGGCTTCCCCGAGAGCTTAAGGTCGCAACGCTTGGCGACCACACGTTCACGCACACCGACCTGCTCGAGCTGTCGCCGGCGCAGGTAGCCGACGAGCTGGAGAGCAACAAGCGCCTGATCGAGCGCCAGTCCGGTCAGCCCGTCGACCTCTTCCGCCCCCCGTACGGCGCGCAGGACGCCACGGTCAATCAGATCGCCAGGCGGCTGGGGTTGCTCGACATCATGTGGTCGATGGACTCGCGCGATTCGCTCGGCGCGAACTGGGCCGGGATCATCCAGAACGTCGAGTCCGACCTGCGCCCGGGCGCGATCATCCTCATGCACGAGAACCGCGGTCAGACGATCCGCGCGCTTACCACGCTGCTGCCCGTCCTCCATCAGCGCCATCTGCAGTCCGTCAGCCTCCCCGAGCTGTTCGCGACCGACCCGCCGTCTCCCGCAGAGATCCGCCGGGGGCCGGCCGGTTGTCCGGGCGCGCCGGCAGGCGTGGGGAGCCTCGCGGCCGCGAGCTAGCCGCCTGCCGCCACCTGCGGGCGCGCACGCCCCGGGCCGATCCCGACCGGCGCCGATTTCCCGGCCCCTGACGCGGAGGGCCACACCAACAACGCGGTCAAATGTCTCATGTCCGCTAGTCCCGGCTGCCGCACATCGCCGCCTCGGTCTAACGATCAGGCCACACCGCGCGGGCCGTCGCCGGAGGACTCGTCCGCCCGGGCGCCGAACACACGATCGATGCGATCGTGCGCACCGACCACGGTGCGCCCCTCGCGCGCAGCGCGACGACGCATGGCGCGGCTGCGGCTCCTTGCCGAGGCGAGGATCGCCGGTAGCAGGAGGGTCGGAAACCGCGCCGGCGTAGTGTCTGGGCTCATGTCGATCTACGAAAGCGCCTTCCGCACGACCCTCCGGGTCCACGCCTTCATCTACGAGCACACCGACGGCCTGATCGGCCACCGCGTGCTCGGCGTCCCGTGCCTGATGCTTCGCACCACCGGTCGCAGGAGCGGCCAGATCCGCACCAACTCGCTCGTGTACGCCGAGGACGGCGACCGCTACTTGGTCGTCGCCTCCAAGGGCGGCGACCCCAAAGCCCCGGCCTGGCTGCTCAACCTCCGCGCCAAGCCAGAGGTGCAGATCCAAATCGGGCGCACGCGATTCCAGGCGACCGGCACCGAGATCGTGCCCAACGACCCGGACTACGCCCGTCTGTGGAAGCTCGTCAACGACAACAACGGCAACCGGTACGACGCATACCAGAAGAAGACCACGCGGCCGATCCCAGTCGTCGTCCTGAGCCGCATGACCTGAGAGCACTCGATCGAGCATGCGGCGACTTCGCGCTCACCCACACCGATGGCAGGCCGGGCGCCTCGGCGCACGACTGGATCGTCGCCCATTCGATCGTGAGCCCGGCGACGTCGCGCCGACCGAAGCGATCGTCGCGGGTACGCGCCGGACGCGCGTGAGCGATGGCGATCGCGAGGACCTCGCTCGTCGCCGCTGAGACCCGTCGTGCCGTAGGGCGCCTATGCAGCCGGTTCGGATGCGCAGACCCGCCGACTCTTCTGATGGTCGTCCAAGGGTCTCAAATGTCGTGCTGGTGCCGTCGAACAAGACGAGAGCCTTGTTCCCAGGCGGGCGTGCCGTTTCGCGCACTGCACACGCTCGGACTGCCGGAGGCGAGCGGCAGCGTGGTGAAGGCTGGAGGCGCTGATCGGGCGCGGTGGCGTGGATCGTGGCGCTGCTGGACGCGTATGGCCGCCGACGCGCGGCTGGGCTCCTACCGTCTCAGCTCAGGCGCCGGGCGTGGTTCCGGGCGGTCGCTTGCCGGCGGCAAACATGCGTAAAGTGCTGGCGAGGCCGAGCGCGATCAGCACGATCGAGATTACGCGCAGCCTCTTCTCGCCCGCGGGCGTGAGCTGTTTGGGCGGTGGATAGCCGATCCGGGCGATGGTGGCCGACGTCCAGCCCATCCACCACCCGCCACACACGAGCCGAAGCGTGCTCCAGGTCTGAGAATCCAACCGGCGGCGCCCGAGGAGGAGGATGACCCCCCACACGCCGGCGCAGCCGATGCTGTAGGCCGTGTAGCTGTTGCGTTGTGTCCTCATCGGTGGCCGCGGCATCTCAGAGCCGATCTTCACGCGCTGATCGCGTCGTACGTCGCTCTCTGCGCTCGATTCTGGCAGGGCGAGCGCCGGCTCGTCCACATCAGGTTCCGGGAAGGCCGCGGCTGTCAAGCGGCTCGAGGTTGCGCTGCGCATGAACTCGGGTGCGATGCCGGCGCAAAGTGTCCGGTCGGGAAGGCGCTCGCTGATCGCCTGACTCGTGCCTGCCAGCAAGCGCCCTGACGCTGTCGCTCTCGTTCGACCGGCGCCAGATCGAGCACTCGAATCTCGTCCCGGTTGGACGCAGAAGCGCTTAGCGGCTCGTGGATGTCGTGCCTTTGCATCGGCACGAGCGGGCATGCTGATGCCGGGGACGTCGGCGAACCCTCCAGCACGGGCGTGACGAAAGCACGCCCCGCCGGGCGTCCGAGCTCGGCCTTGGCGACGACGATGGCTGTGTCGTCAAAGTCGCTCGGGAGGGGTCAATTGTCAACCGGCACCTTCGCTTTTGCCGAGCCAACCGATTCGCGATACGACCGTGGCTACAGGCAAGGTGGAGCACCCTGGCGGCCGTGTCGACTGCCGGCAAGGGCCACATAAGCTCGCTGTTACCCTCGACCGTTTCCTCTAGTACCGACCCGTGGAAGCAGGGATAGTCATCATCGAAAACCTCAGCGAAATCAAGGATCCCGTTGCCCATCGGGGCGCGATTCCACGTCCGAGTCTCTCCAGCCCTGTCTTCAGGCACCGAGGTGAGCCGCAGCGTCACCGGGACTCCCTATACGCCGAACGCCGCGTCGCGTACTCTCGGGCGCATGTGCGCGGTTCTCATCACTGGCGTGAGCCGCAGGCGCGGCATTGCCGCGGCCGTCGCGGGGCGATTGCGCAGCGATGGGCTGACGGTCGTGACCACGTGACCACGGGGTGGACCCCATATGACACCGAGAACCACGCTGGCATCGATGAGCAGCCGGAGACCGACCTTCAATGCGATCTGGGGAACCCGTCAGAGCCGATACGGCTCCTCGACGCCGCGGAGAAGAAAGCGGGGCTGCTCTCGGCGCTCGTCATCGCGCACACCGTACGACCCGGGTGGCGAGCCGTCCTCCGTTCGTGCGGACCCGCTTGATCGGACGCATTCGACCAGGTACTGCAGCAGCTGCGAAAGGCGAACCGGTTCGCTCTTACGAGGCCCCGCGGCCTCCCGCCCCACCGCGGGGCGCACGCGGCAAGGTGATCGCATGCTGCGCGGGTTCGAGAGGTTGGTTTTGGATCTGCTTAGTTCGTCGCCGATCAGGAGCCGCCGCGGGCTGCGGACACTCCCGCGCCGACGATCCGGCTTGGGCGCGCGGAGCAGAGGAGGGCGCACGATCGATCCGTCTGTCGCCAACTCGATCTCGCGAGACGAAGTCGCTGAAGAAGCAAAGCGATCCCGGCACGCGACTGCGCCGAGCACGAGCCTGACCGAGGACGATCGTGCGTCGCGAGGCCCCGGTCGAGTCCGGTCCCGTCAGCTCCTGTTTGAGAAGCTGGAGTACCTCTTCGACCGGCTTGATTGGCAGCTATGCCTTCAACCAGCCGACGGGATCTTTGACACGTTTTTCCCGGAGCGTGCGGGAAGCTGAGCCGGTTCCAGCCGGGGGCGAGTTTAGTCTGGGGTGCCATGAGTGAGAAGCAGCGTAGAGAGCAGGATCGGCGAGCGAAGCGTCAGGCACCTCGTGGCGGCAGCGGCGGCGCCTCTCTGAGCCGGGAGCTCGCCCAGTTGATGGACGGGTTGGTACCAACTGTGCTCCGGAGTGTGGGGAAGCTCGAGGACGCGCTGGAGGCGGAATGCTGGGCGTCGGAGTTGATCTCGATGTGGAGGGGCCGCGAGCTGATCGACGGCGACGCCGAGGAGGTGTTCCTCCCCGGGTTCATTCGGGCGCTCGAGCGTAAGGGCTCGCCCAAGTCGGCTCGCGACGCTACGAGCGTTGAGCGCGGTCGGGAGCGAGTCACACGCGCGAAAGGCGCGCGCCGCGGCCGACCGGCTCGCCGGCCGGGGCGTGTCCGAGCCGCCGTGGGCGGGCCAGCTGGGCCATGCCGAGCCTGTGGCTGCCGAACTGATGTACGACGAGGCGTTCGACGACGGCGTCAGCGTGTTGATCGAGTTCTCCCCACCGGACCGTGAGCGGCACACACTCGGGATCTACATCGACCACAACTTGGGCGGGCTGGTCAAGGACGCGTTCCTGGCCGGTCCGCTGGACGAGCTGCGAAGCAAGCTCAGTTACCGAGCGCACAACGGCGTCGCGTTGGCACTCAGGAAGCTCGATCTGGCGGAAGCCAGGGCGCGGATCGAGGCGGCGCTATACATGCTCGATCACACCTACGACCCGCCGATCGACGATGACGTCCGTGCTTTGCGCGGACTGATCGACGGCCGGGTCAGGCGGCTGCCCGACGGCTTCGAACTGCCGGAGGACTACGAGGAGATGTCGGTCGGGGAGCGCGAGCGACTGCTTGCCGAGTTCCTCGCCTCACGGGAGGGCCAGCACTGGCGCGGCGATGACGACGCCGAGGACGTCGTCGAGGTCGCGATCTGGTTCGGCGCGGATTACAACCACGGCGGGCCGCTGCGCTGGAGCGTCGTGGTGGTCGAGATCTTCATGACCAGCTGGCTGCCGCGCAAGGTCACACGTGAGCCTGTGTTCTTCGAGCGCGTGACCGAGGTGTTGCCCGACTGGGCGCGCTATGCCGGCCGCGTCCGTAGCGTACCCGCCGAGCCCCTCAGCGAGGCGGTCCAAGCCGTCGAGCGGTTCCGGGATGAGATGCTCGAAGCGGTCAACGATCCCGACGCCTGGGGCCCGGCCAAGACATTCGCTGTCGCCGCTCAGGCGGCCGGCGTCGACCTTACGGATCCCGACGCGCTGAACGCATTCGTCGAGAAGTTCAACAAGGGTCTCGCAGCGTAGGCGACGCGGCGCAGCAGCACCGGCATTGCAGGTCTGCGTGTAGCTCAACCACTGACGCCGCACGAGCAAGCGACAGGACGCGGCGTCCTCGGACGCGTACGTGCCGCGTGTGTAAGGCGACGTTTGACCTGCTGCAGGCCCGGCGAAGTAGACGCCGCGCTCGGGCTGGTAGCTTGTTCGTGCGAGTCGTAGCTCTGCGTCCGAGAGCGTCGGTGTAATCCGTAGTCCCTCGGCTCAGAACCGCTGCGTTAAGGTTACGCGATCCTTGAGACGCCCTGGTGGGGGTGCCATCAGGTACGGTGTGTCTGATGGAGCACGGTCCTGACGGATTTCACCATCCTGCCAGCGAGGCAGAGTTGGTCGCGCTGGTCACTGCGGCGTATCGCGAGGGGCGCCAGCTCCGGGTACGTGGCGCCGCGCACTCCGTTTCGCACGCGACCTACACAGATCCGCTCGCCGCAATTGCGAACCGGGTCGAGCAGCAGTCGCCGCCTCCCGGTGAGAATGTCAACGTGATGCTCGACAAGTACGCCGGCTGGCGGGTGAAGGACGAGGAGCGGAAGCTGGTCGAGGTGGACGCCGGCATCCACCTAGGGGCTGACCCGAGCGATCCAACCGGTCGCGCGACGCTGGAGTCCAGCCTTTTGTATCGGCTGTGGAGGGACAAAGGCTGGGCGCTGTCGGACACGGGCGGGATCACGCACCAGACCGTGAGCGGTTTCACCGCGACCGGGTCGTCCGGCGGGTCGCTTCAGTTTTCGGTTAACGACAACATCTGGGGGATCCGCGCAATCGACGGCACGGGCGAGGTCTATGAGGTGTCTCGCGATGACCCGGATCCGGATCTCTTCTATTCGATGTCGCCTAACTTTGGGCTGTTGGGCGTCGTTTCGAAGATCACCTTCGAGTGCGTGGACGCGTTTAACATCACCGGCCAGGAGGCGGTAACGACGATGGACGGGTGCGCGGTCGACGTGGTCGGTAACGGCGCGTCGGATCGGCCCTCGCTTGAGGCGTTCCTGCGTGAGGCGGAGTACGCGCGGCTTGAATGGTGGCCACAGCGGGGAGCGGAACGGATCCTGACCTGGCAATGTCAGCAGATCCGGCCACAGCTCGGCTTTAGGCCAACACGTTACGAGGAGTTTACTGATCGCCCGAAAATCGCCGAGGTAGTCATCTCCCTCCTTTTCACGATCTTGGGCAATCTTGACGATCTGTCGCAGGCAAAAGCCAAACTTCAGTTGACGTTCGATGAGGTCGAAACGGACCTGGAGGCCCTGGCCAAGGTAGCGAAGCTAGGGAAGATCGGCCGGATTGTTGCGCGCGCGCTGAGGGAGCTGCTGGAGGGCGGCGTTGGCGGCGCAATCACGATGCTCGAGCCGTTCGCGTCGCTGATTGAACGCGAGCTGCCGGTGATCTTTCCGAGGGTGCTCGGCATGTTCATCTCGCTGGACAACGACAAGACGGGGATGCAGAAGGGGGAGCCGCAGTCATTCCGTGATTGGGCGTGGCGGGGGCTTCCTATGGATAACCAGGCGAACGACGTGCTCGTCCCGACCGAGTTCACCGAGTTGTGGATCCCGCTGCCGCGAACCGGCGACGCGGTCCGGCTACTCAACGGCTACTTCACGGAGCCCCGCGATGATCGCGAGGCATACCGGCGCACCGGGCTCAATGCCTGGGAGCTCTATAGCGCGAAGCCAACGCGGTTCTGGATGGCTGCGTCGCACACGACCGGCGATGACGAGTGGAAAGAAGGCGCCTTCCGGATCGACACTTACTGGTTTGCCGGGAACCCGGGCGACCCGGCGCTCACTTTCTACCCGCCCTTGTGGGAGCTGTTTCGTGAGAGCGGGATCCCTTTCAGGCTCCACTGGGGAAAGTTCCAGCCAGTGTACGAGCCGGGTGATCGCCGGTGGGTCGACTTCTTCGCAGTGCACTACCCCCGTTGGAATGACTTTCTGCGCCTCCGCGAGCGGCGGGACCCTAACAACATCTTTCTCACCTCCTACTGGCGCGACCGCTTCGGCCTGTGGGACGCCCCCACCCCAAAGCCTACCTTGTGAGCGTTCTGCCGCTGTCTGGGTTGGTGAGTGCCGAAACCTCCCCCCGAGCGTTATCCAGCAGCCTGTCGTGGCTCGTGTTGGGAAGCGCACCAACTCGCGAGAGCTCTGCTCTGCTTCCGGTGGGCATTTCACGTGTGACGTCGATTCCCGCCGCAGGAAGCGCGCATCTCGCGGACGACCGCTTAACCTCCCGGACGCTCAGAACCCGGAGACTGCTCAGAAAATAAGCGCTCGCGGTAGCCGCGGGGTCGCGTTAGGTGGCCTCGAGGAGCGTGTTGAGGATTACCGGTGAGGTCGTCTCAGGCGGCCTGTGGTAGCTCTTCGAGCGTGACCTT
>Ga0187766_10002276_pt1 | contig 11317 bp, 10 predicted proteins | sample 0216_QUI02_MP05__4_FD_132971 | JGI IMG/M metagenome (GOLD analysis project Ga0187766, IMG submission 132971) | Tropical peat soil microbial communities from peatlands in Department of Meta, Colombia - 0216_QUI02_MP05_20_MG | ecosystem: Environmental > Terrestrial > Soil > Wetlands > Peat ... | reverse complement strand
GGCCGGCGCCGGCCGCCCCGGCGAGACCAAGGGGCCGACCAAGGCGCCGCCCACCAAGCGGTAGGCCCCGACGTCCAACGTCCGCCGTCCAACGTCCAACGTCGAAGGTCCAACGTCCATCGTCCAACGTCCAACGTCGGGAGGGAGCGGGAGAGTTAGGTTCCGGACCTGGGATTTCGCTAAGGAACTTTGGAGCGCCAGGCATCCCTGCTGAGGGTGCCTGGCGTTCTGTTTTTCCCGTAGCATGCCAGTCGGGAGGATTTGTGGATATCGGGGGCGGTCATGGGCGAAGGGGGGCCGAAATGGCAAGTGTGGAGCGGTTCGAGGACTCAGCAGGCTGCTCAAAAAGGTCCAGGTGCAAGGCGGCGCGCGATGCGGGGCGCGAGGCGTACTGGGTCCGTACGTCGCAGCGCCGCGCGAGCGCGCCAACGCCGCAGATGGGCCTTTTTCAGCAGCCTGCTTGGGGTCAGTAGGACCAGACGAGGGAGAGTGACCCGACGTTGCGGTTGTAGCTGAACACGTCGAGGTTGGAGCGGACGAGGTTGGCCTGGAAGTCGAAGACGAGGGAAAGGTTTCCCGGGATCTTCCCGATCAGGAAGCCGAGGTTGCCGCCGGGCGTTCGCGCGTAGGTCACGGGGTCGTGTTCCCAGACCAGGGGATAGATCAGCCGCGGGTAATGGTTGTACTCCGTGTCGTAGCGCGCGAAGCTATTGGACCGGCCGCCGAGGGGGACGGTGTTCCCCGGCCCGCTGGGTAGGACCTGGTTGAAGTTCCGGTAGTCCCGCCACCACACATAGAAGTCGTAAGTGACGCTCAGCCCGTACAGGGGCTTCATCCACGGGAAGGTGTACTGGGCGCCGGCGACGACCCGGTTTCCGAAGTAGGTGAAGTCGGCGCCCTGGGGCAGGTCCCAGTCCGCATAATAGCCGACCTTCAACAGGTGCTTGCCCCCCTCGAAGGAAAAGGTGTGGAGGAGGCCCGCCATGTAGTTGGACCCGTCCCGCTTCTCCGCCTGGATCGGTTCGTAGGAGAAGGCATAGCGTTTCTGCTGGTACTGGAACTGATACGAGGTGTAGTTGGAAACGCCCTTCGGCCACTCGCCCTCCACCAGCGAGAAGGCGGTGGAGACGGTGTGGCGGGCCACGAATTCGTTCCCGCCCAGCATCAGGTAGTCGTAGGCGTACTGGAGCGCCGACCCGTACGGGAGCGAGAAGATCTTGCCGCTGTAGTTTGCCGACAGGTAGCCCTGGTTGTCCAGGATGCTGAAGCGGTGAAAGTCGGTGTCCTGGGTCGTGTAGAAGCTGTACCCGGCGGTCAGGCTGAGGGGGATGAGTTTTTCCGGGGGCACGTCGAAGTACTGGGCCGGCTTGATCGTGTAATCGCCCTGGAACGAGGCCAGGTAGCCGTAGCTCCGGTGGATCTGGTTGCGCAGGGTCTGGACCAGGGGATCGGGCGTATTGTTGGGAATGACCGGGACGTTGTCGTCGTAGATTCCGCCCAAACGGACCTGCAGGTGGTACGGCCGCTCTGCCGACGCCGCGCTGATGCCTTCCCGCATGCGCTCCGCCGGGCCGGTGAGCGCCGAGGCGGGCGCCAGGCGCATGGCCTCCGCGATCTCGCTGGAGGCCCGTTCCGGAAGGCCCAGGATCCCCAGGGCCAGGCCGGAGTAGAACTTGGTGAGCTGCTGGATGTTGGGATCGGTGCTGGCGCCCGCGCGGAAGGCCTGCAGGGCCCCCTGGTAGTCCTTGTTCCGGTAGCGCATGAACCCCACGTAGTAGCCGAGGCCGTCCAGCTTGGGGCTCTTCGCGAAGACCGCCTCCAGCAGGGGCTGGGCCTGCTCGTACTTGCCGAGGCTGAAGTAGACGACCCCGAGCTGGAACTGGATCGCCTCGTCGGCGGGGTGGATGGCCCGGGCCTTCTCCAGGGCCTCGACGGCCTGTTCCGGCTGCCCCAGGGCCACCTGGACCAGGCCGGTGTAATAGAGGGCGTCCGCGTTCTGGGGATCGGCCTTGAGGGCCTCCTGGAGCGTCGTCAGCGCCTCCTGATAGCGCTTCTCCTCGTAGGCGAGGATGGCGCGCGCCACCAGAACGTCGGCTTCCTCTTGCTGGGCGTACGCCGGGGGGGGCAGCGTGGCCGCGGTCAGCGCCAGGCCGAGGCACGCCGCCAGAAAAAGCAGGCAACCCCCCAGGGGCGAAACAGCCCCCGGAGGGTTTCGGCGCCGTCGCGGACCCTTGTGCCCCCAGGCTCGGTTCAGCAGAGCTCTCCTAGCAGGCTGCTGAAAAAGGCCCATCTCTCCATTGCGGAATGCGGAATCCGCGGGCAGCCTTGCACCTGGTCGCTTTTGAGCAGCCTGGGCCAAAATGGGCTTTTCAGTCGTGGGCTGAGCCGTCTGGAACGCGCCTTACCCAAGGTATCCACAAGCAAATATCACGGCGCGCCGTCTTTGTCAAAGAAATCCAAAGGATTACACCGTTTTTTTCTTGTGGGGGGAGGCACGGGGCATGGCCTCGCCGGCGCCCCTCTATCCTTGGGGTTTCCCGGCCCCTCGGACCCCAAATATTGCCTGCCCCGGCCCACCGGATCCCCGCCCCCGCCGGCCCGGGGTCCGTTCCCGTTCCCGTACCCGTTCCCGTTCCCGGCGGGACGCCCACCACCCAGCACAAAGGCCGTAGCAAAGGACCTCTCTGGGTCAGGCCCGGGAACGGGAACGGGTACGGGAACGATCCGTTCAGGGACCTCTGACTCAGGACACGAGCAGGCTGCTCAAAAAGGTCCAGATGCAAGGCGGCGCGCGAAGCGCCGACTGAGGCGTACGCGGGGTACGCCGCAGGGAGTGCGCGAGCGCGCCAACGCCGCAGATGGGCCTTTTTCAGCAGCCTGCTACGGGGCGGGGACCCAGCGGCCGTCGTGCGCCACGATCACAAAGACCTGTTTGTCCACGTCGCCATCCGCATTGATGGAGGTGCGGCCGGTGATGCCGGGGAAGTCCCGCACGGCCTCCAGGGCGCGCCGCAGCTTCTCCCGATCCAGCGCCAGCGCCTCCGGCCGGTTGGCCACGCCGGCGGCCTCCAGGGCCGCCTTCACCAGGTACACGGTGTCGTACATCTGGGCCGTGGTGAAGTGGGGGATCTTGCGGCCGCGCTCGCGAAACTTGCCCACGAAGGACTGCGTCCTGGGGTCCGTCCCGTCCCACAGGTAGCCGGTGACGGAAAAGCTTCCCTCGATGTTGGCGGCGCCGGCGGTCTCGATCACGCGGGGGCCGGCCAGGCCCAGGCCGCCCAGCACGTGGGCCCGCACGCCCTGCCGGCGCATCTCGCGCACGATGTTGGCCAGCTCCAGCTCCACCCCTTCCAGCACCACGCCGTCCGGGTTGGCCGCCTTCACGCGCGTCACCTGGGCCGCGAACGTGGTGTCCCCCGTCTGGAAGGTCACCGTGTCCACCACCTTCACGCCGAGCCCCTCCAGGGCCTTGCTGAAAATGGCGGCGCCGGCCCGGGCGAAGGCATCGTTCCCGTCGTGGATGACGGCGGCCGTCTTGATCCCGTAGCGCGAGACCCACTGCTTCGCGCCGGCCGGGTACGCCACGGGGAGCAGCATGGCGTTGCGGAACCCCCAGGGCCGGAACCTGGCCGCCACGCCCGGCTTGGCCGACGACGCCGAGATCATCACCGTGCGCATCTCGACGGCCAGGGGGAAGGCCACCTCCACCTCTTCGGTGAAGTAGGGGCCCACCACGGCCAGCACCCCCTCGCCGGCGATGAGCTTCCGCGCCCCGGCGATGGCCTGGGCGTTGTCCCCCTGGGTGTCGAAGGTGATGACGTTCAGCGGCGTCCCCTTCACCCCGCCGGCCGCGTTGATCTCTTCCAGGGCGATCTGGATGGCCAGTTTCTGCTCCTGGCCGTAGGCCGCGCCCTTGCCGGTGGCCGGCAGCAGGGCCCCGACCTTCATCTCGCCCCGCGCCGCCGCCGCCCACGCGCACAGGGCCAGCGCCGCCAAAGCCCCCATCGCCATGCGTCGCATTCCGGTCCCCTCCGATCTGCCCCCAAAGCGTTCGGCCGTTCGACAGTTCGGCCGTCCGGCGGTTCAGCTTTCGGGAGGGCGATCACGACCCGTGGGATAATAATGATCCGGAACGAGGAAAGTCAACGGCCGCAAGTCAAGACGGTCGGCCGTTCGACAGTTCGCTTTCCAGGAACGAGAGTACAGTCGAACAGTCGAACAGTCGAACGTATTTCGGCCAGCGATCAGGTCAGCCAAGTGCCAAGGTACGCAGCCTGCACGCGCGGGTCCTCGCACAGGCCGGCGGCGGGGCCGCCCAGGGCGATGGACCCCGTCTCCAGCACGTAGGCGCGGTCCGCGCAGCGCAGGGCCTGGCGGGCGTTCTGCTCCACCAGCAGGATGGTGCGCCCCTCGGCGCGCAGTGCCTGGAGGATGCGGAAGACCTCGGCCACCAGGTGGGGGGCCAGGCCGAAGGATGGCTCGTCCAGCATCAAGAGGCGCGGGCGGGCCATGAGGGCGCGGGCCAGGGCCAGCATCCGCTGCTCCCCGCCCGAGAGGGTGCCGGCCCGCTGGCCCAGGCGCGCGGCCAGGGCCGGGAAGCGCGCCAGGACCTCGTCCAGGTCGCGGCGGATGCCGGCGGGCTCCCGCCGCAGGTAGGCGCCCAGGGCCAGGTTCTCGCGCACCGTGAGGGTGACCAGGACGGCCCGCCCCTCGGGCAGGTGCACGACGCCGCGGCGGACGATCTCCTCGGCAGCCAGCCCGTGGATGGCCTCGCCCGCGAAGCGCACCGCGCCCGCCGCCGGCCGGGCCAGCCCCGAGACGGCGCGGAGCAGTGTCGTTTTGCCGGCGCCGTTCGCCCCCAGCAGGGCCACCGTCTCGCCGGCGCGCACCTCGAGGCTCACGCCTCGCAGCGCCTCGATCTCGCCGTACCTCACCACCAGGTCCTCGACGGCCAGCACGGCTCACCGCCCGGGGGCGCGTCGGGGGCCCCGCGACGACCTGGGCACGAACCTGGGGACCCGGCGGCAGTACGCCTCGTACTCGGCGCCGAAGCGGTCGCGGAGCTCGCGCTCCTCCAGTACGACGATGGTCCACAACCCGGGCAGCCAGAGCGCGAAGGTGGCGTAGGGCGCCAGGTAGTTCGCGAAGAGGGCGCAGCCGAGGAGGCCCAACGCGAGCTGGACGTAGCGGGGGTGGCGGATCCGGGCGTAGATCCCCTGGGTGACGAGCCCGGCGGGGTGCCGCTCCGGGGCGATCTCCGGTAGGCCGAGGATGAGCGTGATGGTCATGTGCCTGAGGAGCGCGAGACCCATCCACAGCGACGCGGCGAAGCACAGGGCGCCCAGGGCCGCCAGCGGGTAGCTGGTGCCGAACTCGATGGCCAACAGCGGCCTGCGGATCAGGGACAGCCCGACCATGCCCGCCCCGATGAACGTCCCGACGACGGTGTATGTCCACCCCGGCCCGAGCTTCCGCCAGAAACGGACGAAGGGGTGGATGAGCGGCCAGGCGAGGAGCATGGGAGGGAAGGCGATGACCAGGACCAGCGCCACGTAGTATCTCGCCGAATCCATCGCGGCCTCCCGGTTCCGCGCTCGGGCATCGCTCCCCGTGCCGGCAACGAGCTGATGAGCTGATGAGGGGGTGCAAGAAAACGGGGCCCACGGCACCGGCCCTTCTTTCCGCTCATCAGCTCATCAGCCCATCAGCTTGTCAGCTCAGGGGCGCCCAGGAACGCCTCGATGGCGGCGGCGTCCCGCCGGACCGCGGCGGGGTCCCCCTCGGCGATCTTCTCGCCGAAGTTCAGCACGGTGATGCGCTGGGCCAGGCCCATCACCACCTGCATGTCGTGCTCCACGAAGACCACCGTGAGGCCCCGGCCGTGCAGGGCGCGGATCAGGTCCAGCAGGCGCGCCTTCTCGGCGGCGTTGAGGCCGGCCGTGGGCTCGTCCAGCAGCAGCAGGGTGGGCTCCGTGGCCAGCGCGCGCGCCAGCTCCAGCACCCGCTGCTCGCCGAAGGGGAGGTGGCGGGCGGGCAGGGCGGCGCGATCCGCCAGACCCGCCTCGGCCAGGAGGGCGCGGGCGCGGCCGGCCAGGCGGGCCTCGCTCGCCAGGCCGCGGCACTGGGCCGCCAGCATCGCGTTCTCCAGGGCGGTGAGTCCGGCGAAGAGGCGCACCGCCTGGAACGTGCGGCAGAGCCCCAGGCGCGTGCGCGCCTCGGGGGGCAGGCCGCCCAGGGCCCGCCCGGCGAAGCTGATGCGCCCCTCCGTGGGTTCCCACACGCCCGTGAGCAGGTTGAAGAGGGTCGTCTTCCCCGCCCCGTTGGGGCCGATGATGGCGTGCAGGGCGCCTGCCTCCACGTCCAGGTCCAGGCCGCGGAGGGCCGTGAAGCCGCCGAACCGCTTGCTGAGGCCGCGCACGGTCAGGAGGGGCGCCATTCTGCTCATCCTCACTATTCAGGCGACTCGGAGGAGGGGCTGGGGGCCGCCCCGTGTCCCCAACCGTCGCGCGTCCGCGCGCGGCGGGACGCGATGGGCTCGCGCCTGCGGGCACGGGCCGGCCCCCAGCCCTGCTACCAGCGCTTTGGCAAGTGAGGGGGGGCAAGGGGGAGCCATGGGCGCCTACCAGGGGGCCGCTTCGGGGATGGCGCTGGGGGCCGCGGCCGCCGGCCGCCCCCCTGGGACGAGCAGGCCCCGGGGACGGAAGATGGCGGTGAGGAGCAGCACGAGGCCGTACAGTTCCGGCCGCCAGTCCTGGGCGGGGCGGAGGACCTCGGGGAGCAGCGTGAGCGCGGCGGCCCCGGCGGCCGGCCCCCACGGCGCGCCGGCGCCGCCCAGCACGGCGAAGACGAACACCTCGATGGACCGCTGGATGCCGAACGCCTTGGGGTGGATGAACAGGGCGTAGTGGGCGTAGAGGGCGCCGCCCAGGCCGGCGATGGCCCCGCCGCCGGCGAAGCAGGCCATCTTCACGCGCACGGCGCGCACGCCCAGGCAGCGGGCCGCCAGCTCGTCTTCCTGGATGGCCTGGAGCGTGCGGCGCAGGCGGGACCGGTGGATGCCGGCGAGGCATCCCAGCACCAGGGCCAGCGCGCCGTACACCACCGGGATGGTGGTGCGCCCCGGGATGCCGCCCAGGCCGCCGGCCCCGCCGGTGGCGGCGAGGTTCAGGAAGAAGACGCGAACGATCTCGCCGAAGCCGAGCGTCAGCAGGGCCACGTAGATGCCGCGCAGGCGCAGGGCGGGGAAGCCGACGGCGAGGGCCACCAGGCCGCCGGCGCCGGCGCCGGCGGCCACGGCGGGGAGGAACGGCGCCCCCGCCCGCGCGGTGAGGGCGGCGGCCAGGTAGGCCCCGATGGCCATGAAGCCCGCCTGCCCCAGGGAATCCTGCCCCGCGGCCATGAGCGGGTAGAGGCTCGAGGCCAGGATCATGTTGATCCCCACGAAGACGAGGATGGATTGCGTGTAGGCGTCGGCCATCAGGCCCCCTCGCCGCGGGCGCCGAAGAGGCCCCCCGGGCGGACGAGCAGGACGGCGATGAGGAGAAGGAAGGCGAAGGCGTCCCGGTAGGACGACGCCAGGTAGGCCACGCTCAGGACCTCGGCCAGCCCCAGGACCAGGCCGCCCAGCAGGGCGCCGGCCACGCTCCCCACGCCGCCGAAGAGCATCACCACGAGCCCCTTCAGCGTCACCTCGAACCCGGCGGAGGGCGAGACCACGTTGCTGGCCAATCCCACCAGCAGGCCGGCGGCGCCGGCCAGCGCCGAGGCCACCGCGATGGTCCAGAGGGCCACCTGCCGCGTGCGGATGCCCAGCAGGGCGGCCAGGGTGGGGCTCTCGGCGGTGGCCCGCAGGGCGCGCCCCAGCCGCGTGCGCCGCAGCAGCAGGTGCAGACCGGCCACCAGGGCCACGGTGACGGCCAGGATGAGCAGGTGGGTCCCGGGCACGGTGAGGGAACCCATCCGGAGCGTCCGCGGCTGGGCGAACTCGGGGAACCCGATGGGCTCGCCGCCGAAGGCCTTCACGGCCAGATCCTGGAGGATGATGGCGACGCCGAGGGTGGAGAGGATGGGGGCCAGGTGCCCCGCGGCGCGCAGGGGGCGCAGCGCCACCCGCTCCACCAGGATGCCGGCGGCCACGGCGGCCGCGAGGCTCGCCGCCAAGGCCAGCGCCAGGTTGCCCCCGCCGGCCACGGCGGCCGCGAGCCCGGCCAGGGCCCCGGCCACGAACACCTCGCCGTGGGCCAGGTGCAGCACGCGCAGGATGCCGAAGATGAGAGTGTAGCCGATGGCGATGAGGGCGTAGGTGGCGCCCAGGACGACGCCGTTGACCAGTTGTTGAGCGAGCATGGGGTGAGCGGGCGCGCGCCGCAGGCGGGCGCGAGCGCTGGCCTTATGTATCAGCCGAGTTGGAAGGTGTCAAGGAAGGCCGGGCGGGGGCTTCCCGGTAGCATGGTACGCCCTGCACCGCGCGTGGGGAACCCGCGCGGGGTTTCCTTGACCATCAGGTTTCGCCGGGCTAGACTACGCCGCCTGCCCCCCTCCGGCCAGGTCTGCTTGTGGAGGTGCCGCCGTGAAGTATCCGCGGTGCCAGGCCCAGAAGCGCGAGGGCGCGCGGTTCTGCGAGGATTGCTGGGCCGGCCTCGCACTCACCTGCCCGGGCTGCGGCGCGGAACTCCTCACCGAGAAGTCATTCTGCGGCGCCTGCGGGGCTCCGACGGCCGGCCAACCGCCCGACCGCTTCACGTCCCCGCAGACCTACACCCCCAAACACCCTGCCGAGAAGATCCTCGCCTCCAAGGGCGCCCTGGAGGGCGAGCGCAAGCAGGTCACGGCACTGTTCGCCGACCTGAAGGGTTCCATGGAGCTGCTGGCCGAGCGCGACCCCGAGGAGGCGCGAAAGCTCTTCGACCCCCCGCTCGAATATATGATGGAGGCCGTCCACCGCGTCGCCGGCTCGCACTTGAGGCCGTGATGCGGTTGCGGGCGCTTGACCCCTCTAACCCCTGGGGCTAGATTAGCGAAAAGCGTCCCGGTCTTGACCCGGCGCAGCGCTTTCCGAGATGTCCGCTGCGCCCCGACCAACGGAGGTCGTCATGAGGGTTACCACGTTCGGACTCACCCTCTTCCTCGCCCTCACGGGATTGTCTGCTCCAGGCTCGGTCAATGCCCAGGCCCCAACCAGGGTCGTCCGGATCGGCACGCTCAGCCCGGGCGCCCGGCCCACGGCGCCCGACTGGAAGGAGCATTGGGTGTTCGTCACTGCGTTGCGCGAATTGGGCTGGGTCGAAGGGAAGAACCTCGCCATCGACGACCGCTGGGCCGAGGGGAAGACCGAGCGCCTTCCCGCCCTTGCGGCCGAGCTCGTCGGACTCAAGGTAGACGTCATCGTGACCGCATCCTGGCCCGCTGCGGCCGCGGCCAAGAACGCGACGGCGACGATCCCGATCGTCATTACAGGGGCTGGAGACCCGGTCGGGACTGGACTCGTCCGGAGTCTCGCGCACCCCGGGGGCAATGTGACGGGGCTCGGGGATCTGGCCACCGAGTTGAGCGCGAAACGGTTGGAACTGCTCAAGGAGGCCGTCCCGAAGCTTTCCCACGTGGCGGTCCTCTGGAACGCGGGAGATGGCGGCATGACGCTCCGGATGAGAGCGATTCAAACCGCGTCCCGACAGCTCGGTGTGACGGTCCGGCCGCTGGGCGTCCACTCCCTGGAGGATTTCGAGGTGGCCTTCACGGCCATGACCCAGGAGCGGCCCGACGCGCTCTTCGTGATCGCGGATCCCCTGCTCACAGGCAACCGCAAGCGGATCCTGGATTTCACGGCCAAGCATCGGCTCCCGGCGATGTACGAGTTCCGGGCGTACGTGGCGGACGGAGGCCTCATGGCCTACGGGCCGAGCTTCGACTACATGTATCGGCGCGCCGCCGCACTCGCGGACAAGATCCTCAAAGGGACCCGGCCGGCCGATATCCCCGTGGAGGAGCCCATGCGGCTCGAATTGGTCGTCAACCTCAAGACCGCGAAGGCGCTCGGCCTCGAGCTGGCACCGTCCATTCTCATCCGGGCGGACGAGGTCATCCAGTGAGCGCCGGCGCGGCGAGGTAAGTCGGCCTTGCGGGACATTCTCACTTCTTTCGGGGCGGCGCTGCTCGCGACGGGGCTCGAGGCGCTCGGCCGGTTTGCGTGGGGCGGCCCCTACCTTCCCGGGCTGATGGCGGAGAAGTTCTTTGCGCTGATTCCGGTGTGGGCGTTCACCCCGCTCTTCCGCACCTTCGGTTACGGTTCGAAGTACTACGCGTTCGGGGGCATGATCGCGGCGGAGGTCGCCGCCCTGACGCTGCTGGGGACCGCGGTGAGGGGATGGATACGCCGCCGGCCGGCCCCCGGGGGAGGTTTCCGGCGTACGGCCGTTCTCGCGGGCTCGGTGGCGGCAGCCATCCTGGTCGGGCTTCTCCCGGCCTTGGGTGTCGGCATCGCCGGTCGGGCCCTCCCGGGTGGGCCCTGGCTCGCCGTGCCGACCTTCGTCGTGGTCGCGGGATCCTACGCCGCCGTGCTCACGCGGGGGCTTTCTCGATGACGTCGCTTTCCGAGGGGCGCCGAACCTTCCTGGGGCGCACCCTGGCCGGCCTGGGCCTCGTGGCGCTGGCGCGCGCCATCGACGGCCTGGCCCCCGGCTTCGCCCGCGGCCTCGCCCACGCGCAGGAGCTCTGGACGCAGATCCGGGGGCTTTCCGCCGAGGTGACGCCCGTCGGGTCGTTCTACACCGTGTCGAAGAACATCTTCGACCCCGCCGTGGACGCCGCAACGTGGAGGCTCGCCATCAAGGGAAAGGTCGAGCGTCCCGCCAACCTGACGCTCAACGAGCTGAGAGGGTTGCCCTCGATCACCAAACCCCACACGCTGATGTGCATCTCGAACGAGATCGGGGGCGACCTGATCTCGAATGCCGCCTGGAAGGGCGTGGCGCTCAAGACGGTCCTCGAGAGGGCGGGAATCCTGCCGGGCGCCAGGCAGCTCATCCTCCGGGCGCGGGACGGGTATACGGACAGCTTTCCGCTCACGGCTGCCCTTCGCGACGGGACCATCCTCGCCTACGAGATGAACGGCAGGCCCCTGGAGCCTCGACACGGCTTCCCGCTCCGGGCGCTGGTCATGGGTTTGTACGGGTTCAAGAACGTGAAATGGCTGTCCGGGCTCGAGGTCGCCGATTCCGAGTACAAGGGGTACTGGCCGGCCCGCGGCTGGACGGACACCGCCATCTACAAGACCTCCTCGCGCATCGACGCCCCGCCCCCCGGCGCGGTCCTCACGCGG
>Ga0187766_10002275_pt1 | contig 11317 bp, 6 predicted proteins | sample 0216_QUI02_MP05__4_FD_132971 | JGI IMG/M metagenome (GOLD analysis project Ga0187766, IMG submission 132971) | Tropical peat soil microbial communities from peatlands in Department of Meta, Colombia - 0216_QUI02_MP05_20_MG | ecosystem: Environmental > Terrestrial > Soil > Wetlands > Peat ... | reverse complement strand
TGCGGCGTGAGCTGATCCGCGCCGAATTTCACTCACAAGCACCCCGCCGGACGCACTCACCACAAATCGCCCAGCTCCAATCACCGCCAGCTCTCACCGCCGCATGAGATCCCGAAAGTCGAGATACTATTCCGATGCCTCGTATTCGCCAAGAGTGGGTCCCAACGCCGACACCGCGCCGTCGGTTGAGCGCTCCTTTCCGAAGATCGCGTCAGGTGGATCAGCCCGTCGGCCGCGTAGTGCCTCGCTCCTCGTCGCGGTTGATGATCCTCGCTGCCGCTGCATCGCCGGCCGAAATCTGGGAGGCGCACCCCGCTGTCGCCGCCCTTCAGCTCCGCCTGCCAAAACAGCAACCACCACGCCGAACCGCCGACCCGAACCGCCGACCCGCACCACCGACTGCAGCACCCGTCCGTCGGCCGCGAGCGGACGATCGCTTCCACGTTCGGCGTGGCCCGTAGGGCAAACGAGTGCAATGGCGACGTCTCGATGCCGCGATGGCCGACGCTCGGCTATCCCGTTGCCACGGACGTAATCGCCGAACTTCCGCAATCCGGACGATCGAGTTGCGCGACTTGCGATCGTCCCGCTATCGACCTAACACAGACACCCCCTTTCACGAACCACCAGCCACCCTTCGCGTCGGCAGCGGCCCCGGCGAGGCTTCTCCTCCCGGCCTGCGGTCAGCCGAAGCGGCAGTCGCGGTCCGAGGGCTGCAGAGGCGACTAAGTCCAAGCGGCAGCCCACATGCGGTCGGTGCCAGACTCCACGACGGTTTGGCGGTTCGCCGGCGAGCGGCCGCGAGTTGCGGCCGCTCGCTCGCTACACGGTGAATAGGTCCGCGAGGCTCGCCACCAGGCGCACGAGACCCTCTTTGCTAGGAGGGTGGGTCCGCTGACGGGCGGCGCCCGGCGTCGCCACAAGGGTCGAGGCCTGCTCGAACTCGTCGAGACAGCCGAGCTCGGCTGCGTGCGGCCGAGCCGAGTCGAGCAGTTCGTCGAGGATTTCGGGGATCGGCCGGAGTGATTCCGTGGTCGGGTCAATCAGGCGTGCATCGACACCATCGCGAGCGGCAAGGAAGCGGTTTTCGGCGAGCATCTCCTCGAGAGAGAAAGCATGCTCTGACACGTAGCCCTCCTCCAACTCCAGCCGAGCGATGGACTGGACGAGCGCGACAAGCGGCGCCGTCTCTGCGACGCGGGACTGCGCGTCCATGATTCGGACCTCGATCGTGCCGAAGCGGGGCTGGGGACGGACGTCCCACCACAGGAAGGTCGGCTCGGGGAGCGCTCCGACACGGAGTTGAAGGTCGACGGCCTCGACCCACTCAGCGTAGGACCCGTAGCGGAGCGGCATACCCGTCCGCGGGAAGGCCTGGAAAAGGATCGTCCGAGTGGAGGCGAATCCCGCGTCGCGACCCCGCCAGAAAGGCGAGTTGCCCGACAGCGCGAGCAGCAGCGGGAGGTGGGCCCGCAGCCTGTTGTAGAGGTCGATTGCGCGCTCGGGGTCTGGCACGCCGATGTGCACATGCAGGGCGAACGTCGGTTCGCGCGTCGTCAGGTCCCGCATCGTCTGCCGTATCAGCCGGTAACGGCTGGCAGATGTCACCTCTGTCTGTGACCAGACCGCCAGCGGGTGGATCCCGGCGCCCGCCGCGGCAAGGCCCATCCTCCCAAGCGCACCGGCCAGCTCGGCACGCTGCCGACGCAGCTGCGCGACCGCCCGCCCCACCGATTCGTGCGGATCGGTCCTGAGCTCGATCGCGGCCTGATGCGTCTCGGCGCTGACGTACCCCGCCAGCGCCTCGGGAAGGCTCTCGAGCACGTCGTCTATTCGCTGCGCGGGCGCCCACCGCCGATGCGGGTCAAGAAGCATCACCTCCTCCTCGACGCCGATGCCGTAGGGACGCGTTTCGCTGTTCCAGTCCGCCCACTGGGCCTGACCCACGATGCTGCGATGACTGAATGAGGTACCCATGACCTACTCTGAACATACGCCTGTCAGTCGCGGCCTGCCCGGGCCATTTGTACAAACACCGGGGCGCCGATGAAAGAACACCCGCAAATTTGGGCGCAGATCAGCTGCCCAACCAGCGGAGTGTCGATCGCAGCGCTAAGCGGCCCGTCGCAGCGGCGCAGGTCCGGCGGCGGAGCTTGCCAGCACTTCGAACAGCGCCAGATGTGTGGAAAGCTCACGCAGCGCCTCCGCGTGCCATTGAACGGCGAGGACGAATGGCTGCTCCGGGTCCTCGATTGCCTCGATCGTTCCGTCCGGCGCCCATGCACAGGCACAGAGACCGGCGCCGAGGCGGTCGACGGCCTGGTGGTGAAACGAGTTGACGGTCAGCTGCGTCGTGCCGAGCACCCCGGCCAGCTTGCTTCCGGAGGCCACGGCGACGCGGTGAGTCGGCACGCGGCCGTCTTCAACCTGGCGATGGGTGATCGCGTCGCCCGCAACATCCGGCAAGTGCTGGTGCAGGGTGCCCCCGCGGGCGACGTTTAGCGTCTGAGCGCCGCGGCAGATGCCCAGGATCGGCAACTCCAGCCGCGCGGCCTCCAGAGCCATGGCGTACTCGAAGTAATCGAGCTGAGGCTCGGTCACGCCGAGCTGCACATGGGGCCGGGCCCCGTAGGCCTTGGGGGCGAGGTCCGGGCCCCCCGAGAGAACGAGCCCGTCGAGACGAGCGAGCACCAGTGGTACGTCCCGGTCAGCCAGCGGAGGCACGACCACCGGGATCGCACCAGCGGCCTCGATCGCCTGCACGTAGGTGATCCCGAGCGCCATCTCCGGGGCCGGTGGCTCGCCATGGCGCTGCAGCGTGCGTAGCTCCCCCGGGCGAAGCTCGGACGTCGTTATTCCAATGAGCGGCTTCACGGCCGAGAGGATCACCGCAAACTGCGGGATTGTCTACCTCCACATGGATAAACATCGCGACAGGGAGGTTGGGACGCCGTCGGGAGCGACGCACACGGAGGATCTGATCTGATCAGCACGAAAGCCAGGACGGCCGCCAGCGGACGCAAGACGGCTCTTGCTCCGTGAAGGTGAACTAAAGCTCCGAGGCGCCGACGCGGGGGGACCCGTGTTGCCTCCATTAGCGGTGGCGGCCACGTCCAGCACCACAATCACCTGCACCGCGCTGACGAGGACGTTGTCGTTCATCGGCAAGGGCGGGAGTCTCACGCTGAACAAGCTGTACGTGCGCGCGTTCAAGGATCATGTCTCGCCACTTGGCGTCCGGCGCATGGGGGCGATGCTGACTACCATGCGGTGGGCTGTGCGCGAGCCCGCCCCTATTGTGCGCGAGAGCCTCCTGAGCGCCGCGATCGCTGGCCCGACGTCGGTCGAGCGGATCGAGGTGGCGCGGATCGAGCTGGCCCCGTCTCAAGCCAGCGGGCGGCACCGTCACCCGTGTCAGGTGGTCGGATACGTCGTGTCCGGAACGATCCGCTTCCAGATCGCCGGTGACGCGGAAGCGACCCTCGAGGCGGGCGCGGCCTTCCACGAGCCGGCCGGCCGCGAGATCGCTCACTTCGACAACGCCTCAGACCAGGAATCGGCCACGTTCGTCGCCTGTTACCTGTTGCCGCCGGGGGAGGAGCGGCTGATCGAGATGCTCTGAGTCCGCGCCGGCGCTTGTATCCGCCAGGGCGGGCGACGCTCGAACGTGCGCGGGCGACGATGGCGGCGTGCGCTCGATGGCCGCCGGGGCGGTGCCAGCGAAGACGCAAGTCGTTCTTCGTGTCGCTTAGTACCGAGCAGCACGCGCTCGCTCCTGCCGGCGCGGTGGCGGCGGTGAGCGGTCGCGCGAGTCATCCGGGGCCCGGGCGGCCGGGCATCGAGGGCGACCGAAGTTCTCACTGCCACGGCGATAAACTTCCGTCGCGGTCCGGCCGCCGAACGCCGCCACCGCTCGGGGCCGCTCGGATCCCGCCCTTATTTACGAACTGCGCCACTAAGCGAACGTCTGGCGGCTCAGCACCAGAAGCACAATAGTTATCCTGCAGCGGTACCGATGGCTCGACGCTGCGCTGTTGCGCTTCTGGCGGCCGTGTTGTTCGTCGCGTATCTGGCTCCGGTCGCCTCGGGCCACGCCGGCCTGCTCAGCTCAAATCCCGCCGCGGGGGCGACGCTGGGCGCCGCCCCGAACGAGATCGCGCTGTCCCTGTCGGAGCGGGTCGTCCCGGCGCTGTCATCGATCACCGTCGTGGGGGAGCGCGGCACTGCGTACCAGGCCGGGCGGCCCGAGCCCGCGCCAGGTGATCCCCTCACGCTGGTGGTACCGGTGCTCCACCTCGGCCGCGGCGTCTACACCGTGAGGTGGCGGGTCGACTCGGCGGTCGACGGACACGTGACGACGGGCACATACCAGTTCGGAGTGCAGGTCTCGCCGTCGGCCGCGTACGGGAGCGGGCGTTCCACGACGGTGCCCGTGAGCTCGACGTTCGAGCTGGTCTCACGTTGGATCCTGCTCGTCGGCCTCGTCACGTTGCTGGGGGCCGCGACGGCAGCGACCGCGCGCTTCGGGGGTACGGGGGCGGGGGTCATGGTGCTCGCCGGCGTGGGCTGGTTGGTGGTGGCGATCGGCCTCGTGCTCCTGGCCGACGCGCAGCGGCACAACGCCCACACGTCGTTCGGCGCGCTCCTGCGTACCCCGGTCGGTACCGCTCTAATCTGGCGTGGGGTGGCCATCGGAGCAGCCGGCGCAGCGCTGTTGGTGGCGCTCGCCGCGCCGCGGACCCGGCGTTTTGCGCTCGCGGCCGCAGCTGCCGCCACGGTGGCGGCGATCGTTGTGCACGTCGCGAATGGACACGCGGCCGCGGCACGGTGGCCATCGGCGATCGCCGTCGCGCTCCAATCGGTGCACTTTGCCGTTGCGGGAGTGTGGATCGGCGGCTTGGCTGCGCTCCTGATCGGCATTCGCGGTGCGCCCTCTCCCGAGAAAGCCGCCGCCGTACGGCGGTTCTCGATCATCGCCGCCGCGGGTTTCGCGGTGATTGTGGTCACCGGGGTGGCGCGCGCGATCAGCGAGCTCCGCGGCTGGGATCAGCTCGTGACGACCGGCTACGGACGGGCGGTGCTGGCGAAGATTGCGCTGGTTGCGCTGATCGCCGCGGTCGCGGCACGCAGCCGCCGCCGCGGCGTCCCGTCGGCCTCGTCGGACCTGGGACCGCTACGGCGTTCCTCTGGAGTTGAGCTGACGCTCGGGGCCGTCGCGCTGGCGGTGGCGGCGTTGCTCGGCACGCTCGCGCCGCCCCTGGTCGGCGGTGCTGTCGGGCTTCCGGGTCTCGCGGCAGTCGGCACGGACGTCGAGAACAACGTCCGCGTGCAGCTGAACGCGCTCTCGAACCAGCCAGGTCCGAATCGCTTCACCGCCGTGCTCAGGGACGACAAATCCGGCCGTCCGATCCAGGGCGCGAGCGTCCGCCTGCTGTTCACCCCACTCGACGATATCGGCATCGCGCCGAGCTCGTTGTCGCTGGCGCCCGCTCCAGGCGGCACGTACGTCGGCTCCGGGGCAGACATGAGATTCGATGGCCGCTGGGGGGTGCGAGTGCTGATCACGGGGTCGGGCGGCTCGGCGGAGGTGCCGCTCGAGCTCGACCCGGTGGGCCCGCCGCAGCGGGTGACGATCGAGCGGATCGCGGGACAGGCGCCGACGTACACCACGCTCGTCGGGCCCGCCGGCTTCATCCGGATCTCGCCCCATCCGGAGCGCGCCGGCCCGAGTCAGCTGTTCGTGAACTTCTACGCCACGTCGACGGGCGACTACGAGGATGCACACCGGGTCGTGATTACACTCGCCTCGGGAAACGGAGCCGTGCGCCAGCAGACCGTTCGTCGTGTGGGCCTCGGAGCCTACGTTAGCGACGTCGAGCTCACGCCCGGCAGCGATGAGATTGCAGTCGTTGCGTGGAGCCTCGACGGGCTGCGGCTGCGCAGCGTGTTCGACCTAACGGTCCCCGCCCGCTGAGCTCGCTCGGTGCGACGACCCGTCAGCGGAAGGCCTGCAGTCGGGTCATACGTGGAGGTCCCGAACGAGAGTGCTGCCAATCGCTGCCGTCCCAAGCCCGGCAGAAGGTCCCCCCGGCCGTCTTTGCGGCTGGCTGCCGTTGCGGATTTTCAGGTAGAACAGAGTCTGTCCCGTCGAACCATCCGCGTTCCTCGCCGTGAGATACACCCACTGGCTCCGGGGGCGGAAATGACCCCTACCTTGTGACCGGAACGTCCACGTGAACTGACCCCCGCCGTGCTTGTGCATCGACCCAACCGACGAGGACAGTCTCACGGGCTCCTTGTCGACATCGAAGTACGTCCCTTTGGCGGTCGCGGTCCTACCTCTGTTGACAGTCACCTGAGTCGTGTAGACGTTGATGTCCGGGCGCTCCTTGCCGTTCGGCCGTACCACCACCAGCTCGGAGAGCATGCCGAGCGTGGCGTGGAAGAAGATGTGGCAGTGGAACAGCCACCTGCCGAGCTCCCCGCCAGGCGTGACTCCGTCGGGTTGCGGCCTGGGATCGATCCGTATCCGGAAGGTGAGCGTGAAGCCGGCTGGGATGTCGATGTTGTCGCGGAACTCGTGGTACGGCCACACGAACTTTTGCGTGCCGTCGCCGTTGGACATCGACAGCGGCTGCATCGAGAACCCGTGGAGGTGATACGGGTGGTGGGCCTGGGTCGTGTTCGTGATCGAGAGCTGCAGCGTTTCACCGGGTGTGGCGTATCGGGTAGAGGCCAGGTGCGGAGCGGTCCGGTAGTCCGGGACATCGTGCGATGCCGTAGTGCCGTCGATCCCGATCGTCCCCGGGGTCGGTCCTACCGTGAACTTGATGTCCGGGTTGGCACTGCCGAGCTTCGGTGGGTTGAACGTGGCCGGGTTGAGCAGCGTTCCGGTCGGCGGACCGAGCACCGGCACTGGGTGGCCGGTTGCCGCGCGCAGCGGCGTGCCGGCGTGGATCGTGTACGCGGGGGACACTCGTCGGCCGGTGACGTTGAGATGCATGACGGGAACGGTCGGGATGTCGGAGAACCCCAACCCCGTCCGCTGGTAGTCCTCCGTCCACATCGTCGCGACGCCGCTCGCCGACGCTGGGATCGCCGCGACGACATCAGCCCGCGATCCGGGCGGCAGCACGATCTCGCCGGCGTCGTATCCGGTGACCCACGTGCCCTGTGTGCCGCCCTCCTCGATGGCGTTGTCGAGCAAGCCACCCTCGCCGCCGACGCGGATCAGCGGGATCATCGCCCCGGTCGAGTCCGTGAGACGGAGGCGGAAATAACGGATCGCCGAAGCGTTGAGCAGCTGAAGGCGCAGGCCCTGTCCCGGGCGGACGTTCAGCGTCGAGGCGCCGGGCGCGAGGGCGCCGGGCGAGGAAGGCGAGCCGGCGCGAGCGCCGACGTTCTTCCCGTTCGTGAGGACTGTCTGCCCCTCGTTCTCCCTGCCGCCCACGTTCTGCTGGATCGAAGGGATGTCGCCAGCCGCGTACGACGACCCGCGTAGGTTTCCGGAGCCATCGACCGCGGTCGGGGTCTCGCACAGTTGCTTCGGCGTGGGATTTGCCTGCACCGGCAGCGCCGGCGTCGTTCCACCGCCCGGGTTACCGACCCACGGCAGCGTGTTCCCTCCGGGATTCGGGTAGGTGACGCTGTCGTTGCTTCCCGGTGCCTTGCAGACGGTCGTGTCGGCGAGCACGAGCTGCCTTGTCTGGCTCGCGCGAGGAAGTGTCCCTGACCTCTGAAGCGCGGCGTCGTTCGGGTCGGTCACGATGATCATCCCGTAGAGCCCCCTGAACACCTGATTGGTATTCGAGTCGCCCGGCGGGTCGTGGTGTGGGTGGTACCAGAAGATCCCGGGGCGGGTGACCGTGAACTTGTAGATGAAGCTGCCGCCCGGCGAGACGAAGTTCTGCGTGAACGGGGTGCCGTCCATTTCGTTCGGGACCTCGATGCCGTGCCAGTGGATGCCCGTCCCGACGTTGAGGTGGTTCTGGAGATGGACGATCAAGGTGTCGCCGACCTTCAACCTGAACGTCGGGCCCGGGATGGTGCCGTTGAACGTCTCGGCGTGGGCGACGACGCCGCCTCCGATGTTGACGTTCGCGTACTCGGCGGTCAGCGTCGTCTCGACGATCTTGGGGTTCGGGTTGGTGTCAACGACGTTGGGCACGCTGTAGGGGTCCCGGCCCGCGCTCGGGTGCCCCACGGACGGCTGCGTTGCGATCAGACAAGTGGTGATTGCGGCGATGAGCGCGATGCCGAGCATCGCCACACGCCGGATGCGCACTCTTGCAACCCCAGATCGCGACACGCTTCCTCCCCGCTTCTCGTCGATTCCCGCGAGTTTACCCGCGCCCGCGCCTGCCCGAAGCGCACGTCATATCACGAAAAGCGGGTGCCGTGGAGGAATCTTTGGAACGCGGGTCGGCGCGAGGAGCTCGAGGCTCAGCTCGCGGGGGTCGAGCGGGCCGGGGCCAGGCTCGATGCGGGCACGTCTGGGCGGTCGGAAGCGGCGAGCCGATCGCGACGCGAGGCTGGAGGCGCTACGGACGACCGAGCGTATCGTGAAGGAGCGTGACCGCCGCCGCCGGGCTTGTCACGGGTGGTAGCGTCGGCTCGATTCGGATGTCCACCGCGGCCGCGCCACCTGTTGCTCGCAGGACCTCTCGTGTCGATCCGAACGCGGTGCTGGCGGTCGTCGTCGTCGCCCAGTTCATGGTCATCCTCGACGCGAGCATCGTCAACGTCGCGCTGCCGACGATCAAGCGCGATCTCGGCTTCTCGGAGCAGAGTCTCTCGTGGATCCTGAACGCGTACACACTGATGTTCGGCGGCTTCCTGCTGCTCGGTGGCCGCGTCGCGGACGGGCTCGGGCGGCGCCGGGTGCTCGTGGTCGGCGTAGCGGTGTTCTCGGGCGCATCGCTCTTGTGTGGGGTCTCTCAATCTGAGGTCACGTTGCTCGTGGCCAGGGGCCTTCAGGGGCTGGGCGGGGCGATGGTGTCGCCGGCCGCGCTGTCGATCATCCTGACGACGTTCGCCGAGGGGAACCAGCGCAACCACGCGCTCTCGGTATGGGGTGCGGTCGCGGGTGCCGGTGGTGCCGTCGGGCTGCTCGTCGGCGGCGTGCTCGTGCAGGCGCTCAGCTGGCGCTGGGTGTTCTTCGTCAACGTGCCGATCGGGGCGGCCGCGCTGGCGTTGGCGCCGCGGATCGTTCCGGAGAGCCGGTCGGAGGCGGTCGCGAACAGCGGGTACGACATCGAGGGCGCCGTCGCGATCACGCTGGGCACGATGGCTCTGGTGTTCACGCTGATCAAGGCGAGCAGCTGGGGCTGGACGTCAGGACGCACGATCGCGGCCTTTGTCGTCTCGGCCGCGCTGATCGCTGGGTTCGTCGTGATCGAGCGCCGTCACGAGGATCCGCTCGTCCCGTTGCGGATCTTTTCGAACCGGACCATTTGCGTCGCTGACGCGACGCTGCTCGTCATGGCCGCCGCGCTGTTCGGCATCTTCTTCTTCCTCACGCTGTACCTGCAGCAGGTGCTCGGCTTCAGCGCGTCGCAGACCGGCGTCGCATTCCTCCCGCTGAGCCTGACGTGCATCGGCGCGTCGGCCGTCGCCTCGCGCTTGGTAGATCGTTTCATGTCCAAGCCCGTGCTCGTCGCGGGTCTCCTCATCACGACTGGTGGGTTCGTTCTGCTCACCACTCTGTCCACTCACGGCGACTACTGGGGCCAGGTGGTGCCGGCGATGATCATGTTCGGGGTCGGTCCGGGAATATCGTTCGTCGCGGTCACTATCGCCGGGACCAGCGGTGTGGCCCCGGAGGACTCGGGGCTGGCGTCGGGGCTGCTCAATACGACGCAGCAAGTGGGCGGCGCGCTCGGCCTGGCGATTCTCTCCGCGGTCGCGATGAGCCTCACGACGAGCGCGCAGCGCACCGGCATGGCGATGCCGGCGGCGCTGACGTACGGGTTCAAGGGCGCCTTCGTCGCGTCCGCGGTTCTATGCGCCGTGGGCGCGGTTTTCGCGATCGCGCTGCTGCCGGGCCGCCGGCACGAGCCCGCCGACGAGCACGTCCACGCCGTCGCGCTGTCGTTCGCGCGCTGTCCCGGCGCGCCGCACTGCGGGCACAACGCAGGCGTGGCCGCCTTCGGCCGCCGTCTCCGCGACAGTCTTGCGCGCTCGTAGCCTAGCCTCGATCGAGGGCGGTGCACAGCGTGTTCAGGTTTGTTCGCCGAGCGCCGGCCGGCAGCCACAGCTCACGGCAAGCTCCCGGCGATGAGGACATCGTCGCCTGCAGCGTGAACGGCCCGCCCGCGCAGTCGCAGACTGTCGGCCACAAACGCTGTCTCCAGGTCGCCAACGGCGTCCGTCCCCGCGCCCAGGATCGTGGGTGCGATTCCCACGATTAAGCGGTCGACTAGTCGCTCGCGCAGGAACGAGGTGATGACCGCGCCGCCGCCCTCGACGAGCAGCGCACGCACGCCGCGCGCGCGCAGCAGGCGCAGCGTTGCCTCGAGGTCGACTCCCCGTGGTGGGTCGGCGTCGACTACGTGGACCGCTACGCCGCGGGCTTGAAGTGCCTTTCTCCGCGAGGAGTCCGATCGCGCCGTGGTGACGACGAGCGTGGGCGCAGCGTCGGCGAGGATTTGCGCGTCGAGGGGGACGCACAGCGTGGAATCGAGCACGATGCGTAGTGGCGAGGCTCCGGGCACGAGGCGGACCGTGAGTTGCGGATCATCGGCGAGGACGGTGCCGATACCGACAAGCACGGCGTCGCACGCCGCGCGCAGGGCATGCGAAGTGCGTCGCTCCTCCTCGCTGCTGATCCATTTCGAGTCGCCCGTGCGCGTCGCGATGCGGCCGTCGAGCGTCTGTGCGTACTTCAGGACGACGTACGGCCGCGCCTTCGTCGCCAAGACACTCCCGAGCAGAGCGCTCGGGTCGGGGACTTGCGCTATCCCCTCGGCGAGTCCCTCCCCGGCGGGCGCGGTGTGCTGCATGCGCGACTCCTTCGTATGCAGGTACGCGCGGTTGCGCACGTGTGCTGAGGTGGGCAGACGGACGACGTCGTCGATCGCGACGCCAGCGCGCCGAAGGCCGCCGGTCTTGTGGGGGTTGTTCGTGAGCAGCCGCAGCGACCGGATCCCGAGCGCGGCGAGGCAGGCGGCCGTCTCGGTGTACTCGCGGGCGTCCGGGGCGAAGCCGAGGTGTACATTCGCCTGCAGCGTGTCGAGGCCCTGTTCCTGAAGAGCATATGCGCGCAGCTTGTTGAGCAGGCCGATGCCGCGGCCTTCATGGCCGGTCGCGTAGATGAGGA
>Ga0187766_10002274_pt1 | contig 11319 bp, 8 predicted proteins | sample 0216_QUI02_MP05__4_FD_132971 | JGI IMG/M metagenome (GOLD analysis project Ga0187766, IMG submission 132971) | Tropical peat soil microbial communities from peatlands in Department of Meta, Colombia - 0216_QUI02_MP05_20_MG | ecosystem: Environmental > Terrestrial > Soil > Wetlands > Peat ... | reverse complement strand
GTCTCCGACGGCCAGCGAGCGGGTCTCAGCCGTGGGGGCGATCTCGCCGGCGACGAGGATGTCGTGATCCCCGAGCACGGGAAGCCACGCCGCCCCGGCCCCGCCGCTGACGAATGGCTGCACCGCGCGGCGGAGCAGTCCCGGGTAGCGCGGCGCGTCGACGTCCGGCCGGTAGTAGAACGGATCCGGGTTGCTCGCGAGCTGGACGCCGAAGTAGCCGCGCGGTCCGCTGCCCGGATGCGCGGTGCCGCCGTGGAGCACCGCGAGCGCGTGCGAGAGTTCGTTGCTTTGGTCGTTGTCGATCAGGTCCCCGCCCTGAATCAGCACATCCGGGCGCAACGCGCGCACCGCGCGGAGCGCGCCCGCCAACACCTGGGCGGTCAGCGTCTCCTGCGGGCGGAAGGTCGACTGAAACGGGGGCCCGAGCCGGTCCAGGAAGGTGACCCGTGCGGGCGAGGACGCGTCGAGCACGTGCGCGTCGGTGACGTGCGCGAGCGTCGCGATCACGCCGATCGTCGCGTCGCGCGGCCCGAGCTCGGTCCGGTCGATCAGTGGCTCGCCGGCCGCCAGCTCGAGGATCCCGGTGCCCGCCGGGTCCGCCCAGGTGGAGGCGAGCGTCGAGCCGGAGGCGCTCCGTGAACCGCCACCGCCGCAGCCGGCGGCGAGCAGCGCGACACCCGCGAGCGTCTCGCCGAGCGCCTGACGTCTGGTGATCCTCCTCACGCCGGAGCCCCGATCACGTCCCGGAGAGGCCGAGGATCACGCTCTCGCGCGTCGCCTGGCGCGCTACCCAGAAGACGGCCACCGCACCGGCGACGATGAGGCCGGCGAGCACGGCCGCGATCTCTGGAAGGCCCGCGCTCAACGGCAGCGTCGCGTAGTTGACCGCGAGGCGTGCCAGCGCCGGACCCAGGACCAGCCGCTCGAGCAGGATCCCGAGTCCGGCGGCGGGCAGGACCAGCGCCACGACCGCCCCCGTGAGCAGCCGCCTGACCGCCGGCGCGCCGGCGCCGAACGCGCGCAGCACCGCGACCGTCCGCCGCCGCTCGTGGACCGTGAGCGCGCAAGCCTGGATCAGCGCGTAGACGCACACGAGCCCGTCGACGATCGCGATCGCGCGCAGGATCGCGCGCAGCACCTCGACAAGCGGGACCCCACGGCCGGTCGCGGTCGTGGCGGGCTCCGCCGCCGCGCCGAGCGCGTTGCTCACCGCCGTCAGGTTTGCGCCGGGACGCACGCGCACGGCGAGTTCCTCGGACGCGGACAGGTCGGCGGCGAGCAGCGCGGCGGCGGGAACGTAAGCGACCCGGCCGTCGTGGTCGAGCGAGCTGACGATCCCGCTGACGCGGAGCCTCAGCTCGGTTCCGGATGGGAGCTCGATCGCCAGCGTCGAGCCCGGCGCGAGGCCAAGCGCTTCGGCCAGGCCGGCCCCAACCTCAGCTTCACGAGGCCTACGCAGCCTCGATCCGGCGGTCAACGGCGGCGCCTCGAAGATCGTGTGGTCGCCGGGGTACGCGATCACGTCGATCGTCTCGCCGAGCGAGAACGCGTCCGCCGCCTGATCCTCATACCGGGGCGCGGCCGCCTGCACGCCGTGGATCCGCTCCACCTGCGCGACCGCCGAGGCGGGCAGCGAGGCCGTGAGCTGGTAGCGCTTCCCGAGCGCTCCGGGATCGGTCTCGAGCGCGCTCAGCGCCGAGGCGAGCGCGAGCAGCAGCAACACGAACCCGATCGAGAAGCCCAGCGCCGTCGCGGTAGCAACGAGTCGCGCGCGCCGGGCGCCGGCCAGGCGGCCGCCGAGCAGCGCGAGGCGGGCTCGCGGCGCCCACCGTCGCCCGAGGCCGGGTCGTGGCGTCGCGAGTGTCGGTCCCCCGCGAGGAGAGCTCGACCGCCGGCGCCGCCGCAGCTCCGCGCCCCGAAGCAGGGACACCGGCGGGTGTCCGGCAGCACGCCATGCCGGCCACGCGACGGCCAGCGCCGGGATCGCGACGCTCGCCAGCCAGCCGGCGGCGAGCGGTGCGAGCAGCCCCACGCCGGCGGGCGGCTCGTTCAGCATCATCAGCAGCCGGCTGGTCGGCCCATACGTGGCGAGCGTGCCGGCGGCCGTGCCGATCGTCGCGGCGGGCGCTGCGACCAGCAGCGCCTCGAGCGCCTGGGTGGCGGCGAGGTGCGCGCGCGAGGCGCCGACCGCGCGGCGCACCCCGATCGCGGCGAGGCGCTGCTGAACCTCGGCGCGCGCGGAGGCGGCGAGCATCACGCCGGCGGTGCCGAGCGCGATCAACGACAGCGCGACGAGCAGATCGATCACGATCCCGGCGGCTTGATCTAACAACACGCGCACGCCCGAGCGGGTGACGAATTGCAGTCCGCGCAGCCCGTAGCTGGTCGCCCGCGCCTGCACCAGCACCTCGTCGAGGTAACGGGGATCGCGCAGCCAGATCTGGGCGAGATTCACGCTCTGTCCGAGCTCTACGCCCTGCGCCGCAAGCGTCGCCTGTGAGACGTAGATTCGCGGTACTGCGAGCGGATAGGAGACGTTGTCCGGGGCCTCCGAGAAGCCCATTACTCGCTGCGGGGGCAGCCCGGCGATCTGGATCAGGCTGTTCAAGCGGATCCCCCAGGCGGCGGCCAGACCGCGCTCGACGACCACCTGATCAGGCGCGTTGTCCAGATCGCGCCCGGCGACGATCGCGTAGCCGCGGCGGCCCGGCCCCACGACCTCGAGCGCCGCCTGCGAGCTGCCGTGGCCGTCGGCCCCCACCGACAGATCGGTGAGCTCCTGGCCGAGGGAGAACGTCGCGATGTCCGGCAGCGCCTGGATCCGCTGCGAGACGATCGCGGCCGGCTCGGGATCGAAGCGGACGATCACATCGGCAAGGCCGGCAGCGCGCGTCGCGCGCTCGAAGCCGCGGCCGAGGCTGTCGGACACCACCAGCGACGCCGCGAGCATCGCCGCGGCGAGCGCGATCCCGAGCGCGGTCACGAGCGAGCGCCGCCGCCGCAGGCGCAGTCCGTACCCAGCCTGTACGAACGCGGCTCTCACACGGACTTCAGCGCTCGCACCGGCGCTTGCGTGTGCGCCGCCGCCTCAAGCCGACCGTCGCCGAGATGCAGCACGCGGTCGGCGATCGCCGCCGCCTCGGGCTCGTGCGTGACCAGCACGACGGCGCGCCCGTTCATCCCGCGCAGCAGCGCGAGCACCGCCGCGCCGTTCTCCTGATCGAGGTTCCCGGTCGGCTCGTCGGCGAGCACCAGCTCGGGGTCGTTGACCAGCGCGCGCGCGAGCGCGAACCGCTGCTGCTCGCCGCCCGACAGCTCGTGCGGCCGGCGATCCGCGATCTCGCTCAGGCCGAGTTGCTCGATCAGCGCGCGGCCGCGACGCTCGCCGCCCCGCGCCGCACCGGGCAGGCGCGCGGGCAGCAGCACGTTCTCCTCGCCGCTGAGCTCCTCGATCAGGTGAAACGACTGGAACACGAACCCGACGTGACGCAGCCGGGTGCGCGCCAGGGCCCGCGCGGGCTGAGCAGTGAGCTCGTTGCCGGCGAGCACGATCCGCCCGGCGTCGGGCCTGTCGAGCGCCCCGAGCAGGTGCAGCAGGGTCGACTTGCCGCTCCCGGAGCGTCCGAGCACGGCAACGACCTCGCCCGCGTCGACGTCCAGGCTCACGCTGTCGAGCACACGCCGGGCCGCGCGCCCGACCCCCATCGTCTTCGTGACGCCACGAGCCGTCAGAACGGGCACTGGGCGTACGGTAGCGAGCCGCAGCCTGTGTGCGGCTGGGTTGGCCGCTCCCCCGCACGTTGCCCCGTTCCCCCGCGCCGCGCGCGATTTGTCCAGCTCCTGGCGCGCGAGGCGAATCTGGGAGAGTGGACTGGATGGGCTCCCCCAGGCCACGCCAACGGCGGTGATCGGGACGAGCGGGCGGGAGACGCTACGTTATCCATCGCAAGCCTCGGGAGTCTCGGCAGCCCCGCCGAGCGTAGCCTCGGTCTCCTGGGACCTCGACGGCGTGCGTGAGCAAAACGAGGCGTTCATCGAGGACTTCGCCCGAGTTAGACCCCCATTCCCGGCCGCTCGCTTCCGGATGCATACGCTACTCGTGCACACCTGGCGCAGGTTCTCGCTCCTCGACCCCGACCTCCTGCTGGACGGCTGGCCGCGCAACGCCCGCGATCTGATCCACCAGCGGCGAGCGGGCTACGAGCGGCGAGCGAGCTGCCAGCCGGAAGCCCGCAGCTATTTCGCGGAGCTGGAGGATGGACGGAGCGGTCGTGCCGCTGAAGCCGCATGAGGAGGACGATCGACTTCCCCGGCGGCGAGCTCGAAGTGCTTGACATCGCGGGATCGGAACCCGCGCTGCTGTTGATGCACGGTGGCCTCGGCTCCGCCGGGCTGTGGGATTCGTTCCCCGGCGCGCTGGCAGAGGTGACGGGGTTGCGCACCGTGGCGTTCAGCCGCCACGGCCATGGCTGGTCTGCAAGGCCGCCAAAGCCGCGGACAACGTCGTTCATGCACGAGGAGGCGCGCGACGTGGTCCCGGAACTGATTGCCCGCCTTGAGCTCAACGACCCAGTGATGCTCGGCCACAGCGACGGGGCGTCGATCGCACTGATCTACGCCGCCGATAACCACGTGCCGGGTGTGGCGGCAATTGCGCCGCACGTCTTCGTCGAGGAGAAGTGCGTGAACGAGATCGCGCGGGTCCGCGAGCAATACGCCGCCGGCGACCTGCGCGAGAAGATGGCGCCCCATCACCGCGACGTCGACGCGGCGTTCTTTGGCTGGTGCGACGTGTGGCTCAACCCGGAGTTCCGGGCGTGGGACATCCGGAAACTCGTCGCCAGGATCCACGCGCCGATGCTATTGATCCAAGGAGTCGAGGACCAGTACGGGACGCTCGCGCAGCTCGATGAGATCGAGCAAATCGCGCCCGCTCCGGTTGAGCGGGTGCATCTCGACTGCCGACACGCACCATTCATCCAACGGCCTGGGGACACCGTCACCGCGACGGCGCGGTTCGTCGCTGAGCTCAGACCGTAGAAGCGTTGCGATTCGAGAGGAGCACGGACGCTTGACGGCTCCTTCGCATCAGCGCACTGATTCTCGTCGCGCCACGAGACCCCCTGTTTGGTCCCAATCGGATGATTGCCGCCGGCGCGCACGCGGCGCTAGCAGATCCCCAAAAGGCAACGCCGGTGCCGCGCGGGTCGAGTGCGTCGCTCAGGCTTGCTTGACCGCGATCCCCATCAGCTCGACCTTCGCTTCGGGGTCGAACAGCTCGGTGACACCGAACATTCCGATCGCGGGGTAGTGGCGGCCGAAGTGCTTGCGCCACACCCGACCAAGGACGGCCCGCGAGTCGCGGTACTCGGCGACGTCTGTCACGAACACCTGAAGCCAAACTAGGTCCTCGGGGTCGGCGCCGGCGCCCGCGAGCGCGGTCACGAGGCCGCGGGCGGCGCCGTCGAACTGCTCGACGAGCGTGTCACCGGCGGCGATCTGCCCGGCGAGGTACACGGTCCTGCCCGACGCGACGGCGTGGGAGAAGCCGGTCGGCTCGGGAAGATCCGGGGGATTGACGATCTGATTCACGGTCTCGCTCAGCGTATCTGCCGCGTCGGATTGCGGCCCTCGCGGACCTCGAAATCGAAGCTCTTCCCGCCGTCGGTCAGCCGGGTCGAGGCGCGGAACGGACTCATCCCAGGGGCGACGATAGCCGACACACGTCTCCGCAGCTGTGTACGATCGCGCCGGACCGTGGCCGGCGACAGCCCGTACTGGAATCCTAAGACCGAGACGCTCGACCGCGAGCGGCTTGAAGCGCTCCAACTCGCGAAGCTTCGTTATCACTGTGAGTGGGCGGCGGCGCGCAGCCCGTGGTACCGAGCGCGGTTCGCGGCGGAGGGCTTCGAGCCAAGTCAGCTGCGCTCGCTCGCCGATCTGCGCCGGGTGCCGATCCTGACGCGCGAGGAGTGGACGAACTCGCAGTTCCAGCACCCGCCGTACGGAGAGATTCCCGTAATCGGCGGTGACGGCGCGATCCGCTTGCACACGACCTCGGGGACGACCGGGCGCGGGCCGTTGCGTGCGCTCGACTCGCGCAAGGACTGGGCGTGGATCGCGGAGATGTGGGCGTACGCGATCTGGGGGTGCGGCGCGAGGCCCAGCGACACCGCTTACATTGCGTTCGGGTACGGCTCGTTCATCGGCTTCTGGGGCCTGCATTACGCGATGGAGAAGGTCGGGGTGTTGAACGTCCCCGGCGGCGCGCAGAGCACCGAAGCGCGGGTGCTGCAGATCGTCGACTTCGATGCGACCGTCGTGGCGGCCACACCGACCTACGCGCTGCGGCTCGCGCAGGAGGCCGATCGGCTCGGCGTCGACCTCCCGAGCTCATCGGTCCAGCGACTGATCCTCTCGGGTGAGCCGGCCGGCTCGATCCCGCAGACGAAGGCGTTGATCGAGGAGCTGTGGGGGGCGAAGGCGTTTGACACGGCCGGCATGACGGAGATCGGCACGATCATGGTGTTCGAGTGTTCCCACCAGCCGGGCGGCACCCACATCATCGAGGACAACATGATCGAGGAGGTGATCGATCCCGCGACCCTGGAACCGGTGTCTTACGGGGAGCGCGGCGAGCGCGTGGTCACCTCGTTTGGGCGGGGGACGATCCCGCTGCTGCGCTACCGGACCAGCGACCTCGTGTGCCGCGTTCCCGCCGCGACATGCTCGTGCGGGCGCGGATTCGATTTGTACGAGGGCGGGATCCTGGGTCGGGTCGACGACATGAAGATCATCCGCGGCACGAACGTGTACGCGCGCGGGATCGAGGCGATCGTGCGCGAGTTCCCGGAGGTCGAGGAGTTCCAGACGGTGATCACCCGCGAGGGCCTGCGCGACGAGATCACGCTCCGGGTCGAGCTGAGGGCGGACCGGAGTCCCGCTTCCTGGGAGGAGCTCTCCGACGTGCTGCACCGGCGCCTGGCGCTGGCGCACGAGGGTTTGAACTTCCGGATCGAGCGCGCCGACGCCGGCGAGCTGCCGCGGTTCGAGCTCAAAGCGAAGCGGACCGTGGACCTGCGCGATGCGCCGATCGGGGCGGCCAGGTGAGCGGCGAACCGAAGTCCACCGGCGTCGACCTGCTTGGCTCGGAGCTGACCCCGTCCGAGGCTCGGCTGCTGGCGGTGTACGAGGAGCTGAAGGCGCTGTGCGGAGAGGATCTGCCGCCGATCGCGCACGCCAACGTCCGCGCCGCGCTGGCACTGATGCACAACGTGGTTGGCGGCCTGGCGGTGCGCTACGAGCACCTGAGCCACCTCGGCGTGTGATGCGGATCGGGGTAGTGGGCGACCGCCCCGGGGGGTTCTCGTGCGGATCGCGGTAGTGGGCGGCGGCCCCGGCGGCCTCTACTTCGCAATCCTGATGCGCAAGGTCGCACCCGATTGCGAGGTCACCGTCTACGAGCGCAACCGCGCCACGGATGCGTTCGGCTTCGGCGTCGTCTTCTCGGACGAGACGCTGACCGTGTTTGAGCACGCCGATCCCGAGAGCTACTGCGCGATCAGCGAGCGCTTCGCCCGCTGGACCGAGATCGACATTCATCACCGGGGCACGCGGACCAGGTCCGGGGGACACGGATTTGCGGCGCTCGGACGGCGCGAGCTGCTCAGGATCCTCCAGGAGCGCGCGATCTCGCTCGGGGTCGAGGTGCGGTTCTCGTGCGAAGCTCCGCCGCTGCCCGAGCTGAGCTGGGCCGATTTGATCGTCGGCGCCGATGGCGCGTCGAGCGCGGTGCGCGCCGCCATGCACCGGCAGTTCGTGCCCTCGCTCGAGCCGCGCCGCTGCCGCTACATGTGGCTCGGCACGGACCTCGTGTTCGGCTCGTTCAAGTTCTTCATCGAGGAGTCGGACTGGGGTGTGTTCCAGGCCCATGCGTACCCGTACGACGAGCGGATGAGCACGTTCATCGTCGAGACGCACGAGGACGTCTGGCGCCGCGCCGGACTGTCCCAGGCGGCGCCGGGACCCCTCCCGCCGGGCGTGAGCGACACCGCGAGCGTGGCGTTCTGCGAGCGGCTGTTCGCAGATGCGCTGCAAGGTCACGGGCTGGTCGCGAACAACTCCAAGTGGATCGAGTTCGTCACGGTGCGCACCCGGCGTTGGTGCGTGGACAACGTCGTGCTGCTCGGCGACGCGGCCCACAACGCACACTTCTCGATCGGCTCGGGAACGAAGCTCGCAATGGAGGACGCGGTCGCGTTGGCATGGGCCTTTCGTAGCTACGGCGACGACGTCTGCGCCGCGACCAGTTCCTACGAGGCCGAGCGGCGGCCGATCGTCGAGAGTACCCACCGGGCCGCGCAGGCCTCGCTCGAGTGGTTCGAAGGGATCGCGCGCTACGTCGATCAGGAGCGCATGCAGTTCGCGTTCAACCTGTTGACGCGCAGCCGGCGGGTGACCTACGACAACCTGCGTCTACGGGATCCGGGGTTCGTGCGCGAGGTCGATCAGCGGTTCGGGGCAGCGGTCGTCGAGCGCGTGTCTGCCTCGGGTTCCGTGCGCCGCGGATCGCGACCGCCGATGTTCACTCCCTTCCGGCTGCGCGAGCTCGAGCTTCCCAACCGCGTCGTGGTCTCGGCGATGGACATGTACTCCGCCGACGACGGCACGCCCGGCGACTTCCATCTCGTCCATCTCGGCAGCCGCTCGCTGGGCGGGGCAGCGCTCGTAATGACCGAGATGATCTGCGTCTCTCCCCGCGGCCGGATCACGCCCGGGTGCGCCGGGATGTACCGCGACGAGCACGTCGAGGCGTGGCGGCGGATCGTGTCGTTCGCCCACCGGCACGGAGGCTGCGCGATCGGCGCGCAGATCGGCCACTCCGGGCGTAAGGGCGCGACCAAGCTGATGTGGGAGGGGATCGACGAGCCGCTGCCGGCCGGCGCCTGGCCGGTGATCGCGCCGTCCGCGATTCCCTACAGCCCGCGCAACCAGACGCCCCAGCCGATGACGCGCGCGGATATGTGCAGCGTTCGCGACCAGTTCGTGCGCGGCGCCGAGGGAGCCGTGCGGGCAGGGTTCGATCTGCTCGAGCTCCACTGCGCCCACGGGTACCTGCTGTCCAGCTTCCTCTCGCCGCTCGCGAACGCGCGCGAGGACTCCTACGGCGGCTCGCTTGCGAACCGCGCGCGGTTTCCCCTCGAGGTGTTCGACGCGTGCCGGGCGGTGTGGCCGGCGGACAAGCCGATGAGCGTTCGCATCTCCGCGACCGACTGGGTGCAGGGGGGCTTCGATCCGGACCAGGCGGTGGCGTTCGCGCGCATGCTTCGCGCCCACGGGTGCGACATCGTCGACGTCTCCTCCGGCCAGGTCTCGCCGCTCGAGCGTCCCGCGTTCGGCCGCAGCTACCAGACGCCGTTTGCCGACCGGATCCGCAACGAGGTGGGGATCCCGACGATCGCGGTCGGCGCAATCTCGAGCTACGACGACGTCAACACGATCGTGCTCGCCGGTCGGGCCGACCTCTGCGCGCTCGCGCGTCCGCACCTGTACGACCCCTACTGGACGCTGCACGCCGCCGCCGAGCAGGACTACGACGGCATCGAGTGGGTGCCGCAGTACCGCGCGGGCGCGCGCAAGCCCCCGGCGGGCCGGGGGGAAGGCGTGCGCAAGGAGCTGGGGCGGACGTTTGGGCCGGCTGCGCTTGCGCTTGGACGAGATCGTGCGCCATGACCGGCATGCGCGGCAAGACGGCGATCGTGACCGGCGCCACGTCCGGACTCGGGCGCGCGGTTGTCGCCGCGCTCGCGGAGCGGGGTCTGCGGGTGCTCGTGCACGGACGCGACGGCCAGCGTGTCGGGTCGTTGGTCGAGGAACTGCGCTCGGCAGGCGGCGCCGCGGAACCGTTCGTCGCCGATCTCGCCTCGCTGGCCCAGGTGCGTCTCCTGGCCGACCGAGTCAGGGCCGAGTGCCCGGCGTTGCACGTGCTGATCAACAACGCCGGGATCGGCTTCGGTCCGCCGCCACAGACCACGCGCGAGGTCAGCGCCGACGGTCACGAGCTCCGCTTCGCGGTCAACTACCTCGCGCCGGTCCTGCTGGCCCGGTCGCTGACGCCGCTCCTGTCGGCCTCGGCGCCCGCGCGCGTGGTCAACGTCGCCTCGGCGGGCCAGGCTCCCGTCGACTTCGACGACATCGAGTTCACCTCGCACTACAACGGCACGGAGGCGTACCGGCGCAGCAAGTTCGCACTCGCGGCGTTCACGATCGATCTGGGCGACGAGCTGCGGGGCGCGGGTGTGACAGTGAACTGCCTGCACCCGGCGACGTTCATGGACACGGGGATGGTCCGAGACGCGGGTGTCACTCCGTGGGCCTCGGTGGCCGAGGGCGTTCCGCCCCTGCTGAACCTCGCGATCGGGGCGAGCGGAGCGCAGTGCACCGGCGAGTACTTCGACGGGACTCAGCGGGCCAAGGCGCACCCCGGCGTGTACGACGAGGACGTCCGCGCCCGCCTGCGCAATCTGACGGACGCGCTACTGGCGTCGTTCTTGGGCGCCAGCCGGAACCATTGATGCGTTAGCCGCCATCGACTTCGCCGGGGCGCCAAGCGTGTGGCAGCTTACCGCGATCTCGCGATGTTTGGCTCCTGGGTGTGCTCGGGTATGGGGCTCTGCGTCGCAGGCCGAACGCGGGTTGCGCAATGTATCGCCGGTGTGCGGGCCCGCAGGTTGGCGATACGTTGCGCCACACGCGACCCGCCCGCGAGGCAGAGCCCACACCCGCCCGCGAGGCAGAGCCCACACCAGTTAGCCCGCCCGGAACGCCTCCTCCAGCCACTCCGCGCAGACCGTGGGATTGACCTTGGCGTCGAGCACCAGCGGGTGGCCCCGGTGCTCGGCCAGCCACTCCGCGACCACGCCAAGGTCGTCGGTGCTGCGGACGGTTCTCGCCTTGGCGCCGGCGGACTCGGCGATCGTCGCCAGATCAGCGTCACGGAAGCGCACCAGCGACACGTCGTGGCCGAGCCGGGCGAAGCGGTGAACCTCGGCTCCGTACGCGGCATCGTCGTAGATCACCACGAGCAGGTTGCCGAGGTGCAGGCGGGCGGCGGTCTCCAACTCGGCGAGGGACATGAACGCGCCCCCGTCGCCAACTGCCGCGACCGTCGGCCGGTCGGGGTTGGCGATCGCCGCGCCGATCGCGTTGCCGAGACCGAGGCCAGCCGACTGAAAGCCGTTGGCGAACACCCATGCGTACGCGTCCGGCACGTCCAGGTACATGCACGGGTAGCCGAGGAAATGACCCGAGTCGACCGCG
>Ga0187766_10002273_pt1 | contig 11322 bp, 11 predicted proteins | sample 0216_QUI02_MP05__4_FD_132971 | JGI IMG/M metagenome (GOLD analysis project Ga0187766, IMG submission 132971) | Tropical peat soil microbial communities from peatlands in Department of Meta, Colombia - 0216_QUI02_MP05_20_MG | ecosystem: Environmental > Terrestrial > Soil > Wetlands > Peat ... | reverse complement strand
GCACCAGGCGCACCCGGTGCTGCTGGACGTCGCCGGCGGCGGGTTCGCAGAGTCAGCACAGGAGTGGCGGGACCGGGTCGAGGTTGTGATTGCCGGCGCGGCCCGCTGACCCGCTGGTTCGGCTCAACCCGCCGGGACGCGCGGTCGGCGGCACCTCGCGTGGCGGCGCCGCAGTCGGTCCCATAACGTCTGTCTGGTCCGAGGTGGGTGCCGAAATGGGCCGGACCCGTCGGGGGCCGGCTGCGGCGAATGTGATTTTCGCCACTTTCTCGCTTCGAATGCTGAGAGATACTTATTTAAGAATATTCTGAGCGCGTGCCTCGCGTGTTAGCGACGCCTAAAGAGAAACCCAGCCAATGCGCGTTTTAATATTTGCTGCGAAGCGACGTCATGAATGCACAACAATGTTTGCTTAAGCGTAATCTGAGTTGTCGGCGTCACGTGCGCAACACCCGTCCAATTCGATTCTTGTAGAAGAAAATTGGGCCGCTAGACTCGCCGGGGGCTGCGCCGCTGGGCGTGGAAATCCGGTTGATCAAGGGCATTCCGGGCCTGGTGCGACGGTAGCCGCCCGACGTGGAAGCCCAGGCGAACTACTGACGAATACGGCAAAGGCTGGTGCCAGTGTGAGCAATGTGATGGAAGCGGTGGGCTTGACGGAGCCGATTTCATCGCTGCCGGTGCGGTGGCGATCCGCGCTGCGGGACACGGCACTGAATATGCGGCGGCGCTACCAGCGGCACCTGCCCCAGGTCCTCGCAGCTGCTGATGACGAGTCGGTCGTTGGGATCGGCACCGCATCGGGTTTCTCAGCGGTCGCCAAGATTGCCGTGAACAACGGCGCGATCGGTGGTATGGCTGTCAGCCCCGATGGCAGTCGGCTGGTGGTGACGAACTACGGCGACAACAGTGTCTCGATAATCCACACCGGCACCTACGCCGTCGTCAACACCGTTGCAGGCACTGGTGAACCATTCGCGATCGCCGTTGGGAACGCCGCGCACAACTGCGCATACGTCAGCACCGCGTCGGCGTCATACGACGCGATAGTGGCTGTCGACCTGAGCAGTAACGTGGTCGTCGCAACCCATCCGGTCGCTCTCAGTGTGAGCGACCTCGCGGTCAGCCCCGATGGAAAGTACGTTTACGCCAGCCGAAGTGGTGTCGGGGGTGCCGACGTCGCGGTCCTTGATACGGCGACACGCCAGACCGACGCGATCAACATCGCGGCGGCACCGGGGACGACCACGGGATGCTTGCGCATCAGCTCAGACGGACAGCGGCTGTATGTCGCCACACACGGGCCATCCGGCGGCGAGCTTATCGTGATCGACACCGGCACCGAGCGTGTCATCGACACCGTCGAGATCGGTTCCGCCATCCGGGATGTCGCGCTCAGCACCGACAGCGGCACAGCGTATGTCGCCAGCTGCGATCCCGACTTCGGAGCAGTGGTCGACATCATCGACGCCCGCACCCACATCGTCAACGGCAGGTTGAAGACGGGCGAGATCGACGGCTTTCTCACACAGTTGGCTCTGAGCGGCGACGGGGAGCGGGCCTACCTCGTCGGCGACGAGGGCGTCATGGTGCTGTGCACGCTCACTCAGGACGTCACCGGCATCATTACCGTCGGTACCCGGCCGTCATGTGTAATCGAAAGCCGCGGCGGAAGTTATCTTTACGTCGCCGACTACTCCGGCGCGGTCACCGTGATCTCGATGGCGTCGACCACGGCGTCACCTGTTCACCGGACGGTGGGCGATGAGATCGTCGCCGAGCCCGATCTACCGCAGCTCGAGTCCGTACTGACTTAGTAGTCTCGATTGGTTCCACGTGCACTCAGTCCCTGGCCACCCCTCATGAACGGGTCATCGGACGTCCAGTTGACCGTCGGCTTCCGATCACATGAGGCTCAGGGAAACCCCGCTATTTAAATTAGTCAGGGCGGGACCGGTCGCTGCGGAGCAGGGGATTGAACTCAGGCCCCGCCCAACCGATGAGCAGGCGGGCGGGGACCGAGCGGGTGATAGTTGGGTTAGACGCTCAGCGCGTCGAACTCATCGGACAGCAGCCGCGGCGGCGCCTCTACCCGACCGAGATTGTCCCGCGCCCAAGCCACTGTTTAAAAACTGCGTTAAAAGTAGTCGCTCAACATGTGAAACCTGCACGTGGCGGTGATGATGAGCCGATGCGACTTCGACCAATGCTGGCGATCGTGGCCGCCACGATCACCCTGGCGGCGCCGGCCCGTGCCGACGACAGTGACCAAGCGTTCCTTGCCGACCTCGATACGGCGGGAATCCACTACAGCGACCCAGACAAAGCCGTGGCAGCCGGCAAAACGGTGTGCTCTTTGAAGGACAACGGCATGACCAACGATGACGTCGTCACAAATCTGACGCAGCAAAATCCGGGATTCGCCCAGGAGAAGGCAGCAAACTTCGCGACGATCGCGACAAACGATTACTGCCCGCAAAACGCTGGGGGTGGAGCACCGAGCTCGTAGCATCACTCTCCCTGATCCCGCCGGCGCTGTGCACGTGGAGAACTGGGGCGCCACATAGCTTCAGCGAGAACGGCGAACAGTAAGCCGGCCGCTGTCAGCGATGAGTATTCGCCCCGACCGCCTGGTGTCCCGCCGACCCGCATGCACGCTAACTAGAACTTGCGCGGTAGCGTCCCGGGCACCGTGCACCTGGGCCACCTTGGGCCGCGACGGCGGCGATATCGGCCGCGGCGCTTTTGCCGTAGGGCAGGTGCAGCAGCATCAGATAACGGGTTGAGCGTTGCGCCGTGCCCCTGCGCGCTGAATCCGCGAGGTGCATTGGTCGGGCCGCCCACTTGCGCATTAACCCCGGGAGAAAGCTCTGTTCGGTCCGCTCGGCAATGGCGGCTGCCCGCCCTGGGAGACCTTGCAGCCTGTTGGTCCGGGGCGGTGGCGCCGGAATCGCAAGCGTTCACGCTGCGGGTTCGCAGCGAGGCGGTTCGTATTGCGGCTGCCCGCCGCCGCCTCTGGGGTTTCCTGGCCCGACGCGCGGGGGCTGTGGCGCTGGGTTACACGAGCGCGGAGCTGGATTGTCCTGCGGCCCGTTCTCCGGTCCGCCCGGACCCGGTTGGCAGTTCGGGCATGGCGGGGGCGGGTCCAACGGGGCGGCGTTGACCAGCCCTACCCCGAACGTCAGTGCTGACATGCCGACGCCGGTAGCGATCGCCACCGCGCCGGCCACGCGCTTCACGTACATTTTCGGTTCGTCCCGTCCGAGACTTCGAGGTTCACCACGCCGGCTACCAGCTACCCAGGCGGCTCGGCGCCGCCGCAACGCCAAACAGCGACGCCACCGTCTTGGCTTGCGAATCGTCACAACTCCCAACTGTATAGGTGAGGCGCACCTGTCACGCGGGATACGCGCGGCGAAATGCGCAGATGGCGCGAGCCGCATGAGCCTTCGCCCGAGCCGACCCGCACAGCTACATCGAGGTTGACGAGACCTGGCGGACCCACCGTCGGGCCCACGCTAACCCGAAAGTCGTTCACCCGTGCATCGCCGGCTCGGCATCGTCGATTTCCGTCACACGGCAGTCCGGTGCCGCCGGTGGTTACGAATTTCCCAGGCCGACAGCGCCATTCCAACGATACCGGTGCACAGCGATACCAGAAACAGCAGTAAGCTGACGTGACCGGTGAGCGCGTCACCCAGGATGACCATGGCCGCAGTCCCGGGGAACAGACCGGCCAGAGTCGCCACCGTGTAGGGTCGCGCGAGTGCGTCCAAATAAGAGTCCGGGAAGTCGGGTGCCCCGCGGTAGATCGGCGTCGGATTATCGGTCTACGAGAGCGCTCTGGGGGTGGTTGTAATGCTCGTCGGCTCGGCGGTCCCAACATCGTCGCGGTTGAGCGGGGCTTCTCGCGGGAACCGGTCAATAACAGCGAGCCGCGGAGCTAGCATCGCGCACGGACAGAGGCAATGCTGCGGCGACAACCATGAGGCGGTGGATCGATGTACAGCACAATGCAGAACTACCCGTTGACGATCACCGCCATCCTCAGATACGCCGCCGCTGTCCACGGAGCGCGCACGGTCACCACCGCGACGGGTGCCGGTTACCGCGACTGCAGCTACCACGAGCTTGGCCAGCAGGCGGCCCAGTTGGCAAACGCGTTGCGCCGCATCGGTATCACCGGCGACCAGCGTGTCGGCACGTTCATGTGGAACAACACCGAACACCTGGCGACATATCTAGCGGTGCCGGCGATGGGCGCGGTCCTGCACACCCTCAACATCCGGCTTTTCGCTGACGAGATCGTCTATGTCGCCAACGAGGCCGAAGACCAGGTCGTTCTGGCCGACATGTCGTTGGCCACACTGCTGGCGCCCATCTTGCCCCGGCTAGACACCGTGCACACCGTGATCGCGGTTGGGGAGGGAGATACGGCACCTCTGGAAGAATCTGGCAAGACCGTGCTGCGCTACGCCGAAGTGGTCGGCGGCGAGTCGACCGAATTCGCCTGGCCGGATCTCGACGAGAACTCCGCGGCCGCGATGTGCTACACCAGCGGCACCACCGGCCACCCCAAAGGCGTCGTCTACAGCCACCGTTCGAGCTACCTGCACACCATGGCGGCCTGCACCGCCAACGGCATCGGGATCGGGTCCAGCGATTGCGTGCTGCCGATCGTGCCGATGTTTCACGCCAACGCCTGGGGCTTGCCCTATGCGGCGTTGATGGCGGGCGCCGACCTGGTGCTTCCGGATCGCTACCTCGACGCTCGATCGCTGATCGACATGATCGAGAAGCTGCGGCCCACGGTAGCGGGCGCGGTACCGACGATCTGGAACGACGTCATGCACCACCTGGAGAAGGATCCTGCCCACGACCTGTCATCGCTTCGGCTGGTCGCATGCGGCGGCTCGGCGGTTCCGGTATCGCTGATGCGCACCTTCCAAGACAAGCACGGCGTCCAGATCCGGCAATTGTGGGGCATGACCGAAACCTCGCCGATAGGCACCATGGCGTGGCCGCCGCCGGGAACCCTGGCCGACGAGCACTGGGCACTGCGCGCGACCCAGGGGCAACCGGTGTGCGGCGTGGAAACCCGGATAGTCGACGACGACGACAACGTGCTGCCCAACGACGGGAAGGCCGTCGGCGAACTGGAGGTCCGCGGCCCATGGATCGCAGGCTCCTACTACCGGGGACACGACGAGTCCAGCTTCCAATCCGGTTGGTTGCGCACCGGTGATGTGGGTCGCATCGACGAGCAGGGCTTTTTCACGCTGACCGACCGCGCCAAAGACGTCATCAAGTCCGGTGGGGAATGGATCTCCTCGGTCGAGCTTGAGAACTGCCTAATCGGGCACCCGGACGTGGTCGAGGCCGCGGTTGTCGGGGTCCCGGACGAGCGCTGGCAGGAACGGCCGCTGGCCGCTATCGTCGTAAAGCAAGGCTCATCGGTCACCGCTCGCGAGCTGCGAACCTTCCTCGCCGACAAGGTTGTTCGATGGCGGCTGCCCGAACGATGGACGTTCGTGGACGAGATTCCGCGCACCAGCGTCGGCAAGTACGACAAGAAGGCCATCCGGTCCCGCTACGCCGAGAATGGCTACTGGGTGATCGAGGTGCACGACTGACCGTTCGCCGTCGATCGCGCGCACCCATGGTGTAGAACGTGTTCGTGAGCCTGCGGGTCGTGCAATGGGCAACGGGGTCGGTTGGTGTGGCCGCGATAAAGGGGGTGCTGGAGCATCCCGAACTCGAACTCGCGGGATGCTGGGTGCATTCAGAAGCCAAGAGCGGCAAAGACGTCGGTGAGATCATCGGCACAGCGCCGCTCGGCGTGACCGCGACCAACAGCATCGACGACGTGCTCGCGCTCGATGCCGACGCGGTGATCTACGCGCCGCTATTGCCCAACGCGGAGGAGGTCGCCGCACTGCTGCGCTCGGGCAAGAACGTCGTCACTCCGGTCGGCTGGTTCTACCCGGGCGAGAAGGAGGCGGCGCCGCTGGAGGTGGCCGCGCAGGCCGGCAACGCCACGTTGCACGGCGCCGGCATCGGGCCTGGGGCGGCGACAGAGCTGTTCCCGCTGCTGTTGTCGGTGATGTCCACCGGCGTGACTTTTGTTCGTTCCGAAGAGTTCTCGGACCTGCGGACCTACGGCGCACCGGACGTGCTGCGCTACGTGATGGGTTTCGGTGGGACACGGGATAGCGCGCTGACCGGGCCGATGCAGAAACTGCTGGACGGCGGCTTCATCCAGTCGGTGCGGCTGTGCGTTGACCGGTTGGGCTTCGCCGCCGACCCCGAGGTCCGCTCGTCGCAGGAGGTGGCCGTCGCCACCGCGCCGATCGACTCGCCGATCGGGGTGATCGAGCCCGGCCAGGTCGCCGGGCGCCGCTTCCACTGGGAGGCGCTGGTCGGCGATACGGTGGTTGTCCGGATCACCGTGAACTGGCTGATGGGCGAGGAAAACCTCGATCCGCCATGGTCTTTCGGGCCCGCCGGGGAACGCTACGAGATCGAAGTCTGCGGAAACCCAGACACCGTAGTCACCGTCAAGGGCTGGCAGCCGGAGAGTATCGAAGCGGGGCTGAAGAGTAACCCCGGCATCGTCGCGACCGCGGCGCACTGCGTGAATGCGATCCCCGCGGTCTGTGCAGCCCCCGCGGGCATCCAGAGCTTCTTCGATCTGCCGCTCATCACCGGCCGCGCCTCGCCTGGGCTGGCGCGCTGACGGCTTACCGTCCGGGGCTAGCCTCGTCTCATGACTCTCGTCGTCGAACAATCGCGTGCGATACCCGTCACCGTCGAGGACGCGTTCGGCGGCACGCTGCCAATGCCGCTTCCGACGATCTTTCGGCGCTGGTACGGGCCGATCCCGCCGGTCAAACAGGTGCGCGACCAGACCGGCGATTGGGACGCCCCCGGTCAAACCCGCATGGTGATGCTCGCGGGCGGGGGCAGCATGCGCGAGGAGCTGACGAGCGTCGATCCGCCACGCTCATTCGGCTACACGCTCACCGACATCAAGGGCCCGATGGCGCCGCTGGTCAACTTGGTCGAAGGCGAGTGGATTTTCACGTCGGCGGGCACCGGAACAAACGTCACCTGGCGCTGGACCATCCATCCACGGTCCCCGCTGACTGCACCGGTGCTGCCGGTGTTCGGCAGGGTGTGGAAGGGCTACGCGCGCCAGGCGCTGGAGGGACTGTCCGCGCAGCTGGTGGGCTGAACTTCGGGTAGTCGCTACCGTCGACACTATGTGTCGACTCTTTGCCCTCCACGCCGGGACGAATGTTGTCACCGCAACGTTTTGGCTGCTGGACGCCCCGGACAACCTGGCCGCACAAAGCAGGCGCAACCCAGACGGCACGGGGCTGGGTGTCTTCGACGGCCAGGGCCAGCCGGAGCTGCGGAAGCAGCCGATGGCGGCTTGGCAGGACGCCGACTTCGCGACCGAAGCCCACGACATGACCGGCACAACCTTCGTCGCCCACGTTCGTTATGCGACGTCCGGGTCGCCCGATGTGGTCAACACCCACCCGTTTCTGCAGGACGGCCGGATCTTCGCCCACAACGGTGTGCTGGAGGGTCTGGAAGTACTCGATGAACGGCTGCGCGAGGTCGGCACCGCCGACTTGGTGTTGGGCCAGACCGATTCCGAGCGGGCGTTCGCGTTGATCACCGCCTCGATCCGGGCGCATGGCGGCGATGTGTCGGCCGGTCTGATGGACGCTATGGAATGGCTTGTCGCGAATGTGCCGATTTATGCGGTCAACGTGCTGCTGAGCACCGCCACCGATGTATGGGCGCTGCGCTACCCGGAGCCCAACAAGCTGTACGTCTTAGACCGCCGCGACGGCCTGCCAAGTCCGGGATTTCATTTGCGCACCGAGAGAATTCGCGCGCGCTCCGAGCATCTACAGACTCGGCCGTCAGTTGTGTTCGCCAGCGAACCGATGGACAACGACCCGCGATGGCGCCTGCTGGCGCCGGGAGAGCTGGTCCACGTCGACACCGCGCTGGAGATCACCCGCAGCGTGGTGCTACCAGACCCGCCCAAGCACCAACTCCGTCGCGCGGATCTGAGCTCGGCGGTCCAGGCGGCGCAGCACACCTCGACGTGAGCCAGACCGGGGCTGGCACACTCGATGGACGTGACAGCTAGACGCGCGCTCGTGCTGGGGGGCGGGGGAGTAGCGGGGATTGCCTGGGAGACAGGCATTCTGCGCGGTATCGCCGACGAGTGATCACCGATCTTTTCCTGCCCGCTATGACCGAACCGCAGACCACGACAGCGCAGAAGCTGCAACAGATCGGGGCGGTGGCACTCGCAGCCGAAACCGTTGCCGAACCCGTCCGCCGCAAGGTGATCGCCCACCGGCTGCCGTCGCACTACTGACCGGACCGGGTGCTGCGAATCACCGCGATCGACATCGCCACTGGAGAACGCGTTGTTTTCGATCGGGACTCGGGCGTCGACCTTGTTGACGCGGTGGCGGCCAGTTGCGCCGTGCCGGGGGCGTGGCCACCGGTGACGATTGGAGCGCGACGGTACATGGACGGCGGGATCGGCAGCCCGGTCAACCTTGACGTCGCCGGCGACTGCGACGAAGCGGTGGTCTTGGTGCCCACCGGCGTCACGATGGCGTCGCCGTTCGGCGCCAACCCCGCCGCCGAGATCGCTGCGTTCGGTGGCGCAGCGTTGGGTGTGTTCGCCAACGACGACTCGCTGGCGGCCTTCGGGCCAAACCCGCTGGATCCGCGCTGCCGCGTCGCTTCGGCGGTCGCCGGACGCACGCAGGGCCGGCGCGAGGCACAGGCCGTCGCGGAGTTCTTCGGCGTCTAATTGTCGGCCGCAGGCGGCACGGCTTCGTGCGCCGCGGTTTCGAGGGTGTCGAGCGCACCCGCGGCCAGCATGTGGCCGACGTCGATCACCTGCGCTGCGCGGTGGAATTCCAGGCTGCGGCATGTCGAACGCGGGACCTCGATCAGTACGTCGGGCGGGTAGGCGGCGAGCCTGTGGCGCGCAAGCGCGGCCTGGGCGATGTCGATGGTGCGATTCATCACCTCGAAGGTGCCCAGTTTGGGCACTTCAGGTTCCTCCTCGACGCGCTCGACGGGCTGCTCGACTTCGCCGGCATTCGGCTCACTGTCGGATTCGGGGATGGAGGCGCCGAACCGGTTGAGCACCGCCCGCGCCGTCGGTCGGTCGAGCAGCGAGCGGGCAGCAGTGACGTCGAACAGGGCAGAAGTGCTGCGCATCATGCGGTTCAGCCACTCGGCCGTGGCCCGGGGTTCCGCGTCACGGCTGCCGGGAGTCTCGCTGCCGCTGAGGCTCACCGCGATGGTGAGGTCGGCGTTGGCCGCGGCGATCGGCGCCATCGGCACCGGGTCGAGGATCCCGCCGTCGGCGAGCAGCCGTCCGTCGGCCGCGTATGGGGCGATTACTCCCGGGATCGCAATAGATGCCCGGATGGCTTCGTCGACCCGGCCGCGCTGCAGCCACACCGATTTGCCGGCCAGCAGATCGGTCGCCACCGCGGTATAGGGGATCGGCAGGTGCTCGATGGTGACGGTGCCGAGGATGTCGTGCACCGCGTCCAGGATCTTCTCGGCCCGCAGCACTCCCGCAGCGGTGATGGACGGGTCGAGTAGCCGCAAGATTGCGCGCTGCGTTAATGACTTTGCCCAGTCAGTGAATTCGTCGAGCTTTCCCGCCGCGTACAGGCCGCCGACCAGCGCGCCCATCGACGAACCGGCGATCCCGACGATTTGGTAGCCGCGCTCACGCAGCTCGTTGATCACCCCGATGTGGGCATAGCCGCGGGCGCCACCGCTGCCCAGAGCCAGGGCGACGCGGGTCGGTGACGGCCCGCCTGCGCGAACAGTGCTGGCCTGCGGTGAGCCGGTTGCGCGAAGAGCGTTGACCTGCGACGAGCCGCGCCCAGACAAGGGATCGGGCATACGCTCATTGTGCGCGCAGGGTGGGAGTGGCCCAGTTCTCGAGGGCTGACCTTTTGTTACCCGTGAATTTAAATTTCACCCCGGGTCCAGCCCCGTCGATGCCGGCCGTTAGCCGCACAAGTCGTCGGCGGCCGCGTGGACAGCGGCGATCACCGCCGCCTGCCGCGCCGGGGTCAGCTTCGACCACGGGGTGTTCCAGGTACCTGCGCCACCCGGTCCCGTTGCCTGAATGGTCGCCAGGTACGGCTCGATTAGCGACTGCGGGTCGCCGTGGCGGTCATTCATCCAGGCCTTCGCGGCTAGACAGGCCCGGTAGTACTCCCCCTCAGTCGACTTCGCGGGGACGTCGACCCGGGTCGTCACGCCGGCGGGTGAGACCCCGATGGCGCCGGGCGGTGGACCTGTAGGCGCCGCGGTTTTGCCGCCGTGCGACGAGCAGCCCGGGAGCGCTGACAAAGCCGCAGCGGCGACGACGATGCCCCACACCAGGAGGCGATAGGGGCACCAGCGCACGGTGTCAATATATGCAAAACTGTCTGGCGTGATGGAGCGCACTGGACTTCGGGAGTGTTGTCGGGCCTAGCACGCCGCCGATCCCCCATCCGTCCATCCGCTCTGGAGTTCCTGCATGGTTTCCGCCACTCGGGTCGTAAACCCCGTCGCGCTGCATGTATCGACAATCCCGTCCGTCTCCGGACCCACGCGGCTGCGGCTGCCCGACCTCTTGCACGCCACCGACCGAGCTGGCGACGACGTGCTGAGCAGCCGCTGCGACCACCTGCTGCCGCCGAACGGCGTGCCGACAACCAAGCGCTGGTTCACCCGCATCTACGGCGACGACGAAATCGACGTCTGGCTGATCAGCTGGGTGCCGGGTCAAGCCACCGAACTGCATGACCACGGCGGGTCTCTCGGGGCGTTGACCGTGCTGACCGGCTCGCTCGATGAATTCCGTTGGGAGGGCGACCAACTGCGGCTCCGCCGGTTCGACGCCGGCGATCAGGCCGGGTTTCCGCTGGGCTGGGTTCACGACGTGGTCTGGGCTCCGGAGCCGGCCCCGTCCGCGGCGGCGCTGGGTCCCACCCTGAGCGTGCATGCGTATTCGCCACCGCTGACCGCGATGTCCTACTACGAGGTCACCGAGCGCAACACGCTCCGCCGCACACGCACCGCGTTGACCGACCAACCCGAAGGCCTGTGATGAGCCGGATCGACCGTGTACTCGACACGGCCCGCGGCCGGTTGCGTCGCCTTGCCGCCAGCGAGGTGCCGGATGCGCTGCGGCGCGGCGCCGTGCTCGTCGACATCCGGCCACAGGCCCAGCGGGCGCACGAAGGCGACGTGTCGGGGGCG
>Ga0187766_10002272_pt1 | contig 11325 bp, 8 predicted proteins | sample 0216_QUI02_MP05__4_FD_132971 | JGI IMG/M metagenome (GOLD analysis project Ga0187766, IMG submission 132971) | Tropical peat soil microbial communities from peatlands in Department of Meta, Colombia - 0216_QUI02_MP05_20_MG | ecosystem: Environmental > Terrestrial > Soil > Wetlands > Peat ... | reverse complement strand
CGTCACGCGAACCGCCCGGCGCCTGGTGATTCCGATCCTGGTCATCGCGCAGGTGCTGGGGATCGGATTCCTCACCCGCTATTCCGGTACCGACGCGGTGATTGGTCTGGCGTTCACCCACGCCGGGGTCCTGTATCCCTTCTTCGCGGCCTATCTCGGCTGGCTGGGGGTTTTCCTCACTGGCTCCGACACTGCCTCGAATGCCTTGTTTGGCAGCCTTCAGCGGATCACCGCCCAACAGCTCCACTTGAACGAGACGCTCATCGTGGCGACCAACTCCACCGGGGGCGTCATGGGCAAGATGATCGATCCTCAGTCCATCATGGTCGCCTGCGCCGCCTGCTACGACGATCCGTACGAGCGCACCCATGCGCTCGGGCCGATCTTCCGCACGGTGTGGTGGCACTCCGTCGCGGGCGCAGCCGTGATCGGAATCATCGCGGTTCTGCAGGCCTACGTCTTCCCGGGCCTGATTCCCAAGTAGCGAGCAAAATCCCCACCCTACGAGAACTGCGTAGGGTGGGGCACCCCCGTTTCTATAGCGCGGAGAGCGTAAAACCGCCGTCAACCACGAACGTCTGGCCCGTGATGTAGCTGCCGCGGTCGCTGGCCAGCAGCAGCGCCAACTCGGCCACGTCCTGCGGTGTGCCGAGGCGCTGGATCGGCTGCTTCTTGAGGATCTGTGCGCGCCGCCCTTCGTCCTTCCAGTAGTACTCGCTCAACGCCGTCTCGATCATGCCCGGCGCGATGGCGTTCACGCGTACGCCCTTAGGCCCGAGTTCGAGGGCGTAGGACTGCGTCATCATGATCAGCGCAGCCTTGGTCATGCTGTAAAGCATGCCTTCGAACTGCGGTCGCAGCCCCGATATGGACGACATATTGATGATGGAGCCGGAGCCGCGTTCGCACATCCCCGGGGCTACCAGCCTGGTAAGCCGGAATGCGCTCTTGAGGTTGACCTCGACCATCTTGTCGAACTGGCTTTCATCCACCGCCAGACAAGGACCTTGCCCGACGTTGGTGCCGGCGTTGTTCACCAGGATGTCGATGCGTCCGAACTCGCGCGTGGCGGTTGCGACCAAGTTCTCCAATTCGGTGAGCCGGCCAACGTGACAGGCGATGGGTCGAGCGGACGGGCCGATTTCACGCGCCACCTGCTCGATTGATTCCTGCTTGCGCCCGCAGATGACGACGCGAGCGCCCTCGCGGACGAAGGTCTCCGCAATGGCGCGGCCAATGCCGCGGCTGGCGCCGGTGACGATCGCGATTTTGTTTTCGAGAACACCCACTTGCCCGCCTCATAAGCGTAGAGCCGCAGCATGCGGCGTCTCTTACAGATCAGGCTACTTCTTCTGATCCAAGCCGGCCAGCTTCATGGCGAGATTGATGGCCCGCTCCGGATTATAGGCGCGGAACATGGCCAGCTTCTCCGCCTCAATCGACCCTTCGGCGTGAACGGCGAGCACCGCCTGATATCCGCCGTAGAGGCGCGCGGTCAATTCCGCGATCAGGTTCAGCACCGGCAGGCGCCGCTCGGCAGGCCAGGCGCCGCGAAAGTACTTCTCCAGTACTGGGCGGACTTCAGGAGATTCCCAGTCGCTGCCGGCTGGACCTGTGACGAGCAATCCGCCGGCAAGGTCCTGCACTACTTCCAGGGCCTGATGGAAGTCGCGCGCGAAGACCCACTTCGCCATGTTGGTGGTGAATACGTGCGGGTAGGCCACGCCCTCTTCGACTTCACCGCGCAGAGCGGCGAGTTCAGTGAGGCCGCGGACCATCTCCGCGTAGCCGCCGAGCCAGGTAAGCTTGTCGCGCACGTGGCTGGCGCGCTCGATGCCATTGGCGCGCGCCACGGCGATGGCGGCGCCCACTAAGCCGTCCAGCAGCGGCAGCTTGTAACTGACCGCAGTGAAGCGATGGAACTCCACGAAGGTCAGGGCCGTGGCGCTGGCTACCTCGTTCTTCCCCTCAAAGAACACCCGCTCCCAAGGCACGAAAACGTTGTCGAAGACTGTCAGGCTTTCGATCATCTTGTGGGTGGTGGAGATGGGTCGGTTGATGTGATCGTCGGTGCCATGGAGGAAGTCGGAGGCGTAGAGTCGCAGCCCTTTGGTGGCAACGGGCACAGCAAAGGCGACGGACCAGGGCTCGTCTCCTGGACCCATGCTGCGGCTGGGAAGCACGATGATCTCGTCCACGTAGGGCGCGCAGGAGGTGTGGACCTTGGCACCGCGGACGATGATCCCATCCGATCGCTTTTCGACCACCCGCACGTAGAGATCCGGGTCCTCCTGCTCCGACGGACGCTTGCTGCGGTTGCCTTTGACGTCGGTCTGCGCCACTGCCAGGGCGAGGTCGCGTTCGCGGCAGCATTTGTAGAAAGCATTGACTCGCTCCAGCCCTTGCTTCTCACCGGCTCGCGCGAGCACGCGCTTCAGCGCAAACAGGGCGTCGGTGCCAATCTCTTTAATAAGGATGACAAGGGTCGCACCTTCGGCCGTGCCGGCCTCGATCAAGCGGGAACGAGACAGCAAGTCTTTCGAGTCGCGGGGGACACGATAATAGGCCGAGTAGACCTCGCTGCCGTCGTGAGCCAGGGCCAGATCGCGGTACTTGGGTTCCTCCGCCATCTTGAAGTCGATGGCAGCATGCCGCGCCGCCACACCTAGTTCGGGATGATCAACCACCGACTGTACGCGCTGTCCACGGTAATAAACCTCACGCTGATCACGTAGTCCCTTTAGAAATTGCTCCGGTGTGCGAAGTCCCATTCTCTGCCTCCCACTTTATGAATTAAGGACAGCGTGCAATGAGACGCAACCCGGTGTGATTCTAAGAACGCACCGCACATTGCACCATGCTGCTACTCCCTACCGCTGGTGTCATCCTGAGCTTGCGACCGCGTGGCTTCTTCTTCGCGGCCCTGATCTCAGGGCCGCGCGGTCGCAAGCGAAGGATCTTGATAGTGTTATTACTCTCGCACGAACGTCTGCTGAGTCTCCTCTGCCGTCGTGTCTCTCGCAGAACTAGCATCTAGCTCCCTCGCTTCGCTCGGGATCTCGCCTGCGGGCTCGGACGCCTCAAACCGGCTCGACTTCGCTCGCCCTCACCTCGCGGGTGCTCGGCTCGGGCGGCTCAGGATGACAACCGCGAGAGCCTTGCATTATCCCGCTCAGCGATTATCCGCGACCAGCCTCTTGCTTTTTTGCGGCTGCCCGCTCCCGCAACACGTGCTTCTGGATCTTGCCAGTCGACGTCTTGGGCAGCTCTTCGAAGCGAACCTCTTTAGGCGCCTTGAAGTGGGCGATGCGGCTGCGCACGAACTCGATCAGCTCTGCTGCCGTCGCAGTTTTTCCCTGCCGCCGCACGACGAAGGCGACGGGGACTTCTCCCCATTTGTCATCACTGCGGCCGATCACCGCGGCCTCGAGCACCGCCGGGTGCTCCACCAGCACGCGCTCGACCTCGACCGAGGCCACGTTCTCTCCGCCGGTAATGATGATGTCCTTGGCCCGGTCGCGGAGCTCGACATAGCCATCCGGATGCCGCACTCCGAGGTCGCCAGTGCGGAACCAGCCATTGATCGTAGCGGCGCGCGTGGCTTGCTCATCGCGGTAGTAGCCGATCATGGTGTTGTTGCCGCGCAGGACGATCTCGCCCATGGTCTTGCCGTCCCAGGGAACCGGACGGCCATCCGCATCGAAAACATCGACACCGGCAGTGACCACGTTGCCGATGCCTTGGCGCGCGTTGAGCCGCGCCTGCCGTTCTGGCGATTCTGCTGACCACTCCGGCTGCCACTGGCAGATCATCACCGGACCGTAAGACTCGGTCAGACCGTAGAGATGGGTAACCTGCATGTCCAGCTTGGCCAGGCGCGCCAGCAGCGCAGGCGAGGGTGGTGCGCCTCCGGTATTGGCGAAAACGGGATGCGGCGGACGCCGATCAGACGCTGCCGCCGCTTCCGCGATCATGGTCAGCACCGTGGGCGCGCCGCTCAGGTGGGTAATGCCACGATCGCAGATCATCGACCATGCCAGCGCGGGATCGGCCTTGCGCAGGCAGACGTGCGTGCCGCCGGCCGCGGTCACGCCCCAGGTGAAGCACCAGCCGTCGCAATGAAACATAGGCAGCGTCCAGAGGTAGGCGCTTTCCAGCCCCATGCGCGTGTGGTGGGCCATCGCCAGCGCCTGCAAGTAAGCTCCGCGATGGCTGTACATCACGCCTTTCGGCCTGCCGGTGCTGCCGCTGGTGTAATTGATGGCCAGCAATCCCCTCTCGTCCGCGCAGGGAACGGAATGCGGCCGGGCGCTGGTCAGAAGCTGCTCGTATTCAGCACCAGGCGAGCCGCTCAGGACCAGCCGAACACCGGTGCTCTCCGCGACTTTGCGGGCTGAGTCGGCTAGCTCTTCGGTGGCGATGAGCAGGCGCGCGCCGGAGTGGTCAATGATGTAGGCCAGCTCTCCCGCCGACAGCCGGATGTTCATCGGGACGAGCACAGCGCCAGCCATGGGAATGCCGTTGTGCATTTCCAGCATTACGTGGCTGTTCACGCACAGCGCGGCGACGCGATCTCCAGGTTGGATTCCGGCATCGACAAGAAGTCCCGCCAACCGGTGGGCCCTTTCGCCGAACTCGCGATAGGTGAATCGCCGCTCGCCATCGACGATGGCGGTGCGGTCGGCGAAGACCGAGGCGGCGCGCTCCAGAAACAAGGCCGGGCTGAGGGGAACATCGGTGAATTCGGCCATGTTCTCTCCGCCAGAATCGAGCGCGCCAGACTATCAGTAGCCAGCTTGGGGCGGCAAGGTAGGAGAAGTCGGCAAGAGCCGAGGATGCGCCCGATCGGCCTCGTCGCTCACATCGGCGACGAAAAGATTGCAGAGTTTTTACAAAGTCGTGACAGGAACGCCCGCTCTGGCGCTCTATCCTGCTCGGTACATGGCACTTACGATTCTTAGACGTGCACTCGCTCCCCCCGGCGTGGTTTCTGCGTCCATTGTTACAAAGTGCCAATCTAACCAGTGTCGTGAACGATGGATAAAATACTCGTAATCGAAGATGATCACGCCGTGCAGCGGGCGCTGAAACGCCTGTTCGAGTCCGAAGGCTATAGCGTCGATGCCAGCTACGACGGGCCGTCCGGCCTGGAGGCATTCCGCGCATCGCCGCCCGCGGTGGTGCTGCTGGATCTGCGGCTCCCCGGCATAGCTGGCAAGGACCTTTGCCGCGAGATCAAACAAAGCGCTCCCGACATGCCGGTGATCGTGCTCAGCGCCGCCGCCGATGTTGCCGACAAGGTGCTCCTGCTGGAGACGGGCGCCGACGACTATGTCACCAAGCCTTTCAGCCCGCGGGAACTGCTGGCGCGGGTCAATGTGGCCATGCGCCACAATCGCCGCACCGCCGCCCCTGAGGTGTTCTCCTTCGATGACGTAGTGGTGGACTTCACGCGCATGCAGGTCACCGCTGCCGGCCGCGCCGTTCCCTGCACCCCGCAGGAGTTCAAGATCCTGAAATTCTTCGCGGCCAACGCCGAACGGGTAGTCTCGCGGGAGGAGTTGCTGAATGAGGTTTGGGGCTATGAGGTGTACCCTACCACTCGCACGGTGGACAACCACATCATGAGATTACGGCAGAAAGTCGAGAGGAATCCGGCCTCGCCTGTCCATTTCCGCACCGTTCACGGCGTGGGTTACAAGTTCGTCAGGTGAAGGCCGGAAGCAGCGGGCTCCGCTGCCGGGGTTTTGACGCGTAACAGGTGGCCATGGCACGTCTTCGATTGCGCACCAAGCTGGAGCTGTCGCTGCTGCTGATCTCTTCCTTCCTCACCTGCACTACTCTGGTGATCATTCATCACATCGTCAAGACTCAGGTGCGGAAAGAAATCTTTGAAGACTTGCAGAATTCGGTGGCAACTTTTCGCAACGTGCTGCAGCAGCGCCAGGTCATGCGAGCCCGTTCCGCCGGCCTCATCGCCGACCTTCCCAACCTGAAAGCGCTGATGACCAGTCGCGATCCCGTGACCATCCAGGACGGTTCGGCCGGCACCTGGCAAGTCGCCGGCAGCGATCTGTTCCTTTTGGCGGATCGCGAAGGCAAGGTGGTCGCACTCCATACTTCCGCCCCCGGCTTCACCCGCGCGATCGCGCAAGAGCTGCTGCGGACCCATTCCGATGGCGACGAGATTGCTAGCTGGTGGTTCGGAGGCGGGCGCCTCTACGAAGTATTCCTGCAGCCAATCTCCTTTGGCTCCGGGACGGAGCGGGGCGTGCTCGGCGCGCTGGCCATCGGTTACGAGGTGGATGAGCGGCTGGCCCGCGAGGTAAGCCGCATCGCCGGCAGCGAGGTCAGCATTGCCTACGGAGACGCGCCGATCGTGAGCACCCTGCGGCCGGCGCGGGAATCGGCCATGGCCGCCGCATGGCATGACACCACTCTCACTTCCACGCCGGCAGAGATCATGCTCGATGGTGAACGTTTTATCGCCTCTACCCTGGACCTGAACAGTTCCTCGCCCGCGGTACGGCTCAGCGTGCTGAAGTCCTACGACCAGGCGGCGGCGTTCCTGGACCGGCTCACCCGGCTGGTCTTGGGCCTGGGCATCGCCGCCGTGGTCTTCGGCAGCGTCGCGCTCTACTTCATCTGCCTGAACTTCACGCGACCGCTGGAAAACCTTGCCGCGGGCGTGAAGGCGCTTCAGGCTGGCGACTTCAGCTTTCCGCTCGAAAGCCGCAGTGATGACGAGGTCGGAGTGGTGAGCAACGCCTTCGGCGCCATGCGGCGTTCGCTGCGGCAAACGCAGCAGAAGCTGCTGGAATCCGAGCGGCTGGCCACCATTGGGCTGATGGCCAGCTCGATCTCGCATGACCTCCGTCATCCTCTAACCGCCATCCTCGCCAATGCGGAGTTCCTCTCCGAAGGACGGCTGGCTGGCGCCGCGCGCGAGGACCTATACGACGAGATCCGCTCCGCCGTGTACCGCATGATCGGCCTGATCGATTCCCTGCTGGAATTCAGCCGGGGGCGGGAGTCACTGCATCCCTCGCAGGGCAGCCTGCGTGAAACCATCCTGCACGCCGTCCATGCGGTGCAGGCCCATCCCCAGTTTGCGGAGGTGAAAGTCACTATTTCCGGGGAATGTCCGGAGGCGTGGTTCGACCACCGCAGGCTGGAGCGCGCTTTCTACAATCTCCTGTTGAACGCCTGCGAGGCCGTCCCCCAGGACGGCCGCATCGAAGTTTCGATCGCGGAGGCGGATGGGGCGGCCCGCATCCGGATCAGCGATAACGGGCCCGGCATCGCCGAGCCTATCCGCGATCAGCTTTTCCGGCCCTTTGTCAGCTTCGGGAAGGAGAACGGCACCGGGCTGGGCCTGACCATCGCCCATAAAATCCTGCAAGACCACGGGGGAACCCTGCAGCTCGCCAGCACTTCTAGTGAGGGCACGACGTTCGAGCTCACGCTGCCCCTCAACCGCCAGCCGGCCGCAATCAGTGTGATGCAGGCCACCGTCATCTCCGACTCGTCGCTGGCCCGGCGCAGCCCCTGATCCAGAAACAGCCTCACGCCTAAACAATTGTTCGAACGTCCGTTCGGTGTGACGTTGATCACAGGTTCGCGTGACTAAGGTCATAGCGCGCCGTCCGCTTGTTTCTCTACCCTTGCGGTCACCCCTATGCCGCAATCCATCCAGGCCATCGATTTCATGTATTACGTCGCCACCCGCGAGTTCATGGAGCAGTGGGACCGCGCCAAGCAGGGCGAACTGATCTGCCGCATGGAGCGCGCCATCGGCGGCCTCCCCCGCTACAACTCCATCGAAGAGATGCTGCGGCTGATGGACGAAGCCGGCGTTGAGAAGGTGTTCATCACCCAGTGCAAGATGTGGTCGTACTGGCGCAAGTGGATGTACATGGACACCAAGCTGGAAGACGTCCTGCAATACACCGAAAAATACCCCGACCGCTTTGCCGGACTTGCGGGTTACAACCCGTTCCGCATCAAGGAAAGCCTCGCCGAGATCGAGACCGCGGTCACCCGCCACGGCTTCAAGGGTGTTTACGTCCACATCTACGGATTCGACATCGCGCTTGATGATCGCAAAATGTATCCCCTGTACGCCAAGTGCGAGGAGCTGGGCGTGCCGGTGTCGCTGCAGGTCGGGCACGTGCTCGAAGCCATGCCCAGCGAGGGCGGCCGGCCCATGTGTCTGGACCGCGTGGCCTGCGACTTCCCCAGCCTCAAGCTGGTGGGCGCGCACACCGGCTGGCCGTGGGTCGATGAGCTGCTCTCGGTCTGCTACAAGTGGGAGAACGTCTGGCTCGGCGTGGACGCGTGGCTGCCCAAATATCTTTCGCCGCAGATCATCCAGTTTGTCAACAGCCGCCTGGGACGCGACCGCTGCCTGTGGGGCACCAACGGCCTGCCCTGGAAAGAAAGCCTGCGGCAGATCGACGAACTCGGCCTCAAGGAAGAAGTCAAACGCAAGCTGCTCCGCGACAACGCGGTCGAACTGTTCCAGCTGGCGCCAAAAGCGGTGCCCGCGGAAGTCCGCGCATGAACCTGAAGGACAAGACGGCGATCGTTACCGGTGGCGCGCGCGGGATCGGGCGAGCCATCGTCGAGCAGTTGGCGGAAGCCGGCGCCGAGGTGGTGATCGGCGACTTCCGCCAGGACGAAGCCCAAGCCACGGCGAACGAGATTCAAAAGGCTACCGGCCGGCAGGTGCGCGCGGTGCGCGCCGACGTCACCGACCTGAAGCAGGTCGAGGCCCTGCGCGATGCGGCGCTCAAGGCGTTTGGGAAAATCGACATCCTGGTAAACAACGCCGGCTGGGACCGGCTGATGCCCTTCCTGAAGACCACGCCCGATCTGTGGGACAAAATCATCGCCGTCAACTACAAGGGCGTGATCCACACCTGCTACGCCGTGCTGCCGCACATGGCGGAGCGCAAGCAGGGCAGCATCGTGAACATCAGCTCCGATTCAGCGCGCGTGGGATCGATGGGAGAGGCCATCTACTCCGGATCGAAGGCCGCCGTGGTGGCTTTTTCGAAGACGCTGGCGCGAGAACACGCGCGCGACAACATACGGGTGAACGTGATCTGCCCGGGACTGGCGGACACACCGCTGCTGGACGAGATCCAGCAGGACCCGTTCGGGCAGAAGGTGCTGGGCTCGATCGTGAATTTCGTGCCCCTGAAGCGACTGGCGCAGGCCGACGACATCGCGCCGCTGGTGGTGTTCCTGGCGTCGGATGCAGCGGGCTACATCACCGGGCAGGTCACCAGCGTAAACGGCGGCCTGACCATGGTGGGATGAAAGATTGGACAAGGTGGAGATGGAGGTCTGTGTTATGCAGTGCGCCGAAATAGAACGAACGTTCGACAGATATGCGGAGATCATGCAAGACCTCAGCCTGTTCGAAGTGCGTCGCTGGAAGAGCGAGCATCCCGGCGCCAAGGCCATCGGCTATTTTCCGGTCTATGCCCCGATGGAGATCATCCATGCCTGCGGCATGCTGCCGGTGGGACTGAACGGGGCCGGCGACCGGCTGGACATTCAGCACGCCGACGCCCGCTTCGGCTCGTTCATCTGCTCTATCGTCAAAACCACGCTGGAGATGGCCATGACCGGCCACTTCGAGCCGCTCGACGGCGTGCTGTTCTCCACCATCTGTGACTCGGCCCGCAACCTCTGCTATGTGATCAAGCGCAACTTCCCGCAGATGTACGTTGATTTCCTGCATCTTCCTCACAATCCCGGCTCGCCGGCGACCGTCGAGTTCCTGCGCTGCGAATATGCCCGCTTGCAGGAGCAGTTGGAGGAACTCGGCGGGCGGTCTGCGAGCGCGGAGGCCTTGCGCCACTCCATTGCGCTCTACAACCACAACCGCGCGTTGCTGCGCGAACTCTATGCTTTTCGCGCCGCGTCTCCGCACCTGCTGCGCACCTGGGAGCTCTACACACTAATGCGCGCCGGCAACTTCGTGCCGGTCGAGACCCACAATCAATGGCTTCGCGAGGCGCTCGAGGAACTGCCCGCGCGGACCGGCAAGCCGCGCGACTCGATCCGGATGGTCATCGAAGGATCGTTCTGCGAGCAGCCGCCGCTGGACCTGATCAAGCTCACGGAAGAAGCGGGCTGCTACGTGGTCGACGATGACTTCATCCTCGGCCGCCGCTGGTTCACTGAAGACATACCCTTGAATGGCGATCCGCTTACGGCGCTGGCCGAGAGCTACCTGAATCGGGCTGTGTATTCTTCGGTGCGGCACGATTTTCGCAATCCACGTCACAAAGCGCTGGTCGAAAAAACACGCCGCCTGAGCGCACAGGCCGTGATCCTGCTCATCGCCAAATTCTGCGAGCCTGCCTACTTCGACTACGTGCTGTTCAAGCGCGAGCTGGAGGCGGCCGGCATCCCGCACCTGCTGCTGGAGTTCGAGGAGAAGGCCTTCACCTTCGAGCGCCTGCGCAGCGAGGTGGAAACGTTCGTCGAGTCGCTGCTGTTTGACTGAGGAACTATGACCGCAAAATCGGAATATCGCAGCCAGATCCACCAGCTTCAGAAAAACCTCATGCTGCAGTGGTACGGACGCCTGGACGAGGCAGCCGGCACCGGCTCGCCGCCCACGGTGGCCATGATGATCTCCGGCAGCTGCGTGGAGCTGCTCGAGGGCTTCGGCGCGGTGCCGCTGTACCCGGAAGTGAACGCCCTCCAGCTCGCCATCCGCCACCAGTCGCTGGAGCCGATCCTGGTGGCCGAGGAGCTGGGCTATGCCGCCGACAATTGCGCCTATGTGAAGGCGGACATCGGCTGCATGCTCAAGGGGGTTACGCCCACCGGCGGCAAGCTGCCGGTACCGACGCTGGTGCTGTGCAACTTCGTCGGCTGCAACACCTACATCAAGTGGTTCGAGCACGTCGCCGAGTTGCAGGGCGCGCCGCTGTACATGCTCGACGTACCCTTCTTCCGCACCGAGCATCCACGGCGCGGGGACATCGACTACGTCGTCCACCAGCTCAAGGAAACGGTCGGCAAAATGGAAGACCTGACCGGGCGCAAGTTCGACCATGACCGCTTCCGCGAAGCGGTGCGCTGCTCGGCGGAAGTAGAAGAGATGTGGTCGCGCATCAAGCGGCTGGCGCAGAAAACGCCCTCGCCCTTCGACGCCTACTTCGACGCCATCACGCTGATGGGGCCGCTCTACGTCTATCGCGGCACGCCGGAGGGAGTCGAGTTCTTCCGCGTCGCGCTCGCGGAGATGGAGGACAAGGTGGCGCGCGGCGAAGGCATCTACGACCAGGAAAAATTCCGCGT
>Ga0187766_10002271_pt1 | contig 11326 bp, 9 predicted proteins | sample 0216_QUI02_MP05__4_FD_132971 | JGI IMG/M metagenome (GOLD analysis project Ga0187766, IMG submission 132971) | Tropical peat soil microbial communities from peatlands in Department of Meta, Colombia - 0216_QUI02_MP05_20_MG | ecosystem: Environmental > Terrestrial > Soil > Wetlands > Peat ... | reverse complement strand
GGCGACCGTGGCCCCGACCGCGACCAACTACTGCGTCTACTCGCAGGTCGGCAACTGGTTCGCCTACAAGAAGGGCCCGGCCGGCGTCATCACGCAGACGACGGACCCGACCGCGGTCTGCACGTGATCCTGAGCCTCTAGGCTCGACCGTCGAAAGGGGCGCGGGCGACCGCGCCCCTTTCACCGCAGCCGGAGCTAAAGCGCGTGTCATCTGATCCCGATAAGGAGAGGGAGATGCTTCGCCGGTTCGACCGCCTCGTTTCGCGTATCCGTCGCCGCCTCGCCGCCGAGGAGGGCTTCACGCTCGTCGAGCTGACGATCGTCCTCCTCATCCTGGGAATCCTCCTGACGATCGCGCTGCCGTCCTACCTCAGCTTCAAGGACCGCGCCGAGAAGACCTCCGCCAAGCAGGCCGTCGTGCAGGCGCTGAAAGCCGTCGAGGCCTATGCGGCCGACAACTTCCCGCAGAGCCGGAACGACCCGGACGCCGCGATCAGCACGACCGACAACGGCTACAGCAACATCTCGCTCGGGGAGCTCGCCACGAACTACGACGCGTCGATCTCGGTCGTCCCGGGCGCTCCGCTCGTCATCGACCCGCTCAACTGGAACGGCAACCAGACCTCGCCGACCGACTTCTGCCTGACCGCGTCCGTCGGTCGCTGGACCGCCGTCGCGCCCGGCCCAGGCGGCGCCATCGCCCTCGGGACGAGCTTCACTCCGGGGACGTGCTCCGTCTCGGGCTCCTGATCCCGTGAGCGGCCGCCGCTCCGCCGACCGAGGAACGCCGTGAGCCTCACCATCAGCCCGCCGATCAGGATCGTCGCCATCGCGGGCCTGCTGCTCGCGGTCGTCTTCGGCGGCTACACGATGACGCTCGGCCGGTCGCACTCGTCGAGCGCGACGAAGACGCCGGTGAGCACGCCGGGCAAGACGGTGACCACGCACCGCTCGGCGGTGCCGGTCAAGACCGAGACGCCCGCCCACAAGACGTCGACGACGGAGCGCAAGACGACGCCCGCGGCCGCCGCGAAGACCGCCACGACGGCGAAGACGACGACGGCGAAGACCGCCGCCAAGCACACGGTTGCGAAGCAGACGGCCGCGAAGCACGCCGCCGCGCACCGCGGCAACCTCGTCGACGCGACCTTGCCGCAGGCCCTCCAGTGGCAGCTCTCGCAGCACAAGGTCGTCGTCGTCAGCGTCTACGACCCCGACGCCAGCGTCGACGCGATCTCGGTCGCCGAGGCGCACGCCGGCGCCGAGGAGGCCGGAGCCGGCTTCCTGCTCGTGAACGTCCTCGACAACTCGCTCGCCGGCCTGCTCACCGGCGTGCTTCCCGGGGGAGGCCTCCTGCCCGATCCCGGCGTGCTGATCTACAGGGCCCCGGGGACGCTCGCCCTTCGCATCGACGGCTTCGCCGACCGCGACGCGGTCGCGCAGGCCGCGGCCGACGCCCTCGCCGGGCAGGACGGGCCGACGACGGCCCCCGCAGAGCCGACGATCACCACCCCGTGAGCAGCCTCGCCCCCCCGACGGCGGGCCGCGAGCTGTTCGTCCGTCACGCGAAGAAGGACGGCCGCTCGGTGACGATCCTCCGTGCGGTCGACTACGGCACCTCCTGCGTCGTCGAGGCGGAGGTCTTCCCGGCCGGCGCGCGCACCACCGACCCCGTCCGCCCCGGCCCGTACACGTTCGCCGACGCCGCCCAGGCCACCGCCTTCGTCACGGAGGCAGTCGAGAGCCTCATGTACCTGGGCTGCGACGTCTACGCCGAATAGCGCCGACCCCTGGTGCCAGGCACGGTGCCTGGCACCAGGGGTATGAGTCGTGACGGTTGCGTGAGCTGGGAGCTGCTAGACGGTGACGCGGGCGAGCTCTTCGATCGACGTCAGGCCCGCGGAGACCTTCGCGATCCCGTCGTCCCAGAGCGTGCGCATCCCGGTCGTCAGGGCGGCACGCTCGATCTCCTCACGCGAGGCCTTCGCGGCGGCGAGCGTCGCCAGGTCCTCGGTCATCGCGAGCAGCTGGAAGACGCCGATCCGGCCCTTGTAGCCGGTCTGGTTGCAGCGCGGGCAGCCGCGCTTGCGGTAGAAGACCATTCCGTCGCTGGCGGCGGCGATGTCCGGCGAGACGCGGGCCGCGATCAGCTCGTCGACGGAGGGCGTGTACATCTCGCAGCAGTGCGAGCAGAGCTTGCGGGCAAGCCGCTGTGCGAGCACGCCGGTCACGGCGGCGCCGGTCAGGAACGGCTCCACGCCCATCTCGTTGAGCCGCGTCAGCGCGCTCGGCGCATCGTTCGTGTGGAGCGTCGAGAGGACGAGGTGACCGGTGAGGGCTGCCTCGACCGAGATCTTCGCGGTCTCGCCGTCGCGAATCTCGCCCACCATCACCACGTCTGGGTCGGAGCGGAGGATCGAGCGCAGCGCCGCCGCGAACGTCATGCCGGCTCGCGCGTTGATCTGCACCTGATTGATGCCCGAGAGCCGGTACTCGACCGGGTCCTCGACGGTGATGATGTTGATCTCCGGCCGGCTGATCTGGCTCAGGCACGCGAACAGTGTCGTCGACTTACCGGAGCCGGTCGGGCCGGTGACGAGCAGTGCCCCGGTCGGTCGCAGGACGAGATCCGAGATCCGCGCGCGCATCTCCTCGGAGAGGCCGAGCTCGGCCAGCGTCGGCGGTTTCTTCGACTTGTCGAGGAGGCGCATGACGATCGACTCGCCCTCGACGGTCGGCAGCGTCGCGACGCGGACGTCGAGCATCCGGCCCGCCGCCGCGGCGTTGAGCGAGATGCGGCCGTCCTGCGGCTTGCGCCGCTCCGCGATGTCGAGCTTTGCGAGAACCTTCAGGCGCGTCGTGACGCCGGCCATCATCCGTTTGGGGATGCGCTGCATCTCCTGGAGCACGCCGTCGATCCGGAACCGCACGACGAGCGAGTCCTCCTGCGGCTCGAAGTGGACGTCGGAGGCGCCGTCCTCGGCCGCCTGGAAGAGCACCGAGTTGACGAGCCGGACGAGCGGGACGTCCGAGACGCCGTCCTCGGCCTCGAGGTCGGTCTCGTCGTCCTCGGGCTCGTCGTACGCCTCGTCCTCGAGGTCGGCCGCTGTGCGGGCGTGGGCCTCGCTGGCGCGGACGAGCTTGCGAATCGCGGCGAGGATGTCGTCCTTCGAGGCGACGCCGAGCTCGAGCGGGTGGCGCGTCGCGAGCCGCAGCTCGTCGATGCCGTGCAGGTTGCCCGGGTCGGCGATCGCGACCCTGACGGTCTCGCCCTCGAAGGCGTACGGAATCGCGGCCACGCGCTCGAGCACGTGGAGCGCGACGAGCTTCGCCGCATCCGGGTCGACCGGCGTGAGCGCGAGGTCGACGAGCGGCAGCCGGTGGCGCGCCGCGAGCATCCGGGCGATGCCCTCGCTCGAGGCGACGCCCTCCTCGACGAGCGCTGTCGCGAGCGAGCCCGTCTGCTGCGCGCGGCTGCGCGCGAGTGCGAGCTTGTCCGCCGGAACGAGATTCGTCGCCGAGAGCAGGTCGACGACGAGCTCGGCTGACTCGTTGATCCCGAACGGTGAGGGCGCGCGGAGCTGACCCGTGCTCGGGCTGCGGAGCGACGGGATGTCGATGTCCCGGTCGCTCACCGGCGCGTGGTGATGGCGGGTGTCACTTCCGATCCCTCGAACGAGTTATCGGCAGCAGCCGCCGGATGCCTTAGCGGCGCTACCCGGTCTGGGGCCCGGGGATGAGCTCGAAGGCGGTGGCATTCGTGACGTCGCCGTACTTCTGGCCGTCGACGAGCTGGCTGAGCGAGGGGAAGGGCGAATACGTCGGCCAGCCGTCCGACTCGTACGGGAGCGAGATGGTGTTGCAGATCACGGGGCCGCTGAGCTGGAACCGCTCGTGGATCAAGCAGTCGCCCTGCGAGGAGACGACGCCCTGGAAGCCCGACGCGGGGTGGCTGCCCGCGCAGGTGACGCCCTGCGAGTTGGGCAGGCCGGAGCAGCTCGAGCCGCCCTGGTCGTATTCGGAGTCCTTGGCGGAGTAGAGGACGAGGTAGTTCTTCTTCGGGTCCCAGCTCGACATGCTGCCGATGCAGCTCGACGTCCCCGTTCCGCCGGCGCAGACGAGCGCGTCGAACTCGATCGCGCCGGCCGCGTAGATGATGGCGCGTCCCTGGTAGTGGACGACCTGGCCGTCGTTGTCGAAGCGAACGTCGCCGTCGAAGAAGATCGTGCCTTTGACGGTGAGCACGTGGGCCGTGTGGTCCCATTTGAGCTGCCCCACCAGGACGCCGTTCTCCCAGTACTGGCAGTCGTAGTCCTTCGACAGCGGAGCCATGTCGAGAGATGGGTCGTCGTTGAACACGAGGCTGTCGTTCGACGTCGAGGAGTTGTCGTTGTCGAACAGCTTCGGCGAGAAGTTGTTGCCGGAGTTCGTGCAGAAGTGCTTCGGGCCCGGTTTCGCGTTCAGGAACCAGTACCCGAAGTCGGGATGCGGCATCACGAGATCGGTGTTGTCGTCCGGCGCCGTGTTCTCGATCGTGGTCGCATAGACCTTGTCGGTGGACGTGCACGGGTTGTGCGCCGGCTGCCCGTTGTACGTGCAGGTTCCGCCGATCTGCGCGTCTGAGATGGGCGTCCCGGAGGTGCCGATCCCGTTGGTGTCGTCGTTGTAGGTGACGGTGATCGTCGCGTAGTCGAGCGAGGCGGTAGCGGTCGCGGCGGCGACGTTCTTCGCCGCGAAGCGGAGACCGAAGTTCGAGGCGTTCAGGTCGGCCGCGGTCCACGTCGTACCCCAGAGATCGGTCGAGCTGCCGTAGGTGACGGCGCTCGAGCTCGTGCCCCACGTGCTGGACGACGCCTTGTTGCTGCCGACCGCAGCGCCCGTCTTGAGGAGCTGCACGGTCGCGTCCTCCAGCGCGCCGTTCGAGCCGATCACGGTGTTCGAGAACGACACGTTGGGCGACGAGCCGCCCGAGAAGCTCTTCGTGCCGAGCGACATCAAGGTGACGGGCGTCGACGCGTCCGAGCCCTGGAAGGTGCACACGATCGCCGTCCCCGGAAACGGTCCGCCCGTGCACGACACGTTGCCGCTGCCGTACATGCCGGAGGCCGTGAGCACGGTGGTCAGCTGGGCGGCGGTCGAGTTCCAGTTGATGCTGCCCGACGTCTTCTGCGAACCGCCGGGCGGCGTCCCCTTGATCGTGAAGGTGCCGCCTGTGGGGCTGCCGGTCACCGTGATCGTCTGCACGGCGTTGCAGCACGCGCTCGACATCCTCGCCAGCTTGACGGCGATGCCGAGGATCTTCGCACCGGCCGGGATGCCGAGGCTGAAGCTCGTCATGTCCTCGTTCGCGCCGGTGGAGGCGGCGTTGATCGCGTTGGTCGCATAGATGCCGTTGTTCGAGAAGACGTTCGTCGGGTTCGTCCAGCCCCCGGCTGCGCTCGGATAGTGGGCGCTGCCCGTCACCTTGGGTCCCGTAATCGTGACGTTGCCGCCGACGTCGATCGTCGTGCTCGAGCCGGCGATGGTGCCGCCGTTGACAAGGCAGAGCGGGCCTTTCGTCGCGATGTTCGTCGGCATCGCGACGGTGTCGATCGTCAGGCACTGGGCGTCGTCGTCCTGGTAGAAGCGGCTCCAGGAGCCGAGGTCTCCGCCGTCGACGAGCCCGCGCACGGCGAGCGTCTGCGAGAGCGTGCGCTTGCGGGTCAGGTTCGAGGAGGAGCCCGCCGTGCCCGTCGAGGTGATCGTCCAAGCGACCTCGTTGCCGCCGTCCGGAAGCGTCGAGGTGACGGCGTTGCCCGAGTACGTGACAGAGCCCCCGTAGTTCGTGTAGGCGACGGTCGTGGACGGGAGCAGCGTCGTATCGGTCGGATCCGACGCGTCCTCGAGGCGCGAGATCGCGTCGTTCAGCCCCGCCTCGGCGAGCTGGTACGCGTTCGCAGCGGATTGATCGTTGTAGGTCGAGTGGAGGTGGCTCGTCGTGTAGACGGCGACCGAGCTGCCGAGCGTCCCCAGGATGACGAGCGTCAGCAGCGCGAGGAGCAGCGAGATGCCGTGCTCGTCGTCGACCGCCCGCGAGAGCACGCCGCGAAGGCGAGTGCTGCCGAAAAGACGTCTGCCCGAGGATGTCACCGCAGATTGACTCCGATATGCGCCAGCGACGGAGGAACCGCCTACTCAATCGGCGGGGCGCTCGAAACGGTCGCTCCCTCGTTCGGGTAGACGAGGAACCGCGGCGACGCTAGCCGGTCTCCGGGCCGACGTCGATCCGGAAGTGCGTCGCCGTGGCCGTGTCGCTGTACATCTGGCCGTCGGTGAGGTTCCCCGTAGACGGGAACGTGTAGAAGGTCGGGTTGATCCCGCTCTCGTTCGGAAGCGTGATCGTGTTGCAGATGACGGGCCCGCTGTCCTGGAAGTTCTGGTGGATCAGGCAGTCGGCGGTCGAGTAGAGGACGCCCTGGAAGGCTCCCGGCGGGTGGCCGTTGTAGCAGCTGGGCGGCGTGTTCCCGCTGCAGGTCGTGCCGCCCTGGTCGTACTCGTTGTTCTCCTCGGACATGAGCACCATGTAGTTCTGCGTCGGGTCCCAGCTCGACATGTTCGACAGGCAGCTCGTTGCGTCCGTCGTCCCGGTCCCGCCGGCGCAGACGACCGCGTCGATCTCGTCGTCCTTGGACGACATCAGGGTGGCGCGGCCGTGGTAGTCGACGACCTCGCCGTCGGTGTCGAAGCGGAAGTTGCCGTCGACGAAGATCGTGCCCTTGATCGTGAGGATGTGGGTGGTGTGGTTCCAGGAAAGCTCGCCGAGCAGCGTGCCGCCCGTGGGGGGCTGGGACCAGACCTGGCAGGTGTAGCTGCTGGTGGACGGCGCGATCTCGCCGTTGACGGTGAGGCTGCCGTCGGGGCCGGTGGTGGTGCTCGCGTTGTTGTCGAAGAAGGTGGTCGAGAGGCCGGGGCTCGAGTTCGTGCAGAAGTGCTTCGGGCCCGGCATCGCGTTCGCCCACCAGTACTTGAAGTCGACCGAGGGCATGACGAGGGCCGGGTTCGAAGCCGGTGCCGTGGTCGTGATCGTCCGGGCGTACACGTGGTCGGCCGAGGTGCACGGCGTATGCGCGGCCTGCGCGTTGTACGTGCACGTGCCGCCGATGTTCGCCTGCGAGACGGGCGTGCCGGCAGTGCCGATCCCGTTGGTGTCGTCGTTGTACGTGACGTTGACCGAGACGTAGTCGAGCGAGGCCGTGGCGCTCGCAGCCGCGACGTTCTTCGCCGCGAAGCGGAGACCGAAGTTCGAGGCGTTCAGATCGGACGCCGTCCAGGTGGTGCCCCAGAGGTCAGACGTGCTGCCGTAGGTGACGGTGCTCGAGCTCGTGCTCCACGTGCTCGACGACGCCTTGTTGCTTCCCACCGGGGATCCCGCCTTGAGCAGCTGGACGGTGGCGTCCTCCAACGCGCCGTTCGAGCCGGTCACCGTGTTCGTGAAGGTCACGTTCGGCGAAGAGCCGCCCGTGAGGCTCTTCGAGGCGAGCGACATCAGCGTGATCGCCTGCGACCCGTCCGAGCCCTGGAAGGTGCAGGCGATGGCGGTCCCGGGCAGAGGGCCGCCCGAGCACGACACGTTGCCGCTGTTGTACATCGTCGACGCCGTGAGCGCGGTCGTCATCTGGGCAGCCGTCTCGTTGTAGTTGATGTTGCCCGAGGTCTTCTGCGACCCGCCGGGCGGGGTGCCGTGGATCGTGAACGTGCCGCCGGTGGGGCTGCCGGTCTCCGCGATCGTCTGCACCGCGTTGCAGCACGCGCTCGCCAGCCGCTGGACGGAGACCTGAATCCCGAGGATCTTCGCGGTTGAGGGGATCGCGAGGCCGAAGCCCGTCGTGTCCTGGTTCGCACCGGTGCCGCCGGCGGCGATGGTGTTGGTCGCGTAGACGCTGTTGCTCGTGTAGACGTTCGTCGGGTTCGTCCAGCCGGTGCCCGCGCTCGGCGAGTGGGTGCTCGTCGTGACCGAAGGGCCGGTGATCGTGACGGTCCCGCCGACGTCCACGATCGTGTTCGCGCCCGTGATGCCGCCGCCGTCGACGATGCAGAGGTTGCCCTTGGTGGCGACGTTCGTCACGAACGTCGAGTCGTCGATCGTCAGGCACGGCGAGGTCGCGTTCTGGTAGAAGCGGCTCCAGGAGCTGCCGTCGGCCCCATCGTCGACGCCGCGGACGACGGCAGTCTGCGTGAGCGTCCGCTCGCGGGTCAGGTTCGAGGAGGAGCCCGCCGTGCCCGTCGACGAGATCGTCCACGTGACCTCGTCGTTCGCGCTGACGGCGGTGCCGTCGTACGTGACGGAGCCCCCGTAGCTCGAGTAGTTGACCGTCGTCGAGGGGAGCAGCGTCGTGGTGGTCGGATTCGACGCCTCCTCGAGACGCGAGAGCGCGTCGTTCAGCCCGGCCTCGGCGAGCTGCGTGGCGTCCACCGCCGACGCGTCCCGGTACGTCGAGTGGAGGTTGCTCGTCGTGTAGACGGCGATCGAGCCGCCGAGCGTCCCCAGGACGATGAGCGTCAGGAGCGCGAGGATCAGCGAGATGCCGCGCTCGTCGGCAAGGGCCCGCGAAAGCAGGCCGCGCACGCGAACCGTTCGGATGAAACCGCCTGCCTGCCTTTTCACCGCAGATTGACTCCGATGTGCGTGCCTGCCCACGGAGGTGAAGCCGCCTAATCAATCGGCGGCGCGCTCCCGCCGGTTGCTCCCCCGTTCGGGTAGAGCTAGTGCCCGAGTCCCCAGTACCAGTGAAGGAGGTAGTGCCCGGCGAAGAGGGCGACCGCGGAACCGAGCGCGAGGAACGGTCCGAACGGGATCCCCATCTTCCGGCCTGCGCTTCCGTGGCGGGCGAGCAGGTAGATCCCGGGAACGACGGCGGCGACCATGCCGAACATGAGGGCGACCGTCACGGTGCGTCCGAGTGCCGCCCCCATCAGGAGCGCGAGCTTGACGTCGCCCATGCCCATCCCCTGCGGATAGGCGAGCGCTGCTACAAGCAGGAAGCCCGAGGCGCCGACGGCGCCGAGCGCCCATTCCGGGCTCGGCCGGAGCGCCGTGTTCGCGGCGAGCACGACGGCCGCGGCCGGCAGCACGATCCGGTTCGGGATGATGCGGTGCTCGAGGTCGGTGGCAGAGACGGCGACGAGCGCGGCGCAGAAGAATGCCGCCACCGCAGCCGCGCCGGAGAGCCCGAACTTCCAGACCGATCCCGCCACGAGCAGCGCGGTGACGAGCTCGACCGCCGGATAGCGGAGCGGGATGCGGTCGCCGCACGCGCGGCAGCGGCCGCGCAGCACGAGCCAGGAGACGAGCGGGATGTTGTCGTACCACCGGATCTCGTGCCCGCAGCTCATGCAGGCCGAGCCGGGCCGGACGATGGAGCGATGCAGCGGCACGCGCGCGGCGACGACGTTGAGGAAGCTTCCGAGGGCGAGGCCCGGTGCCAGCGCGCAGGCGGCGATTGCGATGTCCATGCGTCCCTACCGCGGTCCGTTCACTGGATCACCGGCGGGTAGCAGGCCGCGCCCGAGAAGGGGCAGATGGCGCGCGTGCAGACGGTGTTGTCGCTCGTCGAGCACGCCGTCGACGAGCCGGTCGTCTGGTAGACGGAGTTCCGGAGCGTCAGCGCCTCGGCCAGCGTGTAGGGCACGCCGGCCGTCCCGGACTGGAGGCTGACCGTCATCGTGGCGGTGAAGGTCTGCAGCTGCTCGACGGTGATCGTCGACCCGGTAGAGAAGACGGTGTTCGCGCTGAGGTTGTCGGCCTCGAGCTTGCCGTTGGACGTCGTACAGCTGCTGTCCGTCGCGGTCGACCGGTAGAGCGCGTATTGCGTGCTGACGGTCGGGCTCGTGAGCGCGCACCAGACCACCTTCGGATACGAGGACGAGGAGCCGACCGCGCCGCACGTCGTCGAGTCGCCCGATGTCGGCACGGAGGCGAGCACCAGCTTCGAGCCGCTGGAGAGGACGTTCGCGGCGCAGGCCCCGTGCGCGTCGATGCGCATCGCGTCGAGCGCCAGCCGCGCTGCCTGCTGGGCCTGGAAGCGGTTGTTGAGGTTGAGCTCCGCGTGCGAGCCGCTGACGAAGACGGTGGTGATCCCGGTGAGGACGACGCCGAGGATCAGGCACACGACGAGCATCTCGATCATCGTGAAGCCGTTCGCCTGCCGCAGCCTGCTCACGACTTCGCCCGTGCCTCGACGTAGCTGAGAGCCTGCCTGGCGACGCTCTCGCTCAGGGCACCGATCTGCCACAGCTTCTCCGTGCGCTGGTCGACGGCGATGAGCGCCTCGAGCGCCTGGGCGCCGTGCCACCAGCCGAACTTCGCCCCTGCGACCACCCAGGCGTTCTGGTACAGCCAGTACTTGACATCTGCGTCCGTCGGCGTCGAGTGGGAGCCGAGCCAGCGGCCGAGCGCCTGCGCCCGATCCGGCAGCGGCATCTCGTCGAGCGGCTCCTTCTTCGCGCCGGCGACGACGAACGCAGGCGGCCGGCTCTGCGGCCAGCCGGACGGCGTCGCCGCCTTCTTGCGGGCGGCCGTCGCCTTCGGCGCGACGGTCGTCGCTGCTCTCTCCGGTGCCGCTGAAGCCTCGGGCGCCGCGGACGCGTCGGGCGTCGTCGCGGTCGTGATGGCGGGCAGCGCCGGCCCGACGGCGCTCGCGAGCTCGGCCGGCTCGAGCGCGGTTGCGGCATACGGCGACTCGTCCTCCGCCTCGCCGTTCTGGCCGTACGTGCCGTTGCGCTCGAGGGTCAGGGTCACGGGCGGCGCGCCGGTGTCGACGACCTTCGTGCCGGGGGCCGGCGACTGGGCGACGACCATGTTCGCGGCGTATCCGTGCACCGAGCCCTCGACGCGCCAGGCGAAGCCGTCGTCCTCGAGCGTGCCCTTGGCGAACACGAACGCCTGCTGGCGCACGTCGGGAACGACGAGCGGCGCGGCCGGGACCGCGTTCGTCACCGCGGGGACGCTGCCGACCTGAGGCAGACCCTGCGACGCAGCCCAGGTCACCCCGGCGGTCGTGGCGACGGCGACGCCGACGACCGCGACGACGCGCGGTACGAGCCCGGCCGAGATGCGGCGGAGGTCCATCGCAGATGGTTTCGGCAGGAACGGCATCGGACTCAAGAGCCGGGGCGGCTGAACGGCACCACGGGAGTCGAGGGATCCGGGGGCGACGGGACGATCGAGAAGACGGGGGCGACGGTCGCCGGCGCCGTGCCGAGGCCGGTGGTGAAGCGGAGCGGCTGGACGGCGGCCGACGGCTCCGCCGAGGGCGCGTCCGACCAGCTGAACGCCGTGCCGGCGAAG
>Ga0187766_10002269_pt1 | contig 11335 bp, 11 predicted proteins | sample 0216_QUI02_MP05__4_FD_132971 | JGI IMG/M metagenome (GOLD analysis project Ga0187766, IMG submission 132971) | Tropical peat soil microbial communities from peatlands in Department of Meta, Colombia - 0216_QUI02_MP05_20_MG | ecosystem: Environmental > Terrestrial > Soil > Wetlands > Peat ... | reverse complement strand
ATCGGCCTGATGAAGGCGGTGGACAAGTTCGAGTACCGCCGCGGCTACAAGTTCTCCACCTACGCCACCTGGTGGATCCGGCAGGCCATCACCCGCGCCATCGCCGACCAGGCCCGCACCATCCGCATTCCGGTGCACATGATCGAGACCATCAACAAGCTCATCCGCACCTCGCGTCAACTGGTGCAGGAACTGGGCCGCGAGCCGACTTCGGAAGAGATCGCCAAGCGCATGGACATCCCAGTGGCCAAGGTGCGCAAGGTGCTCAAGATCGCGCAGGAGCCGATATCCCTCGAGACCCCGATTGGCGAAGAAGAAGATTCCCACCTCGGAGATTTCATCGAGGACCGCGCCGTGGTCTCGCCTGCTGATGCCGTCATCAATGTAAATCTGAAGGAGCAGACGGCGCATGTGCTGCGGACGCTCACCGCGCGCGAAGAGAAAGTCATCAAGATGCGCTTCGGGCTGGAAGATGGGAGCGAGCACACGCTGGAGGAAGTCGGGCAGTCGTTTGCCGTTACCCGCGAGCGCATACGCCAGATCGAAGCCAAGGCGCTGCGCAAACTACGCCATCCATCGCGATCGCGCAAGTTGCGGGCCTTCATGGACGGGGTGAGGGACTAGATCCTCGCGGCGGATCGCGCAGGGAATGCTATGAGCCAGGATGGCAACATCGACGAGAGAATCAAGCGATTAGTCGAGCGGCACGAGGCGCTCGCGCAGTCGCTGGAACTGCTGACTGCCGATGTTCGCAGCTTGGAGTCGTCGGTGGCCGGCTTGCAGTCGACGGTCACCAGCCTGACTGAAACGGTTGGGAAGCATGACCAGTACCTGAGCACGCTTATGCAGGCGACGTCCCAACTGCTTCAGGTCGCCCAGATTCGCGAGCAGCGCCTGACGCGGCTCGAAGAGGGAATCTGACAGGCGACTGAACCCAACCCAGTGCAAGCTCTTGAGTTTTCCCTCTTTTTCCTTCCCTTTCCACAAGAAACCCACAAACTCCACAGCTTCTGCACAGGCGCGCCGCCGTTTGTGCTTGTTCCAAACTGGAGCCTCGGGCAAAGTCCCGTGCAACGACAGAGTGCGATGTGCAAAGCGCACCCTGCCTTGGGCGTCCGCTGGAGGAGAACTCGCACGCAAGTGCGCGCCTGGTTCGAAGCCCTTCCCGGGGATTCGTGACAAGGCCTCAGCCAGAAGAAACGCCACCGTGTCGGCCGGTCCGACTTAAAGTGAGCGAACTCACCGGACTTGGTTGGAGGAACGGAGGGGAAGGCAGGAGCAGCGCCGGATTCGAAAGGGTCAAGGCGCACCTTGAGCACATCACACTTCACGAGGCGGCTTGCGTGGCTGGCGCAAGCCGCCCTTCGTTTTTGGCGCCGGTGCAGCTTTGCTGTCGTCCCTGTCGTTCCTCTGTGTAATAATCTCCTTGCTTCCTGGCATGTCCTTTTGTTGAAGGTCGCGTGAGACGCTCTCCGCCGCGGCATTTTCATCTCCGCGAAAAAATCGATTGCCACCAGATTTTCCAGAGGACTTTCGCACATCGGCGGATGACACCGCCCGGGTTCGCCGCTACCCTCGAAAAACTTTCCTTAAATTTTCCGGACTCTTGGCCACCACTGACTACAATATCGAGCGCGGTTTGCCGTCCGCTATTGAGGCCGAACGGTCCATCCTGGGCTCGATCCTGCTGGACGCTCACAGCTATAACCAGGCAGCGGAAGCACTCCATCCCGACGACTTTTCGCTCGACTCGCATCGCCGCATTTTTTCGCGGATGATGGACCTGGATGCCACCGGGCGTCCCATCGACATCATCACGCTGCAGGAAGAACTCAGCCGCCACAAGGAACTGGAGGCGATCGGCGGCGTGGCCTATCTGGCTTCGCTGACCGACGGCGTGCCGCGGCGGTCGTCGATCGAACACTACGTCAGGATGGTGCGCGACAAGGCGCTGCTGCGCGGGCTGATCAACGCCGCTAACGGCGCCATTGCCAGCGCACTCGAGCAGGCCGAGCCTGCGGAAGAAATCCTGGACTCGGCCGAGGCGGCCATCTTCCAGGTGTCCGACAAGCGCCTGGGCCGGGGTTTCCTCACCATCCCGCAGATCGTGCAGGACTCCTTCGGCTCGCCCGACGCGCTGATCGCTCCCGGCGCCCACATCACCGGTCTGGAAACGCATTTCAAGGTTTTCGACGAGAAGACGCGCGGCCTGCAGAGAGCCGACCTCGTCGTCGTAGCCGCGCGGCCCTCCATGGGCAAGACCGCCTTCGCCATGAACATCGCCGAGAATGTGGCGGTGCTGGACAAGAAAGTGGTGGCGGTCTTCTCGCTGGAAATGTCGCGCGAGGCGCTGCTGCGGCGCCTGCTCTTCTCCCACGCGCGGGTGGATGCCTACAAGATGACCACCGGCTTCGTCACCCGCGACGACACCCGCAAGCTGGCGACCGCGCTCAATTCGCTGAGCGAGGCCCCCATCTTCATCGACGACACGCCCGGCATCAGCGTGCACGAGATGCGCGCCAAGGCTCGCCGCCTCAAGCAACAGCAGCAGGGCATGCTCGACCTCGTGGTCGTCGATTACCTGCAACTGATGGCCGCCACGCCCATCGGCGGCAAGCGTTTCGAGAACCGCACCCAGGAAGTTTCTGCTATTTCCCGCGGCCTCAAGGCGCTGGCCAAGGAACTTAACGTGCCGGTGATCGCGGTATCGCAATTGAGCCGCGCACCGGAAGCGCGCGGCGGCGACCATCGTCCACAGCTCTCGGACCTGCGCGAGTCGGGTTCCATCGAGCAGGACGCCGACGTGGTCGCGTTTCTGTTTCGCGAGGAGTACTACAAGAAGGACGATCCAGAACTGGATGGCGTGGCTGAATTGATCATCGGCAAGCAACGCAACGGGCCCACGGGAACCATTCGCCTGGCCTTTCGCAAGAATTTCACCCGATTTGACACCCTGGCGGAGGAGCGCGACGTCGGCGATTCCGCGACAGAGTTCTGAAGCGAGTTGTCAGTTGCCAGTTGTCAGTTGTCAGAAACGTTATTGGCTACGTGGACGGAAGTCAGCCGCAGTTTTCCGGTGTATCGCTCGAACTGACAACTGGCAACTAGCAACTGACAACTGAATGGAGGTTGCCCAATGCGCGCGGCTTATCACGCTATCGCCTGCGACTATCCCAAGAGCGTATTCCCTTTCATGCCCTTTCAGCCGCGCTGGATGGCCGGCCTGGACCTGCACGATCGTGGCATCTTCAGCGCCCTGCTCGAGATTTCCTGGTGCGTGCTTCCGCCCTGCTACTTGCCCGCCGATCCCGACCATCTCCGGCGCATGCTGGTGGAGCGCTATCGGCATCCCAGTTGGGACCAGCCGGTGCCTCCGCGCGTGCTATGGCGCTTCCGCAGAGATCCGCGGCAGGGCCTGATCTATTTCCCGCCGCTGCTGCACGCTTATCGCTACATGCTGCGTGCTGAGCACCCGGATGATGTGCTGCAACTGTCCGTCATGTAATCGGCGTCTCCGATTGTCGGCTTCCGACTGACTATAATCGGCTTACGATGTCCGTCTCCGGCGTGACCGTCGATCGCACCAACCTGCGTCCTACCTGGGCCGAGGTTTCACTTCCCACGCTCCGACAGAACTTCCGCACTGTCCGCGATCTCGTAGCCCCAGCCGCTACCGTATGTGCAGTGGTCAAGGCGCACGCCTACGGTCATGGTGCGGTGGAGTGCGCACGTGCTTTGGAGCAGGAAGGCGCAAAGTGGTTCGGGGTCACGTCTACAGATGAAGGCTTGGCGCTGCGCGATGGCGGCATCGCTGCTCGCATCCTGCTAATGACGGGTTTCTGGCGCGGCGACGAAGAGTTCATACTCGAAAACAACCTGACTCCTGCTGTTTGGCAGCGGGAACACATCGAGCGGCTGGAGCAGGCTGCCGAACGACACCGCAAAGATGTTGTTCGTGTGCACCTGAAGGTCGATACCGGCATGGCGCGCCTGGGCGCCAGCTTTGAGGAGCTGCCGCAATTGCTCGGGATGTTGCGCGCCGCAAACCACGTCAGGGTCGAGGGCGTGTTCAGCCACCTCGCTTCGGCCGAGGTCGTGGACTCAGCGCAGGTGGATGAGCAGATGGCCTGCTTCGATCGGGCGGTTGAACTGGTGAGGACAAGCGGCCTTGCGCCCGAGTTTCTGCATATCGCCAACACTTCCGCTATCGCCACCCGCCCCAGGTCATGGATGAATTTTGTTCGCCCGGGAATCGCGCTTTACGGTTATCAACTGCCATCAGCGCGAGGAGAGAAGTCCTTCGATCTGCCAGTCAGACCTGTGCTTTCCTGGAAGACGCGGATCTTTTCGATACGCGATGTCTCCGCTGGACAGGCCATTGGGTATAGCGCAGCTTACGTCGCGCCCGCGCCGGCGCGCATCGCCGCTCTTCCGGTGGGATACGCCGACGGGCTCAGCCGGAAGCTTTCTTCACGTGGCCGGGTAATCGTCAAAGATCAGTACGCGCCCATCGTGGGCAATATCTCGATGGATATTACGCTCGTGGATGTCACAGGAATTCCGGGCGTTGAGATTGGCACTGAAGCCTTCATCCTGGGGCAAAGCCAGCACTGCTCCGTCACTGCGGCGGATCACGCACGCCTGGCGGGCACCATTCCGTACGAGGTTCTCTGCAACATCTCCAAACGCGTACCCCGGCAATACATCGGCTAGTTGTCAGTTGATAGTTGTCAGTTGCCAGTTGTCAGTTGCCAGATGCCAGAGACCCTCAGTCCCAAGGTCGTATAGTTCCTCCGCACCCTTAGAACTGCGAAGGAGGCTGTATGGACTATCCGACCTACCGTGATTTGAAGGCATGGCAGAAGGCCATGGAACTCGTTACAGCAATCTATGCTTCCACCCAGAGATTTCCAAAAGAAGAGACCTATGGATTAACAAGCCAAATGCGGCGGGCCGCAGTGTCGATCCCGAGCAACATTGCCGAAGGGCAGGGGCGGCGGCTCGAAGGCGATTTCCAACATTTCCTTCGCAATGGGCGCGGCTCGTTGCTCGAACTGGAGACCCAGATCCTGATTGCTCAGAATCTGCAATATCTCGAGGAAGCGGATGCGGAGATGTTGCTGGCCATGTGCGCAGAGGTAGGCCGAATCCTCAACGGCCTGATTGGCTCACTTCGCAAGTAACTGACAACTGACAACTGGCAACCAGCAACTGACAACTATCAACTATCTGTTCTTCCACACTGGCTTTCTCTTTTCGAGCACCGCCCGCAAGCCTTCCTGCACGTCTTCGAGGTCCATCAACTGGGTCAGATAGATGTTGTGCGACTGCCGCATGGCCTTGTCCAGCGGCAACCCGAGGCAGCCGGAGATGACGCGCTTGGTCATTTCCAGCACGGGGGCGCTGAATTCGCCGATTTTGCTGATCACCTCGTCGACCGCTTCCTTGAGCTTCTCCTCCGGCACTACCCGGTTGACGAAGCCGAGAGCGAGAGCGTCTTCCGCCGAAAGCGCCTCGCCGGTCAGGATCAGTTCGTAGGTCTTCTTCGGGCCGATCAACTGCGGCAGCATCACGGAGGCGAATGGCGGGAAGACTCCCAGCTTGACCTCCGGTTGCGCGAACTTGGCCTTCGGCGTGGCGATGACCAGATCGCCAAAGGCCGCCAGCTCGGATCCGGCGCCAATAGCCGGACCATTCACCACGACGATCAGCGGCTTTGAGATTTCGCGGATGGCTTCGAAGACGCAGTTGAATGCGTCCAAGGTCGAGAACACCCGGTCGGCCTTCGAGTCCTCCAGGCCGATACCGGCCGAAAAGGTCCGCTGGGAGGAGTCCAGCAGAATGGCCTTGATGTCGCCGCGGCCGTTCAGGCTTTCGATCGCCTCCGCCATCTCCCGCATCAGCGGCACGCTCAGCACGTTGTAGGGAGGGTTATTGAGCGTGATATGCGCGATGTACGTGGATGTGTCGAACAGAATGTACTTGAACGCGATTGCTGTGCCGGTCGCCATGAGCGCTCCTCTAGGATCTCACTCCCGATTATGAGTGGGAAAGTTGCCAGCGGACAAGTAACCGTGGGACCATCCCCTGGGAGCTAGACGGTGGTGGTTGTGGGCGGTCTTTTCTTGCTGACAAAGCCCCGTTCATCGCCGGGCGGCTGGCGTAGAATTGGATGCCATGCGGATCGCCCTTCGCTGGCGGTCCGCGGCGAGCCTCGGGTGTAACAAATCATGGATACCGAAAGTCAGGAGCAGGCGTGCGACGCCTGATACCTCGTAGCGCCGGCATCTTGCCGGCTGTCCTGAGGGCATCTTGCCCTCAGGCGCGGGCGAGACGCCCACGCGACAGCCGCCGGGACGGCGGCGCTACAGTTGGAAACCGCAGATGAATATGGAAGTCCTGAGCGCGAACGCTTAGGAAAAGTCGGTGCCGCGCGTGGCCTGAGCGGCGCAGAGGGCAAACTGTAATGAGCAAATTTAGCGACTGGATGTCCCGACCCCTGGCGGAAGCCGACCCAGAAACCGCTGCCGCTATCGATAACGAAGTTCGCCGCCAGCATGAAGGGCTGGAGCTGATTGCTTCGGAGAATTTCGTCAGCGAAGCGGTACTGGAAGCCATGGGCTCGGTGTTCACGAATAAGTACGCCGAGGGCTATCCCGGCAAGCGTTACTACGGCGGTTGCGAGTTCACCGACGTGGTGGAGAACCTGGCGCGCGATCGCGCCAAGCAGCTATTCGGCGCTGAACATGCCAACGTGCAGCCGCATGCCGGCACCCAGGCCAACATGGCGGCCTACGCGGCGGTGGTGCAGCCGGGGGATACCGTGCTGGGTCTGAACCTGGCGCACGGCGGCCACCTCAGCCACGGACATCCGCTGAATTTTTCCGGCAAGACGTATCGCATCGTGCCCTACGGCGTCACCCGGGAGACTGAGACCATCGATTACGACGAACTGGAGAAGCTGGCCGAGAAGGAGCATCCCAAGCTCATTATCGGGGGCGGCAGCGCCTATCCGCGGACCATCGATTTCGTTCGCATGCGGCAGATCGCCGATAAGGTGGGGGCCATCTATCTGGTGGACATGGCGCATTTCGCCGGCCTGGTCGCCGGCGGCGCGCATCCCTCGCCGGTGCCGCACGCCCAGATCGTCACCTCGACCACGCACAAGACGCTGCGCGGTCCGCGCTCGGCGATGATCCTGTGCAAGGCCGAGTACGCCCAAGCGGTGGATAAGACCGTCTTCCCCGGCATGCAAGGCGGGCCGCTGGTACACATGGTCGCCGCCAAGGCTGTCTGTTTCCACGAGGCCATGCAGCCCCAGTTTCGCGACTATGCGCGCCAGGTCGTGGCCAATGCCAAGGTGCTGGCCGAGACGCTGGCGTCCGAGGGTTTCCGCATCATTTCCGGCGGCACCGACACGCACCTCATGCTGGTGGATGTCTTCGCCAAGGGCATGCTGGGCAGCGAGGCGGAAAAGACACTGGGCGAGGCCGGCATCACCGTCAACAAGAACGCCATCCCCTTCGACACCAACCCGCCCCTGAGGCCAAGCGGCATCCGCATCGGTTCTCCGGCGCTGACCACGCGCGGTATGAAAGAACGCGAGATGCGGCAAATTGCTCTGTGGATTTCGCAAGTGCTGCACAGCCGCACCGACACCACCGTGCTCGCGAGTGTGCGCAAGCAAGTGCTGGAGCTGGCTGAGGCGTTTCCGCTCTATCCCGAGCGGAGAGCGCGGGCGCAGGCAGAGGCCAGGGCGTAGGACACTACTTGTCTCGACTCGCGCCAAAGCTTGCCCTGAGCGAAGTCGAAGGGGCGGGCGCTCGCTCGGGGGTGACAAATCGTAGGGTGCTGTCTAAGACGCTTTCTGCGCCTGGATCGGCTTCAGGAACTCTTCCATCGAGAACGTCGGCGATAGGCGCCTGAGCTTTTCCACGATGCGGGCGCGGTCGCCCTCGGAGCTGGCGGCGGCGTAGCGTTTCCGCAGCAACGCGACCTTTTCCTTGCGGGCGCGGCGGCGGCGAATCTCACTCTTTCGGCTGGGTGTGGTCATACGCTCTTCCTCCGTCTCTGCGCAACTTCCTAGCGCCGGCCTCTGGCCGGCTGTCGCGAGAGCCCGCCCTGAGCGAAGCCGAAGGGGCGTCCCGCCCTCGCCGCGCGGGCGAGACGCCCACACGGACAGCCGCCGAGACGGCGGCGCTACTCATAGTACACTTGCGCCGTGCGCGTCGCCATCGATACCCGGCGGATCCGTGACTTCGGCGTCGGCACCTACATCCGCAACGTCGTGCGGATGCTGGGGCGGATCGACCGGCAGAACGAGTACTTGCTGATCGGACCTGCCGAGCCGCTGCGCGAGATCGGAGAGCTACCGCCCAACTTCCTCAACGCGCCCTATTCGCTGCCCGACACCTCTGCACGCAACTACTTTGAGTTCCAGGGCATCCTGCGGAAGTTTCGCTGTGACGTTTTGCACGTTCCACACCTGTTCTCCTCACCGCAATACATCCCCTGCCGCTACGTGGTCACGGTGCACGACCTGCTGGACCATTTCTATCCGCCGCCACACGAGTCCGCCACCCGGCGTACCCTGCGGTTTTATTTCACGCGGCGGGTGCTGTGCCGGGCTGAACGCATCTTTGCGGTGTCGAACTCCACGCGCAATGACATCGGACAGCTTTTCCGTCTTCCGCTCGATAAGGTGGAAGTCATCTACAATGCTATCGACGAGCGTTTCCGGCGCGGCCACGCCAGTGAAGCCGATTGCCAGCTCATCGCCGGGCGTTACCAGGTGACCTATCCCTTCATCCTGTACGCTGGCAACATCCGGCCTCACAAGAACGTCCTCCGCATCATCGAGGCGTTTTCGGCGCTCAAGACCGAACTGGCGAAGGAAGGACGCTTCCCCGACCTGAAGCTGATTATCATCGGCGACGAACTCTCCAAACACCCGGACCTGCGCCGCACCGTGGTGCGCAGCGGTGTGACCAACGATGTGCGCTTTCTCGGGTTCGTCCCCATCGACGTCTTGCGGATCTTCTACGACAGGGCGAAGGTGTTTGTCTTTCCCTCGCTCTACGAGGGATTCGGCCTGCCACCACTGGAGGCGATGGCACACGGCACTCCGGTGGTGACCTCCAACGCCTCGTCGCTGCCAGAGGTCGTGGGCGATGCCGCCGTGCTGGTGAACCCGGAAAACGTCTTTGACATCATGCACGCTGTGCATCGCGTTCTGCTCGACCAGCCCTTGCGCGAGCGCCTGAAGCGCACTGGATACGAGCAGTCGCTCTCCTACTCCTGGGAGTCCTCGGTCGAAAGGATCCACCAGGTTTATGAGGAAGTAGTACAGCCAGGGGGCGCCGTCGCCCGCCACCGCGTGGCGAAGGGCACTCCCTAGCTGTCCGGAACTACTATCCCCGGGGATTCAGCGCCAGCGTAGGCAGGAACTGTGGGGGCTTGCGCAGCCTGGTGGCCTGCTCAAAGGCGTAGGCTAGCTTGATCAGTGTCGCCTCACTCCAAGCCCGGCCGAAGAACGAGATGCCCACCGGCATCCCATGGATGAATCCAGCCGGCACGTTGATGTTCGCGTAGCCTGCCACGGCAGCCGCATTGGAACTGCCGCCGGTAAAGTGATCGCCATTCAAAAGGTCGGTCAGGCACGAAGGGCCGGCGGTGGGCGCCACGATCGCATCCAGTTTGTGCTTGTCCATGAGCGCGTCGATGCCCTCAATCCGCGCCAGCTTCTGGTTCTTCTCCAGCGCCTCCAGGTATTCCTTCTCCGTGAGCGGCCCTTTGGCTTGTGCTTTGGTAAAAAGGTCCTGTCCGAAGTAAGGCATCTCCCTGTCCTTATTTTTGTCGTTGAAGTCAATGACGTCCTTCAGCGTGTGGGCCGGCGCGTCCGGTCCCAGGCGGGAGAGATAAACATTCAGGTCGGTCTTCAACTCGTAGAGCAGGACAGTGAGCTCGGATTCATCGAACTTGCCGAAGGTCTCAATGTCTGCGGGATCGATCAGGGTCGCGCCCTGCTTCTTCATCTCATCGAGCAGGGAGTTCATCAGCGCGTCGACGTCCTCGCTGAAGCCGAAATACTTTCGCGCCACCCCAATGCGTGCGCCGCGCAGCCCCGCCGGATCGAGGAATCGCGTGTAATCGGTGTACGACTTGCCCTCGCTGGCCAGGGTCGCGCGGTCGGAGCCGTCCACTCCCGTGAGCGCTCCCAGCAGAATGGCGGCGTCGCGGACGGTGCGTGCCATCGGGCCGGCGCCGTCCTGCGAGTGCGAGATGGGGATGATCCCGTTGCGGCTCGTCAGCCCGACCGTGGGCTTGATGCCGACGATCCCATTGGCTCCGGACGGACACACGATCGAGCCATCGGTCTCAGTGCCGATTGCCGCCGCGCACAGATTCGCCGCCACCGCCGCCCCCGAACCTGAGCTCGAGCCGCAGGCGTTACGATCAAGAGCGTAAGGGTTTCGCGTCAGGCCGCCGCGCGCGCTCCAGCCGCTGGTGGAATGGCTGGAGCGAATGTTGGCCCACTCGCTCAGATTGGTCTTTCCCAGGATGACCGCTCCCGCCGCGCGCAGTTTCTGCACCACCGCTGCATCCTGCGGCGGCTTCCACCCCACCAGCGCCAGCGAACCGGCGGTGGTCATCATTTTGTCGGCCGTATCGATGTTGTCTTTCACGAGGATGGGGACGCCGTGCAGCGGTCCGCGGACCTTGCCCGCGGCGCGCTCCTTGTCCATGGCATCGGCCAGCGCGAGCGCGTCAGGATTGATCTCGATCACCGAGTTGATCGCCGGCCCCTGCTTGTCAATGGCATCGATCCGTGCCAGATACTTTTCCGCGATCGAGCGCGCTGTGTACTTGCCGGACCTCATGCCGCCCTGAAGCTCGGAGATCGAAATCTCCTCGAGCTCGAAACTCGGGACCGCATGCGAAACGGCTGCCTTCGCGCCGCCGACTGCGGGGAGCAGAGCAGCACCGACTCCGCCCACGACGCTCGTCTTTAGAAATTGCCTGCGACTGGGCCCCTCGGCATCAACGCTGGGGTTGCTCATCAAACATCCTCCATGTCGGTCTGGGCATGGTAAAGCCAGGAAGTCGATACAGGCAAACGAACAACGCCGAAGGGCGCTGGTGGCCGAGAGAACAGGAAAGAGTGACAGCCGGACCTATAAGTTGAGGCGCTTGCGGGCGTGAGCGGAGCGCGCCGCGCGGAGCGGGAGCCCGCCGCCGAAATCCTGAGCGAAGCGAAGGACCCCCAGGGCAAGGAAGTGACAGCCGGACCTGTAAGCCGAATTCTGTCTGCCTGCCTTGCGGCGAGCAGGACGGT
>Ga0187766_10002267_pt1 | contig 11337 bp, 9 predicted proteins | sample 0216_QUI02_MP05__4_FD_132971 | JGI IMG/M metagenome (GOLD analysis project Ga0187766, IMG submission 132971) | Tropical peat soil microbial communities from peatlands in Department of Meta, Colombia - 0216_QUI02_MP05_20_MG | ecosystem: Environmental > Terrestrial > Soil > Wetlands > Peat ... | reverse complement strand
GGGCATGGTGACCGAACCTGCATCGGGAGGCGAGACCGGAAAATGAGGCTGCTCTCCGGGAAGAGGATCGGGCAGTCGCGACCGGAACTGGCATACGCGGTTCTCTTTTCTTTTTTCCTCCATGGTATTATCCTATTTACCGCGCTCTTCTTGTACACGAGTGCCACGCCGAAGACATACGTTCCCCCCGCTTATCAGGTCAAGCTGGTTGGTCAACCCGCAGAAATCCCAAGGGAGCCATCGGAAAGACCCGCGGGAAGCGTTACGCCTCCCCTGCCGAAGCACGAGGAGAAGGCCGCTCCGAAGAAGAGTACGATTCCACAAAGGGTCGCAAAGACAGCTCCCGCGAAAGGAGCCATGCCAGAGCTTGCGCAGCCAAAGCATCGGCCAATAAATGAGGAAGTGGCAAAGCCGGAAGAAACCGCGAAGGAACAGCACGCTGGGCCGGTCGGAGGCCCGTCCGTGTCGGGCGGCGGGGCGGCATCCGGCGTAAGTGTAGCTACAGCCCAGCCGGACTTCAAGTTCCAGTACTATATCGACAGAGTTCGGGACAAGATAGGTCAAAACTGGAGACCGCCACCGGATGCTAAAGACGCAAAGGCCAGAGTCATATTTACCATCAACAGGTCGGGCTGGATAGGGGAAGTCAACCTGGATACTGGACACTCGAGCGGTACCTTCGGCTTTAAGCAGGCAGCAGTAAGAGCAATACAGTCGTCAAATCCGTTTCCGCCCTTGCCCGATGATTTTGCAAAACAGTCGCTGGAGTTCAGTGTGGATCTGATGGAGAAAGAATAAAGTCAGGAACCGGAGCCGGGGCAGGGCGAAGAAAAAAATATTCCCTTGACCCTTGACTCTTTATCATCGCGAGTCATGAAACGAAAAATAACAATCGCAATATTGATTCTGCTTTTGGCAAATCCCGCCGTTGTCCGTTCCCAGTACTATCTTGGCGTGATACAGGGGGAGGCGAAGAAGATCCCGATCTCTGTGCTGAATGTCTATGATGACGCCGGCTCTCCGCAGCTTCGTGAAATGGCTATCGAGGTCCTGGAGGCGGACCTGCGCCGCTCACAGATATTCGATGTTATGGACCCGAAGAAGCTTGACCTAGCATATTCGGCAAGGACAGAGCCACCGGAGGATGTCGTCAAACGGGCGGGAACCTTCGGCCTTACCGGAGTTGTCTGGGCGTCTCTGCAGAGGAAGGGAACGGAACTTGTTCTGTCCGGCAAATTGTACGATGCGGCGACCGGAATGAAGATGACCGCCAAAGAGTATTTTGGCAATAACGATACGGTGCGGCGCATGGTTCATACCTTCGCCGATGAGATCGTAACCCGGTACACGGGCGAGAAGGGCATCGCGAGGTCCCGAATCGCGTACGTATCGGACAAGACAAAATACAAAGAACTGTACGTCATGGATTATGACGGCAAGAATGCATTGAAGATCTCGGCAGACCGCTCTATCTGCATGTCCCCATCTTGGAGCCCGGACGGCAAGACGCTTGCCTACGTATCATACCGCGACAGGAATCCCGATCTTTACGGGTTGGATATGGACACAGGCAAGCGCTGGAAGATATCGGGACACGAGGGCCTGAACATTTCGCCCGCATGGTCCCCAAACGGCAGAAACTTGGCCGTTGCCTTGAGCAAGGACGGGAGCGCTGAGATCTATCTTATGGACCGAAGCGGGAACGACCTCGATCGGCTGACCTACGGAGTGTATGACAACGTTTCGCCCTCCTGGGCTCCGAACGGAAGGGAGATCGTTTTTACCTCGGGTCGGGCGGGAACGCCGCAGCTGTATATCATGAGTGCCGACGGAACCGACGTACGCAGGGTAACGTTCGAAGGGCCATATAACGCCTCGCCAAATTGGTCACCGCGAGGAGACCGGATCGTTTTCGTTTCGCAGGTCAGTGGGTTGTTCAAGATCGCCACGATCAATCCCGATGGCTCCGATTTCCGGCTGCTCACAAATGGGCCGGGAAACGACGAGAATCCCATGTGGTCTCCTTCCGGACGCCAAATCGTATTCAGTTCAAACCGCGAGGGGAAATTCAATATCTACATCATGAATGCCGACGGCTCCGATATCGAACGCATGACGTCGAACGACGCAAATTACACTTCGCCAGCATGGTCGCCCTGAGTCGCTATGGACAGAGAGATTCTCGTTTAAGGCGCCATTACAGCTGCGGCAACGAAGCAGAGCATTCGTCAATAGGGACGATAAGGCAATCATCCACATCACGGGAACAGGAAGAGCTTGCCCACAGTTATTCAATGACATCGTGCATTCTCCTTTCGCTTACTTCAAGCAACCGTCGTTCTCCGCTTAAGCATCACTCTCACCCGGTAAACGATAAAAAAGAGCCTATCTGGTAATGTGATATAATAAGAATATCAGGCCCTTGAAGAGTTTTTCTGTCCTTTATCATACTTTATGACCTGAGATATCAGCCGTGCTCTGGGAGGTGATGCCATGAAGGCCTTGATAATCAGTGCCGATAATTTTGAAGATACGGAACTCCTTGTTCCTTATTACAGGCTCAAGGAAGAGGGCATCGATGTGGATATCGCATCGATGCAGAAAGGCAAAATCAAGGGGAAGCACGGGTATGAGGCGGTGGTGACCAAAACACTCGCCGAAGTGAAACCCGAAGAGTACGGAATCCTGGTGCTCCCCGGCGGCAGAGCACCAGAAGTCGTGCGGAAACAGCCGAAAGCAGTCGAAATCGCGAAATACTTTTTTCAGGCGAACAAACCGGTCTCCGCTATCTGCCACGGTCCGCAGACCCTGATCACAGGGGGGCTACTCAAGGGCAGGCGGGCGACCTGTTACCGAAGTGTCGCCGCGGAGATAAAGGCAGCGGGTGCTTTCTATGAGGACAGTGAAGTTGTCATCGACGGCAATCTGGTGACCTCACGCCAGCCATCTGACCTTCCGGCGTTCATGCGAGAGACCATGAAGATGATCAAGCGGGCGAAAGCGGAACGGTCTGCAGCAGCATAAGGAATTTCTCTTAAGGAGAGAAAGGCATTTTTCGGTTATGTCGTTGAACTGCCGTCGCATGCCGTTACTGCGGAGTTCGACGAGTGATTGTTGTTCCTGAGGTGTTCTTATGCCACATTTCGGATTAATGGACGAAAAAGCTCTGGGCTCGGTAAAGGGCCCGTTCCAGCGGGCGCGGCTTCATATGCGCAGCGGGAAGCGAAGGCTCCGGGAGGGAAAGATATCCGCAGGAATCGTAACGCTCTATGACGCGCTGCTCGGTGCAATGGAGTCGTATGTCAATTCGCCTGAAAACCGGCGGCACATCGTAATCACAGCGGGTGACGACCTGAGAAGCGATAAGACCCTTTATGCCGTCCTGGTCCGTTCTGGCATACTTGACGGTGCCTTCGATTTCGAGGCGTTCAGCAGGCTGACGGAAACAGCGCTCGAGGAGGAAATGCCCTCCTATGATTACCACGATGTCCTGAATGGTATTGAGCAGATTATGGCCCAGTTGGGGGTCATGCCGTTTGATGAATCAAAACTCCCGCCCGAAGACCCGTCCACATTCTGACTGACATCCCGACACCGGGGCGCCGCGACGAAATATTGGCCCTAGAATTTGCCTGCCGATGGTCAGGTAGTCAGAGGATGGATAACGATCATGCGACACCGACGGGTTTTGGTACCGTTCAGCATCAATAGAAGACAGCAAGAATCGGGTTGCCCCTGTTTTCATGCAGTGCTATGATTGCTGATACGGGAAGCGAAGGCACAATGAGGATGCTGACATCAGCGAAAGATTATAAGCGTATCGAGAAGGCTATTCTTTTTTTGGAAAAGAATATTCGCCTGCAGCCCGGTCTGAAGGAGCTCTCCAGGATAATGAATCTGAGCGAATACCATTTTCAGCGTCTTTTCAGGCGCTGGGCGGGCATCAGTCCTAAGCGCTTTTTGCAGGTTTTGACTATCGAACACGCTAAAAGGGTCATGAAGAATTCCGGCAGTCTGCTCGATGTCTCGTATGAAACCGGTCTGTCCGGTACGGGCCGTCTTCATGACCTATTTGTGAGCGTTGAAGCAATGACCCCGGATGAATTCAGAAAACAAGGCAGGCAATTGCGGATTCGCTACGGATTTCACCCAAGCCCGTTCGGAGAATGTCTCGTGGCCGTTACCAGCAAAGGAATCTGCAATCTTGCTTTTGTGCCGCAGAGCGGAAGAACCGAGGCTGTGAGCGAATTGAGGAGGCAGTGGAAAAACGCCGAAATTATTGAGGATGCATCTGTCGCCGGACCATATGTGGATACGATATTCGGTGCGTCTGCATCGAACACGGCACTGCCGTTAATCATCAAGGGAACGAATTTTCAGGTCAAGGTTTGGCAGGCACTCCTGAAGATCCCAGCCGGGAAGATCGCTTCTTACGAAGACATCGCCCGCCAGATTGAGAGGCCGAAGGCTGTCCGCGCCGTTGCGAATGCCGTGGCGCACAACCCGATAGCGTTTCTGATTCCCTGCCACCGTATTATCCGGAAAACCGGCGCGGTTGGAGGATACCGCTGGGGCAGCGCACGGAAGAAAGCAATGCTCATCTGGGAGGCAGGAAGAATGGCAGAATTTGAAAACAGGGGTAAAGAGAAAGAGGATAACCCTGGCACACCGTAAGGGCCGGAGGTGGATTCCTCTCAGCACTGCATTCGGGTCTCAAGTTATAAAGGTGGCACTTTTGCTGTCTGCTGAATGCCCTTTGTGTTGCATGGAGGCAAGATGAACAGACTTGCAAACGAAAAATCCGCATACCTCCGACACGCCGCGCACCAGAAGATCGATTGGCATCCATGGTCCGAAGAGGCGTTCGAACGGGCACGCAGCGAGGACAAGCCGCTGTTCCTCAGCACGGGCGCAGTATGGTGCCACTGGTGCCATGTGATGGCTCAGGAAAGCTTTGAGGACGATGAGACGGCGCGGTTGCTGAACGAGCTGTTTATCAACATTAAACTCGACCGTGATGAGCGGCCTGACATCGACCGGCGGTACCAGCAGGCAGTGGCGGCCATGGGAGCTGGTAGCGGATGGCCGCTCTCCGTCTTCCTGACGCCCGAAAAAAAGCCTTTCTTCGGGGGCACCTATTTTCCGCTGCAGGACATGCAGGGCAGGCCGGGATTTAAGAATGTGCTCAGGGCGGTGAGTAATTTCTATAAAACCAAGCGATTGAATGCTGTGAAGTACTCTGACCAGGTTATGGATACGCTGAAGCCCGATGCCCTGCTTCCCAACGGTCTCAGCAGGGGTGCTCTGGACATAGCGACTCATGGCATCGTCTCAGATTTTGACCCTCGTCATGGCGGCTTCGGAACAGCGCCAAAGTTTCCCATGCCGGGGGCCTTGGAATTCCTGCTCCGGCGGTCCTTTGCGGGCCAGGACCCGTCCATTCGGCGTGTCTGCCAAGCGACTCTTGATGCCATGGCGCTGGGCGGGTTTCATGACCAGATTGGCGGGGGGTTCCATCGGTATTCCGTCGATGAGGCATGGATCGTTCCACACTTCGAAAAGATGGCCGACGACAATGCCTGGCTCCTCAGAAATTATATCGACGGATATGCCATCTTCGGCGACGAACGATATAAGAACGTAGCACTGGGAATCATCGATTTCACGAGGGGCGTGCTGTCCGATCCCAAAGGCGGATTCTACGCCAGCCAGGATGCAGATGTGACGCCTGATGACGAGGGCGGATACTTCACTTGGACAGATGATGATTTCAAAAAAATTCTGACCGATGAGGAATACACAGTGCTCACCCCGCATCTTTTCCACGAACGTGGTCACCTGCACCATGATCCATCGAAGTCAGTTCTCGCCGTTGCCGAAGAAGCAGAAACGATCGCACAAAAGCTTGGAAAGCCCGTTGCCGAGGTGCTCGAAATCATAAGACGAGGCAAGATGAAGCTTCTTCGCGAGAGAAACCATCGGGAGACGCCGTTTATCGACCGGACGCTGTACACCTCGCTGAACGGCATGCTCATTACCTCTTATCTTCGGGCGTTCCGTGTCCTGGGAGACACCTCGCTCAAATATTTTGCGCTCTTGAGCCTGAGCCGGATTCTTCGAGAGCGCCGCAGCGGAAACATTCTCTACCACTCGGAAAGCGTCCCCGCTGTGCTCGATGACTTCATTTATCTCGTCGCCGCCCTCATAGCCGCCTATGAGGGAACCGGAGCACGGAACCACCTTGATTATGCCGATGCGTTCATGGCGGAGTGTGTGGAGAAGTTCGGTGATAGCGAAGGAGGTTTTTTTGATACCGAGGGAGAAGTGCTTGGAACTCGTCTCAAACGTGTGGAGGACATTCCTCACCCCTCGGCAAACGCCGTTGCCATCATGATGCTTTTGAAGCTTTTTTCGCTGACTGGAAAGGAGTTGTACCGCGCTGCAGCGGAGAAAGCGCTCAGTGTTTTTTCCCGGACTGCTGGAGAAATGGGGGTCCACGCAGGCGCTTACTTCTGTGCCCTTGATGAATATTATAACACGCTGAAGGTTACGGTGGAGGCTGATCCCGAAAGCGTCCTCAGCCGGGCAGCTCTGGCACTGAGCGGCCCATATTCCACAATCGTGTTCGGCGAGAACAATGGTCGTGTGATTCCGTGCGTCAATGAAACCTGCTTTGACCCAATAACGGATGCGACAATGCTCAAAGATTTCTTTCGACAGCTTCCAATACGATGATGAATATAGAACGCTTGCTCGAGTTCCTGCATCTTTCCCCCCAGAAAGCAACTGCCCCTTGACCTATCCGATGCATGGTAGTAAGATTATGCATATCCCGTTTTCTCATACAAAAGGATTCACGGTAAATCTCCTCCTGCGTCTGCTGCAGCTCCACTGAAGGGGGGAAGCATGACGAAACAGACAGTCGTCCCTTCGTATTTTTTATATCTCCTCTCTGGTGCTGCGGTTCTGATCGGCCTCACCATCATCAGCATCCACAGCGCTGTCCTCACGCATATCCTAGTGGAAATTTTCAGCATCATCATAGCCTGCAGCATCTTTCTTGTCGCCTGGAACACACGAAGATTCATCACCAATAACTACATCCTATTCATCGGTATCTGCTTCTTGTTCGTGAGCTTCTTTGACCTGCTGCATACGCTGGCCTATAAGGGGATGAGTGTATTCCCCGGGTTCGACCCCAACCTTTCTGCCCAGCTCTGGATTACGGCACGCTATACGGGAAGCATCTCGCTCCTCATCGCACCTGTGGTCATGGACTGGAAACCGAGGCCGTTGCTCCTCTTCTGGCTCGCCACAGTCGCAACAGCCCTGCTGCTGGCGACGATCTTCATCTGGAGGATCTTTCCCGTATGTTATATTGAGGGTTTGGGGCTCACGAATTTCAATATTGGAAGCGAATATGCCATTATAGCGTTATTCACCGCTGCTCTTGCACTTCTAATCTGGAGGAGAACCGACTTCGATGGGAGCATTTTCCTTTTGTTGTCCGGCTCGATTCTTCTGCGGGTGGCATCCGAGATCACGTTCATCCCGTATATAGCTGAGTCCGATGAGCCCAACATAGTTGGCAATTTCTTCAGGATCGCCGCATACTATCTGTTTTATAAGGCCCTTGTCGAATCCGCGCTTGTCAGGCCTTACGACCTCCTCTTCAGGAACCTGAAGATAAGAGAGGTATCGCTCCGCGAGGAGCGGGACCGGGCACAGCACTATCTTGATGTGGCCAAGACGCTCCTCGTGATAATCAACGCGGACCAGCGGGTAAGCCTGATCAACAGGAAAGGCTGTGATATTCTGGGATACCCCGAGAACGAGATCATAGGCAAGAACTGGTTCGACTTTTTTGTGCCTGCAAGAATGCGCGACGAGGTGAAAGCGGTATTCAATAAGCTGATGGCTGGAGAGATTCAGCCCGTGGAGCACTTTGAGAACCCTGTAATATCACGGCAGGGAGAGGAACGGCTCATTGCGTGGCACAATGCAGTATTGGAGAGCGATGAGGGGCAGATCATAGCTACCTTGAGTTCGGGCGAAGACGTCACCGAGCGCAAACAGGCAGAGGAACAACTCATACAGAAGACAGCTGAACTGGAACGCTCCAATGCCGAGCTTGAACAGTTTGCGGCCATCGTTTCGCACGACCTCAAGGAACCCCTTGTTTCCATGGGGGGGTTTGCCCAGATCTTGCGGGAAAAGTATAAAGATAATCTGGATGACAAAGCGCAAGTCTTGCTCTCACATATCATCAATGGATCCTTCCGCATGGAGCGTCTGATAAGGGATCTTCTTGCTTACGCGAAGGTTAACGCCTCCGAGAAATCTTTCATTCCCCTGTCGTGCAACGCCATCTTGGGCGTCGTGCTCTCTAACCTTGGAAGGGCCATTGAGGAGAGCGGCGCGGTCATCACGGTTGATGATCTCCCGACCGTGACAGGCGAGGAAATGCAGTTAATTCAACTGTTTCAGAACCTTATCAGTAATGCCATCAAGTATAGGAGCGACCAGACGCCGCACGTCCATGTCTCTGCCCGTTCTCTCAGGATTGATGGAATGAAAGCCGGAGATTCGATTCCTCTGTCGACACCACACGACTCTGACATTGGTGCCGGCTGGTTGTTTTCCGTATCAGACAACGGTATCGGCATCGATCCCGCCCATTCCGAGCGGATATTCCAGATATTCTATCGCTTGCATAACAACCGATATCCCGGTTCCGGCATCGGCCTTGCCGTATGCAAAAAGATCGTGGAACGGCACGGAGGGCGCATCTGGGTCGAGTCAGAGCCCGGCAAGGGGTCCACATTTTATTTTACAGTTCCCTGAGCTAGTTGCTTGGCTAAGCTCCTCCGATCGCAGTCTGCTTGACACCGGAAGCAAACCTGCTATCCTTAAGTTGCAAATCAGGAAATGATATGAATCCACTTATACTGCCGCAGGATGAGAATAATGCAACTCTCGTGAAGAATGTCCATCCTCCGGACTGGATGAATCCCGCCCCGGCCCCGCGTTACAACCTCGTGGTGATCGGCGCAGGGACTGCGGGTTTGGTCGCGGCCGCTGGGGCCGCTGGACTTGGTGCAAAGGTCGCACTTGTCGAACGCCATCTGCTGGGGGGCGACTGCCTGAACGTGGGATGCGTTCCGTCCAAGGGGATCATCAGAGCGAGCCGCGCCGCCTATGATGCCAGAATGGCAGAGCAGTTCGGGGTTCAGATCGGAAAGGAGATATTCGTCGATTTCGGCAAGGCCATGGAGAGGATGCGGCAGATCAGGGCCGCGATCAGCTTCCATGATTCCGTGGAGCGATTCAGCGGGGGGCTCGGTATTGACGTATTTCTGGGCCAGGGGAAGTTCACCGGTCCCGACAGCGTTGAAGTTGACGGAAAACGCCTGCGATTCAAGAAGGCTGCGATTTGTACTGGCGCGCGGGCATCGTCCCCTTCCATTCCAGGAATCGAGGAGACGGGCTATCTCACCAACGAGAACGTTTTCTGGCTCACAGAGCTTCCTCGCAGGCTCGCAGTCATCGGTGGCGGGCCCGCCGGGTGTGAACTAGCGCAGACCTTTGCCCGGCTGGGGAGCGAGGTCACCATCATCGAATTTCATCCGCGCTTGCTGGCTCGGGAAGACGATGATGCAGCAGAGATTGTTCGAAAGTCCCTTCTTCGTGACGGGGTGAAGCTGGCATTGAATGCAGTGATCATGAAGGCAGAAAAGCGCGGTCCCGACAAGGTTATCACTACGGTGCAGCAGGGGAATACCATTGCAATAGCAGCCGATGAAATTCTAGTCAGCATCGGCCGTACGCCAAACGTGGACGGGTTGAATCTCGAAGCTGCGAGAGTTCAGTATGATCCGCGCCTCGGCGTAAATGTGAATGCGCTCCTGCAGACCTCGAATCCCCGCGTCTATGCGGCAGGCGATATCTGCTTTCCGTACAAGTTCACCCATACAGCCGATGCGCTAGCCCGTGTCATGATCGGCAATGCCCTATTTATGAGGAAACAGCAGACCTCCGCACTCGTCATCCCCTGGTGTACCTATACGGATCCCGAAGTCGCCCATGTGGGACTGAACGCAAAAGAGGCAAAGGATAAAGGCATCGACTCGCTCACCCTGACAGTCCAGCTCTCTGACGTGGACCGTGCGCTCTTGGACGGCGAGACCGAGGGTTTCGCGCGCGTCCACCTGAAAAAAGGGAGTGACCGAATGCTTGGCGCCACCATCGTTGCCCGCCATGCGGGCGAGATGATCAACGAATTCTCGCTCGCCATCACTGCCGGTCTGGGACTTTCCGCGATCGGGAAAACGATCCATCCCTATCCCACCCAGGCCGAGGCGATCAAGAAAGTGGCCGACGCATATAACAGGACACGACTCACGTCCCTGGTGAAGAATATCCTGACCGCATGGCTAAAATGGCAGAGGTCCTAAGAAAGGTCATCATGAGCAGGAATAAAATCACAATCCTCATATCCATTGCGCTCCTGGTTGCGCTTTTCTTCTCCCTTGGCCTCGGGAGATACCTGACCCTTACGTCGTTAAAAGCTAACCGTGCAGCGCTTGTCGAGTTATACGCAAACCATCGGTTTGTCACGGCATCGGCTTTTATTGCGGTCTATATCGTGCAGACAGTTCTCTCTCTGCCCGGTGCCGGCATACTCTCGCTCGCGGCTGGAGCAGTATTCGGTGTTGTGAGGGGAGCCCTGTATGTTTGTATCGGCGCGACCACGGGAGCCACCTTGGCGTTCCTGATCTCGCGATATCTGTTTCGTGATGCGATCCAGAAAAAGTTCAGTTCACGGCTGGAGACGATGAACCGGGAGCTCGAACACTCCGGTTTCAACTATCTTCTTTTTCTCCGGCTCGTGCCAATTTTCCCGTTCTTTCTGATCAATCTTGCAGCGGGACTGACGAAAATCCCGCTGCGTACGTTTTTCCTCGGGACCATAATCGGCATGATACCGGGCAACTTTGTTTTCTGCAACGCCGGAGCCAGTCTCGCCACGATTACGAAAATGAACGACATAGCGTCTCCGCGAGTCCTCGGATCATTCGCCCTGCTGGGATTGTTCGCCCTTGTACCGGTGGCGTATAGGAAATTTGTCCGGAAGTAAGAGCGGAACAAATCGATGTGCATCGGCAAAGGACGCCGGAAGGTGCTAAAATCTGAGTAAGAGAACTGGAGGCGAGGTATCGAATGATTATCGCGATCGGCGCTGACCATGGAGGATTTCTTCTCAAGCAGCAGCTTGTGGGATTGCTTACAGAGATGGGGCACATCGTGAACGACCAGGGGACCTTTAGTGAAGAGGCC
>Ga0187766_10002266_pt1 | contig 11337 bp, 9 predicted proteins | sample 0216_QUI02_MP05__4_FD_132971 | JGI IMG/M metagenome (GOLD analysis project Ga0187766, IMG submission 132971) | Tropical peat soil microbial communities from peatlands in Department of Meta, Colombia - 0216_QUI02_MP05_20_MG | ecosystem: Environmental > Terrestrial > Soil > Wetlands > Peat ... | reverse complement strand
TGCCGTTCACCTTCACGTGGCAGGCCACGCACTTGCCGATCCGGCAGGGCCCGTAGAAGGCCAGCGTCGGGTCCATCTCCTCGTAGATGTAGGTGAGGACGTTCAGGATGCTCCATCCCTCCTGGATGGGCACCTGGAAGCTGTCGTAGTGCGGGGCCTTCTCGCGCCCCGGATCGAAGCGGGCGCAGCGGACGGTGTAGGTCTTCTCCGCCATGGCTAGCGGGCTCCTTCCTGGTCGGCGTACTTGTAGGCGGTGCGGGGCGGCTGCAGCGTGGTAACCACCACCGGCTCGGTCCGCATGGCCATGGAATCCCCGTCGCGCCGGATGACGATGTTCTTCAGCCAGTTCACACCGTCCGTGTCCGGGAAGTCGCGGCGGAACATGGCCCCGCGGCTCTCCGTCCGCATGAGGCTCCCCCGCGCCACCATCTCCATCACGGTCAGCAGGTTCTCCGTCTGCAGGGCCTCGACCCATTCCATATTGTATTTCTTGAGGTCGCGGTTCCGGACGTGGACCGACCTCGCCTGCTCGGCCAGCCCCTTCATCTCCTGCAGCACGTTCTCCAGCCAGCGCTCCTCCCGGACCGCGTTCAGGTAGCGGTGGCTCAGGTGGCGGATCCGGTTGCGGATCTGGATGGGGTTGGAGCCGGTGGGCCGCTCCATGGGCGCCACGATCTTGGCGCGCAGGGCCGCCGCCTGCCCCGCGTCCGCCTCGCCGCGGCCTTCCCGCTTGGCGAACCGGGCGGCGGCGTGGCCGGCCCGCGGCCCCCAGACCTGCGTCATGGTGAGGGCGTTGCCGGACACCCGGTTGCCGCCGTGGAACCCGCCGGTGCCCTCGCCCGCCGCGTAGAGGCCGGGGAGGGCGGTCTCGCAGTGCTCCGTCACCCGGATGCCGCCGTTCCAGAAGTGGCACGCGGGGGCGCACTCGATGGCGTCCTGGCTCAGGTCCGGCAGGAATTTCTTCATGTCGAAGGCGCCGTAGCGCCAGCGGGCCATGGATTCGGGCAGGAAGCCCTTAGCGTTCTCCAGGATGTTGCGGGGGATGTGTTTCAGCGAGATATAGGTGCCGTCGTTGGGCCCGCCCCGCCCCTCCAGCACCTCCACCATGGCGGCGATGGAGTTCACATCCCGGGTGGTCCAGGCCAGGCGCTCCTTGTCCCACCTGGTCATGTATTCCTGGCCCATGCGGTTCAGCGCCTTGGCGTCCAGGTAGGCGCTGAGGAGGTACGGGAAGTCGATGCTGTTCACCGCATCGGGCTTGATCATGACGTAGGGGAGCATCATGGGGAACTCCATGTCCTGCAGTTCGGCCCCGGCCCGGTAGGCGGCGACCATGCCGTCCCCCGTCAGCTCGTCCGGCGCGGTGGTGTAGCGGTACATGCGCATGGCCCCGCCCGTGCACAGGATCACCGAGCCGGCCTCGAAAGCCACCACCTTCCCGTTCCGGTAATCGAGGCCCATGGCCCCCACGCACCGGCCGCCCCGGATGAGGAGGTCGGTGACCATGGTGGTCTCGATGAGGGAGATCGCCGGCCTGGCCAGGACCTGCCTGGTGAGGGCCCTGGCGATCTCCGGTCCCTCGATCCAGATCCCGCGGGGGTAGCGGTGTCCCGGCGCGTGGGTCAGCTTGTCCACGCGGGCCCCCCAGTCCACCAGCTCCTTGACCCGCGGCCCGGCCTCCTCGCAGTGGATCTCCACGAGGCGCTGGTTGCCGATCCAGTCGCCTTCCCTCACCATGTCCTCGAAGAACACCTGAGGGCTGTCGTCGGGATGGGCGCCGGGGAGGGCGAACACCTTGGCGATGGTGCCGCTGTCCACGTCGATGTCCGCGTCGGCCGTCAGGGTGGCCCCGCACTTTCCCACGAACCCCTTGGTGGCTACCAGCACCTGGCACCCGTCGTCGGCCGCGGCGATGGCGGCGCGGGCGCCCGTCCCCTCGCTTCCCACCACCAGGACGTCCGTCCGGATCACCTGGTCCGCGATCTCCTCCAGCCTCGGCATGACGTCCCTCCAGCGAACTCAGCGCGCCGCGAGCGGAGTATCTCTCAAGTCCCTTGACAGTCCCTTTTCCTCTTCGCGCAGGCTGCTTAAAAAGGTCCAGATGCAAGGCGGCGCGCGAAGCGCCGACCGAGGCGTACGCCGGGTACGCCGCAGGGAGTGCGCGAGCGCGCCAACGCCGCAGATGGGCCTTTTTCAGCAGCCTGCTACGGGATCCGCCGGAGCGCGCGGGATGTGACGGTGAGGGCCTCGTGGCCGTCGGCCGTCGCCGCCACGTTTTCCTCGCAGATGTAGGCCCCGTGTTCCAGGATCCACCCCGGTTCGACCGTCACCACCATGCCGGGCTGCAGCACCGTGGCGTCGTACCCCGCGACGTGGGGCGGCTCAGTGCTCATGAGCCCCATGCCGTGCCCCATGCGGCCGGCCGCGAAGGTGAACTCCAGCCCAAGGCGCTTCGCCTCGGCGTCGCAGGCTTCCACGACCACCCCCATCGGGACGCCCGGCCGGACGGCCTCGACGCCCTTGGCGGTCACCTGGACCACTAGGTCCCAGTTCCTTCGCTGCGCCGCCGTGGGCGGCCCGACCACGGCGGCCCGGCAGTGGTCGGTCCAGTAGCCGTTGTACACCACGCCCAGATCGATCCAGAGCATGTCCCCCGGCTGGAGACGGCGGTCGGTGGGCATCCCGGCGACCCGATCGTAGTTCCCCGGCCCCGAGGTGGCCATGATGAATCCCACCTCCGCGCCCTCGCGCACGATGGCCCCCGCCAGGAGGGCGGCGAAGGCCTTCTCCGTCATCCCGGCCCTCGCCGCGTCGAAGGCCTGGTCGTAGGCGTGCGCGGCGATCCGCGCCGACCGGCGCATGGCCTCCAGCTCGGCGGGCGATTTGGCCATCCGCAGGCCCCAGAGGAGGTCCGACGCGTCCACGAAGGCCGCCCGGGGCAGCGCCCTCTGGATTCCCACGAAATCCTGGTACGGCAGGCCGAGCCGCTGTTCGCTTCCCAGTTCGGCGCCCCACCGGCCCCGCGCCAGCCCCAACTCCTCCATCGTCCCCCGCACCAGGTCGATGGGCGTCCCGGTGAGCGGGGTGTAGGGGCGGAACTGCCGCACCCAGCTGTCGCGTCGGGCGTCCGCCTCCAGAAAGCCCTGCAGGACGATGACGGGCTCCCCCTGCTGCGGGAGCAGGCAGATCTCGGGGCGGGTGAATGTCGTCCACGGGGCGAAGTGCCGGTGCCCTGTGAAGTAATTGAGATTGGTTTCGGCCGTGAGGAATAGGCCGTCCAACCCGGCCGCCTCCATGCGCGCCTGGGCCGCCCGGCACCGCCCCTCATACTCCTCGCGCGGGAACTCCAGGCGCATCGGCGCCGCCTCACCCTCGCCCCGACAACGCCAGCGCCGCCTCGGCCAGGAGGGCGCTCCCCACCGGCAGTGCCCCCTCGTCCACGTCGTAGCGGGGATCGTGCCAGTCATGGGTGAGTCCCCGTGCCGGGTCCCCTGTCCCGAGCCAGACATAGCAGCCGGGAACGCGCCCGAGGTAGAGGGCGAAGTCATCGCCGCCCATGGTGCGCTCGGCGGGCAACACCGCCTCCGCCCCCAGGAGGCGGACGGCGGCCGCGCGCACATGCTCCGCCACGCCGGGATCGTTGATCACGGGCGGCAGCGTCCGCTCATAGGTCACCTCCGCCTCCGCGCCGTGGGCACGGCAGAGGGCCGTCACCGTTTCCCGGATGAGGGCCGGCAGCCGCTCACGGCTTTCCGGCCGCATCCAGCGCACCGTCCCGGTCAGCTCCGCGGCGGGGGCCAGGATGTTGGGCGCCACGCCGGCGTGGAAGGTGCCGATGGTGATCACCGCGGGCTCCTGGGGGTCCAGGCGGCGGCTGACGATGTGCTGGAGCCCCACCACCGCGCCCGCCGCCGCCAGGATGGCGTCCACGCCGCGATGGGGGGCCGCCCCATGGCCGGCGGTCCCGCGCACGGTGACGCGCAGCGTATCGATGGCCGCCATCAGCGGTCCGGCCGCGATCCCGAGCTGACCCGCCGCCAGCCGCGGGAAGGTGTGCAGCCCGCAGATCGCCGCGGGCGCGGGATCGTCGAAGGCCCCGGCGGCGAGCATGGCCGCGGCCCCCCGGTCGTCCTCCTCCGACGGCTGGAAGAGGAACTTCACGCTGCCGGCCACGTCCCCCCTGGCCCCCGCCAGCAGCATGGCCGCGCCCAGGAGGCAGACGACGTGCACATCGTGGCCGCAGGCATGCATCACGCCGGGAACCCGCGAGGCGTACGGCGCCCCCGTCTCCTCCTGGATGGGCAGAGCATCCATGTCCGCCCGGAGGGCCACGCAGGGGCCGGGTCGGGCCCCGCGCAGGAGCCCGACGACGCCGTGCCCCCCGACGCCGCACCGCACTTCCAGCCCCAGGGCGGTCAGACGCCGGGCGACCAATTGCCCGGTCCGCTCCTCCTGCCCGGACAGTTCGGGGTGTTGGTGGAGTTCACGCCGCACCGCCACCAGTTCCGCGAGGTGACCGCGGGTCCACCGGTCCAGGTCGATCATGGCTGGATCGGCCCGCCCGGCGGTCTGGGGGCGCGGTCGGGGGACCTCACCCGGCGCGTCACGACCGACACCGCCCCCCGGGGGTCGCAACGAATCACGCGCCGGCCGCGAGGACGTAGTGGCCCTCGTCGTCCCGCGAAAGGCGGTGGCGTTCCCGCACCTGCCCCCAGGCCAGGAGGAGGGTGCGGTAAGGGATATGGGGGAAGGCACGCACGAGGTCCATGAAGAAGACGGGCTTCTCGCGCAGCATCCGCGTCATGGATTCCGCGACCTGCGCCACGTCCGCGGAAAGGTCAGAAATAGTCATCGGGCCGGACCTCCTCCAGGTACGTCGGGACGGGGCGCTCGTAGTGCTCCGGGGAGATCCCCTCGGGGATCGTGGCGTCGATCCCGAACTTGGCCGTGGTCGGCAGCTCGCCCTTGGGCAGCTCCCACGCCCGGAGGCTCGGATCCAGGTGCTTCCCGCGCAGGCCCGGCAGGATGTAGATGTCCCGGTCCGGCTGCACGCGGAAGGTGACCGCCCAGTCCAGCTCGTCCTGGTTGGAGATGTCGATGTCGTCGTCGGTCACGATGACCCACTTGATGATGCCCAGCGCCAGGAGGGCCAGCAACGCGTTCTTCCCCTCGCCGGCCCGCTTTTTGATGGCGGCGATCACCTGGAAGTGACAGCAACCGCCGGGCGTCACCCGGAGGGCGGTGGCCTTGACCCCCGCCGTCTTCAACGCCGCCCAGCACATGGCCTCGACGCTGGGCGCCCCCAGCCAGTCGTTCTCCCACGGCATGGTGAGGGCGTACAGGAGGGCGTCGCGCCGGAAGGACATGGCGGTGTAGCGCACCAGGGGGTTCCATTTGAGGCTGCACTGCAGGTTCGTGAAATCCCCGAAGCGCCCCTCGTCCTCGGTCCAGCCCACGGGCAGGATCTCGCCCTCCAGGATGATCTCGGCGTTGGCGGGCACCTCCAGGTCCACCGTACGGCACCGCACCAGCTCCACGGGGCGCCTGTGCAGGCCGCCCGCCACGGCGAACTCGTCCACGCCCATGGGCGCGCCGTACCCGGCCGCCATCAGCTCGTTGAGGTGCGTGCCGAGGGCGACGGCGATGGGCAGCGGTTCCTTGCGTTCCAGGCGCCGCGAGTAGAACAGCCGCATGTCCGAGTGCGAGACGAGATCGATGCTGGTGACGCGCGGCGTCCGGTACATCAGCCGGTAGACCCCGGCGTTGCGGCCGAACTCCGGATCCTTCGCTACGACCACGCCGCTGCTCAGGTACGGCCCGCCGTCCTTCTCGTGGAGGACGGGGATCGGCAGCCGGGTCAGGTCCACCTCGTCGCCGGTGAGGGCGACCTCGAAGGCGGGCGCATCGTCCACCACCACGGGGGCGATGGGATGATCGATCCCCCGCTGGAACTGCTTGCCGATGTCGTCCTCGGCGCAGGCCATGCCGATGGCCACGCGCCGCCGCGTGGACGCCAGCCCCCCCACAACCCCGATGTCGTAGCCGGTGACCTTCTCCAGCAGGGCGGCCCCGGGGGCGCGCGCCAGCAGGGCGGCGATGTAGCGTGGATCCACCTCGCGCTTGGCGCGCACCAGTTCCCCCGCGGCCTCCAGCCGATGGATCCACTGACGCATGCCGTCTGCCATGGTGGCATTTCCTTTCGCGGGGTGGCCGGCGCGGCGGATGTCGCCATCTGTATCACAGGGTGGCGTGGGCCGCAACCGCCCTCCGGCCCCAGCCGGGGGCCCCCTTTAGCAGGCAGCCAAAGAACCCCTTTGAGGCCAGGCTGCTCAAAAAGGTCCAGATGCAAGGCGGCGCGCGATGCGAGGCGCGAGGCGTACGCGGTCGGTACGTCGCAGCGCCGCGCGAGCGCGCCAACGCCCCACCCGCTGCCGCCGAAGAAGCGGGGAGAGATGTTGGGCCTTTTTCAGCAGCCTGTCAGGCGGGCTCCTGCCAGTAGACGCAGAGCCGTTCCAGCAGGCAGATGGCGCCGTACAGGACCAGCCCCAGGAGGCTCAGGACTAGGATCGCCGCCAGCATAGTGGTCGTGTCCATCAGCCCTTGGGAGAAGATCATCAGGTAGCCGAGCCCCTCCTGGGCGGAGACGAACTCGGCCACCACGATGCCAATGACGGCGAGGGTGGACGAGATCTTGAGGCCGCTGAAGATGAAGGGAAGGGCGCTGGGCAGCTGCACCTTGCGGAATATCTGCCCCCGCGTGGCGGTGAACGCGCGGGCCATCCGCACCATGTCGGGGTCTGCGCCCGCCAGGCCCGCCGCCGTGTTGACCACCATGGGGAAGAAGGAGATGAAGAATGCCAGCATGACGCGCGAGGTGCCGCCGACGCCCCACCAGAGGATGAAGAGGGGCGCCACGGCGACCTTCGGGATCATCTGGAACGCGACCATGTGGGGATAGATGGCCCGGCGCGCCGAGGCCGAAAGCGTGATCAGCATCCCGAGGGCCATCCCGCCCCCCGCGGCCAAGAGGAAGCCCGCCAGACACTGCCAGAGGGTGGGCCAGAGGTGTTGGAGCAGGAGCCCCCGACGGGCCACCACGTCCCAGAGGATCTGGCTGGGCCGCGGCAGGATGATGGGGCGGATCCCGAGGGCGGAGACGGCGCCCTCCCAGGCCCCTAGGACCAGGAGGACCGTCAGCATCGGCCACAAGACGTCGGCGCCCCGCCAGCGGCTCCCTCCGCGCGGCGCCTCCCGCTCAGGCACGGGCCCCGCCCCACAACGCGGCCGGACCGGGCGGGCTTCCCCTCAGGGCGGCCCGCAGCTCGGCGCAGAGGCGGTTGAACTCCGGCGTCTCCTCGATCTCCAGGGAGCGCGGCCGCGGGAGGCCCACGGCCAATTCCTTCACGATGGTCCCCGGGCGGCGCGAGAAGACCAGGACGCGGTCGGAGAGGAAGACGGCCTCGCGGATGCTATGGGTCACGAAGAGGACCGTCTTGCGGAACTCCCCCCACACCCGGAGCAGCTCCAGGTTCATCTCGTCCCGGGTCAATGCGTCCAGGGCGCCGAAGGGTTCGTCCATCAGGAGGATAGTGGGATCGTGGATGAGGGCCCGGCAGATCGCCGCCCGCTGTCGCATGCCGCCGGAGAGTTCGCGCGGCAGGTGGTGAGCGAACCCCTCCAGGCCGACCGTGGCGAGGAGGTCCATGGCGCGCTTTGCGTGATCCGCGGCCCGGCCCCGCTGGACCTCCACGGGGAAGAGGACGTTGGAGAGGATGGTCCGCCAGGGGAGCAGCAGGGGGGCCTGGAAGACCATCCCGATGTCGCGGCGCGGGCCGGTGACCGCCCCGCCGCCCACGGCGATCCGCCCCACGCTCGGCGCCAGCACCCCCGCCACCATGTGCAGGAGGGTGCTCTTGCCGCAGCCGCTGGGGCCCAGGAGGCTGACGAACTCCCCCGCGGCCACCGCCAGAGACACGTCCCCGAGCGCTTCGACGTCGCCGCGCCGGCTCGGGTAGACCTTTCCGATCCCTTGGATGGAGAGAACCGCCGACGGCATCGGGCGGGTGGCCTCAGGTGCGGAGATACTTGCGGACCCGGGCCTTGACGGTCGCCCACTCTTGCGGCGTCAACTTCTCAATGCCCACAAACTTGTTCGTGTAGATCCCCGTCGCCTCCACCGCCTTGGGGCCCGGCATGTAGCGGTTCACGAGATCGACCGTGTGCCCCCACGCCTCGGGATCCATGAACCCGATCCCGTTCTTCTCCACCGCCGGGACGATGCCGAGACCGTTGGCGATCTCCAGGCTGTGCTCGATGATGGACGGGCCAGCCGCAGCCCCCTGGTACTCCTTCAGGGATTGGAGGGTCAGGTCGATGCACTGGCGGGGCTCCAGGAGCATCATCTTCATGCCCTTCATGGCCCCCTCCACGAGGTCGGCGACCAACTGGGGCTCCTCCCGCACCCGCTTCCCCTGGGTGATCAGCCCCAGGTCCAGCATGCGGACCCCGGAGTCCGCGTAGCGGACGATCTCCAGGTCGATGCCCTGCCCCAGCAGCGCGGCCCCGTCGCTGACCATGTACCCGATCAGCGCATCGGCCTTCTTCTCCAGCAACATGGGGTGGCGCACGTTCGGGGCCACGAGAAGGAACTTCACCTTGCTGGCGTCGATCCCGGCCGCCTTGGCGAAGGCGGGGAAGAGGATGTATTCCGCGGACCCGCTGCTGGTAATCACCGTCTTGCCTTCCAGGTCCCTGGGCTTGGTGATCCCGCTGCCCTTCAGCGAGAAGATGGCGGCGGGCGTCACCTGCACCTTGCACCCGATGGCCATCAGGTCCAAGCCCTGGGAGATGGAGTTGACCATCACGCTGTAGCTGGCCTCGCCGAACTCGTAGCGCTCCAGCCCGATGGCCTTGGCGGCCTCCCCGGACCCGAAGCCGCGATCGACCTGGACGTCGAGCCCCTTTTCCGCCCAGTACTTCTTGGCGGCGAACGCATAGGCGTGCTGGCCCGAGGGGATCCAAGGGAGGGTGAACTTGATCTTGCGCGGCGTCGATGCACCAGCGTGGCGGATGAACGCGGGGGCGGCGGCCAGGCCCGCTCCCGCGGCGGCGGCTTGCAGGACGGCCCGGCGACTCCAGCCGCGCCCGGCTTTGGGACGGACGTTTTTCGTGCTCCTGATCGCTGTCATGTCGGTCCTCCCTGGATCACAGCGGCCTCGCCATCCCCCCTCCGCCTTCAACTCCATCTACTGCTACCATCTTCTTTCGTGGCATGTCAAGGAACCGCGAGGGTGTGACGGCGAGGGAGACCCGGTGCGGCGGCCGCGCGAGGGACCGCGCGAGAGACCGCGATTGACTCCGCCCGGCGGCCGGGAGAGAATAGCGCGGCGGGGGGGACGCCTCCGCCGGATGGCCGCCCGGCGATGCTCGCGCTGGGGCCCTCCCGGCCGGGCCGTCGCATCCCGCCCACCAGTGAACCCTCGATCAGGAGGTCCGCGCCATGGCACAAGCCACGCCGACTCACGAGCAGATCCCCGGGCGCGTCGTTCAGACCAGCGTGCTGGAGCCGGGAGGGGGAGAGGCCTGGGAGGTCAAGAAAGGCCAGGTCCTCCGCGTGACGGACGTAGAGGGACAGCAGGTGGGCGACCTAGTGTGCTTCAACCTCCACCGGCTGGAGGAGAAAATCTCGCCGCAGAACACCATCTCCCTCAACAAGACGATCCGCCCCACCACGGGTCACGGTCTCTGGTCCGACGAGGCAAACCTCATGATGACCTTCGTGGCGGATACCTGCGGCGTGCACGACCTCCTGGCGGGTGCGTGTTCCCGTTACACGAACAAGCGGCGCTACGACAAGGATGCCACACCCAACTGCCGGGACAACCTGGCGGCCGCCGCCCGCCCGTGGGGTCTCGGCTGGAAGGACATCCCCTACAACCTGAACGTCTTCATGAACGTCCCCATCGGCCCGGACAACTCCTTCCGCATCGACGTGCCCAAGAGCAAGGCGGGCGATTACATCGACCTGCGGGCGGAGATGGATGTCCTGGTCGTGCTCTCCAACTGTCCTCAGGTCCACAATCCGTGCAACAACTACCGCCTGAAGCCGCTGAAGGTAGTCATCTACGAACCCGCCACGTGAAAGGAGACGCCGCCGAACCCCGCACGCACCCCTCGCACGGTGGGGCCCGTCGAGTTGACCGCGACCTGATCGGAGACCAGGTGCGGCCCGCAAGCGGGCACGCTGGCCCTTGGCCCGGTGGCGCCAAGGACGGCCATCGGTCCTGCCCGGTGTGGCGGTTCCACCCCGGCGCGTGGATGAGGGTGGGACCGGCATCCTGGGGCTCCGCCGAGGCACCGCGGCGCACCAATTCGGACCCGGCGCCGTTGCGGTGGGTGCGGGGGACTCTGAGGGGGCGCCGAGCCTGGCCCAGGTCGCCTCCCGCCAGACGCGGGCCCCATCCTCCCCGCAGACCCCAACGTCTGCCCGCCGCCGTAACGGGGGAGGCGGCGTGACGGCACGTCGTTGCTCCGGGGACACCCCCGGCGCCGGCACCATTGCAACCGCAAGGGTTCGACCCGGAGCCCTTTGTCCGCCGGCTCCCGCAACAACGTGATTAAGGTTCCTACGCCCCCTTTCTTTCTGACCCTCGCCGTGTCGCCCCGTCGCCCCGGCTGCGCCCCCTCCCCGCGTTGCGTCCCCCTAGCGCCTTGTCTCCTCTGCGCTCCCGCCCCCCTGCGGGAATCCCCTCACGCCTCACGCCTCCCGCGTCCACGGCCTGTCCGAAAGCATTGACGCAACCCACGATATTTGCTAGCAAAGAGGCCGTACCAGCCGGGTTCGCCCACCTGGCCCGGCCGGGGCAGGAGTGGGGATGCCACGCACCTCGGGGGGCGACCCGCAAATCCAGGCGCCGGATGTCTGCACACGCAGCCCCGGCGCTTCGTATTTCGGCGCCTGCAGACGGGGAAACGCCCGAACTGACGAGAGACGCGAGGTCTTCGAGCGCGGGAGAGCAGTCCATTAGTCGGTTGCCCGGGACCGGGGGACCGGCTCCGGCGGAACTTGCTGTATTTGGCAACGTCCCCTAGCCGTCCCTTGGCCGTTGGCACCGGACGTTCTTCCCACCAAGACTCCCCCCTGGGGGAGACCCCTTGACGTTCTTAGGTATTTGGAGGAAACCTAATGCACCCCCAAGCGTTTCTTCAAACATTCTGGCGAATGGAGCTCCGCCCAGAAGTATTCGTTGCAATGAGCTTCGATGAACGCTACAGTCGCCGCTTCGATGAAGTAATCGCACCAGCGGTCGCGGAAATTAGGGTAGCCGGTGTTGCCTT
>Ga0187766_10002264_pt1 | contig 11346 bp, 9 predicted proteins | sample 0216_QUI02_MP05__4_FD_132971 | JGI IMG/M metagenome (GOLD analysis project Ga0187766, IMG submission 132971) | Tropical peat soil microbial communities from peatlands in Department of Meta, Colombia - 0216_QUI02_MP05_20_MG | ecosystem: Environmental > Terrestrial > Soil > Wetlands > Peat ... | reverse complement strand
GCCCAGCTCCTCCTCGGGCCGCGGCGCGGCCCGCATCGTCGCTGGGCTGACACAACGAACCCGGTGGAGCCGTCAGGCCCCACCGGATTCGCGGTGTTACCGGGAATTACTTGGTGATCGCGATGCGCTTGGCCTGAGTCCCGGCGTAGGCGCCGGCGACCCGGACGGTCAGCACGCCGGCGTCGTAGGAGGCCGAGATGGCTTCGGTGGTTACGTGCGCCGGCAGCTGGAACGACCGACGGAACGATCCGTAACGGATCTCACGCAGGGTGCGGCCATCCTTCTCCTCCGCGTGCTGGTCGCGGTGCTCGCCGTGGATGACCAGGCGGCCGCGGTCCAGCTCGACGTTCACGTCCTTGTCGACGTCGACGCCCGGCAGCTCCAGCCGGACAACGGCGTCATCGCCATCCTTGACGATCTCAGCGGCGGGGGTGAAGTCGCCGCTCAAGGGCTTGACCCAGTCGGTCGTGGCGGCGGGGCCGAAGAAGTCGCGCAGCCAACGGTCGGTATCCCACAGCGGTCGCGACCACAACGCCAGATTGCTCATTAGTTTCTCCTCGTGCTTGTGATTGCCGACACCTTTGTCGGCTCCTGCTGATACAAACGTGAGTCGACTACGCTTAAGTTCCACCTGGGCGTTCACCGGCAGCGAACGCTCTCACGGCAACTGCGGTCAGGTGTGAGAACTCCGTCACGGCGGTGTCACATTGGGCCACATTTCGGAAATATCGCGTTTCTAACCTCGTGGTCATGGCTGCAGCGGCAAACCCGCGCGCGACCCGCGAGATTGTCGTGGTCGGGCACGGCATGGTGGGCCACCGGCTGGTCGAAGCGCTGCGTGCCCGTGACACCGACGGGTCCTTGCGGATCACCGTGCTGGCCGAAGAGTCCAACGCAGCCTACGACCGGGTCGGGCTTACCACCTACACCGAGAGTTGGGACCGCGAACGACTGGCGCTGCCGGGCAACGACTACGCCGGTGACGAGCAGGTCCGGTTGCTGTTGAGCAGCCGCGTCACCGAGATCGACCGCGCCACCAAGTCGGTGCTGACCGCGGACGGCCAACGGCATCGGTACGACAAACTGGTGCTGGCCACCGGGTCCGCCGCGTTCGTGCCGCCGGTGCCCGGCCATGACCTGCCCTGCTGCCACGTCTACCGCACGCTCGACGACCTCGACGCCATCCGTGCCGACGTGCAGCGCACGGTGGATGCCGGCCACGCATGCGCCGGCGTGGTTGTCGGCGGCGGCCTGTTGGGACTCGAAGCCGCCAACGCGCTGCGCCAGTTCCGGTTACAGACACACATCGTGGAGATGATGCCGCGACTGATGGCCCAGCAAGTCGACGAGGCCGGCGGTGCGCTCTTGGGACGGATGATCGCCGACCTTGGCATCGCGGTGCATCTCGATGTGAAAACCGAGTCGATCGAAGCCGTTGGGCATGCGGACGGTTCACAGTCGGTGCGGGTGAGCCTGTCCGACGGTGAAGTCATCGACGCTGGTCTGGTGATCTTCGCGGCGGGCATACGCCCACGTGACGAGCTGGCCGCGGCGGCCGGCCTGACGATCGCCGAACGCGGCGGCGTGCTCACCGATTTGTCCTGCCGCACAAGCGATCCCGATATATATGCGATCGGCGAGGTAGCCGCGATCGAGGGCCGCTGTTATGGATTAGTCGGGCCGGGCTATACCAGCGCCGAGGTGGTGGCCGACCGGTTGCTCGACGGCGCCGCGGAATTTCCCGAAGCCGACCTGTCGACCAAGCTCAAACTGCTCGGCGTCGACGTCGCCAGCTTCGGCGACGCCATGGGGACGACCCCGAACTGTCTCGAGGTCGTCGTCAACGACGCGGTGAACCTGACCTACGCCAAGCTGGTCCTCTCCGACGACGCGAAGACACTACTCGGCGGCATCCTGGTCGGCGACGCCTCCAACTATGGGGTGCTGCGGCCGATGGTTGGCGCGGAGCTACCTGGCGATCCACTGGCACTGATCTCCCCGGACCAATCCGGTGGTGGCGCAGCGGCTTTGGGGGTGGGCGCACTACCGGACTGCGCGCAGGTCTGCTCGTGCAACAACGTCACCAAGGGTGAGTTGACCGCCGCCATCGCGGACGGCTGCACCGATGTGCCCGCGCTCAAGACCTGCACCGCGGCGGGCACGTCGTGCGGGTCGTGCGTCCCGATGCTGAAGAAGCTCCTGGAAGCCGAAGGTGTGCAGCAGTCCAAGGCGTTGTGCGAGCACTTCAGCCAGTCGCGCCAAGAGCTGTTTGAGATCATCATGGCTACCGGGATCCGCACGTTCTCCGGCCTGGTGGAGCGCTTCGGCAGCGGAAAGGGTTGCGACATCTGCAAACCGGCGGTCGCCTCCATTCTGGCGTCCACCGGCTCCGACCACATTCTCGACGGCGAGCAGGCATCCCTGCAGGACTCCAACGACCACTTCCTGGCCAACATTCAGCGCAACGGCAGTTACTCGGTCGTGCCGCGGGTCCCCGGCGGGAGTATCAAACCGGAGCACCTGATCCTGATCGGTCAGATCGCGCAGGAGTTCGGGCTGTACACCAAGATCACCGGCGGGCAGCGGATCGACATGTTCGGCGCCCGGGTCGATCAGCTGCCGGCGATCTGGCAGCGGTTGGTCGAAGGCGGCATGGAATCGGGACACGCCTACGGCAAGGCGGTCCGCACGGTGAAAAGCTGCGTGGGTACTGACTGGTGCCGCTACGGGCAGCAGGATTCGGTGCAGATGGCCATCGACCTGGAGCTGCGCTACCGGGGTCTACGGGCGCCGCACAAGATCAAGCTGGGTGTCTCGGGGTGTGCGCGGGAATGCGCTGAGGCCCGTGCCAAGGACGTCGGTGTCATCGCGACCGAAAAGGGCTGGAACCTCTACGTCGGCGGCAACGGCGGTTTTTCTCCCAAGCATGCGCAGCTACTGGCCAGCGACCTCGACGACGAGACGTTGATTCGCTACATCGACCGGTTTTTGATGTTCTACATCCGCACCGCCGACCGGCTGCAACGCACCGCGCCGTGGATTGAATCCCTTGAGGGCGGGCTCGATCACGTGCGTGACGTGGTGTGCAATGACTCGCTGGGCCTGGCCGAGGAATTCGAGGCGGCCATGGAACGGCACGTGGCGAATTACAAGTGCGAATGGAAAGGGGTGCTGGAGGATCCACAGAAGCTGGCTCGGTTCGTGTCCTTCGTCAACGCCCCTGACGCCCCCGACCCCACAGTGACCTTCACCGAATTCAACGGGCGCAAGAGGCCGGTGCCGCCACCGGATGAGGGGCGCCCTGATCCGGTGCTCATCGGTATACCGCGAGTGCGGACGTAAAACGCGAAGCGCAATAGGAGATCTCATGACGCTGGTTGACGACACCACCGAGCTGCTGGCCCTCGACGACGAGACCTGGACCGCGGCCTGCGCCTACGACTATCTCATCCCCAATCGCGGCGTCGGCGTGCTGCTCCACGACGGATCTCAGGCGGCTCTCTTCCGGCTGGACGACGGATCATTGCACGCGCTGGGGAACGTCGACCCGTTCACCGGCGCCGCGGTGATGTCCCGCGGCATTGTCGGAGACCGAGCTGGGCGAGCCATGGTCCAATCACCCATCGGCAAGCAGCCTTTCGGCCTCGATGACGGCCACTGCCTCGACGATCCTACGGTGGCGGTGCCGGTGTACCCGGTTCGTGTCACACCCGCCGGCCACGTCTACGTCGGGCAGGCGACTGCCGCCTAATTCAGGCGGCGGGTGTACAGGTCTCCTGGAGGGGCCAGCAGCGTGGACGGGGATGGACCGTTACCCGCCCGGATACCTACACCGATACTGTCGCGGTGTGTGCGACCACTGGGGGCACCACCTGCTCGCGCGGGAGAATCGGCTGGCGACCAACCGAACTAACCTGAGATTGGTGCCCAGCGGATCGCTGACCAGGTCGGCGCCGGAGTTTCGCAGCCGGTCCTGGAACAGGCCGTCGGCCAGCAGGTAGGAGGCGACCACGACGCGGCGCGCACCTCGACGGCGCGCATGGGCGACTGCCTCGTGCACGCGCGGTTCACCGGCGGCGAACGCCAACTCCACGCGTGATCCGATCAGCGCGGACAGCAGTGTCGCGGTGGTGTGCAGGTCGGCGCGCGCGGTTCGGTCCGATGTGCCGGCGGCCGCGAGGATCACCGAATCACTTGGGCGCCAACCTGATTCCACCATCTGCTCGCCAACTATCCGCACGATCTGCGGGCTCAGCCCCAACGCGGGAGTAACGGTGACGTCCGGGTGTCCGCTGGCCGCGACATGGGCGGGCAGATCGGTGCGGACATGATATCCGCGGGACAGGAACGCCGGGAGCACGATGGCGGGCCGGCCCGTTGCCGCCGCCGGCGAAAGCACCTCGCTGGGCGTGGGTCCCAGCACATCGACGAACGCCACCTGCACAGTGCGGTTGACCAGCACGCCGACATGCGCGGCGAGGTCCCCGATCATGGCGACACCACCCGGTCGGCGGGTGCCGTGCGCGACCAAGATCAGATTCATGCGGCCCCCAGGTGTTCGTCGGTCGCCAACCGATAACCGCGCTTGACAACCGTCGCCACGATGTTTTTGTCGCCCAAGGCTGTTCGCAGCCGCAGCACCGCCGTATCCACCGCGTGGGTGTCGTTGCCATTGCCGGGCAGCACGCGGAGCAGGTCACCGCGGGTGACGACGGCACCCGGGCGTCGCGCCAGCGCGCGCAGCGTCGCCATGCCGGACCGCGACAGCGACTTGACCGCGCCGTCGACCACCACGCAGGTTCCGCGGATCTCGATCACATGGCCAGCTGCTTTCACGGTGCGCGACCGCCGCGGCGGCAGCTCTTCAACGATGTGCCGCGCTAACGCCCCTAACCGCATCCGTTCCGGCGACGACGTCGGGATGCCCAGTCGCATCAACGGTTGCGCGGTTACCGGGCCCACGCACATCGCGTGCACGTCAGAGCACAGTGCGTCGATCAGCTGGGCCTCGATATCCAGCTCGCGGGCGCGTAACAGGGTCGCCGCCGCGGCAGGTGCCGATGTGAAGCTGACCGCGTCGAACTGCCGTTGCGCGACCTGGGTGATCAGCTGGTCGAATTCGCCGCCCGGCGGCGCCGGCCGCCACCGGTAGACGCGGATGGGCACGACGTCGGCACCCGCGGAGCGCAGCTCGTCGAGAAATTCCGGGAACGGATCCCAGTCCTCGGTGGCGCCGTGTTGTTGGACGGCGATGCGCCGACCGGCGACTCCAGATGCGAGCAGGTATCGCAGCACGTCGCGGGATGATTCGGATTTCGGGGACCACTCCTCGTGCAGGTTTGTCGCGCGCAGCGCACCGGTGGCCTTCGGTCCCCGGGCCACGATCCGGGCCGTGGACAGCGCCGCGAGAAGCTGATCGGCCAGCCCCCACCCGTCGGCTGCGGCCACCCAGCCACGGAATCCGATGCCGGTCGTCGCGACCAGAATGTCGGGCGGGCGGGCGATCAACGCCTCGGTGTGACGGTGCAGTTCGTCGTCGTCGGGCAGGGCCACCATGGTGATCGCCGGGGCGCTGCAGACTGTGGCGCCGTGACGGCGCAGCAACGCGCATAGCTCGTCGGCACGGTTTGCTGACGTCACCGCTACCCGATAGCCGGTGAGCGACGCCGTGCCTGGCTGGCCCATATAAAGTGTGTATGCCTGGTAGATTTCTGCGGCGTTACCACGCAATTGCTGACGCGTTGCCCGGCGCTTGTCATCGATCACACCCGGGCCGTTGCCGGCTCGGGTTCAGACCGCGGCACACCGGGGGCCGAGACTGGTCGGCGCACGTACCTCCTCCAGGTCAGGATCGCAGCGACGACGTAGGACGCCAAGAAGATCCAGAACGCCGAGGTTTCTGTGCCGGTGCTCAGGTAGGACTGCCGCAGCGCCAGGTTGATGCCCACGCCGCCGAGCGCGCCGACCGCCGCAACGAACCCGATCAGTGCCCCCGACATGGAGCGCGCCCAGTGGCGGCGTTCGGCTTCGCCGGCGTTCAGTGAGCGGCTGCGCGCTTCGAAGATCGACGGGATCAGTTTGAAAACCGATCCGTTGCCCATCCCGGCCAGGATGAACAGCGCAATGAAGCCGGCGACGTAGCCGACGATCGTGGTGGTCGTCGGCGGGCCGTAGATGTGGCTGGGGCCGCGGGTGTGGTCGTCATAGGTGCTCAAACCCACCGGCAGCACGGCAGCCGCGATCATGCCGGTGAAGATGGCCAAGCTGACGCTGCCGCCGCCCATTCGGTCGGCCAACTTGCCGCCGTAGATCCGGGACAATGATCCGAGCAGCGGACCGAGGAAGGCGATCTGGGCTGCGTGCAGCGACGCCTGGGCGTGCGTTTGCCCACTCTCGATGAAGTTGATCTGCATCACCTGACCGAACGCGAACGCGAACCCGATCCACGAGCCGAAGGCGCAGATGTAGAGCAGCGAGACCACCCACGTATCGCGCTCGAACAGAATCAACCGCACGGTGTCCACCTCGATGCCGTGGTCGAGGTTGTCCATGAAAAGCGCGGCCGCTATACCGGCGACCGCCAGCAGCACCAAATAGATCGCGCACACCCAGTACGGTTGCCGGTTGCCGCCGGCGGCCAGTACCAGCAGGCCGACCAACTGAACAACCGCCACCCCGATGTTGCCGCCACCGGCGTTGACGCCTAGCGCCCAGCCCTTGAGCCGCTGCGGGTAAAAGGCGTTGACATTTGCGAGCGACGCGGCATAGTTGCCACCGCCCAACCCCGTCAGCGCCGCGCACGCCACATACATCCACAACGGCAGGCCGGGGTTGGCCAACAGCACGATCGTGCCGATGGTGGGGATCATCAGCACAAATGCCGAGAACGTCGTCCAGTTGCGGCTGCCGAATTTCGCGATTCCCAAGGTGTAGGGGATGCGCACGCACCCACCGACGAAGGTGGCCGTGGCCCCCAGCAGGAACTTGTCGGCCGCGGAAAAGCCGTAGACCGATTCGGGCATGAACAGCACCATCACCGACCAGAGGGACCAGATCGAGAAGGCGACGTGGTCGGCCACCACGGTGCAGATCAGGTTGCGGCGGGCGATCTTGTTGTTACCGGCCTCCCAGGCCGCTGTGTCCTCCGGATTCCAGTCCGTAATGCGATGCCCGCGGGCCATCAGTCTCCTCGTGATCGATGCCGCGGTGACGATAGGGATCCCGTATTACCGGGACGCTGCCGACGTTGACCGCGGCGTGAAATTACCTTCACGAGCTGGGACGTGACAGCGAGAAAGCTGGGAGTCGGCAGTGACCCGGCCACCCTGAGATGAGCTGCGCGACGTTGAACGGCCAGTTTGCCGATCCGTCGGTGAGCAAACTCACAGTGGCGGCCTGATCCGTCGCGGGAGGAGAGAAGATCGATCACCCAGGACTAGGGGGTTGCTACGCCTCCGCTCTCGCTGGCTCCAAACGCACTGGCACACCGGCAGCGGCCCGGCCCGGGCGGCGCACGTATATCGCCCAGGTCAGCACCGACGCGCCGACATAAAACGAGATGAAAATCCAGAATGCCGCGGTCGCCGAGCCGCTGCTCAGATAGGACTGCCGCAGCGCCATGTTGATGCCGACGCCACCGAGGGCGCCGATGGCGCCGGCGAACCCGATCAGCGCCCCGGACATGGCCCGTGACCAGTGCTGACGTTCCGGCTCGCTGAGGTCCAGAGACCGGCTGCGTGCCTCGAAGATCGACGGGATCATTTTGTACACCGAGCCATTGCCGGCTCCGGACAGGACGAACAGTGCGATGAAGCCGACGACGTAGCCGACCATGGTGGCGGCGGTCGCAGCGCCGCCACCATGGTCGCCGTGCGTGCTGACGCCGACCAGCAGGCCGGCGGCGGTGATCATGCCGGCGAACACCGCCAGGGTGACCCGGCTGCCGCCGATGCGGTCGGCGAGTGTTCCGCCGTACACCCGGCTCAGCGACCCGAGCAGCGGGCCGATGAAAGCGATCTGCGCAGCATGCAGCGCTGCCTGTGCCGCGCTCTGCCCGCCAGCGATGAAGTTGATCTGCAGCACCTGGCCGAACGCGAACGAGAACCCGATGAACGAGCCGAAGGTGCCGACGTAGAGCAGCGAGATCACCCAGGTGTCGCGCACGGACAGGATCGACCGCATGGCCGTCACATCGATCTTGTGCTGGTCGAGGTTGTCCATGAACAGCGCTGCCCCGATGCCGGCGACCGCCAGCAACACCAGGTAGACCGCGCACACCCAGTACGGCGCCCGGTTGCCTGCGGTGGCGATCACCAGCAGACCGACCACCTGGACCACCGCCACCCCGATATTGCCGCCGCCGGCGTTGATTCCGAGCGCCCAGCCCTTGAGCCGCTGCGGGTAGAACGCGTTAATGTTCGTCATCGACGACGCGAAGTTGCCGCCGCCGAACCCGGCCAGCGCCGCGCACACCAGGTATGGCCACAGCGGCAGCCCGGGGTGGGCCATCAGCCACATCGTGCCGACCGTGGGGATCAGCAGCACGAACGCGGAGAACGTGGTCCAGTTACGGCCGCCGAACGTCGCGGTGGCCAGCGTATACGGGATACGCAGGCCGGCGCCGACCAGCGAAGCCGTGGCGCCCAGTAGGAACTTGTCGGCTGCGGAGAAGCCGTACACGGACTGCGGCATGAACAGCACCATCACCGACCAGATCGACCAGATTGAGAAACCGAGGTGCTCGGCCACCACTGACCAGATCAGGTTGCGACGGGCGATGGCCTTGTTACCGGCCTCCCAGGCCACGATGTCCTCGGAATCCCAGTCCGAGATGCGATGTGCGCGGGGCATGAATCTGGCGATTGACACGCCCTCACGCTAGGAACCCTTTGTTACTCAAAACGGCGGCCGATAGTAACCCGGGCGTGAAATTGCGCTCACCGGCTCGCAGGTGGCCCCGTGAGACTGCGGTCCAGCCACGACTCCGATCGAGCTTGCGCTACTGCCCTTCTAGGAGTCCCGCCGTCAAACGTAGGCTCGCTGCGATCCAGATGAACGACAGCGCCTGGACGTGGAAACCCCCCGCGGGTCGGCGAAATCACAGCTGGCGACCTACCGGCAGAGGGTCGACGTACGTACCTTGCCCAGGTCAGCACCGATCCCGCGGCGTAGCACGCCAAAAAGAACGCCCCCGAATTTCACGACGGTCATGAGTCGATGATCCGGAAGCATCCACCCACCAGGGTGGCGGTGGCACCCAACAGGAACCTGTCGCCCGTGGAAAACCCGTAGACCGGCTCGGGCATGAACAGCACCACCACCGACCAGAGGGACCAGATCGAGAAGCCGATGTGCGTGGTCGCCACCGACCAGATCAGGTTTCGTCGCGCGATTTTGTTGCTGCCGGCCTCCCAGGCCGCGGTGTCTTCCGGATCCAGTCCGCGATGTGGTACGAGCGGCCCACGCGGTCCCCCTTCCGATCGATGCCCGCGGTGACGGTACTAGGCATCCCTTGAGGCTCGCGCGCCGGCAGCTGTGGTCTGGCCGTGAAGCTCCTGCGGAGATCTGAATGTGCGATGCTCAAGCGACCGCCGGAGCCGACGTAGATCCTCTGCGAGTTCGGCTACCAGACGTCGCCGTCACGGAAATCACACATCAGGCCCGCAGAGGTGTCCAGGCTGATCCCGACCGGCAGCACGAACACCCTGCCGTCGGCCTCGGGCGTGCGGGTCGGCCCGGTAGGTGCCAGCACCGAGGTCAGTCCGCGCCAGGGCAGCCAACCGCGTGACGTGAACAGCCTGCGGCCCTGGTCCGACGAATTGATCGCCCCAAGCTGGTAGGCGCCGCGCATCACTTGTTCGACGGCGTCCAGCAGCGCGATGGCCAGCCCTTGGCCACGCCAGTCCTCCCGCACCGCAACACCTTCGATATAGCCGCAGCGCAGCGCGGCGCCGCGGTAGAACAGCCGCCGTTGAACCACCGCGGCGTGGGCGATGATCGCGCCGTGATGCCAAATCAGAGCATGCATCCCGCCGAGCGCATGCTCCCAGTCCGTGTCGGTGAAGTCACCGGCGAACGCATCGGTGACCATCTGGTAGGCGCTGCGGCGGGTCTCGGCGTCGAGGTCTGCGGTGTGGACCAGGCGGGCGGTGTGTACCAGAGCGCGCACACTTCTTATTTACCAGTCGGTTACCGCGGTCGACGGGCCTGCGGCAGCCGAACCCGACGCGGTAGCCAGCCGGGGCCGCGACCAGTGCAACCGAACGTGTTGGCCGGGCCGCATCTGGGCGACCTTGTCGATATCCTCGTCGATCACCACGCCCACCACCGGGTAACTGCCGGTCACCGGGTGGTCGGGCCCCAGGATCAGCGGTAACCCGTTGGGCGGCACCTGGATCGCGCCGCGGGTGGCGCCCTCACCTGGCAGCTGCCCGCCCGGGCTGCGGTACTGCAACGGGGGGCCGACCAACCTCATCCCCACCCGGTCGCAGCGGTCGGAGGCCAACCACTCGGTATGGACCAGGACATCGGGATCGACGAACCAGTCGTCACGCGGTCCGGGTGTCACCAGCAGCTCGAGCGGATCGTCGGTGATGGCGGCGACCGGAGCCTGGTCGAGTTCGGGGTAGTCCTCGGTATGCTCACCGACCGGCAGCACGTCCCCGGGCTGCAGCGGCAACGGGCCGATCCCCGACATCACGTCGTAGCTGCGCGATCCCAGCACCGGTGTCACGTCGATGCCGCCGCGCACCGCCAGATACGTCCGCAGCCCGGCGTGCGGGGCGCCCAGTGCGATCACCTCGCCGTCGCGGACATGGTGAATACTGTTGGTGCCGAACATAACTCCGTTGACGGTTGGGTCGGTGTCAGCACCGGTCACCGCGATATCGACGTCGCCGCCGCGGACGCGGGCCGAGAAACCGCCGAACGTAACCTCGACGGTGGCGCGGTCGTCAGGGTTGGCCAGCAGCCGGTTGGCCAGCTTGTGCGACCGGCGGTCGGCGGCCCCGGAGCGGGTGACACCGAGGTGGGCGAGTCCGACCCGGCCGAGGTCTTGGACGAGGGCCAGCGGTCCGGTGCGCAGGATTTCCAGCGTTGTCACGGGCATTCTCCTCCCACCGGCGAAGCTAAGCAGCTCGGAATTGGACCCACATGCCCGGCGTCAGCAGTGCCGGGTTGGGACGGTCGATATCCCAGAGGACCGCATCGGTGTGGCCGATCAGCTGCCAGCCCCCGGGGGATCGGCGTGGGTAGATTCCGCTGAATTCGTCGGCGAGGCCGACTGATCCGGCGGGCATCGACGCGCGCGGCTCGGACCGCCGCGGCACCTTCAGCCGCGGGTCGCCG
>Ga0187766_10002262_pt1 | contig 11350 bp, 6 predicted proteins | sample 0216_QUI02_MP05__4_FD_132971 | JGI IMG/M metagenome (GOLD analysis project Ga0187766, IMG submission 132971) | Tropical peat soil microbial communities from peatlands in Department of Meta, Colombia - 0216_QUI02_MP05_20_MG | ecosystem: Environmental > Terrestrial > Soil > Wetlands > Peat ... | reverse complement strand
GCTCGACCAGCGCGTCCCGGTTGCCCTGCGCCTCGAACGGGTCCTCGGGCGGCCGGATCTCGAGGCCGGTCGCGTCGGTGAGGCGGGCGCGCACGCGGGCGGCGAACTCCTTGTGCGTGTTCAGCCCGGTCCCGGTCGCGGTCCCGCCGAGCGGGATCTGGCTGACCTGCGGCAGCGTGTTCGAGATCCGCACCGCGCCGAGACGCACCTGCGCGCCGTAGCCGGAGAACTCCTGGCCGAGCGTGACCGGCACCGCGTCCATCAGGTGTGTCCGCCCGGACTTGACGTGATCGGAGAACTCCTCGGCCTTGCGCTGGAGCGCCGCCTCGAGCTGTGCCAGCGCCGGCAGCAGCTCGTGCGTCGTGGTGTCGAGCGCGGCGAGATGGACCGCCGACGGGAACACGTCGTTGGAGGACTGGCCCATGTTCACGTCGTCGTTGGCGTGAACGCCCTCGCCGGCAAGCATGGCGATCACCTCGTTCGCGTTCATGTTCGTCGAAGTCCCCGAGCCGGTCTGGAACACGTCGATCGGGAACTGGTCATCGAACTCGCCCTCGGCGATGCGGTCGCCGGCGGCCGAGATCCGGGCCGCCTTGTCCTCGTCGAGCAGGCCGAGTTCGGCGTTGACGCGCGCGGACGCCGCCTTGATCCGCCCGAGCCACCGAACCACGGGCACCGGGATCCGCTCGCCCGAGACCGGGAAGTTGGCCACGGCCTTGGTGGTCTCCCCGCCCCACAGCTGCTGCTGTTCCTGCACGCCCATGTCTGTCCTTTCAAACGTGGTCAAGTCCACCCGTCGGTGGCCGCCTGCGTGGACCGACGGTTCGGTCTGAGACTACCTGTTCACGGCGGCCGAGCCAGGCGCCGTTTTGGGACGCCTGCGGTCGCGCCGGCGCCGGTCAGAACCGATTCGCCGGTCGCGAGCATCGAGCACCGGTCCGCCGGTTCGACGCGTCTGCGTGCGGCGCATCTGTCGTCGACGCTCGGGGCCGGTGTAGGCGAGACCGGCTGGGTGAACCGATCGCGTACCCGGAACGATCGGGTGAGCGCTCTGGCGGTGCGCCTGCAAGTGGAACAGCCGTGCCCGCTCTCGCCACGTGTTCGCGGCTTCCGACGCGACTCGACGTGTTTCAGGCCGCTGGGTGACGTCCTGCGCCACCGCCTCGTTAGCCTGGGCCATCTCCAGGTTCAGCTCCGCGATCAAGCCGAGCTCGATCGAGTTGAGGCTCATCGGTGACGCTCCGGCCGGATCGGGCAAGGCGTCCGGTCGCAGCTCGACGGCGGCGCGTCGCCTGAGCATGCAAGCTCTCGGTTCGAGCGGTCGCAGGAGCCCGGAGAAGACCAGGAGGGCAAAGACCGCTACCGCGTGGCTATCCATTCCGTGCGATCTCGATCGGGTCGAGCGCCGTCGGTGGCCCCAGGTGGAAGCCCTGACCCAGCTTGCAGCCCAGCTCGCGGAGCGACGCAAGCTGGCCGGCAGATTCGATGCCCTCCGCCACGACGCCCAGCTCCAGGTTGGCTGCGAGATCTAGAACCATCCGCATGAACGCCCGATCGGAGCCCCCCTGCTCGAGGCTGTCCATGAACGGCATGCCGATCTTCAACCAATCGATCGGAAGCGAGCGGAGATGAGAGAGCGACGAGTACCCGGTGCCGAAGTCGTCGAGGGCCAGCTGTACGCCGAGGCCGCGCAGCTCGCGCAAGGTCGAGATGCTGCTGTCCGGGTCACGGAGCATCACGCCCTCGGTGATCTCGAGCACGAGCCGGCCAGGTTCGAGCCCGCTGTCGTCCAGCGCGTCTGCAACCCCGGATACAAAACGGGGCTCGCGCAGCTCGACCGGGGACACGTTCACGTGGACGGCGGCAGGAGCCCCATCGTTCGACCACCACGTCTGCGCGTCGCAGCATGCTCGCCGCAGGACCGAGCGGCCGATCGGAACAACCGCTCCGATCTCCTCCGCCAGCGGGACGAATGACGAAGGCCCGCCGCAACCGCGCGGGCCGTCCGGCCATCGCACCAGCGCCTCGGAGGCGGCCACTCGTCCGGTTTGAAGCTCGACGATCGGCTGGTAGTGGACGACGAATGCGTCGTCTCTGACCGCGTCCCTCAGCCGCGAAGTGAGACGGTGTCGCCTCTTCACCGGGAGCTCCATGCCGGCCTCGAACAGCTCGTAGCGGTGCTTGCTCTCGTACTTGGCGCGATACATGGCCAGGTCGGCGTTCCGGATCAGCTCTTCGGGGCTTACTTCTGCGCCCTCGCCGGTGGCGATGCCGGCACTCGCGTGCACCGAGACGTTCTGGCCGCTGATCGAGAACCGCTCCGCGAGATGTCGATTGAGCCGCTCCGTCACCTCGATCGCCTCTCGTTGTGAGTCCGGGCGGTCGAGCATGATCGCGAACTCGTCGCCCCCCAGCCGTGCCACGGTGTCCGATGGCCGGACGCAATCGTGCAGCCGGCGAGCGACCGCGACCAGCAGATCGTCGCCGGCGGCATGCCCGAGGCTGTCGTTGACGGTCTTGAAGTCGTCAATGTCGATGAAGATCACCGACACGGCGCCGCGCCCGCTCGCAAGCGCATCGCCCACCTGCTGGACGAACAGTGACCGGTTGGCCAGGTCGGTGAGTGGATCGTGCGAGGCCTGGTGCTGCAGCTCGCGCTGCAACTCCTTCAGGCGCCACACGGTCTGGCCAAGCCGATCGTTCTCCAGCACGACGCTCGTGTTGTTGGCGAGCGTCTCGAGCAGCCTCACGTCCTCGGGGCAGAAGCGGTCCGCGAGGCTGGACGGGTTGCCGATCATGATCGCGCCAATCCAGGTCCGCTCTCCCTTCAACACGGCGAACATCCCGTCGACCAAGTCTCGCGCCTGGAGATATTCCGCCAGCGAACCCGCGGCGATCTCCGACGCGGCACACGCTCCGCTCTCGTGCTCGACGCACAGCGCCCGGAACCGCTCCGCGACTTCCGGTTCCACGCCTTCGAGGACCGCCGCCGTTCGGTTCGCGCGGACCGTCGTACGCAGCGCGTCGGCGCCGTCAGGCGAGAAGAAGATGATCTCGGCGACCTCGGCCCGGAACGCCTCGAGCGCTTGGGCGAGCAAACCCTCCAGAGCCGGGCCGACGTCAGATGACCGGGACAGTGACCGGGCCGCCTGGTACAGGAATTCGACCCGCTTGTGGCGCTGTCGTTCGGTGAGGTACGCCCGGAAGCTGAGGAACGTCCCTGCAACGGGAACCGCCATCAGGATCGCCCCCTGCCAGTTGCGGGTCAGAACCGTGGCGGCGCATAGCCCGATGCTCGTGTTCGCCACGACCACCGCGAGGTCGGTACGCAGCGAGACAGCGACCTGACGAACGCTGAGCTGTCCCTCGGACAGCGACACGGCGGCGCTGATGACGAGCACGGCGATCAACGAATTGGAGACAGTCGCCAGCATCGCCGCTCCCCAGACCACAGGCGTGATTTCGGTGGACGAGCCGGCGACCGCGTGGAAGACCAGCACAGCGACGCAGTTCCCGAGGAGGAACTGGCCGAAATTGAACGCCAGCCTGATCGGCGGCACCTTTCGATGCAGCGCGAGGATCAGGATTCGTCCAACCGCACCCGCCAGGATCGCCGCGGATCCACCGGCGAACACCAGCGCGAGCACGAACGGGATCTCGCCCAGCGACATCGAATGCGCGCTGCGGCGGTAGTGAACATGGACGACGAACCGCTCGGCCGCGGCAAAGCCGACGAGCAGCGCCCAGAAGGGCACATGGACCGAGGAGACGATCGGCGGCACGTCGCCCGCACCGGCCCGGAACAGGACCCCTGCGCTCGCCATCATCGCGCAGCTGAGGATCCAAATGGCTCCCTGCCCCGACGACATCCGGTACGGCCTGGGGCGCACGTAAGGCCGCGACCGCGCGAGGTAGTCCAGAACCGAGGACCGGGCCCGCGCTGCCCGTCCCACGTCGCCGATGCCGCCCGTCGCCGAGATGACTAACCCCAGTTCGTGGCCCAGCCGAGGTCGGTCCAGCTCGCGCTGGTGGGGCTGACTCCAGAATCGGCGCCGGACGAGCAGGCGAGGCAGGTCCAGCTCGCGGCGGTCCAGCTGGCGGCGAGTGAGTTGATCGCGGTCGTCCAGCTTGCCGCAGTCCAGCTCGCCGCGTTGTAGTCGATCGAGTTCGTGCCGGGATCGATCAGGCGGTTGGGCGTCAGGTTCTGATCGGACACGAGTTGACCGCCACCGGCCGACACCGCCCCCATCGCGCGCACCTCGTCACCCCCGCCGTCAAGCGGGATCGCGGTGTTGACGATCGCGCCCTTGACCATCGCGGGCGTCCACCAGGGATGCGCAGCGAGCAGGTCGGCGGCGATCCCGGAAATGATCGGAGCGGCCAGCGACGTGCCACTGAGCTGGAAGTAGGCGCCGCCGACCACGCAGGTCGGGCAGGCGGCCGCGAACGAGCTACCCGGCGCCAGCGTGGACACGATGTGAGCTCCGGGCGCGAGCACATCGGGCTTCGAGAACCCATCCTGCGTCACGCCGCGACTGGACCAGCTCGCCTGCACATCGTCCGCGGGTGACGGGGTTCCCTGGCCGTCGGTCGCCCCCACCGTGATCACATACGGATCGTTGCCGGGGGCGTACGACACGGCGTCCGACGCGGTCCCCAGGTTTCCCGCCGCGGCCACGACCGTGATCCCGTGGAACCAGGCTTGCTCGACGGCGGCGTCGAGCGGATCGGTCGTGTAGGACTCCGCGGACGTCGACCGGAACGACAGGTTGACGACGCGGATGTTGTAGCTGTCCTTGTGATCGACCGCGAACTGCAGCCCGTAGATGGCGTCGAGCGTCGTCGACTGGCCAGCGTCGTCGGCGATCTTGATCGAGATCAGATTCGCGTCGGGCGCGGTGCCGGCGTACTGGCCGAACAGCGGGTCGCCTGAAGCGCGATACCAGCCGTTCCCCGCCACCAGCCCGGCCACGGCGGTTCCGTGGCCATACGTGTCGTCGGCGGTCGTCGCGTTGGGGTCCACCACGGCGGAGGCGATCACCCGCGAGGTCGAGCTTCCCTGCGCGGTTTGGAAGTCGGGCAGATCGCCGCTGATGCCCGTGTCGATGACAGCGACGCCGACGCCCGCGCCGGTACTGCGACTCCAGAGCTTCGCGGCGCCGGTCGACTGATCGAATGACGTGGCCAGCGTCCACGGGGTGGGGTCGGTCAGCGTGGTGCCCCGAATCGCCGCGTTCAAGGACACGGCGTGGACCATCGGACTCGAAGCGACCCGCCGCGCGGCACCCGCCGCCAGGCGCGCGGACAGGCCGTTGATGATGTGAAGATCGAATCCTGGCTGCCCGCCCAACGACCGCACGAGCGCGCGTCCCTGGGCCGCCGACACGTCCGGCCTGAGCTGGATGATCACCTCGACCTGCTGCCGAGGACTGGCGGCTGCCAGTCGCGACAGCGCTTCCGAGGCGTCGCCCGAGCCACCGGATCCGCCGGCGATATCCGACGCCCCGAGGGCAGACCGGGCTGACGGTGCTCCGGCACGCGGAGCGGCGCTCGGGCTCAGGACGAGCAGCCAGGCGAGAACGGCTGCGATCAGCGACAGCGCCCCGACGACCGCGGCCGTGAGCGCTCGGCCGCGCGCCTCTCGCCTGGACGAGATACAGGGCACGGCAGCGCCGAGGATCGCAGCCACGCCGAGCAAACGATGAGATCACTCGAGAACTTTCACGCGATCTGGAGAACTTTTGCGCGATCTCGAGAACTTTCACGCGATCTGACTCGTGAGCATTTCGATCGCCGCATCAACGTCCTGGCCGAACGTCCGGCCCGGTCCTCGGCGCCCGGCGGGAGAACCCGGATCGCCGCCTTCACCCCGACCGACACGGACACGCTCTGAGCCGCCATCGGCGCGGTTAGCATCGGACCACGTGGCTGCAGGCCAGACAGCGACGGCGTCGCCCCGCTCCGGGCTGTTGGGCCGGGCGCCGTCGGGCGCGCTGGTCCTGAGCGCGATCGCTTCGGTGCAGTTCGGCTCGGCGATTGCGGCCACGCTGTTCGCTCAAATCGGACCCGCGGGCGCCGTCTGGCTGCGGCTGCTGTTCGGGATGATCGTGCTCGTCGCGCTGTGGCGGCCGCGCTTCCGAGGCCGCACCCGCTACGAACTGCTGCTCGCGACGACGTTCGGACTCGTGCTGGCCTGCATGAACCTGAGCTTCTACGAGGCGCTGCACCGGATCCCGCTGGGCATCGCGGTCACGATCGAGTTCGTGGGGCCACTCGGGGTCGCGGTCGCGGGCTCGCGCCGGGCGGTCGATCTGGTCTGGGTGGCGCTGGCGGCCGCCGGGATCATCGCGCTGACCCGCGGCGGGACCAGCCACCTCAACGCGCTCGGCGTCTTGTTCGCGCTGCTCGCCGGCTGCTTGTGGGCCACGTACATCCTCGTCAACGCGCGCGTCGGGCGCGCGTTCGAGGGTGGCAGCGGCCTGGCGCTCGCGATGTGCGTGGCGGCGGTGGTGATGCTTCCGTTCGGCATCGCCCAGGGCGGGCGTCATCTGCTCGAGCCGCGGTCGCTGGCGCTCGGCGCCGCGGTCGGGCTGCTCTCGTCCGCGATCCCGTACTCGTTCGAGGTCGAGGCGCTGAGGCGCATTCGCCCGTCGGTGTTCGGCGTGCTGATGAGCATCGAGCCCGCGATGGCCGCGCTCGCCGGCTTGATCGTGCTGGGACAGAGCCTGGCCGCGAGGACGGTACTGGGGATGGCGCTGGTCGTGATCGCCTCGGTGGGAGCGGCGCGCCGGACCCACGAAGCGCCGATTGCCGTCTAGTGTTCGTGCGCCGCGACGAGCGCGGTCTGTACCGGGCCGGAACGCGGCTGAGGCGGGTTGCGGCGGCGACTCTGCGCGAGGACCCGCTGTACGAGCTCGCCGGCGCCCATCTGGAGGCGCTCGCCGTCGAGACCAGCGAGACGGCGAACCTTGCGATCGCCGCCGACGAGGACCAGGTCGTCTATGTGCGTCAGGTCGCAAGGCCGAAGCTCGTGCGGACCGCGAGCTGGACGGGGCGGACGATCCCCCGCCACGGCACCGCGCTTGGGGCGGCGCTGGTCGGAGCGGTGGGTGAACTCGGGTACGTCGCCCGCGCCGGCGCGGTCGAGCCCGACGTGACCTCGATCGCAGCGCCAGTGTACGGTCCGGATCGTCAGATCGTCGCGGTGCTCAGCGTGCTCGCTCCCAACTACCGCATCTCGCCCACACGGATCGACGTCTGCGGCCGGGCCGTCGCCCGCCGCGCGGCCGAGCTGTCGGCGAGCATCGGCGCCCCGGAGGCCGTGGCGGCATGACCGTCTCGGGGCTGCGCTGCAAGGGCTGGCAGCAGGAGGCCGCGCTGCGGATGCTCGAGAACAACCTCCATACCGACGTCGCCGAGAAACCCGCGGAGCTCGTCGTGTACGGGGGAATCGGCAAGGCCGCCCGCAACTGGCCGAGCTACCACGCGATCGTGCGCGAGCTGCAGCGCCTCGGCGACGACGAGACGCTGCTCGTGCAGTCCGGCAAGCCCGTGGCGGTGTTCCAGACGTTCGAGCAGGCGCCCCGGGTCCTCTTGGCCAATTCGAACCTGGTCCCGGACTGGGCCAGCTGGGACGAGTTCCGAAGGCTCGACGCGGCCGGGCTGATGATGTACGGGCAGATGACCGCCGGATCGTGGATCTACATCGGCTCGCAGGGGATCCTCCAGGGCACGTACGAGACGTTCGCGGCCGCCGCGCGCAAGCGCTTCGACGGGACGTTGGCCGGGCGCCTGGTCGTGACTGCCGGCCTCGGCGGGATGGGCGGCGCCCAGCCGCTGGCGATCACGATGCTCGGCGGAGCGGCCCTGTGCGTAGAGGTCGACCTGCAGCGGATCGAGCGGCGCATCCAGACCGGCTATCTCGATGAGCGCGCCGCTGACTTGGATGACGCGCTTTCTCGTTTGGAGGCGGCCCGGCTCGAGCGGCGCGCGCTCTCGATCGGTCTCGCCGGCAATGCTGCGGAGGTCGTGCCCGAACTCGTCCGTCGCGGGGTCCACGTCGACGTGGTCACCGACCAGACCTCCGCCCATGATCCCCTGAACGGATACATCCCGGCGGGGGTGACGCTCGAGCAGGCAGAGGTCTTGCGCGACCGCGATCCCGACGAGTACCTGCGCCGCGTGGGTGAGAGCGCTGTGGTGCACGTGGCGGCGATCCGCGCTCTGGCGGCCGCCGGCGCGGAGGCATTCGACTACGGCAATGCCTTGCGCGGGCTGGCGTTCGAGCACGGGGATGCCGACGCGTTCTCGTATCCGGGGTTCGTCCCGGCGTACGTGCGGCCGCTGTTCTGCGAGGGCAAGGGCCCGTTCCGCTGGGTGGCGCTGTCGGGCGATCCGGCCGACATCCACGCCACCGATCGCGCGATCCTCGACCTGTTCGGCGGCCAGGAGCACATCGCGCGGTGGATCAAGCTTGCCTCCGAGCGCGTGCACTTCCAGGGGCTGCCGGCGCGGATCTGCTGGCTCGGATACGGCGAGCGGCATCAGGCGGGGTTGCGCTTCAACGAGATGGTCGCCTCGGGCGCGGTCAAGGCCCCGATCGTGATCGGGCGCGACCACCTCGACGCCGGCTCGGTCGCCTCGCCCCAGCGCGAGACCGAGTCGATGGCCGACGGCTCGGACGCGGTCGCCGACTGGCCGCTGCTGAACGCGCTGATCAACACCGCCTGCGGGGCGAGCTGGGTCTCGATCCACCACGGTGGCGGCGTCGGCATGGGAAAGTCGATCCACGCCGGCCAGGTATGCGTCGCCGACGGCACCGAGCTCGCCGGACGGCGGCTCGAACGTGTGCTCAAGGCCGACCCGGGAATGGGCATCGTCCGCCACGTCGACGCCGGCTACGACCTCGCGGTGGCGGCGGCGCGGTCGAGCGGGCTGCGGATCCCGATGCTGGCGCCGGAGTGAGGCGTCGGCGCGCGCACCTCCGTCCTATGTGTCTCGCCCGAAACCCGGTGCCGCCGGCCCGCCACCGGGACATGAGCATCCCCCGGTGACGACGTCGTTCGACAACGCCGCCCAGGTGCTGACGCCTCCGGAGCCCGGCCTCCGCTACCTGCGCAGCCACCGCGCCGGCGAGCTGGCCCTCGAGCCCGGTGGCGTCACCGTCGAGCACGGCCGGATCGCCGCGGTTGAGCCGAGCGCCGACGCGGACATCCACGTTGACGCGAGCGGCTGCGCGCTCCTCCCGGGCCTCGTCGACTGCCACACCCACCTGCCGTTCGCGGGCTGGCGCGCCCAGGAGTACGAGCAGAAGGTCACGGGCGTCCCCTACGAGCAGATCGCGCGCGCCGGCGGCGGGATCGCGTCGTCCGCGCGGGCCCTGCGCGAGACACCCGATTCGGCGGTGCTGGCGCAGGCGCAGCAGCTCGCCGGTGAGATGCTCCGCTCGGGGACGACGACGTTCGAGTGCAAGTCCGGTTACGGGCTGTCGATCGCCGGCGAGCTGCGCGCGCTGCAGCTGGCAACCGAGCTTGCGGGGATCGTTTCCCAGGTCACGACCCGAACCGCGCTGCTCGCGCATGCCGTCCCCGACGGGTACACGGCGGGCTCGTGGATGGACGAGGTCGAGGCGATGCTGCCCGAGGCGCTCGAGCACGCGAGCGCGCTCGACATCTTCGTCGAGTCGATCGCATTCGGCCTCGACGACCTCGACCGCGTCGGCCGCCTTGCGAGCGCCAACGGCGTCCGGCTGCGCGCCCACGTCGAGCAGTTCTCGACGATGCGCTCGGTCTCCGTGGCTCTGAAGCACAACGCCCGCTCGCTCGACCACCTGTCGGCGATCCACCCCGACGACATCGGTCCGCTCGCAGATTCGGAATGCGCCGCCGTGCTGCTCCCCGGCGCCGAGGTCATGGGAGACGAGGCGACCGCGCCGGCGCGCGACCTGATCGCTGCCGGCGCGATCATGGTGCTCGCCACCGACGGCAACCCGGGCACCTCGCCGATCTTCTCGCTGCCGCTGATCGTCGGCCTCGGCGTTCGGCGCTACGGCTTGAGCACGCGCGAGGCGTTGCTGGCGGTCACCCTCAACGCGGCGTACGTCCTCGATCTGCAAAGCGACCTCGGCTCGATCGAGCTCGACAAGCGCGCCGACCTGGTGCTACTCGACTGCCCGGCCGAGCACATCGCGTACCGCCTCGGCCGCAACCCCGTCGCGGCGGCCTTCGTCGGCGGTGAGCCCGCCTACGTGCGCCCGGACGCGGCGTGGCGGATCATGGAGCGGTGAGCTTCGGATCCGCCGACGCGGAACACGCCTTCCCGCTGGGCGCCGCCGTGACGCTCCAGCAGCTCGATCACAACCCCCATCCGGTGCTGGCTGTTCTGCGCGAGCGTGAGCCGGTGTCGTGGATGTCGTCCCTCGGGGGTTGGCTCGTGACCCGCTACGACATCGCGGTCCACGTGATGCGGGACGCGGACACCTTCACCGTGGATGATCCCCGCTTCTCGACGGCGCAAGTCGTCGGCCCCAGCATGCTGAGCCTCGATGGCGAGGCCCACACGCGCCACCGCACGCCGTTCACGGCGCCGTTCAGGCCGATCGCGGTCCGCGAGCGCTTCGCCGAGGCGGCGAGAAACGAGGCCGACCGCCTGATCGACTCGTTCATCGCTCGCGGTAGGGCCGAGCTCCGCCGCGACTTCGCGGGACCGCTGGCGGCGTCGATCATGGCCCGCGCTCTCGGACTGAAGCAGGACGAGGTTGGCACGATGCTGGGCTGGTACGACGCGATCGTCACCGCGGTCACCGCGGTGACGGCGGGGCACGACGTGCCGATCCGCGGCGGCGAGGCCTTCGACTCCCTGCGCGAACGCCTGGAGGCGGTCATCGCAGCCGGTCCCGAGGCGTCGTTACTCGGCGCCGCCGCGTCGCGCGAGGACCTCACCGTTGACCAGATCGTCTCGAACGGAGCCGTGCTGTTGTTCGGCGGAATCGAGACGACCGAGGGGATGATCGCCAACGCGCTGCTCCACCTGCTCGAGCATCGGAATGTCCTCGCGTGGATCGAGCGTGACCGGAGCCGGCTCGAGGCGGCGCTCGAGGAATCGCTCCGGTTCGAGCCGGCCGCCGCGGTCGTCGATCGCTATGCCACCGCCGACGTCGAACTCCGCGATGCAGAGGTCCACCGGGGAGAACTGGTCCGCGTCTCGATCAGTGCGGCCAACCGCGATCCGGCGCTGTTTCCCGACCCAGATCGCTTCGACCCGGGCCGCTTCGAGCGCCCGGCGGCCCGAGGCCACGTCGCGTTCGCGCACGGCCCGCATGTGTGCCTCGGCGTTCACCTGGCCCGCCTCG
>Ga0187766_10002261_pt1 | contig 11351 bp, 7 predicted proteins | sample 0216_QUI02_MP05__4_FD_132971 | JGI IMG/M metagenome (GOLD analysis project Ga0187766, IMG submission 132971) | Tropical peat soil microbial communities from peatlands in Department of Meta, Colombia - 0216_QUI02_MP05_20_MG | ecosystem: Environmental > Terrestrial > Soil > Wetlands > Peat ... | reverse complement strand
GGGGGTGGACGATGGTTATCGATGTTCACGGTCATTTGACGGCACCGGATTCTCTCTACGCATACAAGGCCAACATCCTGTCTCATCGCGGATCGCACGGTCGCGGAAAGGTGGAGATCAGCGACGATGAGATGATCGCCTTTCTGAACGAGCCGACCTTCGGAACCGGCAAATCGCACCTCGGCCTGCTCCAAGAGGTTGGAACCGACCTGCAGCTGCTGTCGCCGCGGCCCTATCAGATGATGCATGCGGAGAGGCCAGCGAAAGTCTCACAGTGGTTCATCGAGGAGTGCAATAACCTTGTCGCCCAACAATGCCGTCTTTTTCCCAACGTCTTCAAGGGCGTTTGCGGCCTGCCACAAGCGCCCGGCGTAAGCCCCAAGAACTGTGTCGCTGAGCTGGAGCGATGCGTTCGGGAATCTGGATTCGTCGGCTGTTTGATCAATCCCGACCCGAGCGAAGCTTCGAACTATGACACGCCGGGCATGGGGGATGAGTTCTGGTATCCGCTGTATGAGAAGCTTGTTGAGCTCGATGTACCCGGCTATATTCACGGGGCCGGATGCCGGTCGATCCGACACAGCTATTCGACGCACTTCATCAATGAAGAAACGATCTCGGTGATTTCGCTGGTCGGGTCGCGTGTCTTTCAGGATTTTCCGAAGTTAAAGATGGTGTGTTCCCACGGAGGTGGCGCGGTTCCCTATCATGCCGGACGTTTTCTGGCGCCCACACTGAGACGTGGCGGCCAGACCAGTTTCATGGACAATCTGCGCAAGCTTTACTACGACACCGTGCTTTACACACCGCTGGCTTGCGAGCTGTTGATCAAGACCGTCGGCGCGGACCGGTGCGTGTTTGGCACCGAGCGTCCGGGCGTCGGCACCGCCAAGGACCCGAAAACCGGGAAGTGGATGGACGATGTGAAGACCTACATCGACGGCTTCGGCTGGCTGAGCGCCGCGGACAAAAAGCTCATCTTCGAAGAGAACGCCAAAACGCTTTTCCGGCTGAACCTCGAGGCCAAGCGGGAGAAGGCCAGCTAGCCGCACACCCAGCGATTTCCTTCGTCGAAAAGAGAGATTGGCCAATGTCTCGACCGTACCGAGCCGACCACATCGGTAGTTTCTTACGACCGCCGGAAATTCTGGAAGCCCGGCGGGCGGATTCTTTAAACCATAGCCGCCTTCAAGAGATCGAAGATCGAGCGATCCTTCGTGTGCTGGACAAGCAGAAGGAACTCGGTTTTGAGATTTTCACAGATGGCGAGTTTCGCCGTTCGAACTTCATGGGCGATTTCACCGAGGCCATTGAAGGAGTGGATTATGGCGAGGGGCTCGAGCGGACGTGGAAGGCTGAACAGCCCGACCAGCGACCGCCGAACGCCCGTCTCGGACCCGTCCGAGGCATCGTGGTCTCCAGACTGAGGCAGGTTCGACCCTTGACCGGCCATGAACTGCCTTTCCTGAAGCAGCACTGCCCGGGTGACATCAAGATGACCTTGCCGAGTGCGACCCAGTTTCCCGCGATCATGTTCAAATGGGGCACGACCGACAAGATCTATAAGGATCACGCAGCCCTGCTGTGCGAAATCGTTCAGATTGTGAAGTCGGAAATGGCCAAGCTCGCGGCAGAAGGCGTGAAGTACATCCAGATCGATGCGCCGCGCTACAGCTACTATATGGATCCGAAGTGGCGCGAGTGGATTCGCGCCAACATGCGCTTGGAACCCGACGTGGCCTTAGAGGAAGCGATTCGTGCGGACAACGAGTGTTTTCGCGCGGCACGCCGGCCAGGCGTGGTGCTGGGTATCCATCTCTGCCGCGGAAACAGCCGGAGCCACTGGTATGCGGAGGGAGGGTACGATCCCATTGCCGAGAAGCTTTTTGGAACGATGGAGGTCGACCGATTTCTCTTGGAGTACGAAGACGCGCGCTCGGGCACCTTCGCTCCGCTTCGCTTCGTTCCCAAAGACAAGACCGTTGTGCTGGGTCTCGTCAGCTCCAAGGTTGCGAAGCTGGAAAGCGGAGAGGAGATCGCGCGACGCATCGACGAGGCCGCCCAGTATGTGCCGCTTGACAATCTGGCGCTCAGTCCGCAGTGCGGTTTCGCCTCGACCATGGAAGGGAATTTGCTGAGCGAAGATGACCAGTGGTCGAAGCTCCGACTGGTGAGAGAGACGGCCCGCCGCGTCTGGGGTTAAAAGGGAGGTATCCATCATGGCGAAAATCGTGCTCGGTGTCGGTTCGTCGCACGGGCCGATGCTTTCCACTCCGCCCGACATGTGGCACCTGCGGGCCGAAGCGGACCGGAAGAATCCACGACATTACTATCGCGGCGAAGCTTACGATTTCCAAAAGCTGGTGGCCGTTCGTCAACCGGGCTTTGCCTCCGCCCTGACGATCGAGGAGCGCAGCAAGCGCTATGACGCCTGTCAGCGCGCGCTCGATCAGCTGGCCGCAAAATTCGCTGCCGCACGGCCGGATGTGGTGGTGATCATAGGCAACGACCAACGTGAGCTTTTCACCGATGAAAACACGCCGGCGTTTCTGGTGTTTGCGGGCGGCAAGATCGAAAACGTTCCGGAGACGGAGGAAGCCAAGGCCAAAATGCCCCCAGGAATCGCCATTGCCGAGATCGGACACTGTCCTCCGGGGGGCGCTGTCTACAATGGCCAGACCGATCTGGCGCTGCACATTGTCAATTCGCTCATCGACCAAGAATTCGACGTTTCCGAATCCTCCAAATTGCCGAAGGTCAACGGTCACGAGCACGGCATACCGCACGCGTTCGGATTCCTCTACCGGCGCATCATGGTAGACACCCCTCCGCCGAGCGTGCCACTGTTCTTGAATGCCGGCATCCCCCATAACCTTCCCAGGATCGGGCGCTGCCTGAAACTTGGCCGCGCGCTCGTGAAAGCGATCGAAAGCTGGAAGGAAGATGCCAGGGTCGCCCTGTTCGCATCGGGGGGACTGACGCATTTCGTGATCGATGAGGAGCTCGATCAGCGAGTGCTCAAGGCCATGCAGGCACAGGATGAGGCCGGCCTCGCGGCGATTCCAGAAAGCTACCTGCTGGGCAATACCTGCGAAATCCGAAACTGGATTCCGCTGTCGGTGGGCATGAACTCGCTCGGGAAGAAGATGAATCTCGTGGACTACGTGCCGTGCTATCGCACCGAGGCGGGGACGGGCAACGCCATGGGTTTTGTCTATTGGCAGTGACGGATTGGGGACAACGATGAGCAGCAGCGATTTCGTCGCGCGATTGAGCAAGCTGGACGCCTGCGCGGTTTCTGACGCCGTCGACAAAACGGGTCTGGAAGGTGCGGTGACCGGCTTGCGGCAGATGACGACGACGCGCCGCATTGCCGGGAAGGTTCTCACCATCCGACTGGGTGTCGGGGAGCCTCCGCCGGGGGTTCCAAGACACATTGGCACGACGGCCATCGAGTCGGCCGAGCCCGGCGACATCATCGTCGTCGAGCAGCTCAGCGGAATTCCGGCGGCGGCTTGGGGCGGCATTCTTTCCCATGGTGCAAAACTGCGGCGCTTGGCGGGCGTCATCGCGGAGGGATTGGTGCGGGATGTGGACGAGGCGCGCCAGCTGGACTTTCCTGTATACGCACGCGGCGCGACCACGCTGACGGCGCGCGGGCGCATCGTCGAACTCGCCAACAACGAGCCGGTCAGGGTCGGAAGTGTCCTGGTGAAGGCAGGTGACTACGCGATCGCCGACAGCAGCGGTGTGGTGTTCGTCTCCCGCGAGAATATCGAGCGCGTTCTGGCAACTGCCGAAGATATTGCCGCGCGGGAAGCCCGCATGGCCGAAGCGCTCTACGCCGGGCAGCCGATCACAGACGTCATGGGCGCAAACTACGAAAATATGTTGCGCCGTTGAGGATGCCCTTTGCCTACCTTAGAACGGCAGGTTGAACGCGCCGCCCGACTCGATACCTCGACGATCAGCGACGCCCTGGATCGGCTTGGCATTGCCGGCCAGTGCCTGAACATCAAGCCGCGTGATCCGCGCTTTCGACTGACGGGCCGTGCCTTCACCATGCTCTACGGCCCAGTGGGGAAGCCTGCGGGTACCGTGGGCGACTACATCGATGATGTCCCGCCCGGTTCCGTCATCGTCATCGACAACGGGGGCCGCGAGAACGCCACCGTGTGGGGCGACATTCTCACGGAGATTGCCCATCGGCGAGGGATCGCAGGCACCGTGATCGACGGCGCCTGTCGGGACACGGCGCTGTGCCTCGAGCTAGGTTATCCGGTCTACAGCCGCAGCTATTCGATGCGGACCGGTAAGGACCGCGTGCAGCTGGATGCCACAAATGTCATCGTCAGCATCGGGGAGGCCCGCGTCGCGCCCGGAGATATCCTTCGCGGCGATGCCGATGGGGTCGTGGTCATCCCTAGCCAGCACGAAGATGAGGTATTGGCAGTATCGGAGGAAATCGACGCTGCCGAAGCGGCCATTCGAGAAAGCGTCCGGGCCGGCAAACGCCTAAAGGAAGCCCGCAAGGAATTCGGCTACCACAAACTACAGACCAAGCGGACGTAGGGCACCGCCCTTTCATTCCGGAACCAGGTGCGGTTGCCGGACACCGGAGATCCATCCCGACACCGCGCAGAAGCTCGCGCCGAAGATCAGCGCCATTCTTACGCCATGGAGGTTAACCCCTCCATGCGCGGTCATCGTAAATATCACCGCGACGATAGAGACGCCAATGGACTGACCCAGTAGGCGCGACATGGTACTGATGCCGCCGGCCCCGCCGCTGCGCTCCCTCGGTGCGCTCGCTACCATGGCCCGGTTGTTTGGCGCGCCGAAGAAACCGAATCCGCAGCCTCCCAAAGCGGCCCGCCACACGATCTCGAGGGTGGTCGGATGGGGGGGCAGCGTCGCGAGCAAAATCAGGCCGACCGACATTGCGGCCATGCCGACCGGGCCCAGCACTCGGATCGGATAGCGATCCGCGAGCCGTCCGGAAAGGTGGGACATGACTCCCCCGGCCAGCGGCCACGGTGTCAGCAAAATGCCGGCCCACACCTGTGAGAATCCGAAGGCATCGATGAAGTAAAACGGCAGCACAACGAACGCCAAGCCCTGCGCCATGAACGTGCATAATGAGGCCGCGGAGGAAAGCGCGAAGATCGGACGCTTGAACAAGTCGATCGCCAGCATCGGAATATCCAGATGCATTTGTCGTTCGACGAGCAGCACCCCAAAGACAGCCGAGGCAATCAACTCGGCTGCCACAACCGATAGCTTCTGGAGGTTGCCGATGCTATCGATGCCGCGGATCAACAGCGTTACCGTCACCGCATTCAGCAGAGCGCTCCAGAAGTCGAATCGGTGGCGCGTTCCCTCGGCCGGCGCTAGAGACCGCTGGGACAAGCCGAGGGAAATCAGGCCGAAAGGAATATTGATGGCAAAAAGCCAGTGCCAGGAAGCAACCGAGAGAATGGCGGAAGCAATGCTGGGTCCTGCCGCAGCCGATGTAAAAACCACCATTCCACCTAAGCCGATGCCACGCCCGAGCAGGGCGCGTGGGTAGGTGTACCGCATGACCGCAGCCGACGCACTCCAGATACAGGCCGCACCAACGCCCTGGAACGTGCGGGCCAGAATCAAAGTATTCAGTGAGTGGGGCAGGGAGCAGCCCACCGATGCCATCGTGAACAATCCGAGCCCGATCTGATAGACGCGCTTGTAGCCGAAAATGTCGACGAGCGAGGAAAACGGTACGACGCAGATGGCAACCGCGAGTAGAAACGCGTTCACCACCCAGATCGATACCGCAGGACTGGCGTGGAGCTGCCTGGCGATATTGGGTAAAGCGGTGTTGGCAATATTTCCATCCAGCACGGACATGGAAAGTCCGATGCAGTAGGTGAGCATCGCCCACCGGCGCCTGTCGGCCGGTAGGCCATCGGTGTGCGCCATACTGCTGGGAACGTCGATGGTTAACTCGGACATGTCCCCGGTTCCAATCCCGACTCTGGAAGGGTTGACAAGATCAGCGCGGTGGCGATCAAGTTCGTCGCCCGCGAATCAACTGGATGGCTTCCGGCAGCGAGGCACCCCGCGCGTCGGAACCGGCCGCCGACGAACCGTCCGAGAAGGCTTCGTCCGTGACTCGATCTCCCTCGCCGGGGGCCAGGAACAGATTCGCCTCGACGCCATGCTGCTTGGTGTAGAGATCATAGTAGCGGCCCCCCGCAGCCAGCAGCGACGGATGCGTGCCGCGCTCGACGATCCGACCCGCCTCGACCACAAGAATCTGGTCCGCGCGGCGAATGGTGGAGAGCCGGTGGGCAATAACGAAGGTGGTCCGCCCGCGCATGAGGTAGCGCAGGCCTTCCTGAATGAGGGCCTCGGATTCAGAATCGAGGCTTGAGGTCGCCTCGTCGAGAATCAGAATCCGAGGGTCGGCCAAGATCGCCCGCGCGATCGAGACGCGCTGCTTTTGACCACCCGAAAGTTTCACACCGCGCTCGCCCACGACGGTGTTGTACTTATTTTCGAACTCCTCCGCGAACTCATCGACTCGAGCAATTCGACACGCCGCCAGGATTTCTTCCTCACTCGCGACAGGGCGAGCGAAGGCAACGTTTTCGCGAATCGTTCCGTCGAAAAGAAAGCTATCCTGCAGAACGACCCCTAGCTGCGTGCGGTAGGAATCTAGCCGCACCCGGGCCAGATCGACCCCGTCAACCTCCACCCGTCCTGTCCGGGGGGCGTAGAACGCCGCGATCAGGCCGATCATGGTGGATTTCCCCGCGCCCGATGGGCCCACAAACGCCGTCACCGTGTCGGGCTCGGATTCGAACGATACGTTGAACAGAACCTGCTTTCCCGTCTCGTAGGAAAAACTGACGTTGTCAAAGACAACCCGTCCCTGGACCCGGGGGAGGTGGATTGTCCGCTGGGGATCTTCGTCCTCCGGTTTCTCATCCAGAACCTCCCGGGTGCGCTCCAAACCTGCCAGCGCCTCCGTCATCAGCGGACCAATGCCAACGACTTGTGCCACCGGAGCAATCAGCATCAGGAGAAACGCATTGTAGGAGAAGAAACCACCGGGGGTCATCGAGCCCGCCAGCATTTTCTGAGCGCCAAGAAACATGATCGAGGCGCTGACGATCCCCATCAGGATCGTTGCCGAAGCACTCATCAGCGACGTTGCCGTCAGGGTCTGCAAAACGTTGTCCAGCAGGCGGCGTACATTCGCCTGAAAAATGCCCTCCTCGCGTTCCTCGGCGTGATAGCCCTTTACCACGCGAACGCCGCCGAGCGATTCGGTGAGCCGGCCGGTCACTTCCGCGTTGATCTTCGGTCGCGCACGGTAAATCGGGCGAATTCGTTTGAAGGCACGACTGAGGCTAATTGCAAAGATGGCCAAAAAGAAGGCCGCGGCCGCCGTCATTTCGACGCTCACACGCAGCAGATACACGAGAGCGAAAACCGCCGTCATGAGTCCGCCCGCAAAATCAACCAGCCCCGTGCCGATCAAATTCCGGATGCCTTCTACGTCGCTCATGATGCGGGAAACCAGCGCGCCGGTCTTGTTGGCGTCGTAGTAGGCCACAGGCAGCCGCCCAATGTGAGCCTGCACCTTGATGCGTAGTTCGGTGATCATTCGCTGCGAGGATTTCGACAACAGCTGGGTCAACGAGTACGAAGTCAGCGCCTGCACCAGCGTGGCAGCTCCCAGGGCTAGGACCAAAGGCAGCAGGAGCCCCACATGGTGCTTCTGAACCACGTCGTCGAGCAGGTATTTGGGAGTCGCTGGAAGGACCAATCCGCACACACGATTGACGGCCATCAAGAGAAATCCGCCAAGCAAGATGGCCCGCCGCGGTTTGATGAGCTCCCAGACATGCGGCAGCATTTTCCACGGGGGCTGTTTCGCCGTGCGCGTCTGCGCACCCCCGGCGGAAGGGGCAAAACGCTCAGCCCTGCGTGCCTCTTGGCCGGAATGGTTGGAGGAAAACGCCCTCATCTTTGTTGTCCGAGCAGATCGAATCGATTATAGCGGAAGCCCTGGATGGGCGCGACGCTTCGATGGTCGAAGAAAGATCGAATGGTGGAGTTGCTGTTTCCGGTGCGATCACAAGGTCGTGGTCATATCGCTTGAGGTGCCGCCGGCCGCCGGAATGTAACACTGCCGCGTGTAATCCATGACCATGCGATCGGCGTTGAACCGCCAGCCAAGAGTTCGAATGGTTCGCTTCATTCGCTTGATCCAACCGCGCGGTAGCCCGTCGCGATCCCGCTGGTAGTAGAGCGGAACCACCTCTAGGCGAAGCACTCGGTATAGATCATCGCCGTCGCGGGTATCGTGAATCGTTACGTCGGAGTGGGTTTTTCCCGTCCCGATGGCAAATCCGTTCAAACCGTCATACGCCTCCGACCACCACCCGTCGAGGATCGAGAGATTTAGGCCGCCGTTCAACACGACCTTCTGCCCGCTCGTGCCAGAAGCTTCCAGCGGTCGCCTCGGGTTATTCAGCCAGACGTCAACGCCTTGCACAAAATGACGGCCGACGTTCACGTCATAGTCCTCGACGAAGACAAACTTGTCCCGGAACCTTGCATCCCGCGCCAGCTGCGCGATCTGCTGGAGCACGCGCTTGCCCGGCTCATCGAGCGGATGCGATTTCCCGGCGAATACGAACTGCACCGGACGCTTGGCGTCGTTCATGATCGAAGCCAGCTGCTCCATGTCGGACAGGATCAGGTTCGCTCGTTTGTAGGTGGCAAAGCGGCGTGCGAATCCGATGGTGAGCGCGTCGAGGCTTAGAATCCTTTCGAGCGCCTGTAGGGTAGAGAAGCTTTCACCTCTGAGCTCGGCCTGCTGGATGGCTCTGCGCCGCACAAATTCCAGCAGCCGCGCTTTGAGGCTCAAATGGGTTTCCCACAACTCGCCATCGTCCACACTTTCAATGCCTTCCCAGATGCGCGCCTCGCTGCCGTGCTCGTGCCATCCAGCGCCCAAATGGCGGTCATAGAGCCGAAACATCTGCGGTGCAAGCCAGGTCGGGACGTGCACGCCGTTGGTGATGTGTCCGATGGGAACTGCATCTTCGGCCCGTCCCGGGTAGAGCTCGGTCCACATGGCGCGGGATACCTCACCATGCAGGGTTGAGACCGCGTTGGCGCGCCGCGAGAGCCTTAGCCCCAGCACGGTCATGCAGAACTCCTCCGTGGCATCGTCCGGGTGTTCACGTCCCAGTGCTAACAATGCCTCGGTCGACAGTCCCAGACTCTCGCGCAACGGCCCGAGATGCTCCTCGACCAGGCTGGCCTCGAAACGGTCGTGGCCCGCCGGTACCGGAGTATGCGTCGTGAAGATGGTCTGTCGGGACACACGGGGCGCCGCCTGTTCGAACGAAAGCCCTTCATCGACCATCCGCCAACGGATCGCCTCCAGCACTCCAAATGCGCTGTGGCCTTCGTTCAAGTGAAGAACTCCCGGCGTAATGCCCATGGCTTTTAGGGCGCGGTAGCCTCCCACGCCTAACAACAGTTCCTGACGAATTCGTATACGCCGGTCGCCGCCATACAGGCGCGAGCTGAGATCGCGGTCTTCCGGGGCATTCCCGTCGGCGTTCGAATCGAGAAGGAACAGATCGCAGCGTCCTACCCGCAGGCGCCAAACCTTGGCCCGAATGGGGCCGCTTCGCGTCTCGATTTGCACGGTGACAGGTTCGCCGTTCGCTCCAATGGCGCGCTCCATCGGCAATTGGTTGACGTCCGTCTCAAGATACTCCTCCTGCTGCCAACCGCTTCGGTCCAGCCGCTGCCGGAAATAGCCCTGGCCGTAGAAAAGCCCCATGCCGACCAGGGGAATGTCCAGGTCCGAAGCGCTCTTGACGTGATCGCCGGCAAGGATGCCCAAACCGCCCGAATAGATCGGAATCGATTCGTGTAGGCCGAACTCAGCGGAAAAGTAGCCGACCGGCCGAGGCCGCAGAATCCCCGCGTGCCTGGTACCCCAAGTGTGGTCGTTTTCCAGATACTCCCTGAGGCGGCGATAGGCATAGTTGATCCGGCTGTGAAGCACTTGCTCGGCTGCCCGGCGCTCGACCTCTTCCAGAGGGATCTCTGAAAGCAAGGTGACGGGATTGTGATTGAGCTCGCGCCAACGAATCGGATCCAGGTCCAGAAACAGACTGGTTGATTCCGGGTCCCAGCTCCACCACAGGTTCCGCGCCAGCGCCCACAACCGCTCCTGGATGGGAACGATAAAGCGGTCGAGTGTTCGGGCTTCGCTGACCACCGGGGAAACCTGTGAAGAGGCCTCGACCAGCATACGGATTTCATCTTCACTGAACAATCGCGGCTCAATGGTTTGAACAACCAGCACCCCTTGCAGAACGCCACGATCGATTAGCGGGACACCGAGAAAGGAGTGGTATTTCTCCTCGCCCGCTTGCGGAAAGTACTTGAATCGGGGGTGGTTTTGGGCATTCTCGACAGCGACGGGACGGACCTCTTCAGCCACCAGACCGGCCAGACCTTCGGTGAGCGCCATTCGTAGCGTACCCACGCACTGAGGGCGCAACCCCAGGGTCGCTGCCAGGACCAGGTTGCTGCGGTCCGGCTCGAGCAAATACGCCGAGCAGACATCGGTATGGAACCGTTTGGCGATCAGCGCGACGACGTTCATCAGCGTCTCGGCTGGCCGGCCACCTTCTTGCGCCAAGTTTGCGATCTCCTCCAGGGGCAGGACGTATTTGGACTCGGAAGCTGGCGCACTCGCGCCCGCATCCGGAACCACGCCGCCTTTTCTGGCTGTCAACCGGGCGCTCGAAAGGCTCATCGCACCCATCCTATTTATCTCACAACCGAACTGTTTGCTGGCGACGCCCTCGCGGCACGTCACCGACAAGCAACCCCCCCGCCCGTCGCCGTGACGCCGACTCTAGATGCGAGCTATCCGGCAGTCCAATCCAAATTGCTGATGACACGCATAAAGCTCGGCAGCAGTCGTCAGCAAAACTGCCTGAAAAGCAGGCACGGGTGTAAGCTCAAAGCGAAGGACTCGTTGGCGGTCTGCCAGAGGAATCGGGAAAGCCATGAATGAGAAAATCAAAAAAAGCGACACAGAGTGGCGTTCCGCACTTACCGACAAGCAGTACTACATCACACGAAAAAAGGGCACTGAGCCGCCGTTTACGGGCGAGTACGAAGGCACGGAAACAGAGGGCACATATGTCTGTGTCTGCTGCGGCCAGCCACTGTTCTCTTCCGATGCGAAGTATCACTCTGGATTTGGCTGGCCCAGTTATTGCCAACCGATCGCCGCAGAGAACATCGAGATGAAACGCGACCCG
>Ga0187766_10002257_pt1 | contig 11372 bp, 9 predicted proteins | sample 0216_QUI02_MP05__4_FD_132971 | JGI IMG/M metagenome (GOLD analysis project Ga0187766, IMG submission 132971) | Tropical peat soil microbial communities from peatlands in Department of Meta, Colombia - 0216_QUI02_MP05_20_MG | ecosystem: Environmental > Terrestrial > Soil > Wetlands > Peat ... | reverse complement strand
CAGCGGGCGCGAGCAGATGACCGTGCTGCGCTGGCTCGAGGCCGGGGCCACCGCGAGCTACGGCACCGTGATGGAGCCGTGCAACTTCTCGATGAAGTTTCCGCTACCCGCGGTCGTCGTCGGCCGGTACGTGCGCGGCGAGACCCTGATCGAGGCCTACTGGAAAAGCGTGGCGTGGCCGGGCCAGGGGCTCTTCGTCGGCGAGCCGCTGGCCGCGCCCTTTCGCCGGCCGTAGTATGGACGACGTCACCATGGCCTCGATCGTGATCTCCGTGCGCGGCGTCGGCATGCGGCTGGCCAGCGGCGGCCGGACGGTGGACGTGCTGAGCGACGTGACGCTGGCGGTGCCCGCCGGCCAGTTCGTCGCCATCGCGGGCCCGTCGGGCAGCGGCAAGTCCACGCTGCTCGGCCTCATCGCCGGGCTCGACCGACCGACCGCGGGCTCCATCGAGGTCGCGGGCGTGGAGATCACCGGCCTCGACGAGGACGCGCTCGCCGGCTTCCGGCGCGATCACGTCGGCTACGTCTTCCAGTCCTTCCACCTGATCCCGACCCTCACCGCGCGAGAGAACGTGGCGGTCCCGCTCGAGCTGGCGGGCGAGGCCGACGCGATCGACCGCGCCGACGCGCTGCTCGGGGAGGTGGGCCTGACCGGACGCGCGCACCACTACCCGGTCCAGCTCTCGGGCGGCGAGCAGCAGCGCGTCGCGATGGCCCGGGCGCTGGCGCGCCGGCCGGAGATCCTCCTGGCCGACGAGCCCACCGGCAACCTCGACTCCGCGACCGGCAAGCAGATCATCGACCTGCTGGTGGCCGCGAACCGCCGCCTCGGCCGCACCCTGGTGCTGGTCACCCACGACGCCGCGCTGGCCGCTCACGCCGACCGCGTCGTCACGCTGGTGGACGGGCGCATCGTGAGCGACGAGTGAGCCGCTTCGTCCTGCGCCTGGCCTGGCGCGAGACGCGCGGAGCGTGGCGGCACGTCGCCTACGTCGTCGCCTGCGTCGCACTCGGCGTGGGCGCGCTGGTCGCCGTCGGCAGCTTCGCCGACAGCCTCCAGCGCACCGTGGCGCGCTCCGCCCAGGCGCTCGCGGGGGGCGACGTGGAGATCCGCGCCACCCAGCCGCCGCCGGCGGACCTGGCCGCGCGGCTGCCGGGCACGCCCGATCCGACGCGCGTGGCGATCACCCACGTGCGCGAGCTCGTCGGGATGGCCCAGGTCGGGCCCGAGCTGACCCAGCTCGTGGAGCTGAAGGCCGTGGAGCCGGGCTATCCGTTCTACGGCGTCCTCGAGACCGAGCCGGCCCGCCCGCTCGACACCCTGATCGGCGACGGTCGCGCGCTGGTCGACGCCTCGCTGCTCACGCGCCTCGGCCTCCGGGTGGGCGATACCTTCCGGGTGGGCGACGCCCGGCTCACGATCAGCGGCGTGGTACGGAGGGAGCCGGACCGTGCGATCGGCGTCTTCTCGCTGGGCCCGCGCGTCCTGCTCGCCGCGGAGGACCTCGACCGCGCCGGCCTCGTTCGACCCGGCAGCCGGGTCCGCTATCGCACGCTGTTCCGGCTGCCCGATGGCGCGAGCGCCCAGCGCTTCCGCGACGCGCTCGCCGAGCGGCTGCCGGTGGCGCAGCGGGTGAGCACCTACACCCAGGCGCAGCCCGGGCTCCGCCGCTTCTGGGACCAGCTCACGATGTACCTGGGCCTCACCGGCCTGGTCGCGCTGATGGTGGGCGGCATCGGCGTCGGGGTGAGCGTGGGCGCGTTCGTCCGGCGCAAGCTGCCCGCGATCGCCACGCTGAAGTCGCTCGGGGCGAGCTGGCGGACGCTGCTCGCCGCCTATTCGCTCCAGACCGCGCTGCTCGGCCTCGCGGGCAGCGTGCTGGGCGCGGCCCTCGGCAGCCTGCTCCAGCCGCTCGTGGCCCCGGCCCTCACCCGGCTCCTGCCGATCGAGCTGACGCTGTCATTCTCGCCGCGCGCGGTGCTGGGCGGCCTCGCGATGGGCCTGGGCGTCACGCTGCTCTACGCCCTCTGGCCGCTGCTGCAGATCCGCGACGTGTCGCCCGCGTCGATCCTCCGGCGCGAGATCGAGCCGCGCCCGCCCGGCCGCCGCCCCTGGCTCGCCACGCTGCCGATCGCGGGCGGCCTCGCCGCGCTCGCGCTCTGGCAGGCCGGCTCCTGGAAGATCGGCGCGCTGTTCGCGGGCGGCCTCGCCGGCGCGCTGTTGCTGCTCGCCCTGGGCGCGCGGCTCGTGATCGGCCTCGCGCGCCGCGTGCGCTGGCGCGGGCCGGCCTGGCGACAGGGCGCGGCGAACCTCCACCGCCCGGGGAGCCACGCGGGGCCGGTGCTGATCTCCCTGGGCCTCGCGGTCATGCTGGTCGTCTCGATCGCGCTGCTCGAGCGCGGCCTGCGCGCGGAGCTGGTCGATCGCGCGCCGGGCAGCGCGCCCGCGTTCTTCTTCATCGACATCCAGCCCGATCAGGCCGAGCCCTTCGCACGCCTCGTCCGCGAGCACGGGGCGGGCGCGCCCGCGGCCCTCACGCCGGTGGTGCGCGCGCACCTGGCCGCGGTCAACGGCGTCACGATCGCGCCCTCGGCACGGGCCCGGCGCGAGGACATGTGGGCCCTCACCCGCGAGTACGTGCTCACGTGGGCCACCACCTTGCCCCCGCAGAACACGGTGGTGAGCGGACACTGGTGGACGCCGGCCGAGGCGGCCCGCGAGCCGCTCATCTCGGTCGAGGACGAGATCGCGCGGCAGATCGGGGTCGGGCTCGGCGACACGCTCACGTTCGACGTCCAGGGCGTGCCGGTCGGCGCGCGGGTCGCGAGCCTCCGTCACGTGGACTGGCGCAGCCTCACCTCGAACTTCTTCGTGATCTTCTCCCCGGGCGTGCTCGAGGGCGCGCCGGTGACGTACATCGCGACCGTGCACGCGGCCCCCACGCAGGAGGCGCGGCTCCAGTCCGCGGTGGTCGCCGCGCTGCCCAACGTCACCGCGATCCCGGTGCGCGAGGTGCTCGAGCGGGTGAGCGCGGTCGTCGACCAGATCGCGCTCGCGGTGCGGCTGGTCGCCGCCTTCAGCGTGGGCGCGGGCCTCGTGGTGATGGCGGGCGCGCTCGCCATCACGCGGCAGCAGCGCCTCTACCAGTCGGTGATCCTGAAGACTCTCGGCGCCACCCGCGGCTTCGTCTCCCGCGTGTTCGCGGTCGAGTACGCGCTGCTGGGCGCGGCGGCGGGCGTGGCGGGCAGCGCGCTGGCCGCCGTCCTCGCCTGGGCGGTGCTCCGCTTCGTCTTCGAGCTGCCTCCTGCGTGGTCGCCTGCGGTCCTGCTCGCGGGCGTCGCCGGGGCGGCCGCGCTCGCGGTGGTGGTGGGCTTCGTCGGCACGCGTCGCCTCCTCGGACGTCGGCCGCTCGCGGTGCTCAGAAGCGAGTGACGCTGCTCGAGCGGCTCCGCGCGCGGTATCCGGAGGCCTCCGGGCGCAGCTTCAAGCAGTGGCTGGCGGCCGGACGGGTCGAGGTCAACGGTCGACCATGCCGCGACGGTCGCCTGGTGCTCGGCTCGGCCGACACCGTCGCGATCGCCGTCCGCCGGCCCGCCGCACGGTTCCCGGCTCCCCTCACCCTGATCCACGAGGACGAGACCTTGCTGGTCTTCGTCAAGCCGTCGGGCCTGCTGACGATCGCCACCGAGCGGGAGCGCGAGCGGACCGCCTATCGCCTGATCTGGGACTACCTGGCGGCCGGGGGCGAGCGGCCGTTCATCGTCCATCGCCTGGACCGCGAGACCTCCGGGCTCCTGGTCGTGGCCAAGTCGGAGGCGGTCAAGCGCCAGCTGCAGGCCCAGTTCGAGGCGCGCCAGGTCGAGCGCGTCTACGTAGCGCTGGTCGAGGGCCGGCCGCCGCGCGAGGAGGGCTCGCTCGGGAGCCGCCTCGTGGAGGACCGCTCGCTGCGGGTCCGCTCGGCCGACCGCGGCCGGATCGCCATCACCCACTACCGCGTGCTCGAGCGGGGGCGCGAGCGCACGCGGCTCGAGCTGCGCCTCGGCACCGGGCGGCGCCACCAGATCCGCGTCCAGCTCGCCGAGGCCGGTTGCCCGATCGTGGGCGACCGGGCGCACGGGGCCGCGCGGCGCGGGAGCGCGCGGCTCTGCCTGCACGCGACCCGCCTCGCCTTCGTCCACCCGGTCACCGGAGCTGCCGCGGTCTTCGAGAGCGCGCCGCCGACCGACTGGGTATAATCCGCGCGTCGCGAAGCGAGGTAGCCCCTACCGGGGAGAGGAGGTCGGCAGCCACCATGGCCACGTCGCCATTTTCGATCGAGGGCAAGGTCGCCATCGTCACCGGCGGCGGAGTCGGCATCGGCAAGTCGATCGCGCTCGAGTTCGCGCGAGCGGGCGCCGACGTCGCGATCGCGAGCCGCAAGATGGAGAACCTCGAGCCGGTCACCGCCGAGATCCAGAAGATGGGGCGGCGCTCCTTCTGCGTGGCGGTGGACGTCCGCCAGGAGGACCAGGTCAAGGCGCTCGTCGAGCGCACCGTCAAGGAGCTGGGCCGCCTCGACGTCATGGTCAACAACGCGGGCGCGTCGTTCCGCGCCAAGGTCGAGGACATCTCGGCCAACGGCTGGAGCACGGTGATAGGCATCAACCTGAACGGTACCTTCTTCGGGTGCAAGTGGGCGGGCAGACAGATGATGGAGCAGCCGGGCGGCGGGTCCATCATCAACATCTCGTCGATCGCCGGCGTTTACGGCTCGACCATGATGTCCCACTACGGAGCGGCCAAGGCCGCGGTGATCACGTTCACCCGCGAGCTGGGCATGGCGTGGGGACGCAAGGGCGTGCGCGTCAACTGCATCGCGCCGGGCCCGATCGAGACCGAGGGCTACATGGGGGTGCTCACCAAGCAGGATCCGAGCGCGGCTAAGAAGGCCTACGACACGGTGGCGGCCCGCGTCGGCATGGGGCGCTGGGGCAAGGTGGAGGAGATCGCCTACCCGTGCATCTTCCTCGCCTCGGCCGCGTCGTCGTTCATGAACGGCGAGACCATCGTGATCGACGGTGGCGCCCCGCCGCAGCTCGGCGAGGGCTGAGCGCGAGCCGGACGACGTGCCCGAGCTGCCCGAGGTCGAGGCCGCGCGCCGCGCGGCGCAAAAGGTTGCGAAGGGCCGTTTGATAGCCGAGGCCCACGTCGCGGAGGATCCAATCGTCTACGAGGGCGTGGCGCCCGCGCGGGTCCGCCGCGCGCTGGTGGGCCGGCGGGTGAAGGCGGTCCGGCGCCACGGCAAGCACCTCTGGCTCGAGCTGGACCGCAGGCCGTGGCCCTGCCTGCACTTCGGCATGACCGGCGGGATTCACCTGCCGGCCGGTCGCGCCGTCCGTCTGGTCTCCGATGGGGCAGTCGATCGCCCGGACTGGCCACCGCGCTTCACCAAGCTCCACCTGCGCTTCGCCGACGGCGGCGAGCTGGCCCTGGCCGACGGCCGGCGCCTCGGCCGCATCCGCCTGCGCCGCGATCCGGCCACCGAGCCGCCTGTCAGCGTGCTCGGCTTCGACGCGCTCCACGAGCTGCCCACGGCCGCGCGCTTCCACGCGATGCTCCGCGAGCGCAACGCCCCGATCAAGGCGGTGCTGCTCGACCAGTCCTTCTCGGCGGGCATCGGCAACTGGATCGCCGACGAGGTGCTCTACCAGGCCGGCATCGCCCCGAAGCGCAAGGCGGCCACGCTGTCCACGGCGGAGGCCGGGCGGCTGCGCGCGAAGATCCGCTCGGTGATCGGCCTCGCGGTGCGATCCGGCTCGGACAGCGACCGGTATCCGCGCTGGTGGCTGTTCCATCGGCGCTGGGGCCATCGGCGCGGCGGTCCGCCCGCCACCACCGTGCGCGGCGAGCACATCCGCCACGAGACGGTCGGCGGACGCACCACGGCCTGGGTGCCCTCGGCGCAGCGCTGAGGTATACTCCTCCCCAGCTTTCCCCCTGAGAAAGGAGCCCCCATGAGAGAAGCTGTCGTCGTCGCCAGCTCCCGCACCCCGCTCGCCAAGTCCCATCGCGGATCGTTCAACATGACCCGCCCGGACGACCTGGCCGCCCACTGCATCAAGGACGTGCTCGGCAAGGCCCCGCAGCTCGACCCGGCCGAGGTCGAGGACGTGATCCTGGGCTGCGCCCAGCCGAACGGGCCGCAGGGCAGCAACGTCGCGCGCGTGGCGCTGGTGCGCGCCGGCCTGCCGATCACGGTCGCGGGCACGACGGTCAATCGCTTCTGCTCCTCGGGCCTGCAGGCCATCGCGATGGCGGCCCACCAGATCGTCATGGGACAGGCGGACGCGGCGATCGGCGGGGGCGTCGAGTCGATCACGATGATGAAGCGCGACGGTGACCCGAACCCGTGGGTGAAGGAGAAGAAGCCCGGCATCTACATGGTGATGGGCGACACCGCGGAGGTCGTGGCCAAGCGCTACAACATTACGAGGCAGATGCAGGACGAGTACTCGCTGGTGAGCCAGCAGCGCACCGCGCGTGCCCAGCAGGACGGCTTCCTCAAGGAGGAGATGGCCCCGCTGCAGGTCGTGCGCGGCATCGTGGACAAGAAGACGGGCGAGATCGTCGGCAAGGAGGACTACTACGTCGACAAGGACGAGTGCAACCGTCCGGACACGACGCTCGAAGGCCTGCTGGCGCTGCCGCCCCACTTCGACAAGACCAGCGGCAAGGGCACCGTCACCGCGGGCAACTCCTCGCAGCTCTCCGACGGCGCCTCCGCCACCCTCGTGATGTCGGCGGATCGGGCGAAGGCCCTCGGTATCAAGCCCAAGCTGATCTTCCGCGGCTTCGCGGTGTCCGGCTGCGAGCCGGACGAGATGGGCATCGGCCCGATCTACGCGGTGCCGAAGCTGCTCAAGCGCAACGGCCTCAAGATGAGCGACATCGACGTGTGGGAGCTGAACGAGGCCTTCGCCTCGCAGGTCGTCTACTGCCGCGACAAGCTGGGCATCCCGATGGAGAAGCTGAATCTGAACGGCGGGTCGATCTCGATCGGCCACCCCTTCGGCATGACCGGCTCGCGCATGGTCGGCACCATCGCCAACGAGATGCTGCGGCGCAAGGCCAAGTACGGCGTGGTCACGATGTGCATCGGCGGCGGCCAGGGCGCGGCCGGCCTCTTCGAGGCCTGTCTGTAGCCTACCGTTGAATTTGCCCCTCACCCTACCCTCTCCCCCTCGGGGGAGAGGGTTTTGTGTCTCTGGATCACGGTAACCGCCATGGCCTACGACTTCGACCGCGTGATCGACCGCCGCTCCACCAACAGCAACAAGTGGCGCAAGTACCCGCCCGACGTACTCCCGCTCTGGGTCGCGGACATGGACTTCCCCTCGCCGGAGCCCGTGGTGCGCGCGCTCCGCGAGCGCGTGGACCACGGCGTGTACGGCTACGGCTTCGAGGGCCCGGAGTTCGCCGAGGTCTTCGTCGATCGCGTGCAGAAGCGCTACGGCTGGACGATCTCACCCGAGGCGCTGGTGCTGGTCCCGGGGGTGATCCCGGCGTTCAACGTGGCGTGCCACGCCCTCACCACGCCGGGCGACGGGCTGCTGATGCAGGTACCGATCTATCCTCCGATCCACCGCTGTCCGGGCAACCACGGCCTCACGCGCGACGAGGTGCCCCTCGCGCGCGAGGCGGGCGGCCGCTACGTGGTCGATCTCGACGCGTTCGCGGCCGCGATCCACGCGCGTACGCGCGCGTTCCTGCTTTGCAACCCGCACAACCCGGTCGGCCGCGTCTTCACGCGCGACGAGCTCGGCGGCATGGCCCGGATCTGCCTCGAGCGCGACCTGCCCATCATCGCCGACGAGATCCACTGCGACCTGCTCTACCCGGGCGCGCGCCACGTTCCGGTCGCCTCGCTCGGCCCCGAGGTGGAGCGGCGCACGATCACGCTGATGGCGCCCAGCAAGACGTTCAACCTGGCCGGGCTCAAGTTCTCGGTCGCGGTGATCCCGGACGCCTCGCTGCGCGAGCGCTTCATGGCCGCGCGCGGCGACTACGTGCAGGCCTCCGTGAACATCCTGGGCTACGTCGCGGCCCTCGCCGCGTACCGCGACGGGCAGCCCTGGCTCGACGAGCTGCTGCCCTATCTCGAAGCCAACCGGGACTTCCTCGTCGACTTCGTGCGCCGTCATCTTCCCGGCGTCGCGATGGCGTCCCCCGAGGGGACCTATCTCGCCTGGCTCGACTGCCGGCGCGCCGGCGCCGCGGCCGCTGATCCGTACACGTTCTTCCTGGACCGGGCGAAGGTGGCGCTGAACGACGGCTCGCAGTTCGGGCGCGGCGGCCAGGGCTTCGTCCGGCTCAACTTCGGCTCTCCGCGCTCGCTGCTGACCGAGGGCCTCGAGCGCATGCGCCGGGCCCTGGCGGCTGACGCAAGTTAGACTGAACAAGACCGGACGACGTTTACACCGCGGTCGGACGCTCGTCGCCTCGCGGGGACGCGGTCAACCGTCCGAATGTCCCTCGGATGATCTCCGTCTGACCGACTGAATCTCCACAGGAGGCCGCGATGCTCAGACCACGGCGCGTGTTGACGATGACGGCCACGATCCTCGGCGCGGCCCTGTGCGCCGGCTGCCTGTCGTCGCCATCGGGCCCGACCGTGATGGTCCTGCCGGGCACCGGCAAGCCGTTCGACCAGTTCCAGGCCGACGTCGCCGCCTGTCGCAGCTGGGCGGCGAGCCAGACGAAGGGTGCGTTCATGGACGCGCCGGCCTGGGAGGTCCAGCGGCGCTACGACAACGCCTACGTGCAGTGCATGTACGCCAAGGGCAACCAGGTGCCGGGCAGTGCGCCCGCGACCACGGCGCCGTCCACCGGGCCGACTCCGCCGGCCCCGCCGGCGGGCACTCCGCCCCCGGCGCCACCGGCCCCGACACGCTGAGCCCAGGACCCGGGAGGCTGCCATGCGCTCGATGCGAACCCGACCGCTCGCGATCCTGCTGGTGATGCTCGTGCTCGTCGCCGGCGCGCCCGGCGCGCAGGCCGCCGATCCACCCCCGCCGCCGGCCGCGCCTCCCGCCGACGTGCCGTCGGCCACGCCACCGGCCACGGCACCGGATACTCCGGACGCGGACGCGTCGCTCACCCCTCCGCGCCTCGGCTACGCCAGCGGCGACGTGTCGTTCTGGCGGCCGGGCGGCGACGACTGGGCGCCCGCGCAGGTCAACACGCCGCTGGCCCCGGGCGATCAGCTCTACACCGGCAACAACGGCAACCTCGAGATGCAGTTCGACTCGCGCACGTTCGTGCGCGCGTGGGGCGACAGCCAGCTCGGGCTCGAGAACCACACCGCGGGGTTCATCCAGGTCAAGATCGCGGCCGGCCACGTCGCGCTCGACCTGCGCTCGCAGCCCGCCGGCGGCACCGTCGAGCTGGACACGCCCGCGGCGGCCTTCTCCATCGACCGGCCGGGGTACTACCGGGTCGACGTCACCGCGACCCAGACCTCGTTCATCACCCGGCGCGGCGGCACCTCGACCATGACACCCGCCGGCGGAGAGGCGGTGGCGATCGCGGCCAGCGAGCAGGTCGTCCTCGCCGGGAACAGCCCCGGTGTGCAGACCTTCGTCGCGCCCGATCTCGACACGTGGGACCGCTGGAACTACGCGAGGACCGACGCGCTCATCGACGCGGTCAGCGCCCGCTACCTGCCCGCGGACATCTCGGGCATCGACGACCTGGACCACGCGGGTACCTGGCGCGTGGTGCCGGACTACGGTTCGGTGTGGGTCCCGGACAACGTGGCCCCGGACTGGGCCCCCTACACGACCGGGCGATGGATCATGGACCCCGCCTACGGCTGGAGCTGGGTGGACACCGCGCCGTGGGGCTGGGCGCCGTATCACTACGGCCGCTGGGTCTATCTCGGCAACGTGTGGGCGTGGGCGCCGGGCCCCATCGTCGTGCGGCCTCCGTATGCCCCCGCCCTGGTCGCCTTCTTCGGCGCGCCCGGTGTCCAGGTGGCGGTGGGCTCGCCCTTCGTGAGCTGGGTCGCGCTCGGCTGGGGTGAGCCCTGCGTGCCCTGGTGGGGTCGTTCCGGCTTCGTCGGGCGGCCGTGGTGGGGCGGCTGGGGTGGCCCGCGCGTCGTGAACAACGTCGTGATCAACCGGACGACCGTCGTCAACGTCGACACGATCAACGTCTACCGGAACGTCGGAGTGCGAAACGCGGTGGTCGCGGTGCGCCCCGACCGCTTCGGGCGCGGCCCGGTGAGCGACGGACGCATCCGCCAGGTGGACACGCAACGGCTCGCGCCGGTGCGCGGCGCCCTGCCGCTGGCGCCCGACCGCGCGAGCTTCGCGGCAGCCAGTGGCCGCGCCGTGCACCCGCCGGACAGCGTGCTCTCCCGCCAGGTCGTCGCCACGCGCGCGCCGGCGACGCGCGCGCTGCCCCACGAGGCCGCGAATCAGCGGCCGGGCCCGCGTCTCGTCAGCGCGCCGCAGCCCGCCGACGCCGGGGCCACGCACACCCGGCCGCCGTTCGGCCAGGGCGGCACCGAGCGCCCGCGCCGGCCCCAGGCGCCCAGCTTCGACTCGACCCGTCGCCCGCCGACGCCGGCCCCGGCGGCGCGCACCCAGGAGCGACCGGCGCCGGCCCCGGAGTCAGTGAGACCCTCGGCGCCGCCGGCCCGTGCCCCCGAGGCGCGCGCTCCGGAGGCCAGGCCCGCCGACCGGCCTGCCGCCCCCGCACCGGCCGCGCCCTCCGCTCCGCGCGCGCCCGTGGAGGCCGCGCGCCCGCAGCGGCCCGAGAGCTCGGCGCCGCCGGCCCGTGCGCCCGAGCCGGCCGTGCGCGCGCCCGAGCCAGCGACCCGCCCCACGATCCGGCCAAGCGCTCCGCCAGTGGCCCAGCGCCCGCCCGCGCCGGCGGCGGTGCCTCACGCTCCCGCGCCGGCTCCGCATCCTGCCGCGCCAGCTCCACGGGCCGAGCCGCCGCGGGCGCAGCCGCGCCAGCTTCCGGGTGAGCCCGCGAACCGCCTGTACCCCGGCCGCGTGGAGCGGTCGGCGCCGCACGGTCCCTCGACGCGACCACTGGCTCACCCCCGACCGGCGCCCGCCTCGGCGCCCCGGCGACGAGTTCTCGAGCACGGTGATTCGACGACAGAAGACAAGACAGGGATCAGACGCGCCCGACGAGCTACCCGCCGTGCCCCCGCGCCTCCTCTTCGGACCGACGACCGCTGAGTTCGCCGATGCCTGCCTGGCGCAGCTCCGCAGCGTGGGTATTTGCGTGGCCTTTGGTTCGCCGGGCGTCGATCTGACTGTGAGAGCCGATACACGCTGGGACGAGATCGCCGCCCAGTTTCCGAATTTTCATGCAGACT
>Ga0187766_10002255_pt1 | contig 11377 bp, 9 predicted proteins | sample 0216_QUI02_MP05__4_FD_132971 | JGI IMG/M metagenome (GOLD analysis project Ga0187766, IMG submission 132971) | Tropical peat soil microbial communities from peatlands in Department of Meta, Colombia - 0216_QUI02_MP05_20_MG | ecosystem: Environmental > Terrestrial > Soil > Wetlands > Peat ... | reverse complement strand
GCCGGAGGCCTACGGGCCCTTCGCCTACGCGGCCACCCATCTCATCATCGACGCCATCGAGGAGGTGGGCCCGGATCGCGCCAAGGTGGCCCAAAAGCTCAAGCGGACGAAGAAGCAGGACACCATCATCGGCCCGGTGGAATTCGACGAGCACGGGCAGAACACCGTGTCCTTGATCACCGCGTATGTGGCCCAGGACGGCAAGTGGGTGGTCTGGGAGGATTCGGAGTACGCCAGGGGCAAGCGGGAGCTGCCCGGCCTCAAATTCAAGAAGGAACGCGGCTGACCGCCAGCAACGAGCGACGAGGAACGAGCAATGAGTGAAAAGCGCGCCGCAGGCCTCTCCGATCTTCCACTCATTGCTCATTGCTCATTGCTCATTGCTATGTTGTGATGCCCCCCCTCGAGGTCGTGCTCCAGCAGGCCTTCAACGGCCTGATGCTGGGCGTGATGTACGCCCTGATTGCCGTGGGCTTCACCCTCTTCTTCGGGGTGCTGGACGTCATCCATTTCTCCCACGGCGACATCTTCATGTTGGGCGCCTTCGCCGGGCTCACCCTCACCGCCCTCTGGAAGGCGGCCGGGCTGGCCGGCCCGGCCGTGGCCCTCCCCCTCACCCTCCTGGGCGCCCTCCTCATCACCGGCGCTCTCGGCGTGGTGGCCGAGCGGGCGTGCGTGAAGCCGCTGGCCAAGGCGCCTCCCCTCATGACGCTCCTGGCCACCCTCTCCCTCGGCCTGGTCATCCGGGAGGGCGTCCTGATCTTCTACCCGCGAGGGGCCGACCCCAAGCCCTTCCCCTCCATGCTCCCCGGGGGCGGGTTCGACGTGGGGGGTGTCACCATCCGCTACGAGAACCTGGCCATCCTCGCCATCGGCGGGGGCGCCATGGTGCTGGTGGACCTGCTCATCAACCGCACGCGGCTGGGGGCCAGCATCCGCGCCGTGGCCCAGGACCCCGAGGCGGCCCAGATGATGGGCGTGGACCTGGACCGGACGGTGGACTTCACCTTCTTCCTCGGCTCGGCGTTGGCCGCGGTGGCCGGGATCCTGAACGGGCTGTACTACAGCGAGATCCACTTCATCATGGGGATCACGGGCGGCGTCATCGGCTTCTCGGCGGCGGCCATCGGCGGCCTGGGCAACGTGTACGGCGCCATCCTGGGCGGCCTCCTCTTCGGCGTGCTGCAGACCACGGCGGCGGCCTTCATCCCGCGCGGCTCCGAGTTCCGGGACGTGGTGGCCTTCGCCGTGGTGATGATCTTCATGGTCTTCAAGCCCACCGGCATCCTGGGCGAGAAGGTGGTGGAGCGCGTCTAGCAGGCTGCTGAAAAGGGCCCACCTGCGGCGTTGGCGCGCTCGCGCGCTCGCTGCGGCGTACCCGGCGTACGCCTCCGACCCACCTTCGGTGGGTACCCCGGCCTCGCGCGCCGCCTTGCATCTAGGCCCTTTTGAGCAGCCTGTCCGATAAGGGTACTCCAACATCCTGCCGGGGGCGGGGGATGAGCGGCGCATGAGCGGGGCGATCGCGGTCTGGGCCGTCGAACTGGGGCTCTTCGCCCTGGTCACCGCCGCCCTGCTGGCCGAGCGTCCCTTCGCCCTGGGCGCCACGGCGGCCGCCATCGCCCTCGTGGTGGTCCTGGCCCGGGCCTGGCCGCGCGGACGAGACGCCGTGGCCGCTGCCTTCCGGGGGAACCGTCCGGCGGCGTTCGCCGGCGGCGCCGTGCTGGCCCTGGCCCTGCCCTTCCCCCTCCGGGCCAGCCCCTATTGGACCTTCATCGCCACCATGGCGCTGGTGTACGTCACCATCGGCCATGGGCTGAACCTTCAACTCGGCACGGCGGGTGTCATCAACCTGGCCGGCGCTGCCTTCGCCGGCCTGGGCGGCTACACGGTGGGCCTCGTCACGGTGCGGTTGGGCCTTCCCCCCTCCCTGGCCCTCCTGGCGGGACCGCTGGTCGCCGTGGCGGTGGGGGCGCTCCTCTTCATCCCCATCCTCAAGGTGCGGGGCCACTACCTGGCCCTGGTCACCATCGCCTTCGGGTTCATCTTCACCATCCTCATGAATAACCTGGAGTTCACGGGGGGCCCGCAGGGCATCAAGAACATCCCCGCCCTGCGGCCCTTCGGGTACGCCTTCACCAGCGCGCCCCGCCTGCTGGGCATGACCCTGCCCTACCACGCCAATTTTTACTTCGCGGCCCTGGCCATGGCCGCGCTGGTGACGGGGATCGCCTGGCGCCTCCACAACTCGTGGGTCGGTCTGGTCCTCAATACGCTGCGGGATGACGAGATCGCCGCCAAGTGCAGCGGCGTGCCCGTGGCGCGGTACAAGCTGCTGGCCTTTTCCCTGGGGAACCTCGCCATCGGGCTGGGCGGGGCCTTCTATGCCGTGATGGTGGGGTTCGTGTCCCCGCCCGACTTCGACTTCGGCTACTCCCTGATCATGCTCTCGGTCGTCATCCTGGGCGGGCTCGACTCCATCCCGGGGGTCGTGCTGGGCGCGTGCCTGTTGATCCCGCTGCCCGAGCGCTTCCGCATGCTCCACGAGTACCGCCTGCTGCTGTACGGCGTGGCCATCATCCTGATGCTCCTCTTCCGCCCGCGGGGCCTGTGGCCGGCCGCCGTGCGGCGGTACGGGCTGCGTGAGCCCGCCGCCGCCTTCGGGCCGGACGGGCCGGTCGCGAACCCGGCGACGGCCGGGGAGGCCTCGTGAGCCTCTTCGCCACGCGCGATCTCACGGTGTCCTTCGGCGGGCTGACCGCCGTGGACCGGGTGGGCGTCACCCTGGAGGCGGGGGAGACGCTGGGACTGATCGGGCCCAACGGTTCGGGGAAGACGACGTTCTTCAACGCGGTCACCGGCCTCGTCCCGGCCGCCGGGGAGGTCACCTTCCGCGACCGGAGCCTGGCCGGCCTGGAGCCCCACGCCATCTGCCGGGAGGGCATCGCGCGCACGTTCCAGTCGAGCCGGCTCTGCCTGGGGCTCAGCGTGTTCGACAACGTGCTGATCGGGATGCGCAGCCAAGCCCGCAGCGGCCTGTGGGACGCCCTGTTCCGCCGGGGGCGGGCGCTGGCCGACGTGCGCCGGTCCCTGGCCCAGGCCGCCCACCTGCTGGGCCTGTTCAACGCGGACCTGGTGGCCCGCGGCTTCGACCCGGTGGGCGAGCTGCCGCAGATCGACCGGCGCCGGGTCGAGATCTGCCGGGCCCTGGCGGCCCGGCCGCACCTCCTGCTGCTGGACGAGCCCTCGGCCGGCATGAGCCCCGAGGAGACCGTGGAGCTGATGAAGGACCTGCAGGTCGTGCGCGGGGAGATGCCCGGGCTCAGCATCATCCTCATCGAGCACGACATGCACGTCATCGAAGGCGTGAGCCGACAGGTGGTGGCTTTCAACTACGGCCGCAAGATCGCCGAGGGGACGTTCGCGGAAGTCGCCCGCAATGACGAGGTGCGTGAGGCGTATCTGGGCCGCGGCTCCGCCTCTCGCCTCCCTACGCCCCGCCCGGGGTCCACCGTGCAGGAATGAGGAGGGCAAGCCGATGAGTTCCTTCGGGAGGCAGGTCCTCGCAGTGGCTCTGGGCGGCCTGATCGCGGCTGGCATCGTCGTTGGCTGGATGAAGCACAAGGAGGGGCTCGCCGAGCGAGCCCGCCAGGACGCGCTGATGGCGTCCATCGGCCAAGGGTGCGGCAAGGCCAAGTCCCAAATCGATACGGCGGATCTGACGGCCCTGGTTGATTGCGTCAAGGCCTACAAAAAGGTGGAGGCCGATCCGGAATTGGGCCGGCTCCACGCGGATGCGGCGGCGCGCCGCGCTGAGATCGAGGGGAAGATCGGCGCTTTCTGCGAGGAAGTTATGGGGGGCCGGGAGACGATGAAGTTGCATGCGTGCGGCCTCGCCTATCAGTCGCTGGGTGAGGAAGCCAGGGCCGGCGACATTTTTGCGACGGAAAAGGCCGTCGGAGATGCCGAGCGGGCGGAGAGGCGGCAGCGGCTCGCCGACGAGGCCGCCGAGCGCCGCAGAAAATGGGAGGAGCAACGCAGCGCCCTGGAGCTCGAACGCAAGCCAAAACCGCCAACCCAGGAGGCCATCGAGCGATGTAAGCGGGCCGTCCAGGTTGGGTGCCTTGACGCACGCCGACGGGGCACCGTGGAATTTATCACCCGGCAATGTGATATGGACAGACGGTATAAAGAGTGCGAGACCCGTGGTTCATCTGGCTTTTGAGGGCCGCCCGGGTCGCCCGCGCCGCCGCCCGGCCCCGAATTCCGCTGTTGACTGACACGCCCCCTCACGATATTTTCCGTTTCCCCACCAAGCTTCATGCAGCGTTCTCCCGGCGTTCACCACTCCCCGCCCCTGGCAGAGGGGAGGGGCCAGGGGGTCCGGCATGTTGGAGCTGCGAGCCGTCTCCACGCGGTACGGGAAGAACCCCATGCTGCGCAATGTCTCCGTGGCACTCCGGGAGGGGGAGATCGCCTGCCTCCTGGGCCCCAACGGGGCCGGCAAGACAACCCTCCTCCGCACGATCCTGGGCCTGGTGCGGCCGGTGGAGGGCTCGGTCCTCTTCCAGGGAGAGCGCATCGACGGCCTGACGACGAACCGGATCGTGCGGCGGGGGATCGGCGTGGTGCCCGAGGGGCGGCGCATCTTCCCCAAGATGACGGTGGACGAGAACCTCCGCATGGGCGCCTACGCCGAGTGGGGCTCGCGCCAGGTGGCAGAACGGCTGGAGGAGACCTACGCGCAGTTCCCGCGCCTGCGGGAGCGCAGCCGGCAGGTGGCCGGCACCATGAGCGGCGGCGAGCAGGCCATGCTGGCCATGGGCCGCGCCCTCATGGGGCGGCCGCGGCTCCTCCTGCTGGACGAGCCCTCCCTGGGCCTCTCGCCGCTCCTGGTGGAGCACATCTTCGAGACGATCCATGCCATCAACCGGCGCGGGACCACGGTGTTCCTGGTGGAGCAGAACGCGCGCATGACCCTCGCCCTGGCCCACCATGGCTACCTGATCCAGAAGGGCGAGATCGCCGGCGCCGGCACCGCCGCCCAACTCCGCGAATCCGCCCTCGTCCGCCACGCGTACCTCAGCGCCTGATTTTTCACCCAGGAAACCCCCGCACAGACCCCGTATGCGTCCGCGCCCGCGCCGGCGAACGCCGCGGAACTGCCAAGCGGACGAGGCGGCTCGCACGGCCCGCGCGCAGAGTTTCTTTCAGGGCCGGATCCCTCAGAGGCGGACCGGACGCGTAGTTTGGGGGCGTTGGCCCGGCCGCGGGCGATGGCATATTCCCTGCTCCCCTCACCGCCGAGACCGATGGGCCAAGCCCTTCGGTCCACCTCCCCAACGGCATCCCGTGGCCCGGGACATCCGCGCGAGGGTGGGGGCGGAGAGAGGAGGCGAGCCATGCGCGTGGTCATATCTTCCGTTCTGCTGTTGGGCCTGTTGTTCCCCTGCGGGGCGACCGCGGCGGGGCCGGGGGGCCACGGCGCCGGAGGGCCGGGTGGCCACGGCGAAGCCCCCGGCGGCTACGGCCTTGGGGGGCCGTGGGGCGCTTACGCCGCGCCGGAGATCGCCCCCGGCCAGTACCAGGAGTGGCTCAACCGAGCAGCCAAGAGATCAAGGACCCCTCCAGCGTGACGGAGGCAGAGGAGAGGGGCGTGCCCGTTGAGGAGTTTTCACCTTGCTGGCAGGCGCGACAGACGTGGAGCAACGCCCCCTGCCCCGCGGCCGATCGGCTGTGCACGAACTCCAGCCGCTGCCCGCGATGAACCGCTCGGCTGGAGCCCCGCAGGGTTGTTGCATTGTGAGCCGGGATTATGATACCGGGAGCCTACCGGACGGCACCGGAAGCGGCCTTGCCGGAGGACCGTCGGCGCCGGGCGGAAACGTGCAGATGATGCCGCACGCGGATTCGCTCCCGAACGGGGGCGAGAACTTCCGTACACTCCCGAGGGCCACCCGGGCGGCCATCGCTGCGATCGCGGTGGTGGCGTGGTTCGTCACACAGCGACTGCTCGATATCCGCGGGCTCCCGCCGGGCATCGGCGACGGCCTGCACCGGCTCCTGGCCCCCGCCAACGCGTGGCTGCTGGCCCAGCCGCGGGCCACAGACGCGCTGCTGGTGCTGACCTCGGGCCTCATCGACGCGTTCGGGTGCTTCCTGCTGCTGTGGGGGATCCTGGGGCCCACCGTGCGTCCCATGCTCGGGCTGATGCTGCTGTTCCTTCTCCGCCAGGTCTCGCAGGCGCTGGTGGCGTTGCCCCCGCCCGAGGGGATGATCTGGCGCTACCCGGGGGTGCCCACCCTCTTCGTCACCTACGGCACCCGGAACGATTTCTTCTTCTCGGGCCACACGGGCATCGCCGTGTACGGCGCCATCGAGCTGGCCCGGTTCCGGCGGGGGTGGCTCACCATCGCCGGGGCGGCGGTGGCGGCCCTCGAGGCGGCGACCGTCCTGGCGCTCCGGGCCCACTACACCATGGATGTGTTTGCCGCCGTCCTGGCCGCCGCCTGCGCGGCGGGCCTTGCGGCCCGCTGGGCGCCCAGGTGCGACCGAGCGCTGGGGGGCCCAGGCCGCTGAAAAAGGCCCGACATCCCTCCCCGCTGCCTCGGCGGCAGCGGGTGGGGCGTTGGCGCGCTCGCGCACTCCCTGCGGCGTACCCGGCGTACGCCTCAGTCGGCGCATCGCGCGCCGCCTTGCATCTGGGCCTTTTTGAGCGGCCTTCCCGGAGCGGCTGTTCGGCAGGCCGGCGACAAAGACCCGACAGCTTTCCCCGCCGCCGGCAGAACGGCAGCAGGTGGGGCGCTTGCACGGTCGCGCAGTGCTGAGACAGATGGACCCAGGGAATAGCAACAACGGATTGAACCAGGAGCGCGGGCACCCGCTCCGTGGGTTGCTGATCGCCCAGTTCCTGGGTGTGTTCAACGACAACGCCTGGAAGATCATGATCGTTCTGCTGGGCATCCGGCGGGCCGCCGCCGGGCCGGGCCCGGCCTTCGAGACGGCGGCGCAGACCCAGGCGACCATCGCCTTCGCGGTGTACGCGCTGCCCCTGATGCTGGTCTCGCTGCCCGCGGGGGTCCTGGCCGATCGGCTGAGCAAGCGGTCCGTCGTCCTCGTGATGAAGGCGGTGGAGGCCGCGTTCATGGGGGCCGGGGCCGCCGTCCTCCTCCTCCACCCGTCGGGCGGCGCGCCCGCCCTCGTCATCCTCGGGCTCCTGGGCGCCCACAGCGCGGTGCTCAGCCCGGCCAAGTACGGGATCCTGCCGGAGATCCTCCCCCACGCCCGCCTCTCCGCGGGGAACGGCCTCTTCGAGCTGTGCAACTTCTTCGCGATCATCGCCGGCACGTCCGCCGGCGGGCTCCTGCTGGGCCTGGCGGGAGAGGCCGCCTGGCTGGTCGGGCTGCTGCTGGCCTTCCTCGCCGTGGTGGGCTTCGCGGCGGCCTGGACCGTGCCCCGTGTCCGCCCCGCCCGGGCCGAAGGCGGCCTCGCCTCTACGGTGCGCGGCGCCTGGGCCAGCATGCGGGCCGACCGCGTGCTGAAGCTCGCCGTCCTGGGCTCGATCTTCTTCTGGGCCATCGCCAGCCTCCTGGGCCAGGACATCCTCGTCTACGCCAAGGCCGTCCTGGGGCTGCGGGACACGGTGGCCGGCGGCCCCCTGGCCTTCGTCACGGCGGGCACCGGCCTGGGCGCCGTCCTGGCCGGGAGCCTCTCCGCGTCGAAGGTGGAGTACGGCCTCCTCCCGCTGGGCGCCACGGGCCTCGCCGTCTGCACCCTCCTTCTGGGCGCGCTCGGGCCTGGGCCCACCGGGACCCTGGCGCTCCTGGTCCTCCTGGGCGTCGCCGGCGGGCTCCTCGTCGTCCCCCTGAACGCCCTCATCCAGTGGCGCGCCCCGCAGGATCGGCGCGGCGCGGTCATCGCGCTCTCCAACACCTTCGTCTTCGGCGGGGTCCTGGCGGGTTCGCTCTGCGCGGAAGCCCTCTCCCGCGCCGGCCTCTCGGCGCGCGGCATCCTGGTGGCCGCCTCCCTGGCCACTGCGGCGGGTACCCTCTGGGCGCTCCGGCTCGTGCCCGACGCGTTCCTGCGCCTGGTGCTGGTGCTCCTCACCCACACCTTCTACCGCCTGGCCGTCGTAACGCGGGAGCACGTCCCCGAACGGGGCGGCGCCCTGCTGGTGCCGAACCACGTCGCCTTCGTGGACGGGCTGGTGATCATGGCCAGCCTCGACCGGCCGGTGCGCTTCCTGGTGGACGCCGCCGCCTTCCACCGGCCCCTCCTCCGCCCCTTCATGCGGGGCCTCGGCGCCATCCCCATCTCGCCCTCGGGCGGCCCGCGCCTGATCCTGCGGGCCCTGCGGGATGCCGGGCGCTACCTGGACGCGGGCGAGCTGGTCTGCATCTTCGCCGAAGGCGAGATGACCCGCACGGGGGCCATGCTCGCCTTCCGGCGGGGCCTCGAGCGCATCGTCAAGGGACGCGCCGCGCCCATCATCCCCGTCCACCTGGACCGCCTGTGGGGCAGCATCTTCAGCCGGGCGGGAGGGCGCTACCTCACCAAGCTGCCCGAGCGCATCCCCTATCCGGTCACGGTCTCCTTCGGCGCCCCCCTGCCCGCGGGGACGCCCCTCCACCAGATCCGGCGCGCGGTGCAGGAACTGGGGGAGGCCGCCTGGCATCTCCGCCAGGCGGACCGCCCGCCCCTCCATCATTCCTTCGTGCGGGCGGCGCGGCGGCGCCCCTTCCGCTTCGCCATGGCCGACGGCACGCGGCCCCGTGTCTCCCGCCTGCAGGCCCTGGCCGGCGCCATCGCCCTCGGGCGCGCGCTGGGCGCGCGCTGGGCCGGGCAGGCCTTCGTCGGCATCCTATTGCCGCCGAGCGTGGCGGGGGCGCTGGTGAACCTCGCCGCGGCCCTGGCAGGCCGCGCCAGCGTGAACCTGAACTACACGGTGGGACGGGCCGGGATGTCGGCGGCGGCGAGGCAGGCGGGGCTGCGGACGGTGGTGACGAGCCGGGGCTTCCTGGAGCGGGCGAAGCTGGATCTTCCGGAGGGGTTGGAGCCGGTGTGGATGGAGGAGGTGGCCGCCGCCCTCGGCGGCTGGGCCCGGGCCCGGGCCATGCTGCTGGCGCTGCTGGCGCCTCCCCGGCTCCTGGAGCGCCTCTGCGGGGCGGAGCGGCGGCCCACCCCGGACGACGTGGTGACCGTGATCTTCAGCAGCGGGAGCACCGGCGACCCGAAGGGGGTGCTCCTCACCCATGCGAACGTGGATGCCAACGTGGAGGCGGTGGCCCAGGTGGCCCGCCTGGAACGGGGCGACCGGATCCTGGGGATCCTGCCCTTCTTCCACTCCTTTGGCTACATGGCGACCATCTGGCTGGCGGCGAACCGGGGCCTCGGCGCCGTCTACCATCCCAACCCGCTGGACGCGGCGGGCATCGGCGACCTGGTCCACCGCCATCGGATCACCATCCTCATCGCCACCCCGACGTTCCTGCAGCTCTACCTGCGGCGCTGCAGCCCGGCGCAGCTCGGCTCGCTCCGGATCGTGCTGGCGGGGGCGGAAAAGCTCCCGGAGCGGCTGGCCCAGGCCTTCGAGGATCACTTCGGGATCCGCCCGCTGGAAGGATACGGCACCACCGAGTGCGCGCCGGTCATCGCCGCGAGCGTGACCGACTTCCGGGCCCCCGGCTACTACCAGCCCGGTTCGCGCCGCGGCTTCGTGGGCCAGCCGCTCCCCGGCATGTCGGTCCGGGTCGTGGACCCCGAGACCTCCGATCCGCTCCCGCCGGGGACGCCGGGGCTGCTCCTCGTGAAGGGGCCGAATGTGATGCGGGGCTATCTCGGCCGGGACGACCTGACGGCGCAGGTGATGCGCGACGGCTGGTACGTCACCGGAGACATCGCCCTCGTGGACGAGGACGGGTTCCTGCAGATCACCGATCGCCTTTCCCGTTTCTCCAAGATCGGCGGGGAGATGGTGCCCCACGGCCGCGTGGAGGAGGCGCTCCACGAGGCGGCCGGGTCGGCCGTGCCGGTGTTCGCCGTCACGGCGGTCCCCGACGAACGAAAGGGGGAACGGCTCGCCGTCCTGCACACACTGCAGGAGGCGGCCATCCCGGGGATCCTGGAAAAGGTCGCGGCGGGCGGCCTCCCCAACCTCTTCATCCCGCGGCGCGATCACTTCCTCAAGGTGGACGCGCTCCCGGTCCTCGGCACGGGAAAGCTGGACCTCCGGGCGGTGAAGCGCCTCGCGGCCGAACGCGTGGCCGCCTCGGCCGGCAGGGGGGAGCCGGGCGGGCGGATCGGCCGCGAAGGGACGGACTGACGGTCATCGGGGGCGGGGGGGCAGGCGTCCCCGCAGGCCCCGCAGGAGCGCGCGCATGACGGATCCGGCCGCGTACCCCAGGCAGCTCGAGCGGACCGCGATGCTGAGGGACGGGATGCGCGTCCACGTCCGGCCCATCCGTCCCGACGATGAGCCCCGGATCGTCGCCTTCCACGGCCGGCTCAGCGAGGACACCCGCTACCATCGCTTCTTCTCGTCCAAGGAGCGCCTGCCCCCGGACTGGGCCCACTTCTTCGCCAACGTGGACTACCACCGCCGGCTGGCCCTGGTGGGGGAACGCCTGGTGGCCGGGGAGCCCGAGTTGATGGGCGTGGGCCGCTACGATCTGACCGAGGAGGGCACCGCCGAGGTGGCCTTCGTGGTGGAAGACCGCTGGCAGGACAAGGGCCTCGGCACGATCCTCTTCCAGGACCTGCTGCAGGCCGCCGATGCCCGCGGCATCCTCCGCTTCCGGGCCTACGTGCTGGCCGACAACGACCGGATGCTCCGGCTGATCTCCCGCTACGGCAACATCCTCGAGCAGAAGACCGAGCGCGGCGTGGCCGACATCCTCTTCACCCGCCGGGAGGCTGAGGGCAGAACGGCGGAGTGAGATCTCTCACGAGCTCGGAGAGACCACCGGGGCCCGATCCCCGGGGCTCAGCCCCGCGCCCGCAGGCGGAAGGGGCGCACCGTGAGCACCGGGCAGGGGGCCCGGCGCACCACGTTTTCCGCCACGCTCCCCATCACGATGTGCCGCAGCCCGGTGCGCCCGTGCGTGGCGATGACGATCAGATCGCACCGGAGCCGGCTGGCGGCCCGGAGGATCTGGTCGAAGGGAACGCCCTGTGCCAGCACGCTGTGGACCCGGATCTCCGGGCCCCTGGCCTTGACCTGTTCCGTGACGCGCCGGAGCTGGGCCGCGCCCACGGCGCGGTTTTCCCGCTCGAGCCGGTCCCAGACCGCGCCCGAGATCTCGGGGGCGGCAAACAACACGGTGGACGGCAGGACATGGAGCACCACGAGCTCCGCCCCGCTCTCCCCCGCCAGCCGCAG
>Ga0187766_10002252_pt1 | contig 11393 bp, 6 predicted proteins | sample 0216_QUI02_MP05__4_FD_132971 | JGI IMG/M metagenome (GOLD analysis project Ga0187766, IMG submission 132971) | Tropical peat soil microbial communities from peatlands in Department of Meta, Colombia - 0216_QUI02_MP05_20_MG | ecosystem: Environmental > Terrestrial > Soil > Wetlands > Peat ... | reverse complement strand
GTTCAAGGGTCCCGCCTTTGTGATCTACTGGTCCTGGGATTTCAGGGGCAGCTGGCTCTCGATGCTCAATCCCTTCACCTGGTGGGATCTGCTGATGCACCGAATGCGCTGGGAACGGATCGGGTCCTCGGTGACCTAGACCCATGGCAGAGCCCATCCCGCGATTGACTGATCGCGGGTCCAGGGGCTATCCTCCCAGCAACATCACTGCGGCCTCCTCTCCTTTTAAGTCCGTCCAGCGAGTCGGACAAAGGTGACTTGGTGCCGAACCCCCAAACGCCTCCGAACTCGTCCACGGCCCCGTCGACGGCCTCGGCCGCGCTCTCTCGCACCGGCGAGGAACGTGTGGTGCTGGACGATGTTGCAATCCGCCGCGCCCTGGTCCGAATCGCCCACGAGGTTTTGGAGCGCAACGAGGGGCAAAGCCGCCTCTACTTGGTCGCGATCCCGAACGGGGGCGTGCCGCTCGCCCGCCAGCTGGCCGAAAATCTTCGAGGCATCTCAGGGCTCGAGCTGCCCGTGGGCATCCTCGACACCACGCTCTATCGCGACGATCTCACGCTCCGCGGGGAGCGACCTCCTCTCCGGCGCACGGAGATGCCGTCCGCGGTGGACGACCGCATCGTGATTCTGGTCGACGACGTCGCCAACACCGGCCGCACCATTCGGGCCGCAATGGACGCGCTCATGGACTTTGGTCGTCCCCGTGCGGTTCAGGTGGTCGCGCTCGTGGATCGGGGCCATCGCGAACTCCCGATCCGAATCGACTACGTGGGCAAGAACATCCCCACGCACGCTCGCGAGCTTGTGATCCTGCGCGGGCGCGACGGCAGTCTCGAGCCTCCTCTCGAGGTGGTCGTCGTGCCGAAGGGGGGAGACGCATGATCGGGCGGGACCTGCTTGGCATCGAGGATCTGGACCGCATGGACCTCGAGCGCATCCTGGAGACGGCGGAGCGGATGCAGGAGGTGGGCACCCGTGAGGTGAAGAAGGTCCCAACCCTGCGCGGCCGCACGATCGTGAATCTCTTCTTTGAGCCTTCGACCCGCACGCGGACCAGCTTCGAGATCGCGGGAAAGCGCCTGTCCGCCGATGTCGTGAACTTTTCTCCCACGAGTTCGAGCCTGACCAAGGACGAGAGCATTCTCGACACGGCACGCACCCTCGACGCCATGGCACCCGACGCAGTGGTCGTGCGGCACAAAGTGGCGGGCGTCCCGAAGCGGATTGCCGATGTGCTGGCGGCGCCAGTGATCAACGCCGGAGACGGGGCCCACGAGCACCCGACCCAGGCCCTGCTCGACCTGCTCACCGTCTACCAGGAGAAGGGGCGCATTGATGGTCTTTCAGTCGCGATCGTAGGCGACGTGCTCCACTCCCGCGTGGCACGCTCGAACATCTACGGCTTCCTCAAGCTCGGGGCCGAGGTTCGCATCGCTGCGCCGCCCACGCTGATTCCGCCGGCCATCGAATCCCTCGGGGTGAAGGCGTTCACCTCGCTGCGGGAGGCGATCGACGGAGCGGACGTCGTGATGGCCCTGCGCATTCAGCGTGAGCGACTGGACGGAGCCTACGTGCCGAGCATCCGCGAGTACTCCGCCACCTTCGGGTTGGATCGCACGAAGCTCCGTTTCGCCAAAGACGACGCCATCGTGATGCATCCGGGTCCGGTGAATCGAGGCGTGGAGCTCTCCCATGACCTCGCGGACCACCGCCCGAGCGTCATCCTCGACCAGGTCCGAAACGGCGTCGCTTTGCGCATGGCCGTTCTCTACCTGTTCGCCGGTCGACCGCTAACCGCGCCACGGGAGGCCTGACCCCGCATGGGCCGAACCCTCATCCGTCGAGGCCGGGTGCTCGACCCGAGCTCCAATCGCGACGAGACGGCCGACCTTCTGATCGAGGACGGGCGCATTGCGGCCGTGGAGTCCTCGCTCGAAGTGCCTGGCGCCCAGGTCATCGACGCGCAGGGCTTGTGGGTGGCACCAGGGTTTGTGGACCTGCACACCCACCTTCGCGAGCCGGGCCAGGAATACAAGGAGGACATCGCCTCCGGAGGACGTGCGGCGGTCGCGGGAGGCTTCACGACGGTCGCCTGCATGGCCAACACGCACCCTGCCAATGACGATCCTGCGGTGACCGACTACATCCTCGACCGTGCGCGCCAGGACGCGCCGGCACGAGTGCTGCCCATCGCCGCGGCCACCAAGGGTCTCGAAGGGTCGGTGATGACCGAGATGTCCGCCATCCTGCGGGCGGGTGCCGTGGCCTTCAGCGACGACGGCAAGACGATCATGGACAGTGGCGTCATGCGGCGCGTGCTCGAGTACTCGTGCATGGTCGATGCGCCCGTGATCGTACACGCGGAGGACTGCACCCTGGTGGGTCAGGGTGTGGTGAACGAAGGACCGGTTTCCACGCGCCTCGGGCTGCCCGGGAACCCGGCCGTGGCGGAAGCGGTGCACGTCGCGCGCGATCTGCTGCTCGCCCAACTCACGTGCGCACACCTGCACATTGCCCATGTCTCCACCGCGGCGGCCGTCGAGCTGATTCGGCGGGCGCGGGAGCAGGGGGTGCACGTCACCGCCGAAGTCACCCCGCATCATCTCACGTTGACCGATGAGACCACGCTCGGGTACGACACGAATGCCAAGGTGGCTCCCCCGCTTCGGTCGGCCGCCGACGTGCGTGCCTGTCGCAAAGGCCTCATCGAGGGGGTGATCGACGCCATCGCCACCGATCACGCGCCGCACGCCGTGCACGAGAAGGACGTGGAGTTCACGGCTGCTCCCTCGGGTCTGATCGGGCTCGAAACAGCCCTTGCCGTGGTGCTGGATTTGGTGCGCTCGGGCGAACTCCAGCCTCTGGAACTCATGCGGCGCATGTCCGCCAACCCCGCACGCATCCTGCGAAGGGCGGGAGGAAGCCTGGGCGTCGGTGCAGCTGCCGACGTCGTGGTGTTCGATCCGCACCAGGAGTGGCTCTACGACCCGGCGAAGGGCTTCTCCAAGAGCCGCAACTCTCCATGGGCGGGGCAGACGCTCACCGGACAAGTGAAGGCCACCCTGGTCGACGGCCGGCTCGTATACGACTTCGCACGGGGGGTGCTGGCGCCGTGAGCGCTGCGCTCCAGGCCTCTGCGCTCCTGGCTCTTGCGGATGGAACCGTCTACCGGGGAGCCGCCTTCGGTGCCGCAACGATCGGAGTCGGCGAGGTTTGCTTCAATACGAGCATGACGGGCTATCAGGAGATCCTCACCGATCCGTCGTACGCCGGTCAGATCGTCGCGATGACCTACACACAGATCGGTAATGTTGGGGTCAACCCCGAAGACGAGGAATCTGCGCGGCCAGTGCTTTCGGGCTTCGTGGTGAAGGAGCTCTTCACCCATCCCTCGAACTGGCGCGCCCGCGAGACGCTCGCCAGCTATTTGAAACGCCACGGCGTGCCGGGAATCGCGGGTCTCGACACGCGTGCTCTGGTGCGGCGCATCCGCGACACGGGATTTCAGACCGGCGTGCTCTCGGCGGATCCGGATGCGCTCGACGCGGGTGCGCTGGTGGAACACGCCCGCAGCGCACCCACGCTCGACGGGCGAGACCTGGTCGAGGAGGTGACGACCCGCGCGCCGTACCGATGGAGCGAGGGAGCCTGGGAGGGCGTGGCGGGCCAGATTCCGCGCCCCCCCCGCCCGGAGCCCGTCTACAGAGTGGTGGCGTACGACTTCGGCATCAAGCGGAACATTCTTCGGCTGCTGGTCGAGCAGGGATTCGAGGTGACCGTCGTCCCGGCGAAAACCCCGGCCGCCCAGACCCTGGCCCTCAAGCCCGACGCGATCTTCCTGTCGAATGGCCCTGGGGACCCGGCCGCGGTGAAGGGCGTCCAGGGCATCGTGCGTGAACTCGCCGACCGCGACCTCCCGATCTTCGGGATCTGCCTCGGTCACCAGATCTTGGGACTCGCGCTCGGGGGTCGCACCCGCAAGCTCAAGTTCGGTCACCACGGCGGGAACCAACCCGGCCAAGATCTCGCGACCCGAAAGGTCGCCATCTGCGCCGAGAACCATGGCTATGCGGTCGAGGCCGCATCGCTCACCGCAGCGGGCGAGCCGGTGGAGATCACGCACAAGAACTTGAACGATGACACCGTTGAGGGCCTCGCCCATGCAACACGACCGATTTTCTCGGTTCAGTACCACCCCGAGGCATCGCCGGGGCCGCACGACGCGGCGTACTTCTTCCGGAGATTTCGCGAGATGGTGGTCCGACACCGCGCCGGCGAGCGCGTGACAGGCGCCTCGATCGCGGCCACACGCTAGCCCTACGAGGAGCCACCCCTCTTGCCGAAGCGAACCGACATCCACTCGATCCTCGTCATCGGTTCGGGTCCCATCGTGATCGGTCAGGCCTGTGAGTTCGACTACTCGGGGACGCAGGCGTGCAAGGCGCTGCGCGAGGAGGGCTATCGCGTCATCCTGCTCAACTCGAACCCGGCCACCATCATGACCGATCCGGAGCTGGCCGACCGGACCTACGTCGAACCTATGACTCTGGAAAGTGTCGTGCGCATTTTGGAGCGCGAGCACCCCGACGTCCTGCTGCCCACGATCGGAGGCCAGACCGCGCTCAACCTGGCCGTCGAGCTGGCCGAGGGCGGTGTCCTTGCCAAGTACGGAGTCGAGCTGATCGGCGCGAAGCTCGACGCCATCCTGAAGGCCGAGGATCGACGTCTATTCCGCGCCGCCATGGAGCGCCTCGGCCTGCGCGTGCCGGTCTCGGGCGTCGCCCAGTCGCTCGAGGACGCACGCAAGATCCTGCGGGACACGGGTCTACCCGCGATCATTCGTCCGAGCTTCACGCTCGGCGGCACGGGAGGGAGCGTCGCCCGCACGGCCGAAGAGTTCGAGCCCCTGGTGGCCTGGGCCCTGCAGCAGTCGCCCAAGCATCAGTGTCTCATCGAGCAGAGCGTCCTCGGATGGAAGGAGTACGAACTCGAGGTGATGCGGGACACCGCGGACAACGTGGTCATCATCTGCTCGATCGAAAACTTTGACCCCATGGGTGTTCATACCGGCGACTCGATCACCGTGGCGCCCGCCCAGACGCTCACCGACAAAGAGTATCAAGAGATGCGTGACGCTGCGGTCGCCATCATCCGCGAGATCGGCGTCGACACCGGGGGCTCCAACATCCAGTTCGCGGTGGATCCAGACGACGGAACACTCGTGGTGATCGAGATGAACCCTCGTGTCTCCAGAAGCTCTGCGCTCGCGTCGAAAGCCACGGGCTTCCCCATCGCAAAGATCGCGGCGAAGCTCGCCGTGGGGTTCACGCTCGATGAGATCCGCAACGACATCACCCGAGAAACGCCCGCGAGCTTCGAGCCGACGATCGACTACGTGGTGACCAAAGTGCCGCGCTTCACCTTCGAGAAATTTCCCAATGCGGACAGCCAGCTCACCACGCAGATGAAATCGGTCGGCGAGGTCATGGCAATCGGTCGCACCTTCAAAGAGAGCCTGCAAAAGGCGGTGCGCTCCCTCGAGATCGGCCACGCGGGGCTCGAGGAGCCCCAGGTGCCGGCGGGAGAAAGCGGATTGCAGGCGCTTTGGGCGCAGATCGACGTCCCTCGTCCGGGGCGGCTCTGGGCGATCGCGGAGGTGTTGCGTCGCGGGGTTTCTTTGGAGGAGGTGCACCAGCGCTCGGCGATCGACCACTGGTTCCTTGGCAATGTGCAGGAACTCGTAGAATTCGAGCGCACACTGCGTGCCGCACAGCCGGGAGAGCGACCGGGGTGGTTGCGCCGTGCAAAGCAAGCCGGCTTCTCCGACAAGAGACTGGGCGCGCTCTGGAACCTCCCCGAGGACGAGGTGCGGGCGCTGCGCCACCGCCTCGGGATCCGCCCCGTCTACAAGCGGGTCGACACCTGCGGGGCGGAGTTCGAAGCCTTCACCCCCTACCTCTACTCGACCTACGAGGACGAGTGTGAGGCGCGGCCCACCGAGCGGAGGAAAATCATAATCCTGGGTGGGGGGCCGAACCGCATCGGCCAAGGGATCGAATTCGACTATTGCTGCGTTCACGCTGTCTTCGCGCTGCGTGAGGCGGGTTTCGAGACCATCATGGTCAACTGCAACCCGGAGACTGTTTCTACCGACTACGACACGAGCGATCGCCTCTATTTCGAGCCTCTCACGCTGGAGGACGTCCTCGAAATTGTCGAGCGCGAGCGCCCCGAAGGCGTGATCGTTCAGTTCGGGGGTCAGACCCCGCTCCGCCTCGCGGTCGCGCTGGAGAAGGCCGGGGTTCCCATCCTTGGCACGTCGCCCGATGCCATCGACCGCGCCGAGGATCGCGAACGCTTCGACCAAGTCCTGGAAAAGCTAAAGCTAAGGCGACCTCCTGCCGGGCTCGCGCGCAGCCTCACCGAAGCAGAAGGGGTGGCCCTGCGTCTCGGTTACCCGGTTCTCGTGCGGCCGTCCTACGTGCTCGGGGGTCGCGCGATGCAGATCGTCCACGACGTAGAATCGCTGCGGAACTACATGCGCTTTGCGGTGAAGGCGTCCCCGGAGCATCCGGTGCTGATCGATCGCTTTCTCTCGGACGCGACCGAAGTGGATGTCGACGCGATCTGCGACGGACGCAGCGTCGTGATCGGTGGGATCATGGAACACATCGAGGAGGCTGGCGTGCACTCGGGCGACAGCGCGTGTTCGATTCCTCCGTACTCGCTGACGCCGGCCGTGATCGAGGAAATCGCAGAATCGACCCGCCGCTTGGCCCTCGAGCTCGGTGTGCGCGGTCTGATGAACGTGCAGTACGCGGTGAAGGGGGGAGAAGTCTTCGTTCTCGAAGTGAATCCGCGGGCTTCTCGCACGGTGCCCTTTGTGTCGAAGGCCATCGGCCGGCCTCTGGCAAAGCTTGCGGCCTTGGTGATGGTCGGGCGGACACTCGACGAGCTGGGGTTTGTGGAGCAGGTTTGGCCGAAGCACTTCAGCGTGAAGGAATCGGTGTTCCCGTTTGTGAAGTTTCCCGGCGTCGATGTCCTGCTCGGGCCGGAAATGCGCAGCACGGGCGAGGTGATGGGGATTGATTCGGATTTCGGCCGCGCCTATGCGAAGTCGCAGATCGAAGCGGGCAACAGTCTTCCCACCCAGGGACGGGTGCTCGTCTCCGTGCGCACCGAAGACAGACCGCGCATTGCCGAAGCGGTGGCAGAGCTCGCGCGCATGGGATTCGAGATCATCGCGACGCCGGGTACGGCGGAAAGCCTTGCGGCGCTCGACGTGCAGGTGGAGACGGTGCCGAAGGTCGGTCGCGGATCGCCCAACGTCTTGGACCGCATCTCCGCAGGCGACGTCGATCTTGTGATGAACACGGTGGGATCGGATCCGGATTCCGTGCGCGACGGATTCGAGATTCGACGCGCGGCGCTCCAGCGAGGGCTTCCGTACTTCACCACGGCAGCCGCGGTGCGGGCCGCCGCCGGTGCGATCAAAGCACTGCGCCTCGAGTCGATCGGGGTGCGTTCGCTCCAAGAAATCCATTGCCCGTAGGCGAGGTCCCCACACAGGACGGTGAGTCCCAGCCCCTTCGCGGCGGCGCTCGAGGCAGTCCATAAGCCGATCGCCTTCGCGGCTCAGGACAACTTTGCCCACGCAGACCGTGTGCGCGGCCTGGAGGCTGCCGTCCGGCAGGCTGCCGAGCGCGCACTCCACCTCCGGATTCCGCGAGACGCACGGCGCGCCCTTGAGGCGGTGCGGGAGCGTTTCGCCGAGCCCTTGTCCCGGGAGGCACTGCGCAGCGAGGCGCCGAAAGCGCTGTCCCTGCTCGCGCCCCTCCGCGCGGTCGGATTCGGGGCGGGTGCTCTAGCGCGACCGCTCACCGCTTTGCCAGGGGTCGGTCCCAAACGCGCCGAAGCGCTCGCGCGTCGCGGATTGCACACGATTTCCGACTTGCTCTTGTATCTCCCTACACGCTACGACGACCGGCGCTCGCTCCAGTCCGTGGCAGACCTCCCCGTCGGGCAACGGGCGACCTTCGTCGCCACCGTTCTCTTGTGCGATTTCGTGCCGGCACGCCGACGGGGGGGGCGCCTTGCCCGCGTGTTCCAGGCGGTCGTTGGCGACGGGACGGGAACGATCGGTCTCAAGTGGTTCCACGGCGGCGAGGGCATTCGCAGCATGGTCCGCAAGGGCACCACGCTCCAGGTTACAGGCGAGGTGACGCGCTACCGCTTCTCGAAGCAGCTCGTGCATCCGGAGATCGAGGTGCTCGAGGAAGAGGAGGGAATGGCGTCGGGAGACCCGGCCGCCGCGGCGACGCGCCGGGTCGTACCCGACTACGCTGCGCCGGAGGGTCTCCATCCGCGCGCGCTGCGCAGACTCGTGTCGCTTGCGGTGGAAGAGTACGCGGATCTCAGCGAGGGGTACCTCCCGTTGCGCATGGTTCGTGAGCGCCAGCTGCCCGACGTGGCACAAGCGCTTGGGGCGATCCACCTGCCCGGGTTGGAAGCCGACGTGGGAGCCTTGACCCTGCGCCGCACAGCGGCCCACGAACGGCTCATCCTCGAGGAGCTCTACCTGCTCGAGATCGGCCTTGCCCTGCGCCATGCGGCCCAGGCCGCAGAGCCGGGGATGCCCTTCGGAGCTGCCGGCGCGAAGGCACCCCTTCTCGACGCGGCGATCTCGGCACTTCCTTTTCGTCTGACCAGCGCCCAGCGTCGGGTGTGGCGGGAGGTGTGCGGGGACCTTGCCCGCCCGCATCCGATGAACCGCCTGCTGCAGGGGGACGTCGGCAGCGGAAAGACGGCGATTGCTCTCCTCGCGGCACTCGCCGCCGCACGCAGTGGATTCCAGACCGCGCTCATGGCGCCAACCGAACTTCTGGCCGAGCAGCACGAACGCACGCTTCAACGGTTGCAGGGTCCCGCGAAAGGACCGCTCGCACTGCGCATGGCGCTGCTCACTGCTTCGGTCTCACGCCCCGAAGCCGACGCGCGGCGCCGAGGCGTCGCCGCGGGAGAGGTCGAGCTGGTGATCGGCACCCATTCCTTGCTGCAGGAAAATCTGGAGTTTGCGCGCCTGGGACTCGCGATCATCGATGAACAGCACCGCTTCGGCGTCCTGCAGCGCGCAGCGCTTGCGCAGCACGGCGCGAAGGGAGCCAGTCCGCACGTCCTCGTGATGACCGCGACGCCCATCCCGCGTACCCTCGCGCTCACGCTCTACGGCGATCTCGATCTCTCCGTACTCGACGAGCTCCCGCCCGGCCGCGTGCCGGTCCGTACGGAAATCCTCCGCGAAGGGGAGGGCACGCGCATCGCCGAAGCAATCCGAGGCGCCGCCGCGCGTGGAGAGCAGAGCTATGTCGTGTATCCCCTCGTCGAGGAGTCGGAGAAGAGCGATCTCCGGGCTGCCACGGAGTCCGCGCGCAAGATCGGGGCTGCCTTCCCGGACCTGCGCATCGACCTCATCCACGGACGAATGGAGGCAGCGGCCCGCGCCGAAGCCATGGCCCGCTTCGAGCGCGGCGAGACCCAAGTTCTCGTGTCGACCACGGTAATTGAGGTCGGGGTGGATGTCCCGAACGCGACGCTCATCGTGGTGGAGCACGCGGAACGCTTCGGATTGGCGCAGCTGCATCAGCTGCGCGGGCGGGTGGGTCGAGGCGCACGGCCCGGACGCTGCATTCTGATGGCGCGGGCCGTAAGCGAGGAGAGCGAGGCCCGGCTGCGTGCAATGGCGGAGACCAGCGATGGGTTTGCGATCGCGGACGCAGACCTGCGCATTCGAGGTCCCGGAGAGTTCCTCGGCACGCGGCAGCACGGACGCCTCCCGGACCTCCGCGTTGCGGACCTGTTGCGTGATGCGCGCCTGATCGCCGCAGCCCGGGAGTCTGCCCTCGAGACAGTCCGCCATGACCCGGGTCTGCGCCGTGCGCCGGAGCTCGCCCGAGCCGTGCGGGAACGCTGGGGCGAGCGTCTCGCCCTGGCCGGTGTCGGTTAGGCAGGGCAGAACCGGGCAGCCAGGGGCCAATTCATCTTTCCTCGAAACCTCCCGGGACCTGGCCACGGGTCCCCTCGCGCCTACGCCCCGGCTCTGGCGGGGGTGCCTTCTCCGGGGGCGGCCTTTTTCGAGCGCCCGCTTCGGCATTGACGAAGCAGACGCCATCCCCTAGAAAAGAACGCTTATGGGCCATCGGCGAACGCTGCTGGGAATCCTTCTCGGCCTGCTCCTTACCGGGGCGGGAGAGGGGGCTCTCGGCCGCTAAGCCGACGACGCCGAAGCGAAAACCCTCTTCCGCCGAACCGGCCGGAGAGGGTTTCGTGTTTTAGGACCCCGCCTATTTCACCTCACCGCTCCCGGCCTTCGGCGCAAAAGGAGCGACCGGTGTACAAACGAGAACGGGTCACGATGTTCGACACGACGTTGCGGGATGGCGAGCAATCCGCAGGCGTCTCGTTCACGCTCCGCGACAAGCTCGACATCGCCTCAAGGCTCGCACAGGCGGGCGTGGATGTCGTTGAGGCAGGCTTCCCCAGCGCATCGCCCGCGGAACTCGCGTGCGTCCGCGCCGTCGCAGAGACGGTGCGGGGTGTCACGGTTTGCGGCCTTGCGCGGGCAGTGCCCGGCGACATCGAAGCGGCGGTCGAAGCCCTGCACGGCGCGGAGCACCCCCGCATCCACGTCTTCGTGAACGCGAGCGACATGCAGCTTGCCCATCAGCTCCGCAAGAGCCGCGAACAAGTGATTGAGATGGCGCGAATTGCGGTCCGGCAGGCACGCTCCGGAGTCGCCGAAGTCGAGTTCAGCCCAATGGATGCGACGCGGTCCGATCCCGAGTTCCTGGCCGAGCTGATTCATGCCTCGCTCGAAGCCGGAGCGACGACACTCAACCTGCCGGACACCGTCGGGTTTATTCTTCCCGACGCCCTGCATGCACTGATCGAGAACCTCTACGCGCGCGTTCCCGCGCTTTCGGATGCGGTCCTGTCGTTTCACGGCCAAGATGACCTGGGCTTGGCGACGGCGAACGCCCTCGCGGCAGTCCGCGCCGGCGCCCGCCAGCTGGAAGTGACGGTCAACGGGATTGGGGAGCGCGCCGGCAACACCTGCTTCGAAGAGGTGGTGATGGCGCTGCACGTCCATGCGGCCACCCTGAACGTCGAAACGGGAGTGAACACCCGCGCGATTCATGAGCTTTCGAAGCTTGTGGAAGAACGCAGCGGTCTGGCGATCGCTTCGAACAAGGCGATCGTGGGACGGAACGCGTTCCGTCACGCCTCCGGCGTCCATCAAGACGGAGTGCTGAAGCAGCGCGAGACCTACGAGGTCATCGATCCCGCCGAAATTGGACACCCGGTGGGGACCGAGATCGTTCTCGGGAAGCTCT
>Ga0187766_10002251_pt1 | contig 11395 bp, 9 predicted proteins | sample 0216_QUI02_MP05__4_FD_132971 | JGI IMG/M metagenome (GOLD analysis project Ga0187766, IMG submission 132971) | Tropical peat soil microbial communities from peatlands in Department of Meta, Colombia - 0216_QUI02_MP05_20_MG | ecosystem: Environmental > Terrestrial > Soil > Wetlands > Peat ... | reverse complement strand
GCTCAAAAAGGCCCAGGTGCAAGGCGGCGCGCGATGCGCCGAGTGAGGCGTACTGGGATGTACGCCGCAGCGAGCGCGCGAGCGCGCCAACGCCGCAGATGGGCCTTTTTCAGCAGCCTGCTAGGCGTTGGGCTGGCCGTCGGCGGCAAAGAAGCCGAGCAGCGCGATCAGGGTCTCGCGCAGGCGCCTGCGTTCCACGATCATGTCCAGGAAGCCGTGCTCCAGCAGGAACTCGGCCCGCTGAAACCCGGGGGGCAGTTCCTGCCGGATCGTGTCCTGGATGACGCGGGGGCCGGCGAACCCGATGAGGGCCTTGGGCTCCGCGATCAGGATGTCCCCCAGCATGGCGTAGCTTGCCGTCACGCCGCCCGTGGTGGGATCGCACAGGACCGAGATGTAGGGCACGCGGGCCTTGGCCAGCCGCGCCAGGGCGGCGCTGGTCTTCGCCATCTGCATCAGCGAGAGGGCGCCTTCCTGCATGCGGGCGCCGCCCGAGCACGAGAGCAGGATCAGGGGGAAGCGCCGTTCCAGGGCGCGCTCGGCGCAGCGCGTCACCTTCTCGCCCACCACCGAGGCCATGCTGCCGCCCATGAAGCCGAACTCCATGGCCCCGATGGAGACCGGGTGGCCGCCGATGGTCCCCAGGCCGGACAGCAGGGCGTCCTTCATCCCGGTGGCCTTCACGGCCTGGCGCAGCCGGTCCGGGTACGGCTTGGAGTCCTTGAAGCCCAGCGGGTCCAGCGAGCGCAGGTTGGCGTCGTGCTCCTCGAAGCTTTCGGGGTCCAGCAGCCACTCCAGCCGCTGCCGGGACCCCACGCGGAAGTGGAAATTGCATTTGGGGCAGACCTGGAGGCTCCGCTCCAGCTCGACCTTGTAGATGATCTCCTTGCATCCGTCGCACTTGATCCAGAGCCCCTCGGGCATCCGGATCCGGCCCTCGCGGACGCCGACCTCTTCCCCGCTCCGGCGGAACCAGGCCATCGTCCTCCCTCCGCGCCCGACCGAAACTACCCCAGGGCCCCCGCCGTGTCAAACACGCCCGGCCCGCTCTCAGCAGGCTGCTGAAAAAGGCCCACCTGCGGCGTTGGCGCGCTCGCGCGCTCGCTGCGGCGTACCCGGAGTACGCCTCGGACCCACCTTCGGTGGGTACCCCCCCTTCGCGCGCCGCCTTGCATCTGGACCCTTTTGAGCAGCCTGCGGAACACGGGGTCCTGGACAGCCTGCCGGGGCAGGCTGCTGAAAGGGCGCGATGTCTGTCCCCGCTGCCCTGCGGCAGCGGGCGGGATCTTGGCGCGCTCCCTGCGGCGTACCGGCCCGCCCATTCCGCAATCCGCATTCCGCAATAGTGGCGCGCGCCGCCTTGCATCTGGACCTTTTTGAGCAGCCTGCGGAAGAGAGGGTTTTCAGCATCCTGTTCGGCCCTGTCTACTGGATGCCCCGCACCATGGCCAGGAACGCCTCGCGGTTGGCCCGCACCGTGGCGCGCGGCCCGTGCAGTTGCACCCAGAGGTTGCCCTTGGGCGTCTCCACGATGGCCGAGAGCAGCGTCTGGTCCGGCACGGCCGGCCCCCCGCCGCCCATCCCGACAGACCGCGCGTAGGACCCGGTGAACTCGGCCACGGTCACCGGCATGCCGCCCACCGTGAAGCGATCGATGGCCGGCGTGACCGGCTTCCCGTCCGGCGAGGAGAACTGGGACTGCCAGCGGGCGATGTTCGCATCCACGGAGCCGCCCTCCCCCTGGCCGAAATAGAACACGATGAATTCCGCCTCCCCCGAGCCGGGCGCCGCGGGCACGCGGAACTGGGCCAGCCGCATCGAGCTTGTTGGCCGCTCGGCCACCCAGGCGGCCGGCACCGGCGCCGTGCGATCGAGCAGTTGGATCCGGGTGGTGCCTGATCCGCCCGGCGTCCCCGCGTCGCCCGCCTTCGCCGCGATCACGGCCAGGACCACGCCGAGTGCGACCCGAAGCGTCCTCGACATCATCGGTCTTCCCTTCTGGCGGGCCCTCCCACGGGGTCCGCCCGCCGCGCGACGCTGCCACCATACGGGAAGGGATGCGGCAAGGCAAGGCCCGCCCGCCGCCCGCCCCCCGGCCGGGGACCGGGAGCCTCGCGGCTATTCGTTGCGGAGGACGGGGAGGGGCTTCTGGCCGAGGAGGCGGAAGGTGGCGAGGAAGCCGACGGCCAGGGCCAGGGCGGCGGTGAGCGCGATGCCCAGGAGCATGGGCCAGGGCTCGAAGGTCCAGGGCGTGTGGAGGACGTAGCGGAGGACGATCCACGAGAGCGCGGCGCCCAGGGCGGTGCCGCCGGCCCCCGCCGCGGCGCCCAGGCAGGTGTATTCCACGGCGAAGGCCCGGGCCACGGCGCCGCGGGTGGCGCCCAGGGTCCGCAGGATGACGGATTCGTAGAGGCGCTGGCGGCGGGTGGCGGCCAGGACGCCCGCCATCACCACCAGCCCCGTGCCGATGGCGAAGAGAGCGATGGCGCGCACCGCCAGGGCGATCCGGTCCAGCACGGCGGCCACGCCCGCCAGCACCTCCCGCACGGGGATCGCCGTGACGTTCGGAAACGCCCCCACCACGGCGTCGCGCAGCGCGTCCTCGGCCGCGACGGGCACGCGGGCCGTGGCGATGAAGGTGGCGGGGGCGCCCTCCAGCGCGCCGGGCGACAGGACCACGAAGAAGTTGGTGCCGAAGCTCTGCCAGTCTACCCGGCGGAGGCTCATCACCTGGACCTCCACTGGCACGCCCTGCACGTCGAAGGTAAGGGTGGAGCCCACGTCCACGCCGAGGCGCCGCGCCGCCTCCTCCTCCACGGAGGCGCGGGGCAGGGCCGCGGCCTCCTGCGGCGTCCACCACCGCCCGCGCGCGATCTCGTTGCCCGGCGGGAGGTCGCGCCGGTAGGTCAGCACGTACTCGCGCGTGAAGTGCCAGAGGCCTTCGCGCCCCTGGGCCCTGCGCCGTTCCATCAGCTCGCGCGTGATGGGCTCGCCGTTGACGGCGGCCAGCCGGGCCCGCACCACGGGCGCGACCTCGGGAGGCGTGCCCCGCGCCCGGGCGGCCACGATGCGCTCGAACGCCTCCCGCTGGTCCGGCTGCACGTCCAGGAAGAAGAACGAGGGGATCCCGCGGCGGCGCTCGTGGTCGATCTGACGGCCGAGGCTGGCCTGCAGCAAGGCCGCGGCCATCAGCAGCATCACGCCGGCCCCCAGGGCCAGCACGACGCGCCCCGCGTGCCCCCCGGGGCGCCGGAGGGCGGCCACCCCCTGCCGCCACGCCCCCCACGGCGGCGGGGGCAGCGCGCGAGCCAGCAGGACGAGGGCACGGGCCAGCCCCACCAGCGCGATCGCCGCGCCCAGCGATGCCGCCAGGAAGATCCCGCCCGCCTTCAGTGAGCCCGCCTGCCAGAGGGCCAGCCCGGCCAGCCCCGCGGCGATGGGCAGCCCGGCGGCCCAGGGGCGGCGCGCCGGCCGGCCCTCCGCCTCCACCTCCCGCCGCAGGATGAGGGAGGGAGGGATGGCCCGCACCTCCAGGAGGGGCCAGAGGGCGCAGAGGAAGCTGGTGAGCCAGCCCAGGGCCAGCCCGCGCAGCAGCGTCCAGGGGTCCGGGAGCGGGTCGATGGCGAGGGGGACGAACCCGGCCGCCACACCGACGAGCGCCGGCTGGATCGCGCAGCCGAGCGCGGCCCCCGCGAGGCCGGCGGCCAACCCGACCGCCTGGGTCTGCACGAGGTAGATCCCCAGCAGTTCCCGGGAACCGGCGCCCAGGACCTTGAGCGTGGCGATGGTGGCGAGCTGCCGCCGCACGAAGGTGGCCACCGCCGAGGCCACCCCGATCCCCCCCACCAGCAGGCTCGCCAGGCCGACCAGGCCGAGGTACGTGGCGAATCGGGTGAAGAACCGGCGCAGGCCCGGCTGGGCCTCCTCGAAGGTGGCGACCTGCACCCCGGGATCGGCGATGCCCCGGGCGAGCGCCTCGCGCGCGGCCCCGGGGTGCGCGCCGGCCGGCAGCCGGACGAGGGCGCGGGCGCGCACGCGGCTCCCCAGCTGGAGCAGGCCGGTGCGCTCCAGGTCCCCGGCGGCGATGAGGACGCGCGGGCCCAGCGCCAGCAGGCCCGCCGAGCGGTCCGGCTCCCGCCGCACCACCCCGGCGATGCGGAAGCTGGCCGTCCCGATCTGCAGCCGGTCCCCCACCCGCAGCCCGAGGCGCGAGAGCAGGTCTTCCCCGACCACCGCGCCGCCCCCGGCCAGCAGCGCGGCCAGGGGTCCCCGGGGTTCCGTCTCCACCGCCCCGTACAGCGGGTAGCCCTCCTCCACCGCCTTGAGCGCCACCAGCGCCGTTGCGCCGCTCGGGCCGCGGGCCATGCCGGGCAGCTCGCGCACGCGGACCACCGCGGCCCCGCCGCGCCGCAATCCCTGCAGCGCCGCCTCGGCGTCGGGGCCGAGGGGCCGGGCGGACCGGAGCTCCAGGTCGCCGCCCAGCAGGGCCCGGCCCTCCCTGGTGAGGGCGCGGTCCAGGTTCGCGGCGAAGGTGCCCACGGCCACCACGGCGGCCACGCCCAGCGCCACGGACGCGAAGAAGGCGGCGAAGTGCCGCCAGGCCCCGCGCATCTCGCGCCAGGCCATGCGCAGGATGATCCGGCGGCGGATCACGGCCGCCCCTCCGAGGCGCCCGCTCCCCCGGCGCGCGCGGGGCCGGCCCCCGGCCCGCCCCCTCTTCCGGCGCCGTCCACGATGCGCCCGTCCCGCAGGGCGATGACGCGCTCGGCGTGCACCGCCAGCGCCGGGTCGTGGGTCACCAGCAGCAGCGTGCTCCCCCGCTCCCGGTTCAGCCGGAGCATCAGCTCGATGATGTGGGCGCCCGTCTGCGAATCCAGGTTCCCGGTGGGTTCGTCGGCCAGGAGCAGGGGCGGCCGCAGGGCCACGGCGCGCGCCAGGGCCACGCGCTGCTGCTCGCCGCCCGAGAGCTGCACCGGGTAGTGGTGCGCCCGGTCCCCCAGGCCCACCGCCTCGAGGAGTTCTCGCGCGTGCCCCAGGGGATCGGTCGCGCCGGCCAGCTCCAGGGGGACGGCCGCGTTCTCGGCGGCGGTGAGCGTGGGGATCAGGTGGTAGGACTGGAAGACGTAGCCGATGGTGTCCCGCCGGAAGCGCGCCAGGGCGGCCTCGCCGAGGCCGGTCACCTCCACGCCCGCCACGCGGATCGAGCCGGCCGTGGGCCGGTCGAGGCCGGCGATGAGCCCCAGGAGCGTGGACTTGCCGCTCCCCGACGGCCCGGCGATGGCCACCACCTGGCCCGCCGGCACGTCGAAGCTGATGCCGTCCAGGACCGTCACGGGCCGGCCGCCGCTGGCGAGGCGCATCCCGAGGCCCCGGATTTGAACCATCGGGGCAGGCGTATTACCATCCACGGGTGATCCCCCTGCGCCGCGCGCTCGTCCTGGCCTCGCTCCTCGCCGTCCTGACGCCCGCCGCCCCCGGCGGCGCGGCGCAGGACGCCGAGCCCGTCATCGTGGCCCTGGGCGATAGCCTCACCGCCGGCCACGGCGTGGAGGCCCACGAGGCCTACCCCGCGCGCCTGGAGGCCCTCCTGCGGCGCGAGGGCTACCGCTACCGCGTCGTGAACGCGGGGGTGAGCGGCGATACCACTGCGGGCGGCCTGCGGCGGGTGGACTGGGTGCTGCGGGCCCACCCTGAGGTGGCCATCGTCGCCCTCGGCGCCAACGACGGCCTGCGCGGCTTGAGCGTGGCCGCCATGCGGTCGAACCTGGAGCGCATCGTGCGGCGCCTGCAGAAGGCCGGGGCGCGCGTCCTCCTGGCGGGCATGCGCCTTCCCCCCAACTATGGCGCCGACTACGCCGCGGAGTTCGCCGCCGCCTTCCCCGCCGTGGCCCGGCGCACGGGCGCTTCGCTGATGCCGTTCTTGCTGGACGGCGTCGCCGCCCGCCCCGCGCTCAACCAGGCTGACGGCATCCACCCGAACGCCGCCGGCCAGCAGGCGGTGGCGGAGCGGCTCTGGCCGTACCTCAAGCCGCTCTTGAGGAAGTGATGGCGCCGCGGCCCACCACGGCGAGGCTACCATACGCGCCCGGCGAGCCGCCCGCAACACGGACGCGCCCGCCCCGAGGACCGCGGGATGCTCAGGCGATGTGTGAGCGTGCGGCCCTGGGCCGGCGTTGGCTTCCAGGAAGCGATGGATCGGCCCACAAACTCCGCCGCATTCTCGCGTCCGGCGGCCAGCCAACGCTTCGTGCCCGCGTAACGGACCTTAGGGATGTGTGAAGCGGCCGCAGGCTTTGGATAATCGGCGATGGAGCGCCCCGGTAACCAGCTTCTTTGCTCGCCCCTGGACCTGGCCGGCTTCGTCGCGTGCGAGCACCTGACGCAGCTCGACCTGGCCGTCACGCTCGGGGAGGGCACACGTCCGCTCTTTGAGAACGCCTACGCGGACCTTCTCAGGCGCAAGGGCGAGCAGCACGAACGGACGTATCTCGAGGAACTGCGCGCGGCGGGCCAGGGGATCACACAGGTCGGGCTCGGCGAGGGGCGGGGCTTCGAGGCGGCGGCCAGGGCGACCGTCCAGGCGATCCGCGACGGCGCCCGGTACGTCTATCAGGCCGTCTTCCTGGCGGACGGGTGGCGCGGGGTCGCGGACTTCCTCGAGCGGGTCGAGCGGCCCTCGGCGCTCGGCCCCTGGAGCTACGAGGTACTGGACACGAAGCTGGCCCGGCATCCGGGACCCGAGCACGCCCTGCAGCTCGCCTTCTACAGCCATGCCCTCGGACAAATCCAGGGACTCGATCCCCAGGCCGCCCACCTCATCCTCGGGACCCGCGAGCGCGTGTCCCTCAGGCTGCCGGACGTCTCGGCGTATTACCGCCGCCTGCGGCGCCGCTTCGAGGCCGCGGTCGAGGCCCGTGGCAACACCGCCCCGTACCCGTGCGAGTATTGCCCGCTGTGCAACTTTCGGTCGGCCTGTGAAGACCGCTGGGAGCGTGAGGACCACCTCGTCCGCGTCGCCGGCATCCGCCGCGACCAGATCGTCCGGCTGGCGGCGGAGGGCATCGCCACGCTGACGGCGCTGGCCGAGGCGCCCCGGGATACCCGCGTTCCGAAGATGCCGCCCCAGACGTTCGAGGGGCTGCGGGAGCAGGCGGCGCTCCAGCTCCGCACCCGGCGCGAGGGGCGGATCGCCTACGAGGCCCGCCCGGTCGAGGAGGGCCGCGGCTTCGCGGCGCTGCCGCCGCACTCGCCCGGCGACCTGGTGCTGGACCTGGAGGGCCATCCCTTCTTCGAACCCGCGCGGGGCCTCGAGTTCCTCTTCGGCGTCCTCGCGCTGGATTGGGCGGCGGCCCGCTACCAGCCCATCTGGGCACACGACCGGGCCGGCGAGCGACGCGCCCTCGAGGATTTCATCGATCTCGTCCACGCCCGGCTCGCCGTGCACCCCGACCTCCACGTCTACCACTTCGCCGCCTACGAGCCGAGCGCCATCAAGCGGCTCATGGGCGAATACGCGACGCGCGAGGCGGAGGTGGACGCGTTGCTGCGCCGCAAGACGTTCGTGGACCTCTATACCATCCTGCGCCAGGCGCTGCGGGCAGGCGTGCCGAGCTACTCGCTGAAGGAACTGGAAGGCCTGTTCGGCTTCGTCCGGGCGGGTGCCGTGCGGGCGGGGATGGACGCCATCGTGGAGTACGAGCGCTGGCTCGAGACCCGGGACGCGGGACTCCTGGCGCAGATCGCCGCGTACAACGAGGAAGATTGCCGGGCCACGCTGGGTCTGCTCGAATGGCTCCGCCGCCTGCGCCCTCCCGGCCTCCCGTGGCCTGCGCCCCCCGAGCCCCGCGAGCTCCGGCCGGAGGCGGCGGAGGCCTTCGAGGCGCGGCAGCGCCTGCGGGAGGGACTCCTCGAGGGAGCGGAGCCCAGGACCCCCCGCTGGCTGGCAGCCGAACTCCTCGAATACCACCGCCGCGAGGGCCGGCCGGCCTGGTGGTGGTACTTCGAGCGGCTGGGGAAGATGCCGGAGGAGCTGGTGGACGACACGGAGGCGATCGGCTGTCTCGAGACCGATCCCCGGGTCCCACCGGAACCCCGGAAGAGATCGCTCGTTCATACCCTCCGGTTTCCGCCACAGGACCACAAGCTTGGGCCGGGATGGGCCCACGATCCCGCCACCGGCCGTCGGGCTGGCGAGATCCTGGAGATCGACGATACGGAGGGGACGCTCCGGCTCCTGCGCGGCCCGACGCTGGGTGCCACGCCGCTTCCCCGGGCCCTGATCCCAGAAGGTCCCATCGAGAATCAGCACCAGCGCGAGGCGGTATTCCGGTTCGCCGAGTCGGTCCGGCACGGCACCGGGCGCTACCCGGCGCTGGAAGGCATCCTTGGCCGCGAGCGTCCGCGTATCCGGGGCCTCCCCTCCGGGGCCCGGCTCCAGACCACTGACCTCTCCCAAATGAAGGCCCTCGCCCTGGGCCTGGACGGGAGCCACCTCTTCGTGCAGGGGCCACCGGGCACCGGGAAGACCTGGACCGGGGCTCGCGTGGCGGTCCACCTCATCGCCAACGGCAAACGGATCGGGGTGGCGGCCCAGAGCCACAAGGCGATCCATAACCTGCTCGCCGAGGTGGAGCGGGTGGCGCGGGCCGAGCGCGTACGCTTCCAGGGCCTGAAGAAGTCCACCAGGGACAACCCCGAGTCGGAGTTTGCAGGGGAGTTCATCACCAATGAGCCGGACGCGGCGCAGGCCGTCCGGCCGGGCCCACAGGTCCGGCTCCTTGCCGGCACCGCCTGGCTCTTCGCGCGGGAAGAGCTCGACGGGACGCTGGACTACCTGATGATCGACGAGGCGGGGCAGGTCTCGCTTGCCGATGCCGTGGCGATGGCCACATCGGCGCGGAATCTCGTCTTGCTGGGCGACCCGCTCCAGCTCGCACAGGTCTCCCAGGGCGTACATCCGGAGGGGAGCGGCGCCTCCGTCCTCGAGCACCTGCTGGGGGAGGATCCCACGATTCCGGAGGATCGGGGGGTTTTCCTTGAGCGGAGCTTCCGGATGCACCCGGACGTGTGCGCGTTCATCTCCGAGATCGTCTATGCCGGAAGACTGGGTTCAGACGAGCGGGCCGAGCGCCGGACGACGAGCTCCGGGACCGGCATCCGCTTCGTCCCGGTGGACCACGAGGGAAACCGCTCGGATTCCTCTGAGGAGGTCGCGGAGATCAGGTCTCTGATCGCTGGCATGCTTCCCGGGACGTTCACGGATGACGAGGGCAGGACCCACCCACTTCGGGAGCAAGACTTCATGGTGGTAGCACCCTACAACGCCCAGGTGCGCCGACTCCGGGACGGGCTTCAGGGCGGGGTGCGCGTGGGCACCGTGGACAAGTTCCAGGGGCAGGAGGCGCCCATCGTCTTCTTCTCGATGGCAACCTCAAGCGGCGAGGACGTGCCGCACAACCTTCCCTTCCTCTTCTCACGTAACCGCCTGAATGTGGCCATTTCGCGGGCGCAGTGCCTCGCCATCCTCGTCTGCTCGCCGCGCCTCTTGGAGGCGCGCTGCCGCTCGATCGAGGAGATGATGCTTGTCAACGCGTTGTGCCGGCTCGTGGAGTATGCGCGGTGACCCCGGACGCGGTGTCATAGCAGACCGTCCGCCGGTTCATGGAATCGGCGGTCTGGCGATGCGCCGGTCTCTTCAGGCTTATCGATCTCCCGCCCGCCGTCCCCGCTGGGGGTGCGGCGGTTCACAGCTTCTTGGTGAGCAGTTCGCGGATCTCGCCGTCGCCGAACATGCCGTCGGTGCGCAGCGCGTACGCGCAGTGCATCTCGAGCACGCCGCCGTCGAAGGCGAGCTTCATCTGCGACTTCTCCTTCACGTTCTTGAGCTTGATCTGCTTCAACCCCTCGCGCACCGCCTCCTTGCCCAGGTCGTCCTGGCAGATCGTGCGCAGCGCCATGTTCAGGCGGTGGCAGGAGATGTTGTCGATGAAGTTGAGGGCCTCCATGTCGTCGGCGAGGCTCGCCCAGTCGACTTCGTAGGGGATGGCCTTCCCGCAAATCTCCTCGATCTCCTTCACGCGCCCCGGAAAGGTGACCTCCTGCAGCTCCTTCATCTTCCGCCGCTCTTCGAGCCCCATGTCTTCCTCCTCCCGCTAGGGTTGAGCGCACGATCCAACAGCGCGGCAGCATACCATGTCGTGTGCGAAAGAGAAAAGCGTCGGGATCGGTGGGGGGGCGGTAGATATCCCCGGAGGGACGTGCTAGAGGTATCTGCGACGCGGTGCGGGCGCTCCGGCAGGGGGCGGGGGCAGAGGGCTCGCGACCTGGGTCGTGCTGCGATGTGGTCCTCGGGCGGGAAGGACGCGCATGACGACTCCCACCGTCGACATCACCACGAGCGGGCGCGGCGGCACGATCTACTACCGCGAGGGGCGCAATGTCGCGGTGTTCGGCTGGGAATTCGCGGTGCCGCCCGCCATCGCCCTTCTGTTCGGGCAGAACGCGCAGGTGTGGGACCGCGCATACCCGTGGGCGGCGGGCCGGCAGGCCGAGGTCTTTGGCTGTGTCGGCGCGGAAGTTGCGCGCCAGAAGGCCCCGGAGGCGCGGTTCGAGGTCGATCTCGATACCGGCATCATCTCGCTGATCGGCAGGTCGTCCAGGAAGCGCACCGCCGCGGCTCGGGCGCGCGGGCGGCCCACCCCAGCCTTCAAGCGGTTCCTGTCCGGCATGGTCCCGGTGTGGGAGGAGTGGCGCGACGATCAGACGTATGACGTCTCGGCGATCGCGAACATGACGGCGGGAGAGCGGGAGCAGATCGTCTCCCTGCTCACCAGCCGCGATGTGACCTGGCGGGAAGTGGAGGTGCTGGCGGCGATCGCCACCCCGGCGGCGCGCGCCGCGCTTGAGGCGGCATCGAGCCACCATCTCTCCATCGACACCCGCCTCGCCGCTGCGGAGGCCCTGTACCGCCAGAAGGGGATGGCCGACCTGGACGCCTTCCTAGCCCGGCAGATCCGGAATTTGGACCGCCCCGCGAACGGGCTCAAGCGCGCGCTGTCGCTGGCCGAGCGCCATCCCAGCGACGTCGTCAAGCGGGCGCTGCTCTGGGCCAGCTACAATTGCACCGAGTGCGCGCTGCACTGCGCGAGCCTGCTGCTGCGCCTGGCCGGCGTCGGCAAAGAGCCGTTCGATGAAACGGTGCAGGGGATGCTGCGAAGGCTCGGCCTGCACAACAGTTACTTCGATCGCAAGGCCGCCTTCGAGGAGCTGTGCAGGGTGGTGAACATGAACCTCGACCACGAAGCACCCTGCTAGCAGGCTGCTGAAAAAGGCCCATCTGCTGCGTTGGCGCGCTCGGGCGCTCGCTGCGGCGTACATCCCAGTACGCCTCACTCGG
>Ga0187766_10002250_pt1 | contig 11395 bp, 13 predicted proteins | sample 0216_QUI02_MP05__4_FD_132971 | JGI IMG/M metagenome (GOLD analysis project Ga0187766, IMG submission 132971) | Tropical peat soil microbial communities from peatlands in Department of Meta, Colombia - 0216_QUI02_MP05_20_MG | ecosystem: Environmental > Terrestrial > Soil > Wetlands > Peat ... | reverse complement strand
GAGCAGAGCGCCCAGGAGCAGCGAGGCCGGGATCACGATCAGCAGCGAGGCGAACGGATCCAGGCCGAGCAGGGCGAACAGCCAGAACGCGCCGTAGCCGCCCAGCATGATCAGCTCGCCGTGGGCCACGTCCAGCACTTTGAGCACGCCGAAGACCAGGGAAAGCCCGGCGGCGGCGAGACCGTAGAGGCCGCCCAGCAGGAGGCCCAGGACGATCTGCTGCTCGATCAGGAGCACGTCCAGCGGCCCCCTCAGCCGGCGCCCGCGAGCGGGCCCAGGTAGGCGCGGCGCACGTGCGGGTCGGCCAGGAGCTCGGCGCCGCCGCCGGCGCCCACCACCCGCCCGCCCTCGAGGACGTAGGCGCGGTGGGCGAGGGTGAGTGCGGCGCGGACGTTCTGCTCCACGAGGAAGACGGCGACCCCCTCGCGGTTGATCACGACCAGGGCGTCGAGGATCGCGGTGACGAGCTGCGGGGCGATGCCGAGCGACGGCTCGTCGAGCATGAGCATCCGCGGGCTCGCCATCAGGGCGCGGCCCACCGCCACCATCTGCTGCTGGCCTCCCGAGAGCGCGCGCACGATCTGGCGCCGGCGCGCGCGCAGGTCCGGGAAGAGCGCGTAGACGCGATCGAGGCTCGCCCGCCGCGCCGCGCGGCCGCGCGGCGAGAAGGCGCCCAGCTCGAGGTTGTCCTCCACGGTCATGCTGCCGAAGAGGCGCCGACCCTCCGGCACCACCGCGAGCCCGTGCTCGACGATGCGGTGGGCGCTCACCGCGCGCAGGTCCCGGCCGTCCCAGCGGATCGATCCGGCGAGGGGCCGGACGAGGCCGGCGATGCAGCCCAGCAGCGTGCTCTTGCCCGCGCCGTTCGGGCCGAGCAGCGCGACGATCTCGCCCGCTCCCACCCGGAGCGACACGCCCGTGAGCGCGCGCGAGTCTCCGTACGCGGCGTCGAGGCCCTCGACCTCGAGCAGCGCGGTCACGGCCGGCCGGCCGCGGGCCGCCCGGCGCCGAGGTACACGTCGATCACGCGCGGGTCGGCGGCGACCTCGGCGGGCGGGCCCTCGGCGATCTTCTCGCCGGCGCTCAGCACGATCAGCCGCCGCGAGAGGTCCATGAGCGCCCACACGATGTGCTCGACCATCAGCACGGTCAGGCCCTCGTCGAGGAGGCGCCGCACGAGCGCCATCGCCTCCGCGGTCTCGGCGGGATTGAGCCCGGCCATGAACTCGTCCAGCAGCAAGAGCTCGGGGCCGGTGGCCAGCGCGCGGGCCAGCTCGAGGCGCTTTCGATCCATCAGGGGCAGGGAGGCGGCCGGGACGGTCGCACGGCCGTCGAGGCCCACCAGGGCGAGGAGCCGCTTCGCCTGGGCCCCGGACGGCCCGGCCTCTCGACGCCGACCGTAGAGCCAGCCCACCCGCACGTTGTCGAGCGCGGAGAGGCCGGGGAAGGCCCGCACGAGCTGGAAGGTCCGCCCGATCCCGCGCGCGCAAACGCGGTGGGGCGGCAGCCCGGTGATGTCCTGACCGCGCAGCCGGATGCGGCCGCGGTCCGGCCGCAGGGCGCCCGCGATCAGGTTGAAGAGCGTGGTCTTCCCGGAGCCGTTCGGCCCCATGATGCCGAGCAGCTCGCCGGCCGCGAGGGTGAAGCTCACGTCTCGCACCGCGAGCACCCCGCCGAACCCCCTGGACAGCCGCTCGACTTCGAGGAGAGGCGCCGGCACCTCAGCGCTTCGCGAAGGGCGGCGCCGGGTAGGCGAGCGGCGCGGTCGCCACCTCCTTCGGCCAGACCAGCTCCTGCTTGCCGCTCTGCCATTGCAGGAGCGCCTGCGCGACGATTCCGGTGCCGTCGGGGCGGAACTTCACCGGGCCGATCACCGTGTTGATGTTGGTGGCCGCGATCGCATCGCGCACCTTCTCGCGGTCGGGGAAGCCGGCGCGGGTCACCGCCGCGGCCAGGATCTCCACGCACGCGTAAGCCGGCCCCACCAGCGGATCCGCGGGCCGGCCGTACTTCTTCTGATGCGCATCGTTCAGCTCCTTCACGCCCGGGGCCTTCATCGCGTGATGCCAGCCCGCGGCGAGCACCATGTAGTCGCCGTCCTTGCCGAGGTTCTGCGACCAGATCTGCGCGTCCGGCGCGCGGATGAAGAGCGCGAGCTTGGGCGTGTAGCCCAGCTCCTTCATCTGCTTGACGATGGTCATGCCGTCGGGCGGCGTGGGCAGCGCGAGCACGACCTCGGCGCCGGCGCTCTTGGCCTTCAGGATCAGGTCCGAGAAGTCCTTGGCCCCCGGCGCGTACTCGCCGCTCAGCACCACCTGGTAGCCCGCGGCCTTGCCGGCCTCCGTCCAGGCCGCGGCCATCTCGCGGCCCCAGTCCGTCTTCTCCTGGAAGATGGCCACGGCCTTCGGCCGCTCCGAGGCCGGGACGAGCGCGAAGAGGCCCTGGGTGGCGTGGCCGATGTCGGGCGACTTCCAGAAGGGCGAGAACAGGTAGCGGAAGCCCTGCTCGTGGATCTTCTGCAGCGCGAAGGCCACCCCGAGGTACGGGATGTGGTTCTTCTCCGCCACCGACGCGGCGGCGGCGTGGAGATCGGAGCCGAAGCCGCCGAGGTAACCGACCACGCCCTGGGCGGCCAGGGTCTCCAGGCGGGCCACCGTCTTCGTCGCGTCGGACTCGTCGTCGAGCAGGATCAGCTCGAGCGGCATCTTCACGCCGCCCACCGTGATGCCGCCGCTCGAGTTGAAGTGCTCGACCGCCAGCTCGTAGCCGGCGCGGATCTGGGCACCGCCCGCGCCGTAGCGGCCGGTCAGCGGCACCACCGCGCCCAGCTTGATAGTCTGGGCCCACGCGGCGGTGGGAAGCGGGCCGAGCAGGGTCAGCAGGAGCAGCGCCAGAGCCTTCATCCAGGTCTCCTCTCGACGGGTTCGGGTCGACCGGTCAGGAGCCCCAGACCAGCCGGGCGGTCTCGGCCACGCGCCAGAGCTTGGCGCGCTGCTGGTCGGGCGAGATCCGGTTGCCTTCCTCAGTGGACGCGAAGCCGCATTGCGGGCTCAGGGCCAGCCGCTCTAGCGGCACGAGCCGGGCCGCCTCGGCGATCCGCCCGCGCAGCTCCTCGACCGACTCGAGCCGTGGGGTCTTGGTGGTGACGAGCCCGAGCACCACCGTGCGGTCGTCGGGCACCGCGCGCAGCGGTTCGAAGCCGCCCGAGCGCGCGTCGTCGTACTCGAGCAGGAAGCGCTGGAAGCGGCTCCGGGCGAAGACGCGCGCGATCGGCTCGTAGCCGCCGCTCGCGTAGAACATCGACTGGTTGTTGCCGCGGCAGACGTGCAGGCCGAAGGTCACCTCCGGATACCGGGCCCGTACCGAGCCGATCACCGCGTTGTCCATCTCGATGCACGCGTCGATCAGCCCGTCGGGGTCGCTGCCGCGCTGCCGGTAGCCCTCGCGGAGGGTCGGATCCAGCAGCGCCGCGTACTGGGGCGCGTCGATCTGCACGTACGTGCAGCCGAGGCGAGCCAGCTCCTCGACCTCGCGTCGCGTGAGGTCGACCACGTCGGCCAGGTAGGCGTCGCGGGTGGGGTAGGCGGCGGCCGACCGCTCCGGATCGTAGTAGGCCGCGGCCTGCTGGGTGCTGATCAGGGTGACCTTGGTGGGTCGCGTCGTGCGGGCGCGCAGGTAGGTGAACTCCTCGGCGCACATGCCGCGTCGCCACCGCAGCTTGTCGACCACCACCGGGCGCTTGAAGACGAGCCGGCCGCCCGCGTCATCGTGGAACGGGATCGCCCATCCGCCGAGCTTGTCGAAGCCGTCGACGGCCTCGATCAGGTGGCCGAAGAAGGCGTAGCGCCGCAGCTCGCCGTCGGTGACCACGTCGAGCCCGGCCTCCTCCTGCAGGCGCACCGCCGCGTCCACCGCGCGGTCCTCGATCCGCCGCAGCTCGGCCGGGGCGAGCTCGCCGCGCTCGGCGCGCTCGCGCGCGGCCCGGAGCTCGGGCGGGCGCAGCAGGCTGCCGACGACGTCGCTTCGGATGGGGTGGTCGGACACCTTACCCGACGCGGAACATGCCCGCCTCGATGCCGAGCGCGTTCTTGCCGATGCCCTCCAGCATGCGGTCCACCGTCGGCGGCATCAGCGTCGAGGTGCGCAGGTCGCGGAAGGCGCGCTCGGCCGGGAACTCGCGGTAGGCGCCGCGCCCGCCCACGACCTGGATGACCTTGGATGTGACCGCGAGGCCGACCTCGGTGGCGAGGTACTTCGCCTTGTTGCCGAGCACGCCGCGGCCCAGCACGTCGGCGTCCTCCCACTGCCGCGCGGCGTCGGCCAGGACCAGCAGCGCGCCGTCCAGGTGCGCGGACAGCTCGCCGATGTGACGCTGCACCGCCGGGTCCTGGGCCACCGGGACGTTCTCCGGCTTCACGATGCGCCGCTTGGCGTAGTCGATCGCGAAGGCGAGCGCGCCCTCCGCGATGCCGAGATAGACCGCGGCGTAGCCGAGCGCGAAGCTCTCCACCACGCCGACCCGCAGCGCCGCGCCCGGGTCGCCCAGCGCCGCGTCCTTCGGCACCCGCACGCCGGTGAAGGTGACCGAGGGGCTGAAGGTCGCGCGCATGCCGAGCGTGTTCCACTTGCCGTCGGTGGCGATGCCGGGCGCGTCCGCGGGCACCAGCACCTGCAGGAGCGCCTTGCCCATGTCGGTGCCGCCCTCCAGCGCGCACCAGACCATGTAGCGGGAGGCGCCGAGGGCCATCGTGCAGAAGTGCTTCACGCCGTCCACCACGTAGGCGTCACCGTCCTGGTGGACCTGCGTCTCCATCATGAAGGTCCGCGAGAGGCTCACCGCCGGCTCGCTACCCCAGCTCCCGAACAGCTTGCCGTCCCGCACCACCTCGTCGAAGTAGCGCCTCTTCTGGGCCGAGCTGCAGAGGGCGTCGATGAAGCGCATGACGGTGGAGTGCATGTGCACGGTCATCGCGGTGTTGGCGCAGCCGCGCGCGATCGTGCGGATCACCGCGATGTAGGTGGGCATGTCGAGGCCGAGCCCGCCGTACGCGGCGGGGATGCAGGAGGCGAGGAAACCCTCGCGGGCGAGCACGCGCCAGGAGTCGACCGGGTTCATGCCCGCCGCGTCGTACTCGGCCGCTCGCGGCGCGATGTGCTCGCGCGTCAGCCGGGCGGCGAGCTCGAGCAGGGCCTGATTGGTCAGCTCATGCCCCCCACGGGTTTGCGGTTGCCGGTGACGCAGCGGCAGGTGCCGGCCTGGTGCAGCTCGATCATGTTGCCGAACGGGTCGTGCATGAAGATCTGCTGCGACTCGGGGCCGACCACGCCGCGGGACACCCAGTGCGGCACGCCCAGCCGCTCCAGCTCGGCCCTGGCCTCCTGGATGTCGGGCACCGCGAGGGCCACGTGCGGCCGAGAGGGGTCCTTGTCCGGCCCCTCGGCGAACTTGGACTGCCCGTCGACGCCCATGAGGTGGATCTGGGCGGTTCCCCCCACGTCCATCCAGTAGCCGTCGATGGTGGGGATGACCGGGCGGCCCCGGTCGGCGTCGAGGCCCAGCACGCCGTGGTAGAAGTCGTAGGCCTTCTTCACCTCGGTGGTCGAGGGACCGACGCGGATGCCGTGGTGGTGGAGCTCAAGCACTTTGACGGCCATGGATGCCTCCGATGAGCGTGCCCCAGATCCCCCGGGGGAGGAACAGGACGAACGCGGAAAAGATCGCGCCGATCACGATGGGCCAGGACTCGGTGAACAGGCTGAGCCGCTCCTCCAGGATCAGGTAGGTCGCGGCGCCCACGAAGGGACCGAAGAAGGTCCCGGCGCCGCCCAGGAGCGTCATCATGACCACCTGGCCCGAGGTGGTCCAGTACAGCGATTCGATCGGCACCACGCTGAGCCGCAAGGCGTCGAGAGCGCCCGCGAGCCCGGCGAACCCGGCGGAGAAGACGAACGACAGATGCTTCACGCGGTCGACGTCGTAGCCGCACGCCACCGCGCGGCTGCTGTTCTCGCGGATGGCCTGCAGCACCGCCCCGAACGGCGAGTCGAGGATACGCTTGAGCGCGGCCACCGCGAGCCCGACCAGGACGTAGGAGAAGTAGTAGAACCCGAGCGTGCTCTCGAGCGAGTACTTCCACGGCCCGAGCCCGAGGGTCAGCTGCGGGATGCCGCGCAGCCCATCGTCGCCGCCGGTCCAGTCGGACAGGTGGAAGCCCACGAAGTAGAGCAGCTGGGCGAAGGCGAGCGTGAGCATCGCGAAGTAGATCCCGCGCCGGCGCAGGCAGAGGAAGCCGATGATCGCGCCGCCGCCGGCGGCGAGCAGGAGCCCGGCCGCGAGCCCGATCCAGAGCGAGCCCACGTGCAGCTTGGCGAGCGCGATGCCGGTGCCGTAGGCGCCGAGGCCGTAGTAGGCGGCGTGCCCGAACGAGAGCAGGCCCGTGTAGCCGTAGAGCAGGTTGAAGCCCAGCGCGAAGAGCCCGAAGATCAGCACCTGGGTGGCCAGCGAGCGGTTGGGTACCAGGAAGGGAAAGACCGCGAAGAAGGCCCAGAAGGTGAGCACGGGGTGCGCCGCCACCCAGCCCGCGAGGGAGCGCAGCGCGCTCATTCGAGCAGGCCCGCCTCGCCGAAGAGCCCGCTGGGCCGCACCAGCAGCACCACCGCCATCACGACGAAGACCATGATGTCGGCGGCCTTGGGCAGGAAGAGCGTGGTGATCCCCACCACCTGGCCGATGAGCAGCCCCGCGACGACCGCGCCGAGCAGGCTGCCCATGCCGCCCACCACGATGACCACGAACGACTCGATCACCATGGTCACGCCCATCTCGGCGTAGGCGCCGCGCATCGGCCCGGCCAGGATGCCGGCCAGGCCCGCCAGCGCGCTGCCGATGCCGAAGACGAGCAGCCAGACGCGCGAGAGGTCGATGCCGAGCGCGCGCACCATCAAGGGGTCGCGAGACCCCGCGCGGATGATCAGCCCGATGTTGGTGCGCCCGAGGAAGAAGTAGAGGCCGATCAACACCGCCACGATGACCACGATGAGGAAGAGGCGATAGGCCGGGAAGGCCATGAAGCCGAGGTTCACGGCGCCGGCCAGGGCGCGCGGCGGGTCGAGGGTGAGGCCGATCTTCCCCCAGATGACCTTGACGCCCTCGACCAGGATCAGCGAGAGCCCGAAGGTGAGCAGCAGCGGATCGTCGGGCGAGCGGCCGTAGAGCCGCCGGATCAGGAACCGCTCCATCAGCAGGCCGAGCACGCCCACCATGAGCGGGGCCACGAGCAGCGCGATCCAGAAGCTCTTGGTGTAGGCGAGCAGGAACACGCCGAAGTAGGCGCCCAGCATGAAGAGCGCTCCGTGGGCGAAGTTCACCACGGTCATCAGGCCGAAGATCAGCGACAGCCCGATGGCGAGCAGGACATAGATCATGCCCAGCACGAGGCCGGTGAAGACCTGGGCCAGGAGGGTCGAGAGGTCGGGCACCGCGCTAGGCGAGGCCCTTCTCGGCGCAGGTGCGATCGTACTCCTCGTTCGCCCCCACCTTCGACACGATCTCCATCAGGCCCCAGTCGCCCTTCGCCTTGTCGCGGCCCTTGACGATCCAGAGGTCCTGGAAGGACTTGTTGTCGCACGCCCGCCACCACTGCTTGCCCTTGAAATGGTCGTAGACCGGGTTCTTGCGGAGCGCGTCGGCCACCGCGTCGGCCTCTGTGGACTTGGCCAGCTCGGTGCCGCGCGCGACCTCGAGCACGCCGCTGTACGAGTACGCGCCGTAGTCGCCGGGCGGGAGGTTGAACTTCTTCATCGATGCGTCGACGAACTTCTTGGCGGTGGGAATCGAGTCCTGCAGCTCCCAGTACCAGTTCACCGCTCCGTGCACGTCCTGGTACAGCTCGGGCCCACCCTCCTTGAGGTAGGAGATCCAGAGCAGCGGCTGGGCGATCTTCATGTCCTTCTTCATGCCGAAGCTGATCACCTGCTTGTGGAGGGCGATGTTGTCGGCGCCCGGCGCCACGTTCATGAACACGTCCGGCTTCGCCGCCTGGATCTTCGGCAGGTGTGCGGAGAACTCGGCCGAGCCGAGCGGGTACGGCGTGGCGCCCAGCAGGGTGCCGCCGGCCTTCTTCAGGGCCTCCTGCAGCACCGCGTTGCACTGCTTACCCCACGCGTAGTCCGCGTAGACGATCCACCACTTCTTGCCGAGGTTCTCCGCCGCCCACTTGCCCATCACGCGGCAGGTGATGGTGGGGTTCAGCGCCTCGTGGAAGGTGATCGGACTCGTGTCGGGCTTCGCGCTGATCTCGTCGGACTGGCTCGTCGAGATGTAGAGCACCTTGGACTTCTTGGTCTGCTCGTTGATCGCCATCTGCACGTGCGCGGCGAGCCCGCCCACGATGAAGGCGCACTTGTCGTTCTCGATCAGCTCCTTGGTCCGCTGCGCGCCCACCGCGGGCTTGAGCTGGTCGTCGCGGAACAGGACCTCCACCTTTCGGCCCATCACCCCGCTTTTGGCGTTCAGCTCCGCCTCCGCGAGCTGGGCACCGCGCTGCATGTCGGCGGCGAGCGCCGCGAAGGGGCCGGTGAGGGGCAGCGGGCAGCCGATGCGAAGGGGCTCCTTGCTCTGCGCGCGCAGGATGGCCGGGAACGACAGCGCCGCGGCGCCGGCCGCGGTGGTTGCCAGGAATGAACGGCGGTCCATGGGGCTGCCTCCTCTACGTTGAGTGAGCTCGCATCGACGGGGAACGGCTGCGGCGATGATAGGAGCGGGGCCCGGCGAGTGTCAATCGCCTTGCCATGCCGCACCTTTGCGCAGGTTGCGCGGTGCGGCGTGAGCCGCGACGCGCGCGCCGGCTATGGCACAAGCCCGCGAAGACACGCCGTCAGCTCGCGCGGGCCCGCGCAGAGGCGATCGGCGCCGGCATCGGTCAGCTCGCGCACGCTGCCGAAGCCCCACAGCGCGCCGACGGACGGGATGCCGTGGACCCGGGCGGCCTCGATGTCAGTAGCGCGGTCGCCCACCATGACCGCGCGCTCGGCCCGGATGACCCGCCGCTCGAGCAGATGGGCCACCAGATCGCTCTTGCGGTCGAAGCGCCCCCCGGCCTCCGCGCCGTAGACGCCCACGAAGTGGTGCGCGAGGTCGAAGTGGGTCACGATGCGCGCGGCCAGGCGTTGGAGCTTGGCGGTGGCGACCAGCAGCGGCCCCGCGAGGCGCGCGGTGCCCTCGAGCATCTCGGGCACGCCGTCGTAGACCCGGTTCTCGAACAGTCCGATCTCGTCGTAGCGCGCCCGGTAGTGGGCGACCGCGGTCTCGATCAGCTCCGGATCGGCGGTGTCGAGCAGCGTGGCGAGCGTGCCGCGCAGTGGCGGGCCGATGAACGTGGCGAGCACCTCGTCGTCGGGGCACGGCCGCCCGAGCCGGGTGAGCGCGTGGCGCAGCGATCCGGTGATGCCGGCGCGCGAGTCGGTCAGCGTGCCGTCGAGATCGAAGAGGACCGCGAGGTCGCCCACGCCTACCATTCTCCCGCGTAGGCGGTGCGGTAGGGCGCGGCCGCCGACTGCAGCCGGGCCCAGCGCAGCTCCAGGAGCTGGCGCGTGTGGAGCAGATCGTGCGCGGGCCAGGAGGCGGCGAGCTCGCCCGCGGTGATGCGGCCGGACGGGGCCGCGTAGGCCCGGCTCCAGTCCGGCGGGGACAGCGCGGCGAGCCAGGCCAGCGAGCGCTCGCGCTCGGCGAGGAAGGCGGCGAGGCTCTCGGCCAGGTCGCGCTCGTTGTAACGCCGCGCGGTGACCCAGCCGGCCGGATCGATCGGCACCCACGGGTCCGCGGCCCGGTGCAGGACCAGGTCGAGCCGCGGGCGGAAGTCCTCGCGCTCCTCGTCGAGGAGGTGGCAGACCACCTCGAGGATCGACCACGCCTCCGGGACGGGCCGCACCCGGGCCTCCTCGGGCGTCACGCCGGCCAGCAGCGCGCGGACGGTCGCCGCGGTCCGGGCCAGCTCGTCTCGTAGCGCGCCAGGGTCGAGGCTCACTTGCGCAGGGCCGTGCAGATCTCGTCGAGGCGCTCCTTCAACGAGTCGGCGACCTCGCCGTTCTTGTAGGACATGATGATCAGCTTCACCGAGACGAGGAAGACGCCCGCCTCGAGGAGCAGATCGTGCGAGAAACCCTTCGCGAACAGCGCGATCACGAAGAGGAAGAAGGTGACGACGATCACGACGAGCGAGCCGGGATCGAGACGTCGCAGCGTGGGCATGCGCCCTCCTATGGGTTCCTGCTCAGGCTCTCCTGCAGGTTCAGCAGGCTGGTCTGGCTCACCCGGATCAGCCCGCGCCGGGGTCGGTCGAGATCGACGATGACGAGGACGACCAGGGTGATCAGCAGCCACAGGCTCAGCTGGGCGAGCATCGCGCGGTGGCCGCGGAGCCCGAAGCCGAACCCGGTGATTCCCACCGCGAAGAGGGCCACGACGGCCAGCAGGAAGAGGACGCTCTCCGGCACGTGATCGTCGAGGGCGGCCTGCCAGCGGGCCCGGTTGTCGAACATCTCGTTCAGGGCTTGCGCGAACAGCCCGACGGTCACCGCGCGGGGATCCTTCTCGGCCGCCGCGGTCGCCTGCGCCCAGAGCTGGGACTGGATCCGGATGGTCCGGGCCCGCAGCGCGCCCGGCTCCTGATCGCGCCGCTCGCGCTCGGTGGCCTGCAGGCGGGCGTCGACGTACTCCCGGAAGAGGCCGGCCACGTCCTCGGCCTGCGGCGCGGGCAGGAGCTGGCCGCGGAGCACCGCGGTGCTGATCGAGGTGGCTTCCTCCACCACGAGATGCTTGCGGGCGTCGTAGCGCGAGACCGCCATCGTGAAGGTGAAACCCAGGAGCAGGCCGAGGAGGCCCAGCACGCCGGCCTGCACGGTGGTGATCTGTGACATGGTCGGCTCGTCGGACCGGCTCCGGTAGCGGCGACCGACCACGAAGCCCAGCTCCGCCGCGATCAGCAGCAGGACCAGGAACCCGAGGGCGAGCAGCCCCGTGGGCCGTCCGTAGAGCAGCTCGTCGGCCACGTCCGCCCGCTTACTGGAACTCGAGGGTGGCCGCGCGCAGCCCGCAGAGCAGCTTGCCGGCCGTCTCGAGGCAGCGGTCGTTCGCGGGCGGCATCACCGGGCCCGCGAGCGCGTCGCGATGCCAGCGCTCGAGCGGCAATTCCTTGAGGATGCCGCGGCCTCCGGCCAGGCGCAGCGCGCGCTCGGTGGCCATCAGCCCCACGTCCGAGCAGTAGGTCTTCGCCTGGTTCACCGCGAGCATGGTGGCCTCGCGGTCGCCCGTCATCTTGATCGAGGCGGCCTCGTGCAGGAGGAGCCGGGCCGCGCGGATCTGGGTGCCCACCTCGGCCACCGTGCGCTGCACGAG